>WNGA01002631.1_pt1 | contig 27266 bp, 27 predicted proteins | sample 5400061 | NCBI WGS metagenome assembly WNGA01 (sample SAMN13153366, study PRJNA577476) | soil metagenome | isolation source: 100 cm soil or saprolite under grassland replicate 2 | place: USA:California | collected 2016-06-15
TGAAGACGATGAACCCGAGCGTGCCGCCCACAGTGATGCGACCCACCAGCTGCTCGGCTTCGGTGATCCGCCCTTGGGCGTCGGGGCCAGCGGTGACCGCCAGCAGCCGCATCACCAGGCGCCCGCCAGCCCCCGCGGCCAGGATGCCGGCGACCAGGCCCGAGGTGACCGCCAGGGTGAGGTACCACAGGTAGCGGCGCACGACCAGGCTCACCGGCGGCGGCTCGGTCGGGTCAGCCGTGTGCAGCGCCGGGGCCGGCGGTGGCTGGACCGCCAGGCCGCCCCAGCGAACCACCGCGGCCAGCCCAGCCAGCACCAACACCACGCAGACGACGATCACTGCCATGACGGCAGTATGACCAACTCGACGTGCCAGGGCTTGGGGCCGTACCCATGAGGCCAGGTCGTCCCGGCGGCCGAGCGCTACGATTCTGCCGGCGTTCTGCCCAACCTGTCCGCACCGAGCCGGACGGACCCGGATCAACTCGGATGACAGGTCCGGCTCCACCCCTACTGAGCAGGGCGGTTGCGGCTCAGGCGGATCATCCCGGACGGACGCGGATCCGCACCATCGAAGGCGTCACGGGCTACGCGCAGCACATCTTCTACGCTCGACGCTGACCGGAGGTCGGCTCGGCGCCCCGCGGGCCAGGCCCGCGGGGCGCAGCCTTCTGCGTGGGCGCGGGTACGGTGGGTCGCCAAGGCGGACGAGAGGAGACAGATGCGACCCGTCGACGAGCAGGCCATCCTGGTAACCGGGGCGACCGACGGCCTCGGCCGGGCGCTGGCGCGCGAGCTCGCCTCGCGCGGCGCCACCGTCCTGGTGCACGGGCGGAGCCAGGCGCGCCTGGACGACACCGTGCGCGAGATCCGGAGGGCGACCGGCAACGACCGGCTCCGCCCCTATCGCGCCGACCTCTCCTCGCTGGAGCAGGTCCGCCGGCTCGGCCGCGAGGTCGGCGCGGAGCAGCGGCTCGACGTCCTGGTCAACAACGCCGGGATCGCCGGCGGCGGCGACCGCCAGGAGAGCGCCGACGGCCACGAGCTCCGGTTCGCGGTGAACTACCTGGCGCCGTTCCTGCTCACCCGCCTGCTGCTGCCGCTGCTCCGGCGGTCGGCGCCGGCGCGGATCGTCAACGTCGCCTCGGTGGGGCAGGTGCCGATCGACTTCGACGACGTGATGCTCGAGCGGGGCTGGGAGGGGCTGCGCGCCTACCGCCAGAGCAAGCTGGCCCAGATCATGTTCACCTTCGAGCTCGCGGAGCGGCTGCGCGCCGCCGGCGAGACCGGGGTGACCGTCAACGCCCTGCACCCCGCGACGCTGATGAACACCAAGATGGCGATGGAGAGCTTCGGCTACACCATGAGCACCGTCGAGGAAGGGGTGGCCGCGACGCTGCGCCTGGCGGTCGCCCCGGAGGTCGACGGCGTCACCGGCCGCTACTTCGACGGGTTACGGGAGTCGCGGGCCAACGCGCAGGCCTACGACCCCGAGGCGTGCCGGCGCCTGTGGCGGCTGAGCGAGCAGCTCACGGACACGCCGACGGCGCCTCGTGACGAGGCGCCGTCGGTACGTCCGGCCCCCCCTGCCTGACGGCGGCGGCCGGTCACGCGGGCCGAAGGGCTAGCCGCCGGCTTCGACGCCGCGGAGCAGCTGGCGGACCTCCGTCTCCCGGTAGCGACGGTGGCCGCCGAGCGTCCGGATGCTCGACAGCTTCCCTGCCTTCGCCCATCGGGTCACGGTCTTGGGGTCGACACGGAACAGCGCGGCGACCTCCGCCGGGGTGAGCAGCGCCTCGGGTGCCGGCGCCGACTGAACACTACGACTGGCAGACATGGTTGCCACCCCTCACCTCGCACTTCCCCCGCCGAGTCAGGATTCTCGCGGAGGTCCTGAATATCCTAGAGGCGTCGAATGGGACAGACCATAGCAACTTAGGGCTATTTTCCGCCCCGCCTACTAGGACTATCGGCAACTGACCGCCAGACCTTTAGCAAAAGGTGCGGAGGACTCAATTGCTGGCTTCCCGTCCGCGCAGGGCCGACCAGCGCTCGCTCAGGCTCCGGTAGAGCTCGCTCGAGCGGTCGAGATCGCCTTCCTCCAACGCCTCCAGCGCCTCCCACACCTGCGCGGCCGAGTGGTCCTCCGCCAGCTCCTGGAACGGGATCGCCCTCGTTAGCCCGCCGTAGTCGAGCTGGACTAGGCTGTCGGAGTCGAAGTCGTGCAGCCAGCTCCGCAGCTCCTCGGCCGCCACCACCATCTCTGCATCCTCCATGAGCTGCTGCAGGATCGCCAGCGCCCGGGAGACACGGCCGCGGGCCTTGGCCATCGCCGTCTGGTAGGTGAGCCTGGCCGGCTGGCCGGCGCTGGCGTCGACCAGCCGGCGGTCGCCGGCCTCGAACAGCGCGAACCAGGGCAGCGGGACGTGCCAGGCGGCCTGCTGGATGTGGCTGCGCGAGCCGGGCCGCTCGCGGTCCCAGCGCTCGAGGGTGCGGGCGGCGCGCTCGACGTCGCCCGCCGACACGAACGCGTCCGCCACCTCGTCGGGGACCGAGCTGTGGAAGGCGACCAGCGACTGCAGGGTCCGCAGCTCGGTGCGGAGCGGGCACAGGTAGACCACGTCCCCGACCCGTTCCACCAGGGCGTGCTCCCGCTCGGTGCCGACGGCGAGCCCGAGGGCGCGGGCCAGGCCGCGGCGCTCCTCCCGGCCGACCAGCAGGCTGGCGGGCAGGGCCTGGCCCGCCTCCACGTACGCGGCCCAGTCGGCCCGCTCACGCGGCGGGAAGGCGGCGAGGGGCTGGTAGACCCGCAGGTAGGCCGTGAAGGCATGCCCCTTCATGGTGAGGAGAGTATAGGTATGGGCGTGTGGTAGGTTGGCGATGCGGGTGGGTACCTCTCACCTGGCGTTGATCGCACGGCGGCGATCCCGCCGGGCCCGTCCAGGAGGTCACCTATGGGAGCTTTCGAGCTCATGGGTGGCGAGTTCGAGCAGGTCGTCTACAACCACGACCCGGCCTCCGGCCTCAGAGCCATCATCGCCATCCACTCGACCGCCCTCGGCCCGGCGCTCGGCGGCACTCGCTTCTACCCCTACCCGTCCGAGGACGACGCGCTCGCCGACGTCCTCCGGCTGGCCAGGGGGATGAGCTACAAGGCGGCCGCGGCCGGTCTCAACCTCGGCGGCGGCAAGGCGGTCATCATCGGCGATCCCAAACGGATCAAGTCCGAGTCCCTGCTCCGCGCGCATGGTCGCTTCGTCGAGAGCCTCGGCGGCCGCTACATCACCGCCGAGGACATCGGCACCTACACCGCCGACATGGACATCGTCGCGATGGAGACCCGCTTCGTGACCGGCCGGTCGGTCAGCCACGGTGGCGGCGGCGACCCATCCATCAACACCGCCTACGGCGTGCTGCAGGGTATGCGGGCGGTGGCCGAGGAGCTGTGGAAGGAAACGGACCTGGCCAACCGCCACGTCGTCGTCCAGGGCGTCGGCAAGGTCGGCTCCCACCTCTGCCGCCTGCTCCACGAGGCCGGCGCGCGGCTCACCGTCGCCGACGTCGACCTGGACAACGTGGCCAGAGCCGTCAAGGAGTTCGGCGTCGACACCGTCGAGCCCGACAAGGCCCACGCGGTCGGGTGCGACATCTTCGCCCCCTGCGCGCTCGGGGCGATCGTCAACGACGACACCCTGCCGGAGCTGAAGTGCGCGGCCGTCGCCGGGTCGGCCAACAACGTGCTGGCCCGTGACGAGCACGGCTACGCCCTGCGCCAGCTCGGCATCCTCTATGCGCCCGACTACGTGATCAACTCCGGCGGCCTCATCAACGTGGCCGACGAGCTGCAGGGCTACTCCGCGGAGCGGGCCACCGAGAAGGTCGAGGGCATCTTCGGCGCGCTGCGCTCGATCTTCCACCGCGCCAAGGCCGAGGGCATCCCGACCAGCGAGGCGGCCGACCGGCTCGCCAAGGACCGCATGCGCGAGGTCTCGCGGCTGCGGCTCATCCGGGTCCTGCCCGGGGCCGGCTAACCGGCCGCCGCCACCTCGCCCATCACCCAGGCGGGCAGCCCCCGCGCCCCCAGGAACGCGGCCGCCCGGTCGGCCTGGCCGGCCGGCAGCACCACCACCATCCCGACGCCCAGGTTGGTCGCCCTGGCCAGCTCCTCGTCGTCGACCGGGCCGAGCTCGCCGAGGAGCCGGAACAGCGGCGGCGGCGTCCACGCGGCGCGGTCCACCCGCGCGACCAGGCCGCCGGGCAGGCAGCGGGGCAGGTTGCCGGGCAGGCCACCGCCGGTGACGTGGCACAGGGCGTGCACCTCGACCCCCCCGGCGAGCAGGTCGACCAGGTCGGGGGCGTAGATGCGGGCCGGGGTGAGCAGCGCCTCCCCCACCGGGCCGCCGAGCTCCGGCACGACCCGGTCGTAGCCGACCCCGGCCCTTTCCAGGGCCCGGCGGGCCAGGCTGAAGCCGTTGGCGTGCAGCCCCGAGGACGCAAGGCCCAGCAGCACGTCGCCGGCGGCCACCCGCTCCGGGCCGAGCAGGCGGTCCCGCTGCGCCACCCCGACGGCGAACCCGGCCAGGTCGTAGGCGTCCGGCTCCATCGCGTCCGGGTGCTCGGCGGTCTCGCCGCCGAGCAGGGCGCAGCGGGCCAGCCGGCAGCCCTCGGCCACCCCGGCCACGATCGTCGCCACCCGCTTCGGGTCCAGCCGACCGACGGCCAGGTAGTCGAGGACGAACAGGGGCGTCGCGCCGGTGACGACGACGTCGTCGACCACCATCGCCACCAGGTCGATCCCGACCGTGTCATGGCGGTCCAGCGCCTGGGCGACCAGTAGCTTGGTGCCGACCCCGTCGGCGGCGGCGGCCAGCACCCCGCCGGCACCGGGGTCCAGCGACCACAGCCCGGCGAAGCCGCCGATGCCGTCGAGCACCCGCGGCCCGTGGGTGGCCTGGACCGCGGCGCGCATCAGGGCGACCGCCCGCTCGCCGGCGGCCACGTCGACCCCGGCCGCGGCGTAGGTCAGCGGGTCCCGGTCCCGATTCACGAGCGGGGGGCGACGCCCTCCAGCAGCGCCTTGCCCTGCGTGTGGCCCTCGACGGGGATCGGGTAGTCCCCGGTGAAGCAGGCCGTGCACAGGCCCTGGGGGCCGCCCGCGGCGGCCTCCGTCAGGGCCTCCAGCGACAGGTAGCCGAGCGAGTCGGCACCGAGGTAGGCGGCCACCTCATCGGAGAGCAGGTCGCTGGCGACCAACTCGGCCCGGGTGGGCATGTCGATCCCGTAGAAGCACGGCCAGCGCACCGGCGGCGAGGTGATGCGGACGTGGACCTCGCGCGCGCCCGCCTCGCGGAGCATGCGCACGATCGCCTTGGTGGTGTTCCCGCGCACGATCGAGTCGTCCACCACCACCAGCCGGCGCCCGCGGATCGCCTCGCGCAGCGGGTTGAGCTTGATCCGGATGCCGAGCTGGCGCATGGTCTGGCTCGGCTGGATGAAGGTCCGGCCGACGTAGCGGTTCTTCATCAGCCCCTCGCCGTAGGGGATACCGCTGGCCTCGGCGTACCCGCCGGCGGCGCTCATGGCGGTGTCCGGCACGGGGATCACCAGGTCGGCCTCGGCCGGCGACTCCCTGGCCAGCGCGGCGCCGAGCGCGCGCCGGACCTGGTGGACGTTCCGCCCGGCCAGGGAGGAATCCGCCCTGGCCAGGTAGACGTGCTCGAACACGCAGAGGTGGGGGGTGGCGGGGGCGAAGCGGCGCGAGCGCAGGCCCTGCTCGTCGACGGCCACGACCTCCCCGGGGTCGACCTCGCGGACCAGGGTGGCGCCCACGATGTCCAGGGCGGCCGTCTCCGAGGCGATCACCCAGCCGCCCGGCAGCTTGCCGACGCACAGCGGCCGCACCCCGTGCGCGTCGCGGACCCCGTAGATGGTCTGCTCGTCCATGACCAGCAGCGAGAACGCCCCCTGGAGGCGGGGCATGGTGCGGACGATCGCCTCCTCCAGCGACAGGTCGGCCTCCCTGGCGAGCAGCTCGGCGATGACGTCGGTGTCGCTGCTGGCCCCGGCCCTGGTCCTGGCGCCGACCTCGGCGGCGAGCGCCGCGGTGTTGGTGAGGTTGCCGTTGTGGGCGAGGGCGATGCCCCCGCCGGCGGCGTTGGTCTTGAACGCCGGCTGGGCGTTCTCCCAGCGCGAGCCGCCGGTGGTGGAGTAGCGGGTGTGGCCGATGGCCAGGTGGCCCTGGAGGGTGGCGAGGGTCGGCTCGTCGAACACCTGGCTGACCAGGCCCATCTCCTTGTAGACGAGCACCCCGTGGCCATCGCCGACGGCCATGCCGGCGGACTCCTGGCCGCGGTGCTGGAGCGCGTACAACCCGTAGAACGTGAGGTTGGCTACCTGCTCACCGGGCGCCCACACTCCGAATACCCCGCACGCCTCGCGTGGATGGTCGGCGTCGAGCATGATCCTCCTGGCCGCTGGCCGAGCCGCTGCGGGGAAGCGCTCCGATCGTAGCACCCGACCCCGGCGATGCAGTGGCAGGCGGCCGCTGTACCGACCGAATCGCCCGTCTTCGCTGCTGAACAGGGGTCTGCGAGGGAACGGATGTTTGCAATGCCAAGCGCGCAACGGGTAGATTCCCGTCTGATCCCCCTGTACCACCAAGCCAGCCCGTCGCTTCCCCGGGGCCGTCCGATGAGCAGGAAGCCGTGTGCCTTCGGGCCCAGATACCGCCGAGGATCGGTCATGCTCCAAGCAGGCCGGCGGCGATGATGCGACGCGGCCCCCGACCGTTCGTCTACCTCGAGTCGAGCTCCCAGGCCGAGACGCAGAGGTCAGCACATGATCCGTAACATGCAGATCCGGTCCAAGCTGATCGCGATCCTCCTTACCCCGCTGATCGCGTTGACGGTGCTGGCGTTCCTCGGCATCGGCACGAGCATCGGCCGGGGCGTCCAGGCCGACCGCGTCGCCCAGGAGACGACCTTCGCCGTCAACCTCTCCCAGCTCGTCCACGTGCTGCAGCGGGAGCGCGACCTGTCGGTCGGCTGGGTCGCCAGCGACCGCAGCTACGGCGGCGTCGTCGCCCAGCGGGTGGCGGTGAACCAGGCCCTGGGCGACTTCCGCAGGGACGCCGCCGCCCTCGTCGACTTCGAGGGTGCGGACTCGCGGTTCCGGGAGCACGTCCAGCTCGCCCTCGGCGAGCTCGCCAAGCTGAACGACGAGCGCCTCCGCATCGAGAACGGGGAGCTGTCGGTCGCAGAGACCCTCGAGTTCTACTCGGAGGTCGTCGACCACCTGATCAGGGTCGACGGCGAGATCGCCTCGGCGACCGAGGACCGGACGCTGGTCCGCAACGTGTCCACCTTCGTCGCCCTCGCCAGGCTCAAGGAGGCGGCCAGCATCGAGCGCGGCTTCGTGTTCGCCGTGACCTCGGCCGGGGCGTTCAAGCGCGGCGAGTTCCAGCGCTTCGCCGGGATGCACGGCGCGCAGGACACCTGGCGCTCGCAGTTCGAGGCCACCGCCACCCCCGAGCAGGGCGAGACCCTCGCCCAGGCGCTGGACTCCAGCGACGCCCAGCGGGTGAGCGAGCTGCGCGACCAACTGCTCGCCACGAGCCCCCTTGGACGGGTCGAGCTCGACGCCAGGAGCTGGTACCGCTACGCGACCGCCAGGATCGACCTGCTCCGCGGGGTCGAGCAGGAGCTGGCCACGGACGTGTCCGCCGCCAGCTCCACCGCCCAGTCCAACGCCAACCGGCAGGCGCTGCTCTACACCATCATCCTCACGATCGTGCTGTGGTTCACGGTCGGCCTGTCGCTGCTGATGGCCCGCGTGATGGTCGGCCCGCTGCGGACGCTGACCCGGACGGCCAACGAGGTCGCCGACCAGCGCCTCCCCGGCCTGGTCGACCGGCTGCAGCAGAGCACCGACCTGCGCGACCTGGACGTCGTCCCCGAGCCGGTGCCGGTCGACTCCGGCGACGAGATCGGCCAGGTGTCGGCGGCGTTCAACTCGGTCCACCGGGTGGCCATCCAGGTCGCCACCGAGCAGGCCGCCCTGCGCAAGTCGATCGGCGACATGTTCCTGAACCTGGCGCGGCGCAGCCAGAGCCTCATCGACCGCCAGCTCGAGCTGATCGACGACCTGGAGCGGACCGAGGCCGACCCGGACGCGCTCGAGAACCTCTTCAAGCTCGACCACCTGGCGACCCGCATGCGGCGCAACTCCGAGGACCTGATCGTGCTGTCGGGCGCCGAGCCGGCCCGCCGCTGGACCCAGCCGGTCCCGCTGGTCGACGTGGTCCGGGCGGCGCTGGCCGAGATCGAGGACTACAACCGGGTCGAGCTGCTGCCGATCGACGACGTCGGGGTGGCCGGCCAGGCGGTCGCCGACGTCGTCCACCTGCTGGCCGAGCTGATCGAGAACGCCACCTCCTTCTCCCCGCCTGGCACCAAGGTCCAGGTGGCCGGCCAGCAGGTGAGCAACGGCTACGTGCTCGAGATCGAGGACCGCGGGCTCGGCATGAGCGACGAGGAGCTGGTCGAGGCCAACGAGCGGCTGGCCAACCCGCCGGTCGTGGACTTCGCGCTGTCCCGCATGCTCGGGCTGTACGTGGTCGCCCGGCTGGCCCAGCGCTACCGGATCAAGGTCCAGCTCCGCCACTCCTGGTACGGGGGGATCACCGCGCTGGTGCTGCTGCCGCCCACCGTCGTCGTCCGGACCGTCCTGGAGTCGCTGGAGGCCGGCCCCAGGCGCGGACGGGCGGAGCTGGTGCCGTCGACTCAGCCCGTCGAGCCCCCGGCGGCGCCTACCGGCGACCACCTGCCGATCTTCGAGGCGGCCAGGTCGGACTGGTTCGAGAGCGGCGCCCGCGGCGACCACCTGCCGCTGCGGCGCCACGCCGCCCAGCAGCCGAGCGGCAGGGCCGCCGAGCCCGCCGGCAACGGCGCGGGCAACCTGGCCAGCGCCGGCGGCGGCCGCGTGGTGACCCCAGGTCCGGGCCTCGACGGCGCCCCGGGCGCCGCACCGGCCGGCCCGGCCGGCCACCCGCCCTGGGCCGACCCCGCCACACCCGCTCCGCCCGTCACCGCCCCGGGAGGCGGCCCGGACCTACCCGAGCCGATCCGGGCCGAGGCGGACCACGCCAGCGCACCACCCAGCGACCCGCCGCGGATGGAGGCGACAGCCCCCTCGATGGCCAAGCCCCCGGCCGCCGGCCCACTCCCGACCAGGACGCCAGGGGCCTCCGTGCCACCGGCGGCGCCACCGCCCACGCCTCCGCCGCCGTCGTGGCGGGCCCGCCACGAGCGGGCGGCCGGTCAGCCGCCACCCACCCCGGTCGACATGCCAACGCCGGCACCGTCGCTCCAGACCACCTCGGTGCAGACGACCAAGGCCGGCCTCCCTCGGAGGGTCCCGCGGGCGAACCTGGCCCCGGGGATGGTCGCCGCGACGACCGCGGCGGCCGTGAGGCCTGCCGACACCACCGGTCCCCAGGGCCCGACCTCCTCCGCCTCGCGATCCCCGGAGGAAGTCAGGAGCATGCTCTCGAGCTACCGCTCTGGCCTCGAGCGCGGCCGCATGATGGCAGCAGGCGAAGATGCCGTCACAGGCAGCGACGCCCCTTCGTCCGCTAGGAGCGACGATGACGCAACTCAGTAGGGAAGCGCAGAACCTCAACTGGCTCGTCTCCAACTTCGCCAGGAGCGTCCCAGGAGTCGCGCACGCGATCGTGGTCTCTGCCGACGGCCTGCTCATGGCGGTGTCCGAGCGGCTCGACCGCGCCAGGGCCGACCAGCTCGCCGCGGTCGCCTCGGGACTGGCCAGCCTGACCCAGGGAGCCGCCCGCTGCTTCGACGCGGGTATCGTCAACCAGACGATCGTCGAGATGGAAAAGGGCTTCCTGTTCGTGATGTCGGTCAGCGACGGCTCGTGCCTGGCGGTGCTCGCGTCACCGTCCTGCGACATCGGCCTGGTCGGCTACGAGATGGCGCTGCTCGTGGCCCGCACGGGGGACGTGCTCACGCCGGCCCTCCGGGCCGAGCTGCAAGCTGCGCTCCCGCGATGAGGGTGGTTTCTTGGGGGACCGGGTATGAGCACCGAGGACCAGCGGGACAACCGGCAGGAGCCGGGCCGGCTGGTCCGGCCCTACGCCATGACAGGCGGGCGGACGCGCCCCGCTCACGACGACCTCGAGCTGGAGACGCTCGTCTCCACGACCGCGCTCGGCGAGACGTCGGTGACCCTGAGCCTGGAACGGCGGTCGATCGCCCTGCTGTGCAGGGACATCCTTTCCGTCGCCGAGATCTCCGCGCGCCTGGACCTCCCGCTCGGCGTCGCCCGTGTCCTGGTCGGTGACATGGCCGAAGAAGGGCTGGTGACCGTGCATCGGCCCGCCAGCATCGGCGACCGCCCAGACCTCGCACTTCTCGAGAGGGTGCTCTATGGACTCCGGACAATTTAGACCGACTGCCCCCGGCGGCGAGGCGCGGGCGCCCACCCCGGTCAAGATCGTCATCGCCGGCGGCTTCGGCGTGGGCAAGACGACGTTCGTGGGCGCCGTCTCCGAGATCATCCCGTTGACCACCGAGGCGGCCATGACCACCGCGAGCGTGGGGGTGGACGACACCGGCCACATCCCGGGCAAGACCACCACCACGGTGGCGATGGACTTCGGCCGCATCACGCTGGACACCGACCTGATCCTGTACCTGTTCGGGACGCCGGGCCAGGACCGCTTCTGGTTCATGTGGGACGACCTGTGCCGGGGCGCGATCGGCGCGGTGGTGCTGGTCGACACCCGCCGGCTGGACGCCTGCTTCGCCGCCGTCGACTACTTCGAGCAGCGCGACCTGCCGTTCATCGTCGCGATCAACTGCTTCGACGGGGTGCTCCAGCACGCGGTCGAGGACGTCCGCGAGGCGCTGGTCGTCGGTGAGGACACCCCGATCGTGGTCTGCGACGCCCGGGTCCGCGAGTCGGCCAAGGCGACCCTGATCGAGCTGGTCCAGCACGCCCTGGCCCGCGCCTCGGCCGTCCTCCGCTCACCCGCCAACACCCGCGGCGGAGTTCCCTCCGGCACCTCCTGATTCCGCCGCCCGCTCCTACCCGGCGCGGCGGCGGCGGGCGCGGCGGGCGACCACGGCCACGGCGAGGAGGCCGAGGACCAGGACCACCGTGGACAGCGTCCTCAGGGGGTCCGACCCGGCCGCGGGCTCGCGGCCGGCGGCGGCGGCCGGCTGGCCGACGGCGGCGGGGGCGCCGTCGGATGGGGCCGGGTCGCGGTCGAGGCGGACCCGCAGCACCCACAGGCCGCTGTTCATGTCGCTGGCGAGCACGAGGTCCTTCCACAGGTACACACCCCAGACCATGGGCATGCCCCGGTCGCCGTCCTGGGCGCTGGCCACGGTCTGCCGCACCGCCCCGCGCGGCGGGACGAACCAGGCCACTTCCCTGGGACGGCGCGGATCGGCCAGGTCGACCACGCGGACGCCGTCGGAATACCACGAGGCGTACTCGACGGTGCCCCGGAACACCGCGTTGTGGACCGAGTAGACGCCGTCGCGCCGCACCCGCCCGTCGCGGCCGGGGACCGCCGCCTCGGTGGCGAACGTCAACAGCAGGGCCGGGCGGTCCAGCCGCCTGGTGTCGAAGACCCGCTGGAACGTCCAGGTGGTGGCGGTGCCGTCCCCGACCGCGTTCATCGCCTCGTCGTTCTGGACGAACAGGGTCTCGTCCTCGTTGAACCAGCCGGAGTGGGCGCCCCGGTAGCGGTCGTCGGCTCGGTAGCCGGTCTGGCCGACCAGCCTGGGCGCGCTCGGGTCGGAGATGTCCAGGAACTGCACGCCGGCCGACCAGAACGAGGCGAACAGCTTGCGGCCCCCGTCGAACGGCCACGCGCTGTGGCCGAAGACGTCCTGCCTGGCCGCGAGCTGGCCTCTGGTGGCCGCCGGCCCGTCCCTGCGGACGTCCCAGTCGGCGACCTGCCGCGGCCGGCGCGGGTCGGTCGCGTCGATGATGCGCAGGTCGCCCTGGCGCCCCTGGCTGAGCGGGAACGAGCCCACCACGGCGGCCACCACCAGCAGGCGGCCGTCGGCCCGCTGGACGACGCCAAGCTCGTGCACGCCGGCGGGCACCCCGGTGGCGAGCCGGCCGAGGAGCCGGGGCCTCCGCGGGTCGCTCACGTCGTAGAGCGCCAGGCCGGCGAAGCCCGGCGCCTGGCGGGCGCAGCGCTGGATGCCGACCGCGGCCAGGTCGCCGCTGAAGGCCGGGGTGCGGACCGTGCCCACCCACACGTCCTGGCCGTCGCTGCCTGGGAACTTGGCGAACGACGCCAGCGGCCGGGGCCTGGCCGGGTCGCGCAGGTCGATCGCCCACACCCCGCTCGGCGGGCGGCAGTCGCCGGAGCGGAGGCTGCCGAGGTAGGCGACGTCGCGGTGAGCCCAGACGTCGGCGAACGGGCCCGGCTGGCCGGGCGCGAGGTGGCCGACCAGCTCGGTGTTCCAGGTCCTCGGCGCGGCCGCCTGGGCGTCGACCGGCGCCAGCGGGACCAGGGCGAGGGTCGCCAGCACGACCGCGGTGACCGCGCCTGGCCGCCGCCACCCACCCATCCCGTCCCCCAAGAGACGACATTCCTGTCGACACTCTGGCAGACGGGCATAAGACTCGGCTAAGAAACTGCGGTCAGGCCCGCTCGCCGAGGGCGCGGGGCAGGGCGCCCTCGTAGGCGTCGCGCAGGCGCGCCAGCGGCAGGTCGAGCACGCCGGGCACGACCAGCCGGTCGCCGCCGGTGCCGCCGGCGCGGAACGCGGGCACGCCGGCCTCGCCGGCCAGCGCGAGCAGCTCGCCGCCGGCCTCCGGGGCGACGGCGACCAGGGCCCTGGACGCCGACTCGCTGGCCAGGGCGGCCAGCGGCGCAAGGCCACCGGGCAGCTCGACGGTGGCGCCGACGCCGGCCGCCAGCGCCGCCTCGACCAGGGCAACGGCCAGGCCGCCGTCGGACAGGTCGTGGGCGCTCGCCAGCAGGCCACGGCCGGCCAGCTCGACCAGCAGCCGCTGCAGGGCCAGCTCGGCGGCCAGGTCGAGGGCGGGCGGGCGCCCCTCCAGGCGCCCGCTGGCCAGCCGCTGCCAGGCAGAGCCGCCGAGCTCGGCCCGGGTCTCCCCGAGCAGCCAGACGTCCAGCCCGGGCCGGGGGAACCCGGCACGGACGGCGGCGGCCGCGTCCTCGAGCAGGCCGAGCACCCCGACGATCGGGGTCGGGTGGATGGGCCGGCCGGAGGACTCGTTGTAGAAGCTCACGTTGCCGCCGGTGACCGGCAGGCCGAGGGCGCGGCACGCGGCGGCCATGCCCTCCACCGCCGCGCCGAACGCCCCCATCACCTCCGGCCGCTCGGGGCTGGCGAAGTTCAGGCAGTTGGTGACCGCGATCGGCGTGGCGCCGGTGCAGGCGACGTTGCGGGCCGCCTCGGCGACGGCCAGCGCGGCCCCGGCCGCCGGGTCGAGGGCGGCGTAGCGGCCGTTGCCGTCGGTGGCCAGGGCGACCGCCCGGCCGCCGCCGCCCGGGACGACGAGCACGGCGGCGTCGGCGCCCGGCCCGGCGACCGTGCCGTGGCCGACGAAGTGGTCGTACTGCTCCCACACCCAGCGCTTGGAGGCGCACGTCGGGTCGGCGGCGAGGGCGAGCACCGCCTCGGCCGGGTCGGCGTCCAGCGGCACCCACGCCTCCTCGGTCGGCGGCCGCGGCGGGGTCAGCGGGCGCTGGTAGGTGGGCCCCTCGTCGGCCAGGCTGCGGGCGGGCACGTCGGCCACCACCTCGCCGCCGGACCGCACCAGCAGCCGTCCCCCACTCACCATCTGGCCGAGCACGTTGGCCAGGACGCCCCAGCGCTCGCAGACCTCCAGCACCTCGGGCAGCCGCTCCGGGTCGACCAGGGCGAGCATCCGCTCCTGCGACTCGGAGACCAGCACCTCCCATGCCTCCATCGACGGCTCGCGCAGCGGCACCGCGTCCAGCTCGACCGTCATCCCCATCCCGGCCCTGGCCGCCACCTCCGCGACCGCGCAGCTGATGCCCGCGGCGCCGAGGTCCTGGAGGCCACGCAGCAGCCTCCGCTCCACCAGCTCCAGGCACGCCTCGATCAGCAGCTTCTCCTGGAACGGGTCGCCGACCTGGACGTTGGGACGCTTGGCCTCGTCGCCCTGCTCGAAGCTGGCCGACGCCAGCACGCTGGCCCCGCCGATCCCGTCCCGCCCGGTCTTGGCGCCCATGAGGACGGCGAGGTCGCCTGGCCGCTCGGCCCGGCCCGACAGTCGCCGCGACGCCGGCATGAACCCCACCGTCAGCGCGTTGACCAGCGGGTTGCCCTGGTAGCAGGGGTCGAAGGCGACCTCGCCGCCGACGGTGGCCACGCCGACGCAGTTGCCGTAGTGGCCGATCCCGGCCACCACCCCTTCGAGCAGCCGGCGCTGCAGCGGGTCGGCCGGGTCGCCGAAGCGCAACGAGTTCAGGCTGGCCGCCGGCCGGGCGCCCATGGCGAGGATGTCGCGGATGATCCCCCCGACCCCGGTGGCGGCCCCCTGGAACGGCTCCACGAACGACGGGTGGTTGTGCGACTCGATCTTGAACACCGCGGCCACGCCGTCGCCGACGTCCACCACCCCGGCGTTCTCGCCCGGGCCCTGGAGGACCCGCGGCCCCTCGGTCGGCAGCCGGCGCAGATGGACCTTGGACGACTTGTAGGAGCAGTGCTCCGACCACATCACCGAGTACATCGCCAGCTCGGGCCGGGACGGCTCCCGGCCAAGCACCGCCACGATGCGCTCGTGCTCCTCGTCGGTCAGGCCGAGCTGGCGGTGCGGAGGGGTCCGGGGAACCCCAGGGGGGTGCCCCGGTGAATCGGCCGGAGGGGTCCGGGGAACCCCAGGGGGGTGCCCCGGTGAATCGGGCCGCGGCGCGAGGCTAGACACGGGCGGCAGCCAGCAGCGACTCGAACAGGGCCCGGCCGCCGGTGGAGCCGAGGAGCGGGTCGACGGCGTGCTCGGGGTGCGGCATGAGGCCGACGACGTTGCCGGCGGGGTTGGACACCCCGGCGATGTCGTGGAGCGAGCCGTTGGGGTTCTGGCCGGGGGCGTAGCAGAACACCACCTGGCCGTCGGCGGCCAGGCGACCCGGGTCGTCGTGGACATACCGGCCCTCGCCGTGCTTGACCGGGAGGGTGAGGGTCGCGCCCGGCTCGCACGCCGAGGTCCACGCCGTGGCGGCCGAGCGGACCTGCACCTGGAGCTCGCGGCAGACGAAGCGCAGGCCCTCGTTGCGGAGCAGGGCCCCCGGGAGCAGGCCGGCCTCGCACAGGACCTGGAAGCCGTTGCAGATCCCCAGCACCGGGCCGCCATCCCGGGCGAACCCGGCCACCGCGCCCATCACCGGGGAGAAGCGGGCGATCGACCCGCAACGGAGGTAGTCGCCGTAGGAGAAGCCGCCGGGCAGGATCACGGCGTCCACGCCCCGGAGGTCGGCGTCGCCGTGCCACAGCGCGACCGGCTCGGCGCCCACGTGCGCCACGGCGGCCAGGGCGTCGCGGTCGTCGCACGACCCAGGGAACGTCACCACCCCGACCCGCACCGTCACCTCCCCGCCCGGGCGCCAGCCATCGACCGCCGGCAGGCTACCAGACCTACCCGACCCGCCAGCCCTCGGACGGCTCGGGGAGCGCTCAGGCGCCGGGGAGGCGGTCGGACCAGGCGGGCCAGGTGGCCATCGCCCAGCGGTCGTCGTCGAAATGACGGTCGCTGACCGCGGCGCAGGCCAGCTCGGCGTCCGGGTCGACCCACAGGAAGCAGCCGGTGGCCCCGAAATGGCCGAAGGCGGCGGCGGAGCGGCGGTCGCCCATCCAGTGGGGCCGCTTGCCGTCGTGCAGCTCGAACCCGAGCCCCCAGTCGCAGGGGTCGAAGCGGCCCACCCCGGGCACCAGCCCGGCGAGGCCGGGGAACTGCACGCTGGTGGCCTCGGCGAACAGCTCCCGGCCGACGACCGGCGTCCCCCGGCCGAGCAGGCAGCGGGCAAGCCGCTCCAGGTCGTCGAGGGTCGAGACGGCGCCGGCGGCCGGGTCGTCCTCGACCCCGCGCCGGGCGGCCAGCCTGGTCGCGGCCATGCCGAGCGGCCCGAGCACGCTGGACGCCAGCCACGCCCCGAAGGTCGTCCCGACCGCGTCGGCGACCGCCTCGGCGAGCACCCGGAAGCCCATGTTGGAGTAGATCCGGCGGGCGCCCGGCGGGCGGCGGCCGCCGGCCGGCTCGAACGGCAGGCCGGCGGCGTGGGCCAGCAGGTGGCGGACGGTCACGCCGTCGCCGGCCTCCGGCACCGGCTGGTCGAGGCCGAGCCGCCCGCCCTCGATCGCGGCGAGGGCGGCCATGGCCGTCATCAGCTTGGTGACGGAGGCGACCGCGAACTCGTCGCCGCCGCCCACCCCGCCGACGGTGGCCCGCTCCTCCCCCGACGCCGACACAACGGCCACCCCGGCCCTGCCGACCGGCCAGTCCAGGTTCATCGGGCCCCGTCCCACCGGGGGACCCCCCCGGCCGAACCCCTCCGGCCCAGGTTCACCGGTAGCCCGCCTTCCGCAGCTCGTCGAGCACGGTCGCGTCGTCGTCGGCGAGCAGGGCGGCCGCGTCGGCGCAGCCCCGGTTGGGCCGCACGTCGCCGGTGAACAGGCGCCCGCATGCCTCCAGCTCCCCCTTGCGGGCGGCAAGCTCGGCCGCGGCGGTCGGCGGCCCGCCGTCGGCGACGTGGCTGCCCTCGTGGACCAGCAGCGCGGCGATCCGCTCCGGCCGGCCGCCGACCTGGAACTTCCCGTTGACCAGCACCACCGGAGGTCCCGGCCCGAACACGGTGGTCGACTCGTTGATGCCGAGCTCGAACTCGGCGAACTGGACCACGGCCGCGGCCCGTTGCAGCGCCGCCCTCGACCGCTCGATCGGGGCGACCGAGCGGAGCCCGCACAGCCGCTCGGCAGCCGCCTCCAGCAGGGCGACCTCACCGGCGGTGCCGACCAGGGTGAGCGCCGACAGGCGGGGGCAGCCGGCCTGGCGCCGCACCAGCCGGTCCCGGTTGGCGGGGGCCAGGGCGGGCACCCGGTAGTCGCCGACGCCGTGGCTCTGGTCGGCGGTGGGCGGGGAGCGCCGCGCCGCGACCGGCAGCGGCGCCGGGGCCGCCCGGAACAGGCCGAGGGCGACGACCACCATGGCGGCGGTGGTGACCGCCGCCGCCAGCCACAGCCACCAGGGCAGCTTCGGCCACGGCCGCCCCTTGAGCGCGGCCGCCTCGGCGGGCGTCAGGCGGCGGGCCCGCGGGATACGGGGAAGCTGCGGCGGCCGCAGGCGCACGCGGGACACGACGCCCGCGGCGCTCAGGAGGGCAGGACGCGCACGGAGAACTCCTCGATGACCGGGTTGGCCAGCAGGGCCTCTGCCATCCGCGTCGCGGCCTGCTCGTAGTCACCGTCGTCGATGGTCAGCTCGACGTGCTTGCCGACGCGGACGTCGGAGACGCCGGCGAAGCCGAGCGCCGGCAGGGCACGCTCGACCGCCTGGCCCTGAGGGTCCAGGATCTCCCGCTTCAGCATCACGTCGACGGCCACCCGCGGCATCGAGGCCACCTCCAGCTCGGTTTCCTGGAGGCTACACCGGCCTCGGACATGGCGGCGGTGACTAGCCCGCCGGGTGCGGCCAGGACCGCCCGATCGGACGGTGAGGCAACCACGGAGAGTGGCCGAGGTTGCATCTATGACAACCGACCGTCGTGCGGTGGAGGCCGACCTCGTTCGCGCCCACCTGCTCCTGACCAGCCGGGCCGTCAACGAGCTGGCCCGCCGCCTGCCCGCCCACGTCCACCGCGACGACCTGCTGTCGGCGGCCATGCTCGGGCTCGCCCAGGCGGCCAGGAGCTGGGACCCGGAGCGTGGGGCCAGCTTCGAGCGCCACGCCGTCACCCGGATCCGGGGCGCCCTGCTCGACGAGCTGCGCGGCTCCGACTGGGCCAGCCGCTCGGTGCGCTCCAGAGCCCGACGCATGGCCGGGGCGAGCGACGACCTGACCATGCGCCTGGGCCGGGCGCCGACCGCGGCCGAGCTGGCCGCCGAGCTCGGCACCGACACCGCCGCCGTCCACAAGCTGACCGACGACCTCCACCGGGCCACCGTCCTCAACTACGAGTCGATCGTGGCGGAGGGGGCCGCCGACGACCTCTTGCCCAGCGGCGACCACGGTCCCGACCAGCTCCTGGTCGACCGGGAGCGACGGGCCTACCTGACCGACGCGGTGCTCGCCCTGCCGGAGCGCCTGCGCGCGGTGGTCATCGGCCACTTCTACGAGGAGCGCCCGATGCTGGAGATCGCCGCCGAGCTGGGCGTCACCGAGTCGCGCGTGTCCCAGCTCCGCGCCGAGGCCCTGATCCTGCTCCGCGACGGGCTCAACGCCCACCTCGACCCGGACACCCTCCCGCCCGTGCCCCGCCCCGACGGGCGGGTGGCCAAGCGCCGCGCCGCCTATCACGCCGCCATCGCGGCCTGCTCCGACTACCGCGCCCGCCTCGACGCGGCACCGCGCCCCCTGCTCGAACGGGCCTCGGAGCGCCAGCCCGCCGCGGTCGGTTCCGCTTGAGTCCCCGGCCGGGCAACGGATTCGCCCCACCAGTCTCCGCCGCGTAACATTTCGTCGACTGCACCGCAAAGTCTCCGGCCCTGCGTCCTTCCAGGCGGTATGCTCCTTTCGCACCAGTGCAAGAAAGGGCCGTGGAGGGTGACGCGATGACGGACCAGATGCTCGTTCGGCGGTTGGCCCTCGACCTCCGCAACCTCGCGGACAAGACGCTGGCGGTGCGGGGCGCGGTCGAGGACTACCGTCACGACCTGGTCCGGACCATCGACGACGACTCCTGCGACGACGACGAGCTGCTCGCCCTGCAGCGCCAGGTCCAGGATCTGTGGGGTGCGATGGACCGGGCCGAGGCCAAGCTGCGCAGCGGCTCGCGCCGCCTGTCGCCGCTGCTGTGGCTCGAGTAGCCGCTCAGCTTCGCTCCCTGGCTGCCGACCGAAAGGGATGCCGGCGACGGCCGAGGCGCCCTGAGGAGCGAAGCGGATGATCGTGGTGACCCGCCTGCACGGTTCCAGCATGGCGGTGAACTGCGACCTCATCGAGCGGGTCGAGTCCACGCCGGACACGGTGCTGACGCTGGTGGACGGGTCCCGGTTCGTGGTGCGCGAGAGCGTCGGCGAGATCGTCGACAAGGTACGCACCTTCCGGGCCTCGGTGGTACGCCTCGCCTCCAGGCTCGAGCACGACCCGGTCGCCGAGCCCGCCCTGCGGCTGGTCCCCGACCCGGACGCGGAGCCTTGACGGCCGCCCACTAGACCGTCCGCAGGGCCTCGGTCGGGGCCATGCGCGCGGCCCGCATGGCCGGGTAGAGACCGGCCACCGCCCCGATGGCCAGCGCCGCGGCCAGCCCACCGGCCATCGCCGGGGTTGGGACGACCACCGACCAGGAGCGGCCGGCCGCGTACGCCGCGGTCACCGCGGCCCCCAGGACCACCCCGGCCACGCCGCCGAGCAGCGCCAGCAGCAGCGACTCCGCCAGGAACTGGGCGCCGACGTGGCCCTTGGTCGCCCCCAGGGCGCGGCGCAACCCGATCTCGGAACGCCGCTCCAGCACCGAGATCACCATGACGTTGGCGATCCCCACCCCACCGACCAGCAGGGCGACCGCCCCCAGCCCGAGCAGCAGCGAGGTGAAGGCGGTGTTGGCCGCCGCCCGTGCCGCCAGGGCGTCCGAAGGCCGGCTGACCCGGACCTCGTTGGGGTTCCCGGGGTTGGCGGTGGCGGCCAGCACGCCCTGGACCGCCTCGACCTGGTCGGGGTCGGCGCGGACGTACACCGTCCCCGGCGAGCCGTCGGAGCCCAGCAGCGCCTCGGCGACGGGGAAGCCGACCAGGGCGGCGCGGTCGATCTCGGGGGCGAGCGCCACCGGCCGCAGGATGCCGGTCACCGTGAACCAGCGGCCGCCGAGCCAGACCTGGCGGCCGACGCGGTCGATGCCGAGCCGCTCGGCGGCCTTGGCCCCCAGCACCACCGCCGGGTAGCGGGCCGTGGCCCGGTTCAGGAACCTTCCGGACCCGACCTGCCCACCGAGGGTGGCGAGCAGGCCCGGGTCGGCCGCCAGCACGCTGATCCCGCCGGTCTCGGCCTCGGGGATCTTGTCGCTGCGGCGCACGGTGGCGTCGACGTTGGCGGTCGCCGCCACCTGCTCGACCGGCCCGACGCGCCGGAGCATGCCGAGCGACTCCTCGGGCAGCGTGGCGTCGTCGCCGATGAACGTCTCGCCCGGGGTGACCGTGAGCAGGTTGGTGCCGAGCGAGTCGAGCTGTGCCAGCAGGTCGGCGCGGCTCGACTCGGAGATGCCGAGCACCGCGACCATCGCCGCGATGCCGATGGCGATCCCGAGGGCCGACAGCGCCGCCCGCAGCCGCCGGGTGCGCAGGCCCGTGCCGGCCACGCCGACCAGGTCGCGGGGATGGAGCCGGCTCGGGCTCGGCGTGGTCGTGGAGGTCATCGTCGCGCCTCCGTGAGGGTCTCGTCCCGCTCGATGCGGCCGTCGCGCAGGTCGACGCGGCGCGGGAGGCGGCCGGCGATCGCCGGGTCGTGGGTGATGACCGCGATCGTCGCGCCGTCGGCGTGCAGCTCCTCCAGCAGCGCGAGCACCCCGGCCCCGGTGGCCGAGTCCAGGTTCCCGGTCGGCTCGTCGGCGAGCACGATGGCGGGGCGGGCGACGACCGCGCGCGCGATCGCCACCCGCTGGCACTCGCCGCCGGACAGCTCGGCCGGGCGGTGGCCCAGCCGGTGCCCGAGCCCGACCCGGTGCAGCGCCTCCGCGGCCCGCCGCCGCCGCTCGGCCGGGGCGACCCCGGCGTACAGCAGGCCGTTGGCCACGTTGTCGAGCGCGTTCATCCCGTCGAGCAGGAAGATCTGCTGGAACACGAAGCCGATGCTGCTGGCCCGGAAGGCGGAGAGGGCGCGGTCCGACAGCGCCCCGACCTCCTGCCCCGCCACCCTGACCACGCCGGCGCTCGGACGGTCCAGGGTGCCCATGACGTGCAGCAGGGTCGACTTGCCGGACCCGCTCGGCCCCGCGATCGCCAGCAGCTCGCCGCTGGCGACGGTGAGGCTGACGCCCCGGAGCACCTCCACCTCCGGCGGCCCCTGGTAGCGCTTGGTCACGTCGCGCAGCTCCATCACGGCGTTCATTGGGGCACCCCCTTGGGGTTCCCCAAACCCCTCCGGCGGCCCTGCTCGCTCATGCCGGCACCACCACCCGGTCGCCGGCGCGCAGGCCGCCGCCCTCGACCTCGACCATGCCGTCGGCGAACAGCCCCAAGGTGACGCCGACCAGCCCGCGCCGGCCGTCCCGCTCCACCTCGACGGCGTAGCCGCCCTCGGCCAGCGCGAGCAGGGCGTTGACCGGCACCGCGAGCACGTCCTCGCGCACCTCGGTGGTGATGAAGGCGTCGACCGGCGCCTGGTCGAGGCTGCCGGTGGCCTTCGGCTCGTCGAGGGACACGGTCACCTCGACCGTCGGCGAGGTGTCGCTCGTCGGGTCGCCGTTGCCGGAGGCGGCGGTGGCGACCTTGCCCACCGAGGCGACCCGGCCGCTGGTGGTCCGGCCGCCGGGCAGCTCGATGTCGACCGGGTCGCCGGCGTGGACGTACGGCTGCCGGCTGGCGTCCAGGTCGATCGCGACCTGCCTGGAGGTGGCGGTGACCTCCAGGACCGGGGAGCCGGGCCTGGCGGCGTCGCCGACACCGGCCTTCAGCTCGCCCACCCGGACCGCGCCCGGCTGCCAGACGGCGTCGCCGGGCTTGGTCGCCCCGGTCTGGTCCAGACCGACGGCCTCCTGCCAGCGCTTCACCGCCGCCCTGGTGGCGCTGGTGAAGTGGTCGTCGACGGTGATGACCCGGTTGGGGTCGTAGCCGAGGGCGACCAGGTTCCGCTCGAGCTGGCGCACGTCGGGGCCGTCGTCGACGCCGACCGACAGCTCCCGCCAGGCCGGCAGCCTGCCGTAGAAGAGCTGGACCGGCCTGCCGTCCACCCGGTACAGGGCTTGGCCGCGGCGGATGACCGCCCCCTCCTCCGGCAGCCAGGTGACGGTGCCCTGGCGCTGGTTGGTCACGGTGCGGGCGTCGCCGTAGCCGAGCGTGCCCTGGACCTTCTCCTGGGCGCGCAGGTCGCGTGCTGCCACGGCGGCGGTGGTGGTGGCGGGCTGGCTCCCCGCCGGGTCCTCGCGGCCGGCCTGGGGCCGGGCGACCGTCCACCAGGCCGCCCCGGCCGCCAGCATCCCGGCCGCGGCCAGCGCGGCCGCCCGCCGGCCCCGTCGCCGCCCGCGGGCGCCGAGGCCGCCTGCCTCGGAGGACGGGCCGTGGCCGTCGCCGGACGGCGCCGTCGCCGGTGGGGCCTGGTACGGCTCCCCCCTGGTCGTCTCCGGGGCGCTCACGGCTGCTCCTCGGTGGACCGCTCCCCGCCGCCGAGGTTGGCCAGGTGGTGATCGCAGGCCCGCTCGGCCTCCTTGAACTTCGAGGAGCTCGGATCGGGGCCCTGCTTGCTGTTGAAGAGCAGGCCGTTGCCGGTCGGGTCGGGCATGTCGATGCCGTGCTCACGCATGCACCTGGCAAAGGCGAGCATCGCGTCCTCGGCCTTCGGGTCCAGCTTGCCCGGCCCCGCGCCACCACCGAGCAGGTTCCCGCAGGCCTGCTGCGCCGCGTTCAGCTTCTTGGGGTCCGGCCGGCTGCCCTTGCCCCCGGGGCTGCCGATGGTGACGCGTATCCGGCCCCGGCTGTCGACCTCCGGGTCGGGCATGTCGACGCCGTGCTCGCGCATGCACTTGGCGAACTCGAGGGCCGCCTCCTGCGGGTCCTTCTTGGCCGAGCCGCCGTCGGTCTGCCGGTCGCCGGCGCCGTCGCCGCCGAGGGTGGCCACGCCGTTCCCGTCCGGGGACCCGCCGCAGGCGGCCGCGCCGAGGCCGAGCACCAGGCTGAGCCCGAGCATGACCAGCAGCGACCGTCCCACCGGGGCACCCCCCTGGGGTTCCCCGGACCCCTCCGGTGGCCGGCTCCGCTTCCGTCTGAGCTGCATCGTGGTTCTGCTCCTTCCCGGAAGCGCCGGTCGCTCCCGTCGCCGGTAGTGCTACGCGACCGGGCGTAACGGCTCCGTCTCGCGAATGCCTTATGCAGGCGTTACGCACCCCGCGGCAGGCTGGTCGACGCCCGGCCGGGCGCAAAGATCGCGAGGTGGCGGCGTGCGGGTGCTGGTGGTGGAGGACGAGGCGGTGCTCGCCGCCGCCATCGCCCGCGGGCTGCGCCGCGAGGGCATGGCGGTGGACGTGAGCCACGACGGCGCCGAGGCGCTGGCCAAGCTCGACGTCAACCGCTACGACGTGGTGGTGCTGGACCGCGACCTGCCCGGGACGCACGGCGACGAGGTCTGCCGCACGCTGGCCGGCCAGCCGTCGCCCACCCGCATCCTCATGCTGACCGCCGCCGGCACCGTCGACGACCGGGTCGACGGGCTCACCCTCGGCGCCGACGACTACCTCGGCAAGCCGTTCGCCTTCGGCGAGCTGGTGGCGCGGCTCCGGGCCCTGGCCAGGCGCAGCCGCGACGCCCTGCCGCCGGTGCTGGAGCGCCACGACGTCCGCCTGGACCCGGCCCGCCGCGAGGCGACCAGGGGCGGCCACTTCCTGCGCCTGACCCGCAAGGAGTTCGGCGTGCTCGAGACGCTGCTGGCCGCCGACGGCGCCGTGGTCAGCGCCGAGGACCTGCTGGAGCGGGTCTGGGACGAGCACGCCGACCCGTTCACCAACACCGTCCGGGTGACGGTCATGAACCTGCGCCGCAAGCTGGGCCGCCCGCCCCTGATCGAGACCGTGGTCGGCGTCGGGTACCGGCTGTGAGGGCGCTGCTGCCGAGGGCCAGCGTGCGGCTGCAGCTCACGCTGCTGTACGGCGGCCTGTTCCTGCTCGCCGGGGCCGCGCTGCTGGCCGTGAACTACGCGCTGGTCCGCTCCCGGTTCACGCTGCCGTTCCAGGTCGAGGTGTCGGCCCCGGGGACCCAGCCGCCGGTGGGGCCCGGGCCAGGCCAGGGCGTGGGACTGTTGCTGATCACCCGGGTGGGCGAGGGCGACGTCATCGCCAGCGCCCCGTCGCCGGGAGCGTTGCAGGCGGTCCGGGACAAGCTGCAGGCGGCCGCCCTGAGCCAGCTCCTGACCCAGTCCGGCATCGCCCTCGGGCTGATGGCGCTGGTCTCGGTCGGGCTCGGCTGGCTGGTGGCCGGCCGGGTGCTGCGGCCGCTGCAGGCGATCACCGCCACCGCCAGGCGGCTGGAGGGCAGCAACCTGCACGAGCGGATCAACCTGCAAGGGCCGGAGGACGAGCTGAAGGAGCTGGCCGACACCTTCGACCAGATGCTGGCCCGGCTGGACACCGCGTTCGAGACCCAGCGCCGTTTCGTGGCCAACGCCTCCCACGAGCTGCGCACGCCCCTGGCCATCACCCGCACCGAGGTCGACGTGGCGCTCGCCGACCGGGACGCCAGCCCGGCCGAGCTGCGGGCGATGGCCGAGCGGGTGCGGGAGGCCAGCCAGCGCAGCGAGCGGCTGATCGAGGGCCTGCTGACGCTGGCCCGCAGCGAGCGCCAGCTCAGGGCGGGGGAGCCGGTGGACCTGTCGCTGGCGGCCGCCGACGCGCTGTCGGTGGCCCGCCCGGAGGCCGACCGGCTCGGGCTCCGGGTGAGCTCGGTGCTCGGCGGCGCGCCGGTCGCCGGCGACCGGGCACTGCTCGAGCGCCTGGTCGCCAACCTGGTCGAGAACGCCGTCCGCCACAACGTCGCGGGCGGCTGGCTGGAGGTCGACACCGGCCTCGCCGGCGGCCGGGCCATGGCGCGGGTCGCCAACGGTGGCCGGCCGATCCCGCCCGAGCAGGTGGCCGGGCTGTTCGAGCCGTTCCGGCGGCTGGGCGGCGACCGCACCGGCTCCGACCGCGGCGCCGGCCTCGGCCTGTCGATCGTCCGCTCGGTGGCGGCCGCCCACGGCGGCACGGCCAGCGCCCGCGCCATCCCGGGCGGCGGCCTCGAGGTCACCGTCGAGGTGCCGGCGGCGCGGCCCTGATCCCGGACGCTACGCCTGGACCAGGTGCCGGTAGCTGTCGGGGTTGCGGCGCAGGAACTCGGCGAGGTCCATCGGCGGGTGGCCGGCGACCGTCGCCACGGTGTCGCTGACGCGGTCCAGCTCGCCAGCCGCGATCGCGGCGTAGGTCGTGACCCAGCCGGTGACCTCCCAGTGGGGGGCGCCGTAGCCGGCCCTGGAGGCGTACGCCTCGTCGAGGGTCTCGGCGTGGTAGGTCACGGTGCGGCCGCTGGCCCGCGACAGCTCCTCGGCGGCCTGCTGCAGGGTGAACGCCTCCGGCCCGGTCAGGTCGTAGGTGCGGCCGTCGTGGCCGTCCCCGAGCAGGACGGCCACGGCCACGTCCGCGATGTCGTCGCGCGCCACCGCGGCCACGCGGCCGTCGCCCGCTGGCCCGCGGATGACGCCGTCGCCGCCGGCGAACAGCGGGAACACGTCCAGGTAGAGGCTGTCCCGCAGGATGGTGTGGCGCACGCCGCTGCCGCGGACGTGCTCCTCGGTGTGCCAGTGGTCGCGGGCGAACGTGAAGGTGGCGTCCGGGGAGCAGGCCAGGAACGACACGTAGACGATGCGCCGCACGCCGGCGGCCACGGCCGCGTCGACGGCGCCGGTGTGCAACCGCACCCGGTCGACCGCCTCCGACGCCGAGACCAGCAGCAGCGTGTCCACGCCGTCGAGGACGCGGCGCACGGCCTCGCCGTCGTCGTAGGCCGCCCGCGCGACCTCGGCGCCGGGGAGCTCCGGCGCCCTGGTGGGGTCGCGCACGACCAGGCGCTGGGCCACACCACGATCGGCGAGGCGACGCGCGACGCGCCCGCCGAGCCCTCCGGTCGCCCCTGTGATCGCCAGCGTCGCCATCGCGATCCTTCCTAATACAGGAACATGGGTTTGCCGTCGACCTGGCGGATCAGCGGCCGGTAGGCCTTCTCGTCGTACAGGGCCTCCACGTCGACCCGCTTGGTGCCCGCCATGATGGTGTCGATCGGCACCGAGGTGTAGGTGCCCTTGCGCAACGCCACCATGCTGCCGTCGGCGTCCTGGTCGATCAGGTTGATCGCCATGTTGGCGTAGTTGACCGCCACCATCAGGTCGAGGGCGTCCGGCGCGCCCGACCGCATCAGGTAGCCGACCTGCTGGTAGACGATGTCCTGCCCGGTGAGCCGCTTGAGCGCATCCCCGGTGACCAGCCCGATCCCCCCGAGCTTGCGATGCCCGTAGGCGTCGGTGTCCCCCCACTCGTGGACCTCCCCCGCCACCATGCGGGCGCCCTCGCTGACCGTCACCATGGCGTAGTTCGAGGGGTTGGCCGCCTTGTCCCCCAGGAGGTAGCTGGCGAGCAGCTCGGCGTCGAACGGCACCTCGCAGATGATCGCCCGGTCCACCCCGGCCAGGTACGCCGACAGCAGCGAGGTCTCCCCGCAGTTGCGGCCGAACAGCTCCACCACCGCGATCCGCTCGTGCGACCCGGTGGAGGTGCGGAGCTGGTGGATGAACTGCACGCTTCTGGTCACCGCGGTGGAGAAGCCGATGCAGTAGTCGGTCCCGAACACGTCGTTGTCCATCGTCTTTGGGACCGCGACCACCCGCATCCCCTCCCTGGAGAGGCGCTCGGCGTAGGACAGGGTGTCGTCCCCGCCGATGGCGACCAGCCAGTCCAGGCCCAACCGCTCGATCACGGCCAGGCAGTGGCTGGTGAAGTCGAACGGTCCCTCGGATTCCCCCTGGCCCTGGCCGGTGAGAAACGCCGGCACGTCCTTGGGCTTGACCTTGCCGGGGTTGGTGCGGCTGGTATGCAGGAACGTCCCGCCGGTGCGGTCGATGGTCCGCACGTCGTTCTTGGACAGCGGCTGCACGCAATCGGGCTGCGGCCCCTCGGCGTCCAGGTCGTAGTCGAGCAGCCCGGCCCAGCCGCGGCGCAGGCCGACCACCTCGTAGCCACGGTCGACCGCGGCGTAGACGAGCGTCTTGATGCAGGGGTTGAGGCCGGGGACGTCGCCGCCGCCGGTGAGCACGCCGATCCTGGTCATGCGGGCGCCTCCAGAGCGAGGAAA
>WNGA01002632.1_pt1 | contig 27259 bp, 30 predicted proteins | sample 5400061 | NCBI WGS metagenome assembly WNGA01 (sample SAMN13153366, study PRJNA577476) | soil metagenome | isolation source: 100 cm soil or saprolite under grassland replicate 2 | place: USA:California | collected 2016-06-15
GCGCGGCCGAACCGGTCGTTTCAGGACCAGACCGACCCGTGTTTCCATGGGCTGCCAGATCCGGGTGAGACCCCGGATAGGGTGAGGGCCGGGCCAGGGGCTGACCCATCTCAGATCTCGACCCCCGTGAGGGGTCGAGATCTGAGATGGGTCAGCCCCTGGCCCGGCCCTCACCCTATCCGGGGTCTCACCCGGATCTGGCAGCCCATGGAAACACGGGTCGGTCTGGTCCTGAAACGACCGGTTCGGCCGCGCCCCCGCTGGCCTGGTTTGGGCGTTTCTTCCCACGGGAACGTCGCCTGAAGACGGCATCGGGTGCCCGCCTGCACGGAAGGAGCGCTGCTCATGCGCAGACGGCTGGCCCTCGTCGTTCTCCTGTCACTGGCCGGGCTCTCGTCCGGGCCGTGGGCGGCTGCCTCGACCACGCCCCCTCTTCCCGGCACCATTGCCGCCATCGGCGACTCGATGACCAGGGCCGCCGACGTGTGCTGCTGGTACGGCGACCATCCGCACCAGTCGTGGAGCACGGGCGACGCATCCTGGGACGGCATCACCAGCCACTACGAGCGGATCCTGGCCCACAAGGCCGTCATCGCCGGCAGGAACTTCAACGACGCCGTGTCCGGGGCCCGGATGTCCGACGCCCCCCGGCAGGCCGGTGTGACGGTGACCCAGGGGGCGAAGTACGTCACGATCCTCATGGGCGCGAACGACGTGTGCACCGGAACGATCGCCGGGATGACGTCCGTGGGCACCTTCCGGGCCCAGTTCCAGCAGACGCTGTCGGTGCTCGAGACCGGGCTCCCGGGCAGCGCGCACATCTTCGTGTCGAGCATCCCGAATGTCCTTCACCTGTGGCAGCTGTTCCACGACAACGCGATCGCCTCGTTCATCTGGGACGAGGCCAACATCTGCCAGTCGATGCTGTCGACGGCGAACTCGGACGCCGACCGCCAGTCGGTGCTCGACCGGGAGGTCTCGTTCAACGGCGTGCTGTCCGAGGAGTGCGCGAAGTACCCGAACTGCCGGTTCGACGGACTCGCCGTGTTCCACTACCAGTTCAGCGCCAGTCAGGTCAGCAAGCTTGACTTCTTCCACCCCAGCCTCTCCGGGCAGGCGGCGCTGGCCCAGGTCACGTGGGGCGCGTCGTGGTGGAGCGGGCTGTAGGACGGGCGGGGAGCGACCGGCGGGCCGGCCGCTCCCCGGGTCGAACCGGTCATCGGGAGTGGCGTTGGAGCCATGCCGTGCGGAGGGCCAGGAGGGCGTAGCCACCGCCACCGGATCCGCCACCGGATCCGCCACCGCCACCTTGGAGGAAGACGAAGTAGATGATGGCGTACAGGACGGCCCCGATGGCCAGGTACAGCAGGAGCCACTTCGCCCGTCTGCTGCCGCCGTAGCCGGCACTCTGGTCGCTCATGAGAGCCTCCTCGCTGCCGGGGCGCCTCTTCATGGATCTACGGCCGAGCCGGCTCAAGGGCTTCCCACCCGGGCCAGACTCCGTGCCTGAACGGGACAGAACTGTCCGGAAAGTGCCTGCGGGCTACAGGTACTGGCCGGGGCGGTCGGAGCGGGGATCGTCGGGCTGGCCCCGGTGACCGGGTCCCTGGAGGCCGGCGGGGAGGCCCCGGCGGCGGATCTCGGCGAGCTGCTGCATGGCCTGTTGCTGCTGGGCCACGATGGCCGCCTGGATGCCGTGGAACAGGCCCTCCAGCCACCCCACCAGCTGGGCCTGGGTCACCCGCATCTCCGACTCGGTGGGCACGCCCTCCAGCGGGAGGATGAATCCCTGGAGCTCCTGCTCCAGCTCGTCCGGGAGGATCTGCTCGAGCTCGGCGATGGACCGCTCGTAGATGGCACGGAGCCGGGTCCGGCCCTGCTCGTCGAGGGGCGAGCCGCGGGTCTCCTCCAGCAGCTCCCTCACCATCGAGGCGATCCGGAGGAGCTTCCCCGGCTCGGTGATCGCGTCCTTCGATTCGTCCGGGGTGGGCTCCCGGTGCTCTCCGGGCGGGACCGGGACCGCCAGGAGGGGCGTGCCGGGCCCCTGGCCGGCCTGGCCCGGGACTTCGGACGGCGTCTGGCCTTCGGGGGTCTCGCTCACGGCGTCCACCGTAGCAGCAGGCGATGGGGCCGGGCGGCCGTGCCGACCGCTGACGTGATCCCTCGCTCCCGTGAGAGCCGCTCAGGAGCCGAGGTACCGGAGGAGGAGGACCTCGGCCAGGCAGGCCCGCTCCAGCTCCACCAGGTCGATGCTCTCGTTCTCGGCGTGGGCGTGGCCCTGGCGGTCCTCCACGCCGGTGAGCAAAAGCGCCGCGTCGGGCCACCGGGCGGCGAAGTCGGCCACGAACGGGATCGAGCCGCCGGCGCCCATGTCGACGGGATCCACCCCCCAGGCGTCCCGGAAGGCCCGCCGGGCGGCGTCGTAGACGGGGCCCTCCGCCCGGACCCGGTACGGCTCGCCGGCCCCGCCCCGGAGCACGGCGACCTCCGCCCCCCACGGCGCGTTCGCCTCGAGGTGCTTGGCCAGGGCGTCCCGGGCCCGGTGCGCGTCGTCGCCGGGGGCCAGGCGCAGGCTGACTTTGGCCCGGGCCACCGGCACGATCTGGTTCGACGCCTCCTCCACGCGCGGGGCGTCGAGGCCCAGCACGGCCACCGCGGGCTTGACCCACAGGCGCTGGGTGATCGATCCCTCGCCGATGAGCCGGAGCCCGGGCCGAGCCCCGATGTCGGCCAGGTACTCGTCCTCGGTGAGGTCCACCGCCGGGCGCTCGCCGGTGGCCAGGCCCCGGACGGCCACGTTCCCTCGCTCGTCGTGAAGGGTGGCCAGGAGGCGGGCCATGGCGGTGATGGCGTCGGGCGCCGGCCCGCCGTACATCCCGCTGTGGACGGCGTGGTCGGCCACCCGGACCTCCACCACACAGTCGACCAGCCCCCGCAGGGTCGTGGTGAGCCCCGGCACGCCCGTGTCCCAGTTCGAGGAATCCGCCAGGACGATGACGCCGGCGGTGAGCAGGTCGCCGTGAGCTTCCAGGAACCGGCCCAGGTTCGGCGAGCCGGCCTCCTCCTCGCCCTCGATGAACACCTTCACGCCCACCGGCGGCCCGGCCCCGTGGGCCCGGAGGGCGGCCGCGTGGACCACCACCCCGGCCTTGTCGTCGCACGACCCCCGGCCGTAGAGACGACCCTCGCGCTCGGCCGGCTCGAACGGCGGCGACAGCCACAGCTCGTCGGGGCCGGGGGGCTGGACGTCGTGGTGCGCATAGAGCAGCACGGTCGGCGCGCCGGCCGGCCCGGGGATGTCCGCGAACACCGCCGGCGCGGCGCCGTCCAGCTCCAGGAGCCGGACGCCCTCGGCCCCCGACGACTCCAGGACCTCGGCGGTGGCCTCCGCCGACGCCTGCACGTGGACCGGGTCGAACCCCGGGAACGACACCGACGGGATCCGGACCAGCCCCTCCAGCTCGTCCCGGACCCGGCCGACGTCGTCGTGCACCCGCTGCCGCAGTTCCCCCTGATCGATCATGGCCGGAACGATACCGGCCGCCGGGGCGGGAACGACGGCCCCGTCACGTCGCTTCGTTCGACGCCTGTTCGCGGAGGTCCACCCGCCGGATCTTCCCGCTGACCGTTTTCGGGAGCTCGGCCACGAACTCGATCTCCCGCGGGTACTTGTACGGCGCGGTGACCCTCTTGCAATGCTCCTGGAGCTCGCGGATCAGCTCGGGGCTCGGGTCGAATCCGGGCGCCAGGATCACGTACGCCTTCACGATCTGGGTCCGCTCGGGGTCGGGTTTGCCCACCACGGCCGACTCCGCAACCGCGGGGTGCTCAACCAGCGCCGACTCCACCTCGAACGGCCCGATCCGGTACGAGGCCGAGATGATCACGTCGTCGTTGCGGCCCACGAACCACAGGTAGCCGTCCTCGTCGCGGGTGGCCCGGTCGCCGGTGAAGTACCAGCCGTTCCGGAACGCGGCGGCAGTGGCATCGGGGTCGCGCCAGTACTCCTTCATCAGGCCCACCGGCCGGTCGGGCTCCACCCGGAGCGCGATGTGGCCCTCCTCGCCGGGGCCCAGGCGGTTCCCGTCGTCGTCCACCACGTCCACGTCGTGGGTGGGCGTGGGCCGGCCCATGGACCCCGGCTTCACCGGCAGGCACGGGAAGTTCGCCACGATGTTCACGGTCTCGGTCTGGCCGTAGCCGTCGTAGATCGTGGTGCCGGTGGCCTCCCCCCACACCTTGATGACCTCGGGGTTCAGGGGTTCGCCGGCCGAGACGCTGTGCCGGACCCGGGACAGGTCGAACTCGCCAAGCCTCAGCTGGACCAGGGCCCGGAACAGCGTGGGCGGGGCGCAGAACGTGGTGACGCCCGAGCGCTCCAGGACCCGCAGGGCCAGCTCGGGGTCGAGCTTCCCGCGCTGGTCCCACAGGAACACCCCGGCCCCGACCCGCCACTGGCCGAACAGCTTCCCCCACGCCGCCTTGGCCCAGCCGGTGTCGCTCACGGTCCAGTGGAGGTCCTGATCGGTGAGGTCCTGCCAGAACCGCGCGGTGATCTCGTGGCCGGCGCCGTAGGACGCGTGGGTGTGCAGGACCATCTTCGGATAGGCCACCGTGCCGCTGGTGAAGTAGATCAGGAGCGGGTCGTCCTTCGAGGTCCGGCGGTCCTCGGGCGTGGCGTCGGAGGCCCGTTCCACGAGGTCCGCATAGGACCTCCACCTGCCGCCCGGCCGCTCGCCCACCACGACGAGGTGCTTCAGCGACGGGCACCGGTCCAGGACCTCCTCGACCTTCGCGGCGCCCTCGGGGTCGGTCACGGCCACTGTGGCCTCCGACGCGTTCACCCGGTACTCGATGTCCTTCGCGGACAGCTGGACGGTTCCCGGCATGGGCACCGACCCCTGCCGGGCCATGCCCAGGAGGAGTTCGTACCACTCCGGGATGCGCGGGAGCATGACGAACGCGCGATCGCCCCGGTCCACTCCCAGCCCGTCCAGCGCGTTCGTCACCCGGTTGGACGCGCGCGAGAGATCGGCGAACGTGAACTCGAGCCGGTTGTCGCCGGCCTGGTCCACCGCCACCAGCGCGGTCTTCCAGGGCTTGCGGGCCACCCACCCGTCCACGACGTCGCGGGTGAAGTTGAAGTCGTCGGGGACCTGAAGGCGGAACGTCCGCCGGGTCTCCTCGTAGTCGGTCATGTTCACCGGCGTTCGGCCTCCTGCAGCGGCTCTGAAAGCCGAAGCCTATCGCCGGAGGCCGAAACCGGCCTCTCCGCGGCCTGGCTACGCGGCCTGCAGGGTCACCGTCCCCGCGCGGTGGTGGGGAAGCGCACGTGGAGCTGGGAGATCTGGATCGACGAAGGCTCGTTGTCCGGGCGGGCGAACGGGGAGTCCTGCTGGCCGACCTGGGGCTGGATCACGTGGCCCTGGGGGAACAGCCAGTCGTTGCCGAACACTTGGTCCGCACGGTCCCGGACGCGGACACGGGCGGGTCCTTTCATCGTCGATTGCGGGCCTGCAGCAGCCCCCCTCGATGCGCGCTTTGATGTACCCCGGATGACGACCGGTCACACCCGGGGCCGGTGGATGGCCGGGTACCGGGCCCTGAGGTCGTCGGCGAAGGCGGCCAGGCGCTCTGCCAGGGCGGGGTCCCTGATCTCGAGGACGTTCTCCGCGTTCTCCTCGCCCGAGTGGGACAGGTTGTACGAGCCCACGAACACCATGTCGTCGGCCACCACGAACTTCGCGTGCATGTAGTCGTGGACGGTGCCCGGGCCGAAGGGCGTCGACAGCTTCCCGGAGAACGGCGCGTTGGCCAGCACGGTCTCCAGCGTGGGGACCTTCCACTGCGCGTGGGGGTCGGCCCGCCACTGGGCGAACACCTCGGCCACCTGGGTGGCGTCGAGGATGCCGGCGATGTCCAAGTCGCCCTTCACCGCGCGCTCGGCCAGCGACCCGATGATCTGGCCCGCGGAGAGCACCGGGGAACAGATCCGGATGCGGCGCTCGGCCCGATCGATGGCGCCGGCGATGCGACTGGCCATGCGGCGGCCCCGACCGGGGGAGAACCAGGGCCGGACGCTGGTCCCGTTCCGCTCCACGGGCGGTGTGACGAACTCGCCGGAGCCGACCACCCGCTGCTTCTCCCACAGCTCCTCGAAGTTGCGGGCGTATGCGGCGGCGATCTCGGGGGCGCCGATCGCGACCGCGATCACGTTCTCCTCGCGGGTCCACGAGTCGTCGGTCCAGTTCATCGACCCGGTCCACACGTCGGTGGCGTCGCGGACGACGTACTTGTGGTGCATGAGATCGGGGATGCCCGGGACCCCGCGGGTGGGGATGCCGCACCGGTGAACGAGTTCCATGTCCGTCTTCGGCGGCGGCGGCACCGGGATGGGCCGGGCGTGGTCGACGTTGTACACGAGACGGCCGGACACGCCCCGCGCGACGGCGCGGTGGAGCGCGCCCAGGACGATCGATTCGGCATCGCCGTCCAGCGCGAGGTCGTACAGGGCGATGTCGAGCGTCGTGCGGGCGCCTTCGAGGAACTCCGCCACCCATGTGGCGACGTCCTCGGCCCGATGTCCGCCGTCGGTGAGGGTGCGGACCTCGATCAGCCGGGAGTCCGCCACGGTCACTGCGCGTCGGCCTTGTGCGGCTCGACGTGCGGTTCGTCACGGGGGTCCGAGATGTCCTGCACGCCGGGCCCGGTCCGCCGCGCCAGGACGTCCTTGACGTAAGCAACGACCTCCGCCGGGTCGTTGGACGTCACGAACAGGTCGAGGTCCTTGTCCGCGATCTTCCCCTCGGCCAGCACGCGCTCCCTGAGCCAATGGAGGAGCCCCTGCCAGTACTCCGAGCCGTACAGCACGATCGGGAAGTGCTGGATCTTGCCGGTCTGGGTCAGCGTGAAGGCCTCGAACAGCTCGTCGAACGTCCCGAACCCACCGGGGAACACCACGAACCCCTCCGCGTACTTCACGAACATCGTCTTGCGAACGAAGAAGTACGAGAAGTCGATCCCGAGGTCGACGTAGTCGTTCATTCTCTGTTCGAACGGCAGCTCGATGTTGCAGCCGATCGAGAGCCCGCCGCCCTCCTGACACCCCCGGTTGACCGCCTCCATGATCCCGGGCCCCCCTCCGGTGATCACGGCGAAGCCCGCCTGGGCCAGCTGCCGGCCCAGCTCCCGGGCGGCGTCGTACATGGGATCCGGCTCGCGGATGCGGGCCGACCCGAACACGCTGATCGCGACGGGGATGGCCGCCAGCGCGTCGAACCCCTCCACGAACTCCGACAGGATCCGCATGACCCGCCACGGATCCTCGTTGACGAAGTCCGGCACCTGCCGCTGCAGCAGCGCCTGGTCCTCGGTGGCCCCCCCGGCCCGCCTCTGCACCACCCGCCCCCGCCGCACGCTTCTCTCACTGGAGTGATCGGTCATGCACGCAAGGATGCCCGACCGCGATGCGAACCGCGAGCGGGAGGCGGGAACGTTGTCAGGACGTGTCGCGCCAGCGGCGGATCACGTGCCAGGTCCCCCCACCGTCGTCGGTCCGCCGAAGCGTCGTCACGCCCCCGTAGTACTCGAGCGCGAATCCGGTCCGATCAGACAAAGACCATCCCGTAAACGACTCGGTATCCGTGTGCGGCAGGTTGGTGATGAGGTGCCAGGTGTGACCGCCGTCGTCCGTGGTCTCGGGGAGGCTGTATTCCACCCAGAGCCACCCATGCCGCTCGTCGACGAATTGGATTCGGCGGATGAGTCCGACGTGACCGAGATCATGGCGCCGCTTGTCTTCCGGGAGGATCGCGCCGGCGACGAGATGCCACGAGCCACCGCCGTCCGTGGTTTCGACCACGGCTTTCGGCCACAGGAAGGTGCTGTACGGTTCACCGGCGCACGTCGCCCATCCGTGGTCGGCGGTCATGAACCACGCTGCCATCACCTGGAAGCCCGGATCGGCGCAGGGGTGGCTGGCCGTGGACCAGGTTCGACCCCCATCGTCTGTCGCAAGAAGGCTGCGTTGACTCTCTCCGTCGATCGCCCATCCAGATGACGATGTGAGAAAGAACGGGTTCGAGATGCCTCGGTCATGCGGAACGGGACTCCATTCCCGCCCGCCGTCCGTTGTGTGGATGAGGCAATCGTCGGCAGAGCATTCCGAGAGACCCACGCATCGGTGGTTCCGAGCACAGTGACCCAGTCGTACTGACTGCCTCGGAACGTGACGGTCCATCGCTCTCCTCCGTCAGCGGTGATGGCGATCGCGCCCGTGCACCGATCCCGGCAGGGCCTCGACCTGATCGCGCCGACGGCGACGCCATGCTCGGTGTCCCAGAAGGCGATGTCCGTCGGAACGAAATGCGGCGCCACGGGTGGCGGGGGCGGGGGAGGGCTCACCGGTGGGAGTGGCTGCGCGGTGCACTGCCCGCCGGCGGGCTCGAATTTGAACCCCTTCACGACGACAAGCCCCTCGACGACGCGATGTGGCGCGACGTATCTGACGGTCCCCTCGCCGGGTTCGGATGTATCGCCTGAGGCGTCGCGGAGAAAGCAGGCCACCGCTGCCCCGGCGGGGGCGGTTCCCTGGTTGGTGATCCGGTAGTACACCTTCCAGAACCCGGCGAATCGGTCGCCGCTCCATTGGACGATTGAGGTTCGGAACTGGGGCGGCGATGGTGAAGGCTGCCGGGCCGGTTCCGCGCCGAACTGGTGGACGAGGAGCAGGAACGCGACAGCGAATACTCCGAGTGCGGCGGCGGCTCCGGCGGCGATAACCAGAGGCCGCCGGCCGCGCGCCGGACGAAGCCCGCGTTCGATGCGGCCCAACAGCTCGGCCGAGGCCGCTACCGCCTCGACCGACCGGTGGAGAGATTGGCGGAGGCGATCGTCGACGTTCATCCCGCGCCGTCCTCTTCGATCAGGCGGCGGAGCTTGGCCAGAGCCTTGCTGGACTGACTCTTGACCGTGCCAACCGAGCAGCCCAGGAGGTCGGCCACCTCGCGTTCAGGGAGGTCTGCGTAGTAGCGGAGGACCACGCACGCGCGTTGCCGCGCCGGGAGTGTCCGGAGCGCTCGAACGAGCTCGGCGCGGTCCTCGGGGCGGGCCTCCACCCGCGCCGAGGAGGCCGGCGCCATGCGCGCCCGGGGCCCGGCGTTCCAGGGCCAGGCGTCGGAGGCGGTTCTTCCAGAGGTTGACGGCGATCCGGCTGAGGTACGGGCCGACCTCGGCGGGGTCGAGACGCTGGAGCTTCGGCGCCAGTTGGATGAACGAGTCCTGCACCAGGTCCTCCGCGGTCTCACGGTTCCCGGTGAGCAGGACGCACAGGCGGAGCAGGGGCGTGGCCAGCCGTTCGAATGCGGCTCTGAGGTCCCCGCTGGAAACCGGTGTGCCCTCCACGACCGGGGGTTCGATCACGCGCCCATAGAACACCTGGCAGGGCGTCGAGGTTGCCTCCGCCGGCCTGATTCCCGAGGCCTACCGCGGGACCAGGGCAAGGACTCTGGCGGGGCTGCCGCTGCCCCGGACGATCTTGAGCGGAGCCACGACGAGGACCGTCCCGGTGGGCGGGAGCATGGCCAGGTTCGCCAACTGAGTGAGGCCGTACTTGTTGGCGCCGAGGAGGTAGGAGTGGCAGGGGAAGGCCGGCTCGAAGGAGTGGGCCTTACCGGCGTCGGTGCCGACGGTTTCGACGCCCATGCCGACGATGGGAGCCTCCTCGGCCAGCCACTTCGCGCAGTCCACGGCGACGCCGGGCGTGTGGGGGCCGGTGTCGTCGGCGTTGAGGAAGGCCCGCTGGTCGTGCGCGCGGGCGTCCCAGCCGGTTCGGTACAGGAGCCACCCGCCATCTGGAAGCGGGCCGTGTTCGGCCTCGAACGCTCGGACGTCGTCGATCGAGAGCAGGAAATCGGGGTCGGCGGCGACCTGCTCGCCGGCGTCGAGCACGACGGCCGGGCCGATCAGGTTGCGGACCGGGATCGTGCTCACGTCGTCCTTGTCCTGGCCGGTGATCCAGTGGATCGGCGCGTCGAGGTGGGTGCCGACGTGCTCGCCGCCCTCGAACCAGTTCCAGTACCAGGCCGGGCCGTTGTCGTCGTAGTGGCTGATCTCGTGCATCTTCCAGCCCGGCGTGTTCGCCAGCGGCGGGGGGAGCTGGATGATGGGCGTGGCCTCCGACAGGGGCTGGGTCAGGTCGATCACGTCCACCTCGCCGGCGGTCAGGGCGTCGAGCAGTCCGGACAGTGCGGTCATCCGTGGCGTCCTTTCGACTCGTGTCTCATTCGGCGGGCCGGAGCGCCCGGGCGAAGTCGAACCGGTTCTCCAGCAGGTGGAGGTCCATGTGGAACGACGCCGGGCCCACGTCGTCGACCTTCGCCACCAGGCAGGACAGCTCGCCGGAGGCGAGGCCCTCGCGAACGGCCGCGGCGAATTCGTCAAGTTCATTGACCATCCGCGAGCCGACGATGCCGGCGCCGCGGGCCATGGCGGCCAGATCGGAGCCCGTCGAGGTGGCGGTGGGGAAGCCGCCCACCGAGAGCAGGCTCTCGTTGTCGAACACGATGTGGGTGAGGTTCGGCGGCGCGTACCGGGCCAGGGTGGTGAGGGTGCCCAGGTTCATGAGGAGCGAGCCGTCGCCGTCGATCACCACCACCGGGCGGGTGGGCTGGGTCAGGGCGATCCCCAGCCCGACCGACGACGCGAGGCCCATGGCGTGCTCCAGGTAGAAGAAGTTCGGTTTGTGGCCGAGCGAGTACAGCTCGACGGCCACGGCGCCCATGATCGTGACCACGGCGCAATCGGCGATGTCGTCGTACACGGCCTCCAGCGCGTCGATCCGCCTCATTGCGTCCGGGCCCTCACGACGCGGGTTCCTCCCACATCAGGTCGCGGGTCAGGAGCACGGCTACCGGCGAGAGCGAGGACTGTGAGAGCGTCATGGCCTTCGCGACGGTCCGGTCGGCGTCGTCGGGCGAACGGAGCTCGGTCCACTGGATGTTCAGCGCGTCCAGGACCCGGCGGGTGAACTTCCCACCCTCCGTCTGCCAGGGGTCACGCTCGCCGAGGTGGCCGCGATCGCTGATCACCAGCAGGAGCGGCACCTTGTAGAGCATGGCCCCGGACACGATGCCGTTCACCGCCTGGAGGAATCCGTGGTTCTGCATGAGCAGGGCCGAACGGGCGCCGGCGAGATGGGCCCCCATCGAGATCCCGACGCCCTCCTCCTCCTTGGCCAGGCGGACCAGGGTCATGTCGGGATCGTCGTCGGCCAGGCGGATGAGGTGGACCAGCCAGGTCTCCGGCAGGGCCGAGCAGATCGAGACCCCGGCGCCCTTCAGGGCCTCGTACACGACCTTCGAGTTGGCCTCGGAGACCGGCATCGGCGGCAGGCAACCACGCCGGCCGCGAAGGGTCAAGCGGGGAAACGGAGCCGCGTCAGGCCGGGAAGTCGTCCTTGGAGGCGGGGGAGCCGGCGGGGGCGAAGACGCCGAGGAGGCGGAGGGTCTCCGCGCCGGTGCTGGCCAGGCGGTGGGGGATCCCGGGCGGGAGGAAGATGCTCGTGCCGGGGCCGATCGGGAGAATGTCCTCGTCGATCTCGACGGTGCCCTCGCCGTCCAGGATGTAGATGGCCTCCTCGTAGGTGTGGCGGTGGGGGGCGCGGGGATGGCCTCGATGGCGCCGACGAACTGCGTCACGGCGCGGCATCCGATGGACGGATCGACCAGGATCCGGAAGGTCCGGCTGGGGCCGGCCTCGAACGTCTCCTGGTCCTCCTCCCGGACCCAGAACGGGGGCTGGTCATCGTCCGCGGACCCTCCCGGATCCTCCGGGGCGGCGACCTCGCGTTCCGGTCGGGTCCCGGGAGGCGGGGACAGCACGGAGACCACGATCAGATCGTGCGGCCCGTCGTTCTCCAGGCGGTACTCGACCCCGGCGGGCACGAAGAACGCGGTCCCCGGCGCGAGCTCGATGGAGGCCGAGCCGACCTCCGCCGTCCCCAGCCCGGACACCACGTACATGACGTCCTCGCTGGTCCGGTTGTGGAGGTCGGGGGGTCCGGCCCGGCTGGAACCGGAACACCCTCTGGACGAGGTGCTTCGCGCCGAGCGAGGAGTGGATCATCACCCGGACCCAGCCGTTCGACCCGGGCAGGGACTCCTCGGGCCGTTCCTCCTCGTGCACGATCGAACCGGTGGGACGCATCTCGGCACACTACCGGCCGGGCACGGGCGGAGCCAGCCCCGGCCCGGGCCGATGTCGGCGATGCCCTGGCCCGCGTCAGACGATCTCGGCGATGAGCTGGCCGGCCTCGACCACCTCGCCGGGCGAGACGTGGATGGCCCTCACGGATCCGGCACGTGGCGCGGACACGCGGGTCTCCATCTTCATGGCCTCGAGCACGGCCACGGGATCGCCCGCCTCGACGTCCTGCCCTTCCGACACGTCGACCTGGAGGATGGTCCCGTGCATCGGCGAGGTGACCACCCCGTTCGCCGAGCCGCCGCCCGCACTCCGGGCGGTCGCATGCGGGGCCGACGCGGACATCCCGGGGTTCCACAGGCGAACCGGCCGACCCCCGACGAGCAACACGGGATCCTCGCCGGCCGACCCGTCGCCGACCGAACCCGCGTCCGAGCCCGCGCCGGCACCCGGATCCGCGCCGGCACCCGCATCCGCGCCGGCACCCGCATCCGCGCCGGCCGCGCCCGCGCTGGCACCTGCACCACCCGCGCCGGCACCCGCACCCTTCTTGGGCGCTGCGAGGGCGTCGAGCGCGCCCGATTCGAGGGTCCGCGTGGTGTAGGACCCGTCAACGAACTCGGGGTGCCCCAGCAGGGTGAGGTGCGCCGGGATCGTGGTCGGAACGCCCTCGAACCGGTACTCCTGGAGAGCGCGGAGCATGCGGCGGCGGGCCTCCTCTCGGGTGGAGGCGTGGACGACCAGCTTGGCCACCAGGCTGTCGTAGGCGCTCGGGATCTCGTCGCCCTCGCCGTAGCCGGAGTCCACCCGGACGCCGGGCCCGGCAGGCTCGTGGTAGCCGGTGATCCGGCCGGGGCGGGGTGCGAAGCCCCGAGACGGGTCCTCGGCGTTGATCCGGCACTCGATGGCGTGCCCGCGCGGAGCCATCCGCCCGCCCGGGAGGAAGTCCTCCTGAGCGAACCCAAGGTCCTCGCCGGAGGCGATGCGGAGCTGGCAGGCCACGAGGTCCAGCCCGAGCACCTCCTCCGTGATGGTGTGCTCCACCTGCAGGCGCGCGTTGACCTCCAGGAAGTAGAACGAGCCGTTCTCGTCCACCAGGAACTCCACCGTGCCCGCGTTCACGTAGCCGCACGCGTCGGCCACGGCAACGGCGGCCGCGCCCATGTCCGGCACGACGTCGGCGAACAGCGGCGGCGGGGTCTCCTCGACCAGCTTCTGGTGGCGGCGCTGGAGCGAGCAGTCCCGGCCCCCCAACCACATGGTCCGGCCCGGGGCGGGCGAGAGCACCTGCACCTCCACGTGCTTGGGGCGCTCCAGGTACCGCTCGAGGTACACGCCGGGCGAGCCAAACCAGGCCTCGGCCTCCCGGACGGCTGACTCCAGAGCGACGGCCACGTCCCCGGCCGTTCGGGCGACCTTCAACCCCCGCCCGCCTCCCCCTCCCGAGGCCTTGATCGCTATGGGGTATCCGTTGGCCTCACCGAAGGCATGCACCTCCCCCTCATCGGTGACCGGCTCGAGCGTACCCGGCACCACCGACACGCCCGCCGCGGACGCCAGTTGCCGCGCGGAGACCTTGTTCCCGACCGCCCGGGCGGCCCGCGGCGGGGGACCGATCCACACCAGGCCGGCCTCGATGAACGCCTCGGCCGCGTCGGCCCGTTCGGAGAAGAACCCGTAGCCGGGATGCACGGCCTCCGCTCCGGTCGAGCGCGCCGCCTCGATGACGGCCCCCAGGTTCAGGTAGGTCTCGGCCGGCGATACCCCCGGGAGATGGACCCCTTCGTCACAGGCCGGCACGTGTCGAGCCCGGGCGTCCACGTCGGAGAACACGGCCACGGAAGCCACGCCCAGCTCGCGGCACGTCCGGGCCACTCGCACCGCGATCTCGCCGCGGTTCGCGATGAGGACCTTCGAGAACACTCGAACCTCAGCTCTCGGCCGGCTCGACGTAGCCGGGGAGCCCGGGGACGGGGGCCGGCGCGTGCCACCCGCGCTCCGGGTAGTCGGCCCGCCACGCCCGTCCGGGGAGGCGGTGGCCGACCATGCTCTCCACCATCCGCGCCGCGGTGTAGAGAGCCATCACGTCGACGCCGGTCCCGATGCCCATCCCCTCCAGCATGGCCACCAGGTCCTCGGTGGGGACGTTCCCGTTCGCCCCCGGGGCGAACGGCGAGCCGCCCATCCCGCCAATGCTGGCGTCGAACTCGTCCACGCCCGTCTCCATCGCCGCCAGCACGTTGGCCATCGCGGCGCCGCGCGAGTCGTGGAAGTGACAGTTGATGCGCACGTTCGGCACCCGCCGGCGCAGCATCGGGACCAGCTCCCACACCGTGGCCGGATTGGCCATGCCGGTGGTGTCGCCGAGCGACACGCCCACCGCGCCGAGCCCCGCCACCGCCTCGGCCACCTCGCAGACCCGGTCCGGCGGGACCGCGCCCTCGTACGGGTCCCCGAACGCGCACGAGATCGAGACCTCGACCGGCACGCCGCTTCCACCCGCCACCGCGATGACCTGGCCCACGTCGGCGATCGACTCCCTCACGGATTTCCCGACGTTGCGCTCGTTGTAGCCCTCCGACGCCGCCAGGAAGGCCTGCAGCGAGGAGAACCCGCCGGCCGCCAGCGCGGCCTCCGCTCCCCGGCGGTTCGGCACCAGCGCCGAGTACGCGATCTCCTCGCGGGCCCGGGCCATCTTCCACACGTCGGCCGCATCGGCCATGGCCGGCACGGCCCTCGGCGACACGAAGGACACCGCCTCGATCTTCGGCAGCTCGGCGCCCGATAGCATGTCGATGAGCCCGGCCCGCAACGCCACCGGCAGCGGCCGCTCCGCCTGCAACCCGTCCCTCGGCCCCACCTCGCGGATCGTCACTCGCTGAGGGAGCCCGGTCCCGGACCCGCTCACCGGTTCTTCCATTGGGGGTCGCGCTTGTCGTTGAAAGCGGCGATGCCCTCCCGACGGTCGTCGCTGCCGACGGCCCGGCGCCAGGCCAGCTCCTCCAGCTCCATGCCCTGCTGCAGGGGGACCTCCAGGCCGCGGTCGATGGCCCACTTGGCCTCGCGGACGCCGATGGGGGAGGAGCGGCACACCTCCTCGGCCAGGTCGCCGGTGGCGTTGGCCAGCGCGTCGCGCTCGACCACCTTCGTCACCAGGCCCCACTCGAACGCCACCTCCGCGCTGATCCGCCGGCCGGTGAACACCATCTCCTTGGCCCGGGCCATGCCGATCCTGCGGGCCAGGATCTGGGTCCCGCCGCCGCCCGGGACGATCCCCACCCGGACCTCCGGCAGGCCGAACGCCGCATCGTCGGACGCCACCACCAGGTCGCACGACAGCGCCAGCTCGCACCCGCCCCCCAGGGCATACCCGAAGACCGACGCGATGGTGGGCTGCGGCACCGAGCGGATGGCCTCGAACATCCCCTTCATGAACACCCGGTTCAGGTGCCACCCGCGGTCGTCGAGCTGGTTGCGCTCCTTGAGGTCGGCCCCCACGCAGAACGCCTTCTGGCCCGCGGCCGCCAGCACGATGACCCACGTCTGGGGGTCCGCCGCCACCTGGAGGAAGCCCCCGCCGAGCTCGTCGGCGACCTGCCCGGAGATCGCGTTGAGGGCCTCGGGTCGGTTCAGGGTGACCGTCGCCACATGGCCGTCGCGGGCGACCTCCACAAAGCTCATGCGGCGGCTCCCGTGACGCCGGCGAGCCTCATACGGGGGGAACCCCGTGGCGCCGGGTCGAGAAGTGGCGGTCCTTGCCGTCGGTGTGGGCCAGGCGCCGGACCAGCTCGCCGCGCAGGGCGTCGGGCTCGACCACCGCGTCCACCACGTTCTCGCTGGCCAGGTGCAGCAGGTCGATGTCCTCCTCGTACTCCCGCCGGCGCTCGGCCACGTACGCCGCGCGCTCCGCGGGGTCCGAGATGGCCTGGATCTTGTTGTAGTACACCGCGTTCACCGCGGGCTCCGGGCCCATCACCGCGATCCGGGCGGTGGGGAGCGCGATCGTGGCGTCGGGCTCGAACCCCGGCCCGGCCATCGCGTACAGCCCGGCGCCGTAGGCCTTCCGCACGATCACGGAGAACTTCGGAACGGTGGCCTCGCTCACCGCCGAGATGAGCTTGGCGCCGTGGCGGATGATGCCCTGGCGCTCCACCGCCGACCCGATCATGAACCCCGGCACGTCCGCCATGAACACCAGCGGGATGTTGTACGCGTCGCACAGCCAGATGAACCGGGCCGCCTTGTCCGAGGAGTCGACGAACAGCACCCCGCCGTTGTGCATCGGCTGGTTCGCGACCACACCGATCACGCGGCCCTCCAGCCGGCCCAGGCCCACCACGACCTCGCGGGCCCAGTCCGGCTTGATCTCGAAGAACGACTCCTCGTCCACCACGCCGGCGATCAGGGCGTACGCGTCGAACGGCTTCGACTCGTCCTCCGGCACGATCCCGGCGAGTGAGCCGCGGTAGGCCGGTGGGCGCGCCTCGGCCAGCGGCGGGTCCTCCGCGAAGCTCTGGGGGAAGTAGGACAGGTACGCCCGGGCCGCCAGGGTGGCGGCCTTGTCGTCCGGGACCAGCAGGTCGCCGCACCCGCTGACCTCGCAGTGCATGCGGGCCCCGCCCATCTCCTCGAGCGTGACCCGCTCGCCGATGACCTCCTCGGCCATCCGGGGCGAGCCGAGGTACATCGACGCGTTGTGCTCCTGCATGAACACGACGTCGCAGAACGCCGGGATGTATGCGCCCCCCGCCGCGGACGGCCCCAGCAGGCAGCACACCTGCGGGATCCTCCCCGACGCCTGAACCTGGTTGTAGAAGATCTTCCCGGCCCCCCGCCGTCCCGGGAACATCTCGACCTGCCGGTCGATGCGCGCCCCCGCCGAATCGACCAGGTACACGATCGGCATGGCCCGCTTCCGGGCCAGCTCGATGATCCGGATGATCTTCTCGACGGTGTGCGGGCCCCACGAGCCCGCCTTCACCGTCGGATCGTTCGCCATCACCGCCACCTGCCGGTCGTGGATGGCGCCCACTCCGGTGACCACGCCGTCCGCCGGGAGGTCGCCGGCCAGCGCGCTCACCAGCAGGCCGTCCTCGGCGAACCCGTCGGCGTCGTCGAGGAGCAGCCGGAGGCGCTCCCGGACGAACAGCTTTCCCTGCTCGGCGAGCTTCTCGTGGTACTTCGGCGCGCCACCGGCCCGGGCGCGCTCGGCCGCCGCCGCCAGCGCCCCGGCGTGCCGGCCCTGGGCCGGCACGCCGGCGAGCCCGCCCTCATCCGGCGCCTCGGCGGTCGTGCCCACGACAGGCTCCTCGCTCACGGTTCCGAAGTGTAGTCCGGCCGACTCCGGCCTCCCCCGAACGGAGGTCTTGAGTCCGGCCCGTCGAAACCGGCACAATGCGGCGGCATGTCGAAACCGACTCCCGGCATCATGCGACGTGTTCGCCGTCCCCTGATCCGACTGGTGCGGCCCCTCCGCCACCCGGGCCGCCCGTTTCGCCGTGCCGGCCGCCCGCTGGTGGTGACCCTGGCCACCGTGGCCCTGCTCCTGCCGAAGACCGGTGCCGTGGCCGGGCCGACCATCGGGGGCACCGCCACGCTCACCGCGTCGAAGGCGCAGGTCACGTTCGGAGGCTGGGTCCGGCTCGGGGGCGCGGTGAAGGCCCAGGAACCGTGCCGCTCCGGCCGTGAGGTCCGCCTGCGGGCGGTGGAGGCCGACGACGGCGGGCAGTGGTCGGTCATCCGCACAGGGCACACCGACGCCGACGGCACGTTCGGATTCGGCGTGCAACCCGACCACACCGCGAAGTACCAGGCCGTGCTGCCGAAGACGCCCGTCTGCAAGCTCGTGGCCAGCACTGCCCTGCAGGTCCCCGTGGCCGTGCGGGTCACCCTGACCGGACCGACGAAGCCCCTCCCGGCCGGCTCGTGCGCCTCGCTCACCGCGGAGGTCGAGCCGGCCAAGCCGGGAGCGCCGCTGCGCTTCCAGCGCCTCCAGGGCGAGTCGTGGATCACCGTGGCCTCGCCGAACCTCGGCGGGGCCTCCCGGGCCGGCACGAAGCGGTGCGGCGGGTGGTCGGACATCGGCACCGAGCGGTGGCGAGCCCGGTGGACCGCCGCCGACTCGGGCGACAAGCTCAACGCCGACGGGACCTCGGCGCCGGTCACCGTGCAGTTCGTCGAGGCCACGTGGATGCGGCACATCGAACAGCTGGCCGGCTCGCACGACATGGGCATCGCCGTGGCCGACGGCGGGACGCTCCTGTACGAGCACGACGACGCCGTGGCCCACATCCCGGCGTCGAACGAGAAGCTCCTGCAGTCGATGGCCGTCCTGGACCGTGTGGGCCCGGCCACCACCATCGCCACCCGGGTCCGGGTGAAGTCGGTGTCCGAGGGCGGCGTGGTCCCGGGGAACCTGTGGCTGGTGGGCCGGGGCGACCCCGAGGTCACCAAGCGCCGCCTGGCCTCCCTGGCCGCCATCGTCGCGTCGGCGGGGATCACGGCGGTGAAGGGCTCCGTCGTGGGGAGCACGTCCTACTTCGACCACGACTGGTTCGCCCCGGGGTGGAAGCCGGAGTTCCCGGCGGAGGAGGTGGCCCTCCCCACCGCGCTCACGTACATGGGCAACGAGGTGAACGGCACGCACATCTCCCACCCCGAGCGCCACGCCGCGGCGGAGCTCACGAAGATGCTCCGGGCCCGGGGGATCGCGGTGGAGGGAACGCCCGGCGAAGGGCCCGAGGCGTCCGGGCTTCACACCGTGGGCCAGATCGTCTCGGCCCCCATCCGGACCATCCTCCGCCATCAGAACTTCGACTCGGTGAACTTCGACGCGGAGGTCCTGGGCAAGCTGCTCGGCGTGTTCGCGTCCGGAGCGCCCGGGACCATCGACAAGGGCGCCGACGCCGTGGGGGCGTTCGCGGCGGCCCACCATGTGACCGTGGTCACGGAGGACTCCTCGGGGCTCTCCTACAGTGACCGGGCCACCCCGATCGGGATCGTGCGCCTCCTGCACGTGGCCGAGGGCGCCTCCTGGGGTCCGGCCCTCCGCGCGTCGCTCCCCGGCCCCGGCCACGGAACCCTGGAGGACCGGCTGGCCGGGATCCCCGTGGTGGCCAAGACCGGGACGCTCGAGGACGTGTCGGCCCTGTCCGGCTGGGTCCAGCTGTCCCGGACGGGGGAGTGGGCGGCGTTCTCCATCATGTCCGGGGGGTTCGACGTGCGCGACGCCAAGGACATCGAGGACGCCATCGTCACCACGCTGCACAAGTACGCGCGCTGAACCGGACATCGCGCTGGGGTCGGGCGTTCGCTACGGTTCGGCCGCCGGACGAGACGAGGGGTGAGGGTGGCGCAGGCAGCGGTTGCGACGAGCCAGCCACGCGATCCCAGTGGCGTACCACTGCCTGTGGGCCCTGGGCTTCCAGTCCGGTCAGGGACGAGGATCCTGGTGCAGGCATCGCGGGCTGCTTCTTCTTCGGCGCGACGACGGGCCGGAGCGCAACACCGCGAGATTCCTCCGGGTGCTGTCCGACGAGCACGTGAAGGCCACGTTCTTCCCGATCGCCCGGCAGTCGCCGGACGGGAGCTCGGCCGGCATCGCCGACCAGGCCGGAATCGGGGCCGACGGCGTGCCTGCGATCACGTCGAAGCCGAGCTCACCCCTACGGGCTGGGGATCGGCCACGACGGCGACGTTCTGATCGCCGACCACCTCACCCAACGCGTCGGCAGGGTGAACGCGGACCTCTACTGACCGGTGTCGTACTTGAAGGAGATGTTGACCCGGGCCCGGTAGCTCGTGACATGCCCGTTCTCGATGGTGACGTCGAGCCTGACGATCTCTCCGACCCGAAGGTCCCGCAGGGTCTTCGAGGCGGTCTCCACGGCGTTTTTGGCCGCCGCCTCCCAGGACTCGGTGCTGGTTCCGATCACATCGGTGACGCGGTAGATGCTCTCCGCCACAGCCGACACCTCCTTGGATTGAGTTGCTGCATCCTTGCACCGAACCCGCGGGCGGCGCGAATCCGTGCTGGTATCGGCGTCAGGCGAGCGTCGTATGGGGGCCGGGAAGAGGTCATACCCCATCGCGGCCCTCCGGAACGGGTACGCTGGATTCCTCGAAGGCCCTTCGAGGGTCCGTCCGGAGGATCCGGCCCGGACCTCGAGTTCGGTGACCCAGAGGGGAGCCCCCCGTGGTGAAGACGGCACGCGGAATCGAGTACGGACCCGCAGCGCGCGGGAAGGACGTGCGCCGGGGGGCCAAGGGCCGCTCGTGTGATCACCCGGGTTGTTCCACCATGCTGTCCGCCTACAACGAGGCAGCCACCTGCTGGCTGCACACCTCACCCACACGGCAGCGCCCGCCGACGAGGGCGTAAGGAGACACGTGCCGGAGACCTACGGGAAGCGCCAGCGCCGGGACCTGCGGCAGCGGAAGATCGCCGCCCGCGAGGAGCGACGCGTCGCTCGGAGCCAGCGCAAGGATCAGCGCGCGGCGGGCCTCATCCCGCCGGACGCCGAGATCGCGTGGCCCGAGCCGGACGAGGGCACGGACGTCCCCGGGGAACGGGATCTGGCCTGATCCCGCCGTGATCCCGGAGCGCCCCCACCTCTGGACCTCCGGCGGCCATCGCGGTTCAATTGCCCGCGTGTGTCGAGCGCTGAGATCGGACCGAGATGGGTGAGGCGCCGAGCCGCGCCGGGCGAGCGCGCCAGTCGAAGGCCGTGGGCCGGCGGTACCGGGGAGGGACCAGCGGCGCCGGTCCGGTGAGGGAACGGACGCCGAAGCCGTCCGCGTCGTTGTGGGCCAGGTTCCGGTACCGCCTCGACAACGCCCTGTCGCGCGGCGCATGGGTCGTGATCGGCTACCTCGGGCTGGTCACGCTGGCCATCGTCCTGCTGGCCGCCGTGATCACGGTCATCGCCCACCTCATCGGGTTCGGAGGCGGCGGCCAGCGGCTCGGGGTCCTGGAATCGTTCTGGCAGATGCTGGTCCGGGTGGTGGACGCGGGGAGCTTCGCGTCCGACGCCACGTGGCCCACCAGGTTGCTCGCGCTCCTCGTGACCCTGGCCGGGATCTTCATCGCGGGCAGCCTCATCGGGCTGATCTCCTCTGCGGTGGACCAGCGGGTGGACGCGCTCCGCCGGGGCCGGAGCAACGTGCTGGAGCACGGCCACACGCTGATCCTGGGGTGGTCCGCCCGCGTTCCCACCATCGTCGGCGAGCTGGTCGTCGCGAACGAGAGCGAGCGGCGGTCGGCCATCGTGATCCTGGCCGACCGCGACAAGACCTCGATGGAGGAGATCCTCCGGGCGGCCGTGGGCGACCTCCGCACCACGCGGCTGGTCGGCCGCCGGGGCGACCCCTCGAGCATGACGGACCTCCGGCTGGTCGGCGCGCCGAGGGCCCGGTCGATCCTGGTGATGAGCGGCGAGGAAGGGGACGCCGGGGCCATCAAGTCCTCCCTCGCGGTGCTGGGGCTGGGCCTGACCGGCATCCCGATCATCGTGGAGATGGAATCCGCGTCGCAGGCCGACACGCTGGAGGCCGTGACCGGCAGCGCGGTGGTGACGGTGACCTCGGACCGGGTGATCGCCGAGGTCACCGCCCAGGCCTGCCACGAGCGGGGCCTGTCCACGGTGTTCCAGGAGCTGCTCGACTTCGATGGCGACGAGCTGTACTTCCGGGAGTTCCCGGAGCTGCACGGCGCCACCTACGCGCAGGCCCAGCAGGCCTTCGCCGGGCCGCGGTCATGGGGATCGCCAAGGGGGAGGGCGTCGAGCTGAACCCCCCGCCGGACCGCGTGCTGGAGCAGGGGGACCGCGTCATCGCACTGGTGGAGGACGACTCCAAGTTCCTGTGCACCGGGGTCGCGCCCCTGCCCGAGGTCGTGCCCGGCGACGAGCCGGACCCAGAGCTCCCGCAGCACATCCTGTTCATGGGATGGAGCTCGCTGGCCCCGAGGGTCATCCGCGAGCTCGACGAGTTCCTTCCGCTGGGCTCACGACTCACCGTCCTCGTCGACCCCGGCCTGGTCGACCCCTCGGCGGTGGCCCACGAGCTGGCGCGGGAGGACCTCGGCCTCGTGAACTCCACCGCCACCGTGCGGGCCCTGCCGGGCGGCCCCGAGCTGCTCGGCGAGATCCTCGGTGACGAGCCCTACGACCAGGGGATCCTCCTCGGATACCGGGAGGGCATCTCGGCCGGCGACGCCGACGCCCGCACGCTGCTCACGCTCATGGCCCTCCGCCAGCGGTGGCCCAAGGGGCATCCACCGGAGGTCCGGCTGGTGGCCGAGGTCCTGGACCAGCGGAACGTCCCCATCGCCCAGCTGGCCGGCGTGGACGACTTCATCGTGAGCGACCAGCTGGCCAGCCTGATGCTGGCCCAGCTCTCGGAGAACGTGCAGTTCCGCGAAGTGTTCGACGAGCTGTTCGACGCCGAGGGGGCTTCGATCGTGCTGCGGCCGGCCAAGCGGTTCGCCCAGAACGGGTCGGCCACGTTCGCCGAGATCGTGGCGGCCGGGAACCACTTCGGCGAGTCGGTGCTCGGCTACCGCTCCCACCGCGACGGCCGGGTGGTGCTGAACCCCGAGAAGGCGGCCCGCATCGACCTCGCCCCAGAGGACGAGGTCGTCGTGGTCACCACCCGGTAGCGGGGACGCTGCCCGTGGGCGTCACGAGGTAGACTGCGCCGCCGATGGACTGGAAACTCGAATTGGTGAACGTCCCGGTCTCGGATGTCGACCGGGCGAAGGCGTTCTACACCCAGCAGGTGGGCTTCCACGAGGACGTCGACGCCACCGTCAGCGACGAGATCCGCTTCGTCCAGCTGACGCCCCCCGGGTCGGGCTGCTCCATATCGATCGGCATCGGGCTCTCGGACATGGAACCCGGCTCCGTCCGTGGCCTCCAGCTGGTCGTGCCGGACATCCACGCGGCACGCGCCGAGCTCGTCGGGCGCGGTGTCGACGTCACCGAGGTCGACGTCCTGCCCTGGGGCTCCTTCGTGTTCTTCCGCGATCCCGACGGCAACGCCTGGGCCGTCCAGCAGCCCCCGCCCCGCGAGTAGGGCCGGCCCGGGACCCCGCCTTCGGGGCCGCCAGCTCGAACGTCGTCACTGGGGCGAGTCGTACGCCCCGGGCTCGCGCCTGCGTTCCTGCAGGACCCAGGTGTTCCCGTCGGGGTCGCTGAAGTCGGCGAACGACTGGTAGTCGCGGCGCTCCGGGTCCGGGCCCTGCACCCACTGGCCCGACTCGAGGTGCCGGATCTCGCTGACCTCCACCCCGCGGTCGACCAGCTGGGCACGCGCCGCCTCGATGTCGGTGACCACCAGGTGTGTTCCCCGGGCCGATCCCGGCGCGGCGTCGGTGATCGCTGTCCCGATGGCGATCGAGCACGCCGATCCCGGCGGCGTCAGCTGGACGACGCGCATCTCGTCGCCGACCCGCGTGTCGACCTCCAGGTTGAAGCCGGTCTTCTCGAGGTAGAAGGCCTTGGCCCGGTCCACGTCAGTGACCGGAACCAGCACGAGTTCGAGCTTGAAGTCCACGATGCAACCTCCCTTCGTGTTCTCGGCGTCATGTCCCACCTTGACCCTTCGTGATCGCCACCGTCCGCGAGATGAAACGTCGCGTCACACGGAAACTCATCGGTCATCCGATGAGGAGGTGCAGGCTGGCTCGCCGCCAGATGGTCCTCCCCCTCGATGGGGCGGGACCCACGTGCACGTCCCGATGGGCCTTCGCATCGCAAGCGCGTTCGCAGCGGCGGTCTGGGTGCTCGCCGCGCTGATGAACCTGGCCTCCCCCAGCAGTTGGGAGCGCTTCCTCTGGGGGCCGGTCGCCCTGGTCCTGGCGGTGCTGTGCCTGGTGGTCGCGCGGAGCCGCGCCGGATCGCAGGTCGCCGTCGCCATCGATCCGTCAGGCACGTAGCCCGCAGCGTTTCTCGCCGGCCTCCACGCGGAAGGGGAGTCGGTTGTCGGGCATGGCCAGCGCACAGACCGCGTACGGAGTGAAGACGCACGGCGGGTTGTAGGCGCGGTTGAAATCCAGGACCACGCGGCCAGCCTCGTCCGGTCCCACCGCGTACAGGTACCGGCCGCCGCCGTACGTCTCGTCGGCATTGGTGAGGTCCCCGAAGACGATGAACGGGTCGTGGGCGCCGGGCTCGTCGTAGGCCAGCAGGCCGTGCGTCGCCTCCTCGTGTTCGAAGACCGTCCGCCCGAGCACCCGGTAGGTCTGGCCGGGGCCCACCACCGTGGGGGCGAGCACCTCGGGAGGCGAGCCGTCCGGCTCCAGCCGTCCCTCGATGCGCCACCGGAGGTCGACCGGATAGTGGTCCACCGTCTCGACGGGGGCACGGCGGGGCCGATCGGGATCCCACACCCGGACCGCCAGCTGCCCCTCGCGATTGATCACGGTGAACCGTATGGGGCCGAGCTGCACCGACGTGGGATCCCCCTCGAGGTCGTCGCGCAGATCGACCACGGTCGCCGCATCGCCGTTCCACGTCGCTCCGGCCTCCGGTGCCAGATGAGCCGTGGCCCGCCCTTCGCGCACCACCACTGAACCCGCGTGGGGCGGGCCCGCGGCCAGCACGACGTCGCACGAGGCATCGGAGCCGATGCTGTTCGAGCCGTCGCGGAGCCACTCCAGCCCCGCCAGGGCCAGCCAGCCGTCGGGACGGTGGAGAGCGGCCATTCGATGCTCGCGCCAGCGCTCGGTCGCCGCCCGATGGGACTCCGGATCCACCACCGAACGATACCGTCGCGCTCGGACCGGCTCGCTCCATAGGCAGGGCGACGGTGGATCACCCCTTCTCAAGGTCGCCGCCCATGCGGTCATCGCTCCCAGGATGGGAGCCGAGGTAGGCTCGGGGGCGGCTGCGAACGTTCGTCGCCTCGGAAGGGAGCACGAGCCATGGAGGATCTGGAGCCTCGGGACGCGGACGAGGGCGACGCGCTCGAGGCCGCCATCATGCAGGCGGACCACGCGTTCGGAGCTGAGTTGGTCGGCACGACCGCCGAGGAGGCGCTGGAGGGCGAGTCCCTCGAACAGCAGCTCGCCGAGGAGCGTCCGGAACGGCCGAGTGTCCACGCGACGCTCTCGGTGATCGACGAGGGCCTGTCCGACGACGAGGACGAGATGGTCGGAGACGCGGTGGTCGAGCGGGACGAGTTCGCCTCGCCCGAGGAGGCGGCGGTCACGGTGCGGGACCGGGCGCCCGGCGCGACGGACCACGACGATCCCCACGGCGCCCAGGGGGAGTGACGGGCGTGGCGCGGATCCGGGTGACCGAGGACGGGCCGTACGAGATCGAAGGCGCCGTTCCGATCGCCCAGCAGATCATCGAGCCGAACGAGCGTGGGGAGTCGTGGGACTGGCGCGCCGGACTCCAGGTCTGGAATCTCGTCGAGGTGGATGACCCGGAGGCGGTCGCGCTCACCGAGCGCGAGGCGGGATACTGCCCCTCCGCCCGGCTCGTCAGCTGGCGGTCCGGAGCCGGGGGACGCCCCGAGCCGCTGGAGCCCGACGCCTGATCGTCGGAGATGACCTGTACGCATCCGAGCTCGCACAGCTCCGTGATCGAGACCCGCAGAGCGGACCACTCTCGTATACACGTGTCGATCTGGGCACCGGCCGTTCGTAGCAAGGGTGACCGGCGGGACCGACCCGCCCCAGCCACAGGAGGAGGCCAGCATGACGCAGTACCTGTTGTCGGTCCACAGCGTCGAGGGCGAGGTCGGCGACCCGATGACCGACGAGGAGATGCAGCAGTCCTGGAAGCAGATCCAGGTCCTCAACGAGGAGCTGAAGTCGGCCAGCGCCTGGGTCTTCGGCGGCGCCCTGCACGAACCCGACACCGCCACCGTCGTGCGCGTGTCCGAGGGCGACGTGCTGACCACGGACGGCCCCTTCGCGGAGTCGAAGGAACATCTCGGCGGCTTCTACATCATCGAGGCCGAGGACCTCGACGCTGCGCTCGCTTGGGCATCGAAGACCGCCGCCGTCGTCAGGAAGCCGATCGAGGTCCGCCCGTTCCGGGACGCCGAGGCCTGACGGCGTGCGCGACGTCGACGCCGCACCCGAGCTCGACGAGGCCGAGGTCGGCCGGATCTTCCGCGAGGAGTCCGGCCGATCGGTCGCTGCCCTGATCCGCGTCTTCGGTGACATCGACGTCGCCGAGGATGCCGTGCAGGAGGCGTTCGCCGTGGCCCTGCGCAAGTGGCCCGGCGACGGCCTCCCGCCCAACCCGGGGGGCTGGATCACGACGACCGCCCGCCACCGTGCCATCGACCGCCTGCGCCGCGAGTCGCGTGGACGGGAACTGCTCAGTGAGGTGGCGGTGCTCTCGCCCGGCAACGACGATCCCGGCACATCCGAGGAGGTGGGGCCGGTGCAGGACGACCGGCTTGGCCTCATCTTCACCTGCTGCCACCCGGCACTCTCCACCGAAGCGCAGGTGGCGCTGACCCTCCGACTGCTGGGCGGCCTGTCGACCAAGGAGGTCGCAAGGTCCTTCCTGGTGGCCGAACCGACGATGGCCCGACGTCTCGTCCGTGCCAAGCGCAAGATCAAAGCGGCCCGGATCCCCTACCGCGTGCCGGAGGATCACGAGCTGCCCGGCCGCCTCCGCCCGGTGCTGGCCGTCCTCTACCTCGTCTACAACGCCGGGCTGAGCAGCCCAGCCGAACCGGGTCTCTGCTCGGAGGCGATCCGGCTGGCCCGGATCCTGGCGACGCTCATGCCCGAGCCAGAGGTGGCCGGCCTGCTGGCCCTGTTGCTCCTCACCGAGTCCCGTCGCTCGTCGCGAACGGGGCCCGACGGGTCCCTCGTGCTGCTCGGCGAGCAGGACCGCACACGATGGGATCGGGCCTTGATCGAGGAGGGCCAGGCGATCGTCCGCCGGTGCCTTCGCCGCAACCAACCCGGTGCGTATCAGGTCCAGGCGGCCATCAACGCCGTGCATGCCGACGCCCCGGCAGTCGAGCAGACCGACTGGCCGCAGATCGTCGCCCTGTACGACCAGTTGCTTGCGGTGGCCCCCACTCCGGT
>WNGA01013903.1_pt1 | contig 27255 bp, 24 predicted proteins | sample 5400061 | NCBI WGS metagenome assembly WNGA01 (sample SAMN13153366, study PRJNA577476) | soil metagenome | isolation source: 100 cm soil or saprolite under grassland replicate 2 | place: USA:California | collected 2016-06-15
AAGCTGCGCGCGAGGGGACTTGTCTTTGAGCCATTTGGCGAGCGCGACGTCGCTTGCCTCGGGATACATCTTGGCCAACATCCGCAGCGTTGCCCCTAGCCCAGATAAATAGAGCTCGCCCCGTCTTGGGTTTTTGCCCTTGGCCCCTTTTGGGCGACCTGGCTTCCGGCGCGCGCTCACGAGCGCTGACGCGGCTTTCGGAGTTTTTCTGAGCACGGGACACACCGCCCACCGCCAGGGGAGGAAACGCGGGGCAAGCATCTCGGCGGTGTGGGACGAGATGCGACGGTCCGTCGACCGGCCCCGCGCGCGAATCAGTCTACCACACGCGCCACAGGATGAGCCCCAGCAGAAGAACCACCGCGTAGAGCGGCGCGTAAAGGCCACTGAGGGCTTTTAGCGAAGCCCGGTGGTATAATCGGCCGTTTAGATTGATTCGAGGAAACGCATGCACCCCTACTATCGCGCAATGATTTGGTCGCTCGCTGCTGGCGCGACTGTCGTCGCCCATGCTGATACCAAGGTGGACACCCCGCCTGACAACACGATCACCAGCCTCCTCAACGCAGGATCGAGCTCGAACGTATTGAACACGATTGTGGTCAACGCGATCACGGGGCAAGTTTACGAGACGTTGCCACTCGATGAGGTCTTGCAACTCGTCCGTGTAGAACCCGTCCGTCATGGCGCGTCCTCGTTCACGGTGCGCAGGATGTTGATGGTCTGCTCTACTCCGCTAAAGCAGTCGTAATGCCATCAAGCATATCGCGCAGGAATGACTTGCCCGTTTCGTCTACTGCCGAGTTCGGTCGGGCGATCTCTAGAACAACTTGCAGCATGTTTGAGAACCACTGCGTGTCGTCGCCCATCGGCGGGATCGCGTGCGTCTGCGACAGGTAGCAAACGGCTCTCGTGATGAGCGGCTCGTCGATCTCTAGGCCATCGCAGACAAAAGAACGGGCGACAGAAGACAGCCGGTCTCCAAGGGCGCGAATCTCATCCGCGTCGATCGGCTTGAGAGCCCACTTTGTGGTACGTGCCATCTCGAAACAAGCGCCGTCCAGCTCACCGTATGCGTTTGGCATCTGAGCCTCACTCGTAATTCTTGAGCGCCACGACGTTGCCGCCGGGCGGGTTGACGATGCGCTCGAGCAGCGCGGCGAGCTCCTCGTAGGCGTGGCGCTTCTCTTCGTAATAGTCATGCCGGTTGTAGGTGCCTTGCACGCCGCCGATGACGTGGCCGAGGCATTGCTCGGCATCGTCGTTTGGCACCTTGGCGCGCTTCATGAGCGAGCGCGCGGTGCGCCGCAAGTCGTGCAAGGTCCAACCGGTGACGCCGCAAGCCTCATCGAGCCGGCGCTTGAATCGTGAGAAGCCGCCGAGCGGCCTGACGCCGTCGGTGGTGAACACAAACCCTCGTGTGCCGACACGCGGCAGCGCGGCGATCGTCGCCATTGCCGCCGCCGATAAGGGCCGCACCAGATCCTGGTCGACCTTGTTGCGTGCCGCCGGGAGCGTCCAGTCGGTGCCGTTGACCTCGCTCCAAGTCATTTCCGCGGCCTCGCTGCGGCGAGCACCGGTGAGCAGGAGGAATTTCACGAACACGCCGAACGGGCCGGGTGTGGCCTCGGCAGCTTTCCAGACCGCGCGCAGCTCATCGTCGGTGAGCTTGCGGTCGCGCTTGCGCTCCGTGGCCTTGGTACGGGCCATGCCGCGTACGATCGGCGGGACAAAGTTGTCGGCGCGCGTCGCGTGCCAGTTCATGATCTTGCTGATGTAGGCCAGCGTGCGGTCGGCCATGACCGGTCCGCTCTTGTCCTCGATGCGGTCGAGCAGCCGCGTGATGTCGCTGCGGAGGATGGCGGTGATGGGCAGCGCCCCGATGTGGGGATAAACCAGCCGCTTGAGCGCGCGTTGACGGTCGCCTGCGGTGCGCAGGTTTTTGCCTTCGCGCGCGAAATAGCTCTCAGCGATCGACTGGAACGTGTCCTCGGCCAACGCGCGCTTGGCACGGCGCGCCGCCAACGGATCGCGGCCGTGCGCCACCTCGCCGAGCAGCGCGCGGGCCTGTTTGCGCGCGGCGACGAGGCCGAGCACCCCGTCGATCGTCATGCGGCGAGAGCGGCCGTGCATGCGAAATTGGACGACGTAGCTACGGTGACCTGCGGCAGTGACGAGGAGACCGAAGCCCGACATGCTCACATCCCAGTACAACGAGCGCTCGGCGCCCTCCTCGGCGCGCGCCTTCTGGCAGAACGCCGGCGTCAGCTTTCTCCGCATGGGTGCCCCTTCCGAAACCGTCACGTGCCGCGCTGGTCAGCGCCGGGTCAGCAGTTGCGCAGTATACGTTCGGAAAGAGACGGAAACAATGAGAAACGAAATGAGGCCGATGAATCCGGTGGATAGTGGCGCCCCGGCAACGTTCGGAAAAAGTTCGCCGGCAAAGCGAAACGCAGACCCGGTGATTGTGCATCATCGGGCCGCGGCCTGGTTTGGCCCGGCAATAGCCGAGATTGAATCCCTCGCTGATTTTGATGGCGGCGAGCGCGGCCGCCTGGTCGCCGACCGGCGACGTCAATGCGCCACCGGCGCCTTTGGGCGGCTGAAATCCGATGACGTTGTAGAGAGTACCGTTGTAGAGAGTACGCTCGCAACCCGCCATCTTGCTGTCGGGCAGCCCGCCATCGAAGCCTTTGAGGTCTTTGAAACGGGCCACGCGCTTTATCATCTCGGCCCGGGACAATGTGGTTCTCGGCAGCGTTTCCATCATGTTCCTCCATGCGTTAGCGGGACTTATTCATCCATCGCTTGCGGCCGTCAATTGCCCAGTAAATCTCTACTCACGATTACCCGCATCACCTCGTTGGTGCCTTCGAGAATCTGGTGCACGCGCAGGTCTCGCAAGACGCGCTCGATCGGATGGTCGCGCAGGTAGCCGTAGCCGCCATGCAGCTGCAGGCAGCCATTCACCACATCGAAGCCGGTATCGGTCGCAAGCCGTTTGGCCATGGCCGCGAGCCGCGTGGCGCCACCCTCGCGGCGATCAAGCGCGTCCGCGGCGCGATAGAGCATTAACCGCGCTGCCTCGAGCTCGGTCGCATAGTCGGCGATGCGGAAACCAAGCGCCTGGAAATCCGCGAGCCGAGTGCCGAACTGCTTCCTCTCCTTCATGTGTGCGATGGTGCGTTCGAGACAGAACTGGGCGCCGCCGAGCGAGCAGGCGGCGATATTGAGGCGCCCGCCGTCGAGCCCGCTCATGGCGATCTTGAAACCCTGCCCTTCCGCGCCGACGCGGTTCGCGGCCGGGACGCGGCATGCTTCGAATATCACCATGGCGGTCGGCTGCGAGTGCCAGCCGAGTTTCTTTTCCTGCGCGCCGAAGCTGAGCCCCGGCGTTCCGTTCTCGACCAAGAAGCAAGAGATACCGGGCGGCCCTCCCTCCCCGGTGCGCGCCATCACGATATAGACATCGGAACGCCCCCCTCCCGAAATAAACGCCTTGGTGCCGTCGAGCACGTAGTGATCCTGTTGGCGCTGTGCGCGGGTCTTCAGGCTTGCAGCATCCGAGCCGGAGTCGGGCTCAGTCAGGCAGTAGCTGCCAAACGTCTGCATGCTGCACAGATCGGGAAGAAAGCGTCGCCGCAGCTCGCTCGAGCCGTAAGCATCGATCATCCACGCCACCATATTGTGGATTGAGAGATACGCGGCGGTCGAGGGACAGCCCTGCGCCAGCTCTTCGAAGATCAACACGGCATCGAGTCGCGAGAGGGCGGAGCCACCGACGTCGGCGGCGACGTAAATGCCGCCAAAGCCGAGTGCCGCTGCCTCCCGGAGTGTGTCGACAGGGAAGACTTCCTCCTCATCCCACTGACGCGCAAACGGCATCATCTCCTCGCGCGCGAAGGCACGAGCGGTCTCCTTCATCGCGCGCTGTTCCTCGGTGAGCTCGAAGTCCATCGCCGCGACCGATAACGGCAGCGCGTGCGAGCGTCAATCGAGCAGAATGATCGTCAGGAGCACGCTAACGATTGACCATGTCCGCGACGGCCGCCGCAATCGACTTCGGTGTCTGGTAGACGTCTTGCACGATACCCTGTACCGCATCGCCGGAAACCGGATTGATCTCCAATTTCATTCTCTCTGCTTCAGCGAGAAAACCCGGATCCTTCATCGCATCCATGAAGGCGTTACGCAGCGCCGCCGTGCGCTCCGCGGGAATGCCGGGGGGCGCCAAAAATGGCCGTCCCATTGGCTGGCGAGCAAAGACCAGCTTGAAGATCTGCCGCTCCTCCTCGGTTTTCGCAAAATCCATGATCAGAGGAACATTCGGCAGATCGGCATGCTTGTCGAGGGACAACTGCACCAAGACGTTGACCTTTTTTTCATCCAGCCAGGCTTGGTGAGTTGCGATGACGCTCGACCAAGACCAGCCGCATCGCCCCATCACTTCGCCGCGTTCCATTGCCAAGTCGATGTCATTACCGCCGGGATAGCCGGGAATGATCTTGAACTTGGTATGCAGCGTGGCATTGAGAACCTTGGGAAACTGATCGGTATCAGCGGCGGGACCCGTTCCCCCGACTGTCAGCTCTTTGTGCACGACGTCCTCGAGCTTGGTGATGCCGCTCGTGTGCCAGGCGACGCAGACGCTGACCTCATCGTTCATGCTGCCGATCCAGTTGAACTTGACCGCATCGAATTGAGCCTTCGTGGAGCCGAGCAAGGGATCGAAAGCAGTACCGCGTCCGATCATGCCGAATGCGGTGCCGTCCTTGGGCGCGACGTTGTAGAGCCAGTTGGCGAGCACGAGGCTACCGGCACCCGGCATGTTCTTCGGCACGATGGTCGGATTACCCGGAATGAAGCGCCCCATGTGGCGCGCGAGCGCCCGAGCATAGACGTCGTATCCGCCCCCGGCGCTGTAGCCGATGTAAAGATCGATAGTCTTGCCCTTATAGAAGCTCGGCAAAGTTTGCGCATGACCCGGCGAGATCGGGCAGAGCGCCAAAATCGCAGCGGCACGGACGATTGCCCTAGCACGCATGTCATCCTCCCGTTACGGCCGTGCGATGACGCTCACGGCAATGGCCGATGTTGCCTCCGACGCGAGCCGTGTGCCAGACGGCGCGCGGGCGACGCTCGGTCGCAAGCAGCGGCATCGGCTGCTTGGCGGACAAGCCGCCGTTTGCTGTAGGAGAGCATGGAGCCGCAGGCGGGCGAGAGCAACCGGAGGAGTCGCCGCATTCCGGCGGACCGAGCCGTAGAAATGGGCCGAGCTGTCAAGCTCGCCGGGTACTACCGCGTAACAGGTGCGGCGGGCGTGAGCGGACCCGGCTGGCACCCAGGTTGGCGACAAGCTAAAAAGGACCGTATTCATCCCGGAGCGGTGCAATGGCCATCAAATACGGCCGTCGGATCGAAACCCCTCTCACCTCGGTCGAGGCCAAGATCAAGCGCAAGGTCGGCCTCGATCTCGCCAAGCGTCCCCGCCGCAACCGCAAGGCCGAGTGGGCGCGGCGTCTGGTGCGCGAGCACGAGCTCAGCACGCACGATCTGATCTGGCCGCTGTTCCTCGTCGATGGATCGAACACGCGCGTGCCGGTCGATTCGATGCCGGGCGTCGAGCGGCTCTCGGTGGACGAGGCTGTGCGCGAGGCTGAGCGCGCCGCAGCCCTCGCCATTCCCTGCCTTGCGCTCTTTCCCTATACCGACCCCAAGCGCCGTGACGAGGACGGTAGCGAGGCGCTAAATCCGGACAATTTGGTATGTCGCGCGATAAGGGCCATCAAGCACGCAGTGCCCGAGGTTGGCGTGCTTTGCGACGTGGCACTCGATCCCTATACCAGCCACGGCCATGACGGACTGTTGCGCGACGGCGTCATCCTCAATGACGAGACCGTTGAAATCTTGGTGCAGCAGGCGCTGGTCGAGGCCGAGGCCGGGTGCGACATCATCGCGCCGTCGGACATGATGGATGGGCGCGTTGGGGCGATCCGCGCGGGTCTCGACCGCGCCGGCTTTGCCGACGTGTCGATCATGGCCTACGCAGCCAAATACGCCTCGGCCTTCTATGGTCCGTTCCGAGATGCGGTCGGTTCGGCCGCGACGTTGATCGGCGACAAGCGCACCTATCAAATCGATCCGGCCAACAGCGAGGAGGCGCTGCGCGAAATCGAGCTCGATATCGCCGAAGGCGCCGACATGGTCATGGTCAAACCCGGTATGCCCTACCTCGACATTGTGCGCCGCGTGAAAGACGCCTTCGGCGTGCCAACGTTCGCCTATCAGGTATCGGGCGAATATTCGATGATCACGGCCGCGGCGCAGAACGGCTGGCTCGACGGCGAAAAAGCGATGATGGAGAGCCTGATTGCCTTCAAGCGCGCGGGTGCGTGCGGCGTGCTCACCTATTTCGCGCCGCATGTAGCCGAGGCATTAAAACGAGCCGGTTAGCCCTACCTCAAGCTCTTTCCGGCTGCATTATCGGCATCCCTTCGGACGCCTCGGCGCTAGTCGGGTCGACGCGCATTCTGTATCGTTGGTTGTCTGGGTCCGCGGCCACGGCCGTCGCGAATGGGAGGAAACGAGCATGTCGAACGAATCTATTCTCGTGATTTTGTTGGTCGGCTTGATCGCGGGCTGGCTTGCCGGAAAGATTGTTAGCGGCACCGGCTACGGCATCGTCGCCGACATCTGCATCGGTATCATCGGCGCCCTCATCGGAAGCTGGTTGCTGCCCCAACTGGGAATCCACCTCGGCGCCGGCATTGTTTCGGCGATCATCGCGGCCACGATCGGCGCCGTTATCCTCCTTGTCATTCTCCGGCTGGTCAACCGAGGAGGCCGGTGGTGACTCCGCTAGAACTCGCCGATTGAACGGCGCAACGCGGCAATCAGCTCCTCGCTGCGGGTGAGATGGGGTTCTTCGGCGGCGAGGATCGCCGCAAAGCCCCGCTTCTTGAGCGCAAGCACGTCAATTCCATCCGCTTTGGGATCGATGCCTGCCGCGTCGCACACGATATCGATAAGTCGATCAAGCGCATGCAGGCGGCCGAGGAGGTAATCGTTTTCGCGATAGGCGCGCGACAAAAATGCGGCGAAATGACCGAAGCCGATACCCTTCAAACTCTGAACGCGGCCGAATCCAGCAAGCGTATGGGCGTCCTGCGGACTGATGCGGTCGATCAGAATTTCGTTGAGCTCGCCCATTTCGCGCGCACGGGTCATCGGGAAGGTCAATACGTCCCAGAACGGAAACCCCAGATAATTGACGAGCACCTCGCGGCGCGCGTCGGGATGCCATTCGGTCGGATCAAGCGAGGCCAACAGGTCGTCGACGTCGCGGGTGCTCGCATTGAGATCGATCTCGGCAGCCAATTGCGCGATCAGCCGGTCGAGCTTGTCGACATGCTGCTCCACGAAGCCGGCCGCATAGGCCTCGAGATGCTTGATTTCCGCAGCCGAGGGCGCGGCCGGAAATAGGTCCGCCGCTAGCTCGTGCACCTCGCGGCTGTAAAACTCGGCAGTCTCCCGGCGCCGCAGCTCGTCGAGCCGGCCATAGAACTCGCGCTTGAGCCGATCGATGACCAGGGGATCGAGCCCCGTGAAATGGTCCTGATCGACAAGCTGATAAAGCCTATTCTGCCCCTTGATCAAGAAATGCATGCGTCGCACGCGGTATTTCACGTCGAAAGTCAGGAGGTATTTCACCCACGTGGGAAGATGATCGGCGGTCTGGGGTTCGAATTCGAGCGCTTCGCTGTCGGCCCGCTCGTAGACAATGCCCTTGCGTAGCGCCCAGGCGTCGATGACTTCCGCAACGATGCGCGACAACGGCGATTGCGCGGGCACAGCCCGTAATTTGACGATCAGTTCCGCGCCGAAGGCGCGCACGGAAGCGAGCTTGAGCCGCACGTAAGCTTGATAGGCAAATCCGGCATCGCGCGCGACGTGCGCGTTGACCTGCTCGCGCCAGGCGCGAAGCTCCTCGCTGGAAATCCGCCGATCGAACGTGGCGGTCACGACCGTCGAAACCAACTCATTGATCTGCGGACGAGCGCTGTCGACGATCGCCCGCAGCCGACGCACCTGATCGTTGAATTCGATCACCCGGCTGAGCTCATCGATCACCGGCTGCGAGCTCGGGATGTCGGACAACGCACCGCGCAGCGTTGCAAAAAAGCCGGGAATTGCATGCTGGCGCGGCAAAACGGCGGGCGCCGGATGCGGATCGATGTAGACCAGACGGCGATCGACCTCTCGGAAGGCCGGTCGGCCGTGGATTGCCGAGATCGCTTCCTGAAACGGGCGATTGTTGAGTACGGAGCCGTCGAGGAAGGAAACCGTTGTCGGGTCGATGCCGGCGCGCAGGTGATTGGGGAAGGATTTGGCGATGAATTCCGCGCGCCGCGGCCAGCTTCCTTGCCTTTGCACCACCACCTCGTTCATTTCCACGATCCGCGCCGGCGGGAATGCGCCCGGGAACGAGGACGTGGCGCGCGCGGCGAAGGCGAGACCCGGCGCGTTGTCGAGGTCGAAGTCGCTCTCGACCTTGCCGTTCGAATGCCGCCTATAGGCAAAGTGCAGAACGTAGTGGTGATCGCGCTCATGAATGAGCGGCGGATCGTGAATTTGTACGAGCTGCTGATAGCCGTAGTAGTCGGTCAGCGTGACGAACAAGTCGAGCGATTGGCCGGAGGGGAGCAGCGAGGCGCGCGGACTCTTGGGCGCGCCCATGGACATCACGGCGTCGTACATGAGGCCGGCCATGACGCGCCCGTCGAGGCGCGAGCGTACAAACAGCGAAAGCTTCTGCCGCACTTCCATGTCAGTGATGGCGCGGAAGCTCGCCGTGCGGGCCATCGCCCACAGCAAGGGCTTGAGGAACCACTTGCTCCAAGTGCGGGCGCGCGCGTCGGGCGCAAGCAGGACCGCAACGTCGGCGTTATCGAGCCACAGGTTGCGCAGCGCACTCATGGGCAGGTCGTGGCTCAGGGCACGCGCCAACATGGTGCCGTTGATGCCGCCCGCGGAGGCGCCAGCAATGATGTCGACGACCACGCGCATCTCGATGGCGCGGCCGATCTCGCGCAGCAGCTCGAAATACGTGCCCTCGGTGTCGTACTCCGGGTCATTGCGATCGACTCCATTGAAGAAGGAGGCTTTTGCGCGCCGGGAGCGGTCTGCGATCGCGTGCAACGCGCTCGAGGCGCGCACCAGTTTGAGAATTTCCTTGCTGATGCCATGCATATAGACGGCGAGCGAAATACCGCCGAAGCAAACGAGCGCTATACGAAGTTCTTTTTCGCGCAAGACCTCGGTCCCGCGGCCCTGGCGATTCGCGCGTCCGTTGGAATCATGAGGCAAACCGCGGCTCGGAAGCATTTGCTGCCGTCATTCCATCATGGTTGCGGTATCGATCCACACCGGCTGGAAGCCGTCGGCCTCGAGCGCCATGAAGATCTGCTCTCCATGCGCACGATCGCGCGTTTCCACCGTGACGTCGAGCCTGGCGCCCTTGGCCGGCACGTCGAGGAAGAGCCGGCGGTGCTCGACTCCGAGAATGTTGGCACCGAGCTGGCCCAGCCGGGTGGCAATCTGCCCGAGCACGCCCGGCTGGTCGGGGATGGTCAATCGGAACGAGACGATGCGATCCTCGCGCTCGAGTTCCCGCACCATAACGGAAGCGAGGATGCGCGCGTCGATGTTGCCGCCGCACAAGATCAGTCCGACCTTGCGCCCGCGGAATTTTTCCGGCTTGACCAACATGGCGGCAAGCCCGGCGGCACCCGCGCCCTCCGCCATGGTCTTCTGCAGCGTGAGATAGGCATTGACCGCCTGCTCGAGATGCGCCTCGTCCACTAATACGATTTCCGACACGAGCTCGCGCACGATCGGCAGTGCGAGCACGCCCACGTTCTTTACCGCGATGCCTTCAGCCAGCGTCGCTCCGCCGAGCGGGCGGTTCTCCCCCTGCAGCGCATTCCAGAACGAGGGGTAGAGCGCGGCCTCCGCCCCGACGATCTCGATTGCGGGCTTGCGCGCGCGGGCGGCGATCGCATTGCCGGCGATCAGCCCGCCGCCGCCGATGGGGATCACCAGCGCGTCGAGGTCAGGCGCGTCTTCCAGCATTTCGAGCGCGATAGTCCCTTGGCCGGCGATCACGAGCGGATCGTCGTAGGGATGGACGAGGGTAAGGCCGCGCTCGCGGGCGATGGTCTCGGCACGAATCTGCGCCTCCGCCACCGATTCGCCTTCCAGCACCACCTCGGCGCCGTGCGCCTGCGTCGCCTCTACCTTCACGAACGGCGTCGTCAGCGGCATGACGATGGTGGCCGGAATCGCCAGGCGCGCGGCATGATAGGCCACCGCCTGCGCATGGTTCCCGGCCGACATGGCGATGACGCCGCACGCACGGGCGGTGGGGCTCAACGATGCAAGCTTGTTGAACGCGCCGCGATCCTTGAATGAATTGGTGACCTGGAGATTTTCGTATTTGACGTAAACCTCGGCGCCGGTCAGCGCGGAAAGCTTAGGTGCCGGCAGCATGGGCGTGCGTAAAACCTGGCCCGCGATAGTCCGTCGCGCCGCCTCTACGTCGGCAACGGTGATACTCATACCTTCAACTCCTGCCCGCGGAGGACGCGGACCGACTTCGCTCAGTGGCGGCCGGTACGCCAGCGCAGGCTCGACCGCGTTGCGCATACGGCCCATGGTTGAGGTTCATGCCACAATGGCCGTGCCTCTCGCGCGCAGACCGTCTATGCTCGATCTGCCGGGATATGAAGCATAGCAACACAATGGACAGCGAGGATATTTGCCCATGAGCGATGGCGGACCGAGAAAGATCGGTGTGTCGATCGAGGTCAAGCCCCATGCCTACGACCCGGTCGCCAACCCGGAGCTCTTCGAAGGCGTGTTGGCGCGCCGCTGCATCGCATTCGTGATCGACGTCGTCATCATCGCCATTCCGGTGGTGTTTGCGGCGGCGTTCATTTTCATCGTTGGCCTCGTCACCCTCGGCTTAGGCTGGCTCTTGTACTGGATATTGTCACCTGCAACCGTGATCTGGGCGATCTGCTACTACGGGCTGACGTTCGGCAGCCCGGCATCGGCGACCATTGGAATGCGGGTGATGGATATCGAAATGCGCACCTGGTACGGGGCGCCCGCTTATTTCGTGCTGGGCGCCGTTCACGCCATCGTCTACTGGATTACAATCTCCTTCCTGACCCCGCTGATTCTTCTCGTCGCCTTGTTCAATCAACGGCGGCGGCTGTTGCACGACATGCTGGTCGGCACGATCGTCATCAACACTCGGGCTCGCGCCGAGGCTTTGCGCCGCGCCCCCCGCCAGCAACAAGGGATTTGACGAAAAGGATCGCCCGCGCGATCCTGATTGGCGATAAATCGCCGGCCCCGATACCGCCGTGACCCAGCACTCGCGCAATACTCCGCAATTCTATCTTACGGCCCCCTCGCCCTGCCCCTATCTGCCCGGCCGCGAGGAACGCAAGGTATTTACCCATCTCGTCGGCGAGCGGGCCGCCGAGCTCAACGATCTACTCACCCACGGCGGCTTCCGCCGCAGCCAATCGATCGCCTACCGGCCCGCCTGCGAGCACTGCCGCGCCTGTGTGTCGGTCAGAGTCGTGGCCGAGGATTTTCGGCCGACGCGGAGCATGCGGCGCATTCTCGACCGTAACCGCGATATCGTCGGCGAAATGCGGGTTTCAGTGCCAACCGCCGAGCAATATTCGGTGTTCCGCTCCTATCTCGACTCGCGCCACCGCGACGGCGGCATGGCAGACATGACGGTGCTCGATTACGCCATCATGGTGGAGGACAGCCACGTCGAAACCCGCGTGGTCGAATACCGGCGGCGCCACGGAGACAGCGACACGCACGGCCAGCGCAGCGGGGAGCTGCTCGCGGTCGCTCTCACCGACGTGCTCAGCGACGGGCTTTCGATGGTGTACTCGTTCTTCGATTCCGATGAGGCGTCGCGCTCGCTCGGCACCTTCATGATCCTCGATCACATTACGCGGGCGCGCGAGATGGGGCTTGCCTATGTGTATCTCGGATATTGGGTCGAGGGCTCGAAAAAAATGGGTTACAAGGGCCGGTTTCTGCCGCAGGAGCGGCTCACGCCGCACGGTTGGACGCGGGTGGAACGGTAAGATCCGAGCATTGAGCCGGAATTCGGCCGCCGGCTAACCTAGGATCTGATCGGCGATCAATTTCACGTTGAGGGCGATGATGAGCAGCGCCGCGAGCGCCGCCAGCGTCGTCACCCAGAACGGCGCGACCAGCGCGCCCATCTTGCGCCGGTCGGCGGTGAACATCACCAGCGGCACGATGGCAAACGGCAGCTGCAGGCTCAAGACCACCTGGCTGAGGATCAACAGCTTCGCCGTACCCGACTCGCCGTACCAGATGGTGACGGCCGCCGCCGGCACGATCGCGATGGCGCGCGTCAGCAGCCGGCGCGCCCACGCCGGCAGCCGGATGTCGAGGAAGCCCTCCATCACGATCTGTCCGGACAGCGTGGCGGTGACGGTCGAGTTCATGCCGCAGCACAGCAGCGCGATGCCAAACAGGGTCGGAGCCACGGCCGATCCGAGCAGCGGCGCCAGGAACGAATGCGCCTGATCGAGCTCCGCGACGTCGGTCTTTCCCGCTTTGTTGAAGGTCGCCGCCGCAAGGATCAGAATCGAGGCATTGATGAGCAGGGCGAACGTCAAGGCGATGGTCGAGTCGATCGTGGCAAGGCCGATCGCCTCGCGCTTCTCCGGGACCGTGTCGCCGAAACGTCGCGTCTGCACCACACCCGAGTGCAGGTAGAGATTGTGCGGCATGACGGTGGCGCCCAAGATGCCGAGCGAGAGATAGAGCATCTCCGGATTGGTGACGATATCGGTGGTGGGCGCAAAGCCGCGGATTACTGCGCCCCAGTCCGGATCGGCCAAGGCGATCTGGATGGCGAAGCAGATCGCGATGACCCCGAGCAGCGTCACGATGAAGGCCTCGATCCAGCGGAAACCGAGGTTTTGCAGCCATAGTATGAGAAACACATCGAGGGCGGTCAGGATGACGCCGATTTCCAGCGGGACGCCGAACAGAAGGTTGAGCCCGATCGCCGTGCCGATCACCTCGGCGAGATCGGTGGCACAGATCGCGATCTCGGCGGCCAGCCAGAGCGACCACGACACCGGGCGCGGAAAGGCGTCACGACAGGCCTGCGCGAGATCGCGGCCGGCGCCAATCCCCAGCCGGGCGCACAAGGACTGCAACAGGATCGCGATCAGGTTGGACAGCAGCGCGATCGTCAGCAGCGCGTAGCCGAACTTTGACCCGCCCGCGAGGGAGGTCGCCCAGTTTCCCGGATCCATGTATCCGACGGCGACCAGGTACCCCGGTCCGAGAAAGGCCAGGAGCTTCTTCCACAGCGGTCCGTGCGGCCGCGTGGGGACTGAGCCGAAGACTTCGGAGAGCGAGGGCGTCCTCCGGCTGTGCCGCCAGCCGGCTTCGGCATAAGCAGGGACTGAAGGCGATCGCTCTTGCTGCACGGATGACACAGCCCTGCTGACAATCCTGATTCCACGTCCATAACCTTGTTGCAAATAATTTGCAATTGCATTGGGATTCGCGGGAGCAGGCGACCCCGCCCCCTTCCGCGGCGGCTTAGCCCATGGGAACAATCGATTGGCCGAGGGATTGAGGGGCGGCGGCGATCCATGACCTGCTTCATCCCCACCTTCATGTCAGCACGCGCGAGCGTGCGCATCGGCGGTTGCGCGGCCGCTGCTGTAGTGCTCAGCACAGCTGCATCCTTCGCAGCGGAGGGCGGTAAGGGCGGCGCCTCCGAGGTCGTCTTTCTCACCCAACTCATCACGCTGATGCTCGTGGGGCGCCTCTTGGGCGAGGCGATGAACCGCATCGGCCAGCCTTCGGTGATGGGCATGTTGCTCGGCGGCATCATGCTTGGACCATCGGTGCTGGGAGCGCTGTGGCCCGACTTGCAGCACGCCGTCTTTCCGAGCACGCCGGAGCAGAAAGCCATGCTCGACGGCGTCGCGCAGTTCGGCATTCTCCTGCTGCTGTTGCTGACCGGCATGGAGACCGATCTCAAGCTCGTGCAAAAGGTAGGCAGGGCGGCGCTGAGCATCTCAGTCACCGGGGTCGCCGTTCCATTCATTTGCGGCTTCGCGCTCGGTCAGTTGCTGCCGGAGACACTCCTTCCCCACCCGGATCAGCGTCTGCTCACATCCCTGTTCCTCGGGACCGCCTTATCCATTTCGTCGATCAAGATCGTGGCGGCGATCGTGCGCGAAATGGGGTTCACCCGCCGCAATCTGGGACAGATCATCGTTGCCTCGGCCATCTGCGAGGACTCCATCGGCTGGGTCATCATCGCCATCATCTTCGGCCTCGCTCAAGCAGGCACGATCGACCTCATGAGCGTCGCCAAGAGCGTGCTGGGGACCGCCGTCTTCCTGATCGCAAGCTTCACCGTCGGGCGCCGGATCGTCTATTTCCTGATTCGCTGGACGAACGACAACTTCGAAAGTGATTTCCCCGTAGTTACGACCATTCTCGTGATTATGGGGGCTATGGCGCTGACGACACATTTCATCGGCGTGCACACGGTGCTGGGTGCTTTCGTCGCCGGCGTACTGATCGGCGAATCGCCGATTCTCAGCAAGCACATCGACGAGCAGTTGCGCGGTCTCATCCTCGCGTTCTTCATGCCGGTGTTCTTCGGCATTGCCGGATTGTCGGCCGATCTCACCGTCCTCAAGCAGCCCGCCCTGTTGCTCATGACCCTCGGCGTGATCGCGATCGCGAGCTTCGGCAAATTCGCCGGTGCGTTCATCGGCGGTGAAATCGGTGGCCTGACGCGGCGGGAAGCCTTCGCACTCGCTTGTGGCATGAACGCGCGCGGCTCGACCGAGGTGATCATCGCCACGATCGGATTGTCGATGGGTGCGCTTAGCCAAGATCTCTTCACCATCATCGTGGCCATGGCGGTAGCGACTACCATGGCCATGCCGCCGATGCTGCGCTGGGCGTTGCGGCGCGTGCCGATACGCAAGGCGGAGAAGCAGCGGCTGGAGCGCGAGGAGTTCGAGGCGCGCGGCTTCGTTTCGAACCTCGAGCGTCTGTTGCTCGCAGTGGACCAGAGCCCCAACGGCAAGTTTGCGGTCGCGCTCGCAGGGCTCTTGGCCGGCCCCCGCGGCATCCCGGTAACGGTCCTGTCGCTATCGGAGAGGAGCAAATCCAGCCCGAACGACAAACCGGGGACCGGCAATCATCTTGAAGCAACAGTCAAGGCGGCCGTCGATGACAGCAAGCCTTCGCAAAAGGGCGACGACGAGACGACGCCGGCCGACGTGACGATTCGCAAGCATGACGCTCCGACGGACGAGGCGGTCGCGAAAGAGGCGAAAAAGGGATACGACCTTCTCGTCGTAGGCATCGACAAAACGCGCGGCAAGGGCGGCAGCTTTGATGAGGGTGTCAGCCGCATCGCCTCAGCCTTCGAAGGACCGCTGGCCATCGTGGCCGGGCACGGCGATCACCTGAGCGAGCCGCAGCGAAGTCCGGCGCAGATCCTCGTACCGGTCACCGGAAGTGAGGTATCGCGCCGTGCCGCCGACGTCGCGATGGCCATCGCCAGCGCCTGCGACTGCCCCGTCACGGCGCTCTACGTCGCCACGAGCGGCGCAAACAATGGACACAAGGGTCGTGTTTTCCGCGCACGTCGGCAGGAGCAGGCGATCATGAAGGATATCGTCGAAATGGCCGACCATTACGACGTGACCGCAAGAACCGCCGTGCGCGCCGATCTAGCGCCGCGCGACGCCATCCTCGGGGAAGCGGAGAAAGGGGCCCACGATTTGATCGTCATGGGCGTGAGCCGCCGTCCGGGGGACAAGCTGTTCTTCGGCGACACCGCGGCGGCCGTGCTCGAAAACTCGTCAGCGTCGATCGTATTCCTCGCGAGCTAACGAGCCTCGGCAAACGCATGATCAGCCGACGGCATTGCCGCCGGAAGAAGAGCCGCCTCGCAGGCTGATCGCCGACAAAAATTCCTGGCGAGTCGCTGCCTTGGTCCGAAATGTCCCTAGCATGCAACTGGTCACCATGCTGACCTCGGGCTTGTGCACGCCTCTGGTGGTCATGCATTGGTGCGCGGCTTCCACCACGACGCCGACTCCGAAGGGCTTGAGCACGCTGTCCAGACATGCGGCGATTTCGGCCGTCATCTTCTCCTGCACCTGAAGCCGCTTCGAGTAGACGTCGACCAGACGAACAAGCTTGGAAATTCCAACCACCCGCTGGCGCGGAAGATAGCCGACGTGAACGCGACCGATGATTGGCGCGATGTGATGCTCGCAGTGCGATTCGAAGCGGATATCGCGCAGCAGCACGATCTCGTCGTAGCCGGCGACTTCTTCAAATGTCCGCTTCAAATACTCGCGTGGATCTTCGAAATAGCCGGCGAACCATTCTTCGTATGCACGAACAACGCGAGCGGGAGTTCCGACGAGCCCTTCGCGGTCGGGATCGTCGCCTGCCCAGCGAATGAGCGTACGCACCGCATCTTCGGCCTCCGCGCGCGAGGGTCGAACGACGGGCACCTGTTTCGACGATCTTTTTTTGAGGCGATGATTGAGCTTTACGATCTTGTCCATTTGATTTTTCCAGAACCTTGGGAGTCTAAACCATACGGCAATGCATGGGTTCCGCTCGAGCGATGAGCAAGCTCTTCATCAAGGCTCCTGCGCAAAACGTCGGGCGACGCCTTCTATTGCCTCCCCTCCCCGTTCCTGTTCGCGCGCAATTGGCTAAACGTGTTGGTGCGCGGGAACCCCTTCGGCGCCAAGCGTCCGGCGTCGGCGCGATTTCCGCGCCAATCGGCAAGCTCCTCGAACGTGAGCGAGAACGCGCGGCCGGCGGTGTCGGTCCACGATAGCCCTTCCTCTGCCTTGAACGTCTTGACGTCGCTGAGCCCGCCATCCTTGTAGCGCTGCAGCCGCACGCCGCGGCCGCGCGCCATCTCGGGCACCTGATCGAGCGGGAAAATCAGCATCTTGCGGTTCTCGCCGATTGAGGCGACCAGCTCGCCCGTGACGATCGCGACCGCTCGCGCCGCGTCGGGGGGCGCGACGTTGAGCACCTGTTTCCCCTTGCGGGTATTGGCTAGGCATTCGTCCTCGGGCACGACGAAGCCGCGGCCCTTTGCGCTGGCCAGGAGAAATTTGCGCCCGCCCTGATGGGGGAAAACAGCCACGACGTCCGCCTCCTGCTCCAAATCGATGAAGAGCCGGATCGGCTCGCCATGACCGCGGCCGCCCGGCAGCTTCGCCGCGTCCAGAGTGTAAAATCGCCCGTTGCTGGCGACCACCAGGCATTTCGACGTCGTCTCCGCCGCGAACACGAATTTCGGTCCGTCGTCGGCCTTGAATGCGATGCTCGACAGGTCACTGATCGTGCCCCGCAGCGTGCGGATCCAGCCCTTCTCCGATACGACCACGGTGATCGGCTCGCGTTCGACCAGCGCCTGCTCGATCGCTGCCTCGTCGTGCTCGGGGGCCTGCCCAAATGTGGTACGGCGTTTGCCTAATGCCGTTTTGGGCCCGAACGTCGCGCGCACCTTCTTGATCTCGTCGGCGACCTTCTTCCATTGCTCCGTTTCGGAACCGATGAGCTGGCTCAGCGACTTGCGCTCGGCGCGCAGTTGCTTGTCCTCCTGCTTAATCTCGATTTCCTCGAGCTTGCGCAGATTGCGCAGCCGCATATTGAGGATGGCGTCGGCCTGCAGATCCGAGAGCTTGAAAGTCTTCATCAGGACCGGCTTCGGCTCTTCCTCGTTGCGGATGATCTTGATGACCTTGTCGAGGTTGAGATAGGCGACGAGGTATCCGCCGAGCACTTGCAGTCGATGCTCGATTTGCCCCAGGCGGAATCTCGATCGCCGCAGCAGCACCTCGCGGCGGTGCGCAAGCCATTCGGTGAGCGCCTCCGCAATGCCGACGACCTTGGGGATACGCCCGCGCACCAACACGTTCATGTTGAGAGGAATGCGGCTCTCGAGCTCGCTGAGCTTGAACAGAGATTCCATCAGCAGCTCGGCGTCGACCGTGCGCGCGCGCGGCTCGATCACCAGGCGGATGTCTTCAGCCGATTCATCGCGCACGTCGGCAACTAACGGCGGTTTTTTCTCGTTGACGAGCTCCGCGAGCTTCTCCACCAGGCGGCCCTTCTGCACCAGCCACGGAATCTCGGTGACCACGATGAAATAGGTGCCGCGACCGGTGTCTTCCTTGTGCCATCGCGCCCGTACCCGGAACGACCCGCGACCGCTCGTATAGGCCTCGGCAATGTCGGCGGGAGAATCGACGATGACGCCGCCGGTCGGAAAATCGGGACCCGGCACGTACTTTAACAGCGTGCGGCTGCGGGCATTCGGGGTGTCGATGAGGTGGAGTGCCGCGTCGCAGATTTCGGCAGCGTTGTGGGGCGGGATCGCTGTCGCCATCCCGACTGCAATGCCCTGCGAGCCGTTGGCCAGAAGATTTGGGAACGCGCCCGGCAGCACCACCGGCTCTTTCTCCGAGCCGTCGTAGGTCGGCCGAAAATCGATCGCGTCCTCCTCGATGCCGTCGAGCAGGAGGTGCGCGACTTGCGTTAGCCGCGCCTCCGTGTAGCGCATCGCAGCGGGGTTATCGCCATCGACATTGCCGAAGTTCCCCTGTCCATCGACCAACGGATAGCGCTGGGCAAAATCCTGGGCGAGGCGCACGAGCGCGTCGTACACCGCCTGGTCGCCATGCGGGTGGAACTTGCCGATGACGTGCGCATCCGGCAATGCGCGACCGGTGATCGTGGAGAGCGCGTACCGGAGATAGCGCTCCTCCAGCGCCTCGCGCAGCGCGATCTCTTCGACCTCGCCATCGCGGGGGGGAATCAGTTGTTTGCCCATGGACAAGAATTAATGCCGCATCGCGCCATGAACAAGCGATGAATGCGCCAGCCACGCGCTGTTCTGATTGCAGAGCGTAGATTTTCAGCCAATGGCGTCTGTCGTTGCGGTACGGGGCGATTTGGCCGCAAGCCGATCGACGGATGAATGCGCGGCGTCGCCGGCCGAATCTCGGTGCGCCGCTTACGCTCGCCAAACGCCAGAGCATGGGAGACGCTGCGTCAGCGCCTTCTCGAGGAAGCAAGGAGAATGAAAATGCGTGCAATCTTCGTTGCTGCGTTGGTGAGCTTGGGCCTCGGCCTGGTCGGCGTGTCGTCGAGCTTGGCGGCGCCGGGGCAAGGCACCGCCATAGCAACCGCTGCCGAGTTCGGCCGGACAGTCGATCAGGCGCACTGGCGCCCGTATCGCTACCGGCACGGGTGGTGGCGGCACCATTGGCGTCATCGCTGGTGGTACTGACCCCGAAGGGCGGGCCGGGCACACCCTCGGCCCGCTCGGCTCAGCCGACGACAACTGGCGGGCGGGTGTCGCGGAGAACCGCGGCAATGAAGCTTGCCCGTGCGTCGGCAAGCCTGATGCTGCGCGGCTCGAGCACATGACGGGCCAGGAAGAAGCCGGTCAACGCAAAGCCGTCGCTGATGTCCTGCGGCGACGGAGCGTCCGCAGACGCGTCGCGCAGGAACGCCGGTAAGGCTAGCAGCTTCTCCCGCCACGGTTCGCCCGCTTGCCGCGATACAGCACGTCCCGATTTCGGCGAGACGTAGACGAGGTCGGTTTCTACTCCGCTCGCCGCACAGCTCGAAAGATCCAGTCCAAAGCCCAGCTCCGCCAGCAGCTGCAACTCGAAGCGAACCATGCCAAGTGCGGCACGGCGCGCATCGATGAGCGCGTCGAGCACGTGCTCGAGTGCGGCATGGATTTGCGGATGCGGGTCGCGCTCGGGCAGTAGCCGGCAGAGCGCGGCAAGATTCGTCATCCCATAAAGCGCATGCGGAATCGGCAGAAGCGCAGCCGCGCGCGCATCGAGAGCCTCGACCGTATAGTGACCGAGGTGCTCGTCGAGCCGCGCCCGCCAGGTGCAGCTGATGCGGTTGCCCGGCTGCAGCACGGGGCGCAGCCGCGAACTCGCACCTCCTCGCACCAACCCGAGATGGCGCCCATGCGCGCGGCTCATCACCTCAAGAATGGCGTTGGCCTCGCCATGACGCTTGCTGCCGAGCACGATGCCTTCATCGGTCCACTGCATCGCCTAGTCCTCGGGGAATCTAAGACCCATCTCGCGGTAGCGTTCCGGGTCCTCGCCCCAGCGCTCGCGCACCTTGACGAACAGAAAAAGGTGCACGGGAGCCTCGATCATGTCTGCGATCTCGCGCCGTGCATCGGCGCCGATCGCCTTGATGGTCTGGCCGCCCTTGCCGAGCACGATTTTACGCTGGCTCTCGCGCTCGACATAGATCGTCTGCTCGATTCGGGTCGAGCCATCCTTGAGTTCGTTCCAGACATCGGTCTCGACCGTGGACTGATATGGCAGCTCCTGATGCAGCCGCAAATAGAGCTTCTCGCGTGTGATCTCCGCCGCCAGTTGGCGCAGCGGCGCGTCGGTAAGCTGATCCGCAGCATAATGCCAGGGCCCCTCCGGCACGCGGGCGGCGAGCCAGCTCTTCACATCGCCGACGCCGTCGCCCGTGAGCGCGGAGATCATGAAAGTCGCGGCGAACGCCGCACGCTCGCTCGCCGTCTTGGCAATTGCCAGCAGCGCGGGTTTCGCGACGAGATCGATCTTGTTGATGAGCAGGATTTTAGTCTGGCCGATCTCGGCGAGCCGCTCGAGGATCGCACCCGCCTCCTCGTCGAGGCCGCGCTTCGCGTCGATCAGCACGGCCGCGATATCGGCATCCTCCACGCCCATCCATGCCGTCGTTACCATCGCCCGGTCGAGCCGACGCTTGGGCGCAAAGATGCCTGGCGTATCGATAAACACAAGTTGCGAGCCATCCACGATCGCGATGCCGCGCAACAACGTGCGCGTCGTTTGCGCCTTGTGGGATACGATCGCGACCTTGGTTCCGACGAGCGCATTGACCAGCGTCGATTTGCCGACATTGGGTGCGCCGATCAACGCAACGAATCCGCAGCGCGTGCGTTCTTTTTTGCCCTCCCCGGGAATGCCGTCGCCACTCTCCCACTCCCGCGAGGAAACGGGAGAGCGGCGAGAGCCTTTCGCGTCAGCCATCGAGGCGGTCGGATTTGACGCCGGCGCGGGTCAGCATTGCGGCTGCGGCGGCCTGCTCGGCGGCGCGCTTCGAGCGGCCAAGCCCCTCAGCGGGCGCCAGATGCGGGAGCTCGACGGTGACGCGGAATTCCGGATCATGGTCGGGACCCTTGCGCTCGACCTCACGATAGGCCGGAGTCGGCAGCCCGCGCGCCTGCGCCCATTCTTGCAGCACGGTTTTGGAATCGCGCAGCGGCCGCGCCGGCGTGCGCATGCGTTCGCTCCACAGCCGCTCGACCAATGCGGCAGCGGCGGGATATCCGCCATCGATGAACACTGCCCCGATCAGCGCCTCGCAAGCATCGGCGAGGATGGCAGTGCGGCCGCGGCCGCCGGCATTGGCCTCCGATGCCCCGAGCCTGATTGCCGCACCAAGATCGATCGCCCGTGCCACGTCCGCGCAGGCCTCCTTGCGTACCAGATCAGCGAGACGACGCGACATCTCCCCCTCGTCGGCTTTTGCGAAGGCGCGGAACAGCATGTCCGAGACGACGAGCCCAAGCACGTGATCACCAAGAAACTCCAACCGCTGGTACGACGCGGCGCGGTTGCGCGCCCCGCTCAGCGCGGAAATGTGCGTGAGCGCCTGCTCGAGCAACGCGGGATCCTTGAAGCGGTAGCCGATGCGTTCTTCGAACGTCGCCAAATCGCGGCGCCGGCGCTCCTTTGTGCCGGACTTCGCATTTTGATCGGCAGCGGCGAGACCGGCCGGCTTGCCGTCGGATCCTGGATTGGGTGCTTCGATCGAAGCCGGCTTGCTTGCTCGCCCGCGGCTCATCTTACGATCGTGAACAGCCGATTCCAGCGCACGGCCCAAGGCCAGCGCCACACCATCCACGCGTGCTCGCCTTCGAGAATCGAGAAGAAGATGATCTGGGCGCGCCCGATGATGTTCTCGAACGGCACGTAGCCGACCTGACTGAGCACGCGGCTATCGGTGGAATTGTCGCGATTGTCGCCCATCATGAAATAATGGCCGGCGGGCACCTGATAGACCGGGGTGTTGTCGTAGAAGCCGTTGTCGACGAGATCGAGGGTCGTGTAGCTCACGCCGTTCGGCAACGTCTCACGCCAACGCTTTACTCGCGTGGCGCGCGTGCCTTCCTCGGTATCGATGAAATCCTCGACACGCTCGCGCTTGACCGGCTCACCGTTGATATGCAGCACCCCGTCAATCATCTGGATGCGATCCCCGGGCAGACCGATCACGCGTTTGATGTAGTCGGTCGAATCGTCCTTGGGCAGACGGAACACGATGACGTCGCCACGGGCGGGCTGCGATGCCCAAATGCGTCCGTGAAACAGCGGCGGGGAGAACGGCAAAGAATAGTGGCTGTAGCCGTAGGAATATTTCGATACGAACAGATAGTCGCCGACCAGCAGCGTTGCCTTCATCGAGCCCGACGGAATATTGAAGGGCTGGAAGAGAAACGTGCGGATGACGAGCGCAATGATGAGGGCGTGGAAGATCACGCGCCCCGTCTCGGCAATACCGCCTTCTTTTCTCTTTGCTCCTGCTGTCACGCTCATTTGCCTCTGCATCCTTTTGGTGGCGCGCGCCCCGCGGCGTCGCCCGAGTCGGCAACCCCGTCCACCGCTATGTGGAAATCACTTTAATTTCAGCGTGTTAATCCTTCGGGGCCGGGTCGGACCCCCCAAACCGCCGCGACCCGTTTCGCCGCGCCCTTGTAGCCGCTCGCAAGCAAAGGCGCAAACGTTGGCAAATATGGGGTTGCGACCCGGACGCGGCAATCCATCGAACGTGCGGACGAGCCGATCGGAGGCCACGCGCGCGGCACTCCGCTGGGGCGTGAACCGGCAGTGGATCGCTACGTAGACTGCATGAGTGGCACTGCCGAGATCACCACCACGGCTTGCGCCATCGGACCTTCATCGGTGATGGTGACATCGATGCGCGCCTTACAGCCCGCCGGCGTAATGGCATTGAGGCGCGCAAGCGCCCCGCCGGTGAGTGTCATGGTGGGGCGGCCCGACGGCAGATTGACGACGCCCATGTCGCGCCAAAATACACCCGCCCGCAGCCCGGTGCCGAGCGCCTTGGCGCAGGCCTCTTTCGCGGCGAAACGCTTTGCATAGGTTTCGGCCCTCCGGGCGCGACCGTCGGCTTTCGCCCGCTCGCTCGCGGTGAAGATACGCTCGAGGAAGCGCTCGCCGTGCCGCTCGATCGTGCGCTCGATGCGGCGGACATCGATGAGATCGGAGCCGACGCCGAGGATCATGCACGCCCCCGGTCGATAGCCGCGCGCATGGTCTTCACGGCACCGGTAAGCCCGCAGGTCACGGCCTCACCGATCAGAAAGTGGCCGATGTTGAGTTCGACGATCTCGGGCAATGCGGCGATCGCCTCGGCGGTGGCGAAATTGAGACCGTGGCCAGCATGAACTTCGAGCCCGAGGCGCCGCGCCAGCTGGGCGCCATGGCGGATGCGCTGCCATTCGGCCTGTGCGGCCGACATCCGGTTGTCGGCAAGGGCGTCGCACCATGCGCCGGTATGGATCTCGATCACCGGCGCGCCGATGGCGAGCGCTGCCTGAATCTGCCGCGGCTCGGCGGCGATGAACAGCGAGACACGGATGCCGGCCTCCCGCAATCTGGCAACAACGGAAGCGAGAATCTCATGCTGGCCGGCCACATCGAGGCCACCCTCGGTGGTACGCTCTTCGCGTCGCTCGGGCACGAGGCAAGCGGCGTGTGGGCGGGTATCGATCGCGATCCGAACCATTTCCTCGGTCGCTGCCATTTCGAGATTGAGCGGCTTTGCGATTTCCGCCTTCAGGCGGGCAATGTCGTCGTCGCGAATGTGCCGGCGGTCTTCGCGTAGATGCGCCGTGATACCGTCGGCGCCTGCCTCAACTGCGATCTGTGCCGCATGCACGGGATCGGGGTGGCGGCCGCCGCGCGCGTTGCGGATGCTGGCCACATGGTCGACATTGACGCCGAGGCGAAGGTGTGGAGCCGACATGTCTTTGCCGTCAGATCGTGTCACCCACGATCTAGCTGCCTACGCTCAAGTTGCAAGATTTGTGGAGGATGGCGCGGGCAAGGGGCAGCACTTCAAGCGTTCACCCGCTCGGCGTGCGCCACCACGTCCTTCGCCCGCAATTGCGCGATGATCGAGTTGAGGTGCTTGATGTCGAAGACCTCGAGATCGATCGTCACCGACGTGAAGTCGGGCGATGAGCGTTCCATGCTGATGTTGTCGATGTTGCCGTCGTGCTCGGCAATGATCTGGGCGACCTGGGCGAGCGATCCCGGCTCGTTGACGGTCTGAAGCACGATGCGCGCTGGGAACCGCTGCGGCGTGCGTTCCTCCACGTCCCAGCGCAGATCAAGCCAGCGCTCCGGCACGTCCTCGAAATCCTTCAATGCCGGCGATTGGATCGGGTAGATGGTGATGCCCTCGCCGGGAGTGAGGATACCGACAATACGGTCGCCCGGTACCGCCCCGCCGTTGGGCGCAAACCGCACCGGCAAATCGGAGTTGATGCCGCGGATCGGAATTGCGGGGCCTGGCTCTCCCGGAACCTTCGCTTTGACGGACTTGGCTTTCTTGAGGCCGAACCAGCCGCTTTCCGGCTTCGGCTGCTGCGCGATGGCGGCTGCCCGCTCCTCCTTGTAGTCGGGGTACATGGCGCGCACGACGTCGGCAGCCCCCAACTCGCCGCGGCCCACCAATGACATCACCTCTTCGACCGAGGCCCGCGCCAGCCGTGGCAGCGCGCCTTGGAGCTTTTCGTCGGAATAGACGATCTTCGCGCGCTGGCAGAGACGCTCGACGATGCGGCGGCCGAGTCCGGCATATTGGTTGCGCACGGCGGCGCGGGTGGCGCGGCGGATCGCCGCGCGTGCCTTGCCGGTGGTCACAAGCGATTCCCAGGCCGCAGGCGGCGCTGTCTGCGCGCGGGAGGTCATGATCTCGACCTCGTCGCCGTTGGCGAGTTCCGAGACCAGCGGCGCGATCCCGCCATTGATCTTGCAGCCGACCGCCATGTTGCCGACGTCGGTATGTACCGCGTAGGCGAAATCGATGGCATTGGCCCCGCGCGGTAGCGCAATCAGCTTGCCTTTCGGCGTGAAGCAGAACACCTGGTCGTGGAACAGCTCGAGCTTGGTGTGTTCGAGGAACTCCTCCGGGTTGGAGCCTTCGGCGAGCAGTTCGATGGTGCGGCGCAGCCACGCATAGGCGGTCGATTCGCGCGAGAGCATCTCGGTCGGCGAGCCCAGGCCGTCCTTATAAAGCGCATGTGCGGCGATGCCGTACTCCGCGATCTCGTGCATGTCGCGGGTGCGGATTTGCAATTCGACGCGCTGCTGGCTCGGGCCGATCACGGTCGAATGAATGGAACGATACTCGTTCTGCTTGGGGGTCGAGACGTAATCCTTGAAGCGACCAGGGACCACCGGCCAAGTCGTGTGCACGATACCGAGCGCCTGGTAACACTCGGCGAGCGTCTTCACCACGACGCGGAATCCGAAAATGTCGGAGAGCTGCTCGAAGCCTACCGATTTGTGCTCCATCTTGCGCCAGATCGAATAGGCACGCTTGCGGCGCCCGGAAACCTCCGCGGTGATGCCGCGTTCGGAGAACTTTCGCGTGAGCTGCTGCTCGATGTCCGTCACAAGGCCAACGTTTTTCGCTTCGAGCGCGTCGAGGCGCCCGCTGATCACGGCATGGGCTTCGGGATTGAGCTCGCGGAACGCTAAATCCTCGAGCTCCTCGCGCATCCCATGCATACCCATGCGCCCGGCAAGCGGAGCATAGATGTCGAGCGTCTCCTCGGCGCTGCGCCGGCGCGCCTCGGGCGGCATGTGGGACAGGGTACGCATGTTGTGCAGCCGATCCGCCAGCTTGACCAGCAGCACCCGCACGTCGTCGGCGATCGCCAGCAGGAGCTTGCGCAGGTTCTCCGCTTGCTTGGCCTCCTTGGTAACGAGGTCGAGCTTGTTGAGCTTGGTGAGGCCCTCGACCAAGGCGCCGATGTCCTTGCCGAACATCTGGTCGATCTCGGCGCGGGTTGCGGTGGTATCCTCGATCGTGTCGTGCAGAAGGGCGGCGGCGATCGTGGCGTCGTCGAGCTTGAGATCCGTGAGAATGGCCGCCACTTCGAGCGGATGGGAAAAGTAGGGATCGCCCGAGGCGCGTCTCTGCTCGCCGTGCGCCTTCATGGCATAGACGTAGGCGCGATTGAGCAGCGCCTCGCTGGTCTTGGGATTGTAGCGCTTCACGCGCTCGATCAGGTCGTATTGCCGCATCATTTGCGGCTGTGATGGCTTCTGTGGTTTTACCGCTTTTTCAAAGACTTGAGAGACAATGTTAAGGCTGCGCTCAAGCGGCGCCCGCGTCCGCGGCTGATTCTGCATCCGTGGCAGATTGGGCGAGGAGGGCGCCATCGCTATCCTTGGGTCATGCTCCGCATGGATCGGCGGACATAATACCCCAAGGATATCATCACGGTTGTTAACGGCTACAAGGCATGCCTGTTAGCCGCCTCCCATAAAAGCGGTCCAAACAGGCCGCCCTCAAAGCCCTCACTCTTCTTCTTCGGGCTGTTCCTCGGGCGGGGTAAGGCCTTCCAGTCCCTTGAGCAGCTCTTCCTCGGTCATCCGATCGACCGTGACCTCGGTGTCGTCCGCATCGACCGTGCCGCCGGCTGCCGTGATCAAAGGCGCCGCCTCGGGCTCCGGCTCATCGACCTCGACATATTTCTGCAGGGAATGAACGAGTTCTTCCCTGAGGTCGTCGGGCGAGATCGTTTTCTCGGCAATTTCGCGCAGCGCGACCACGGGATTTTTGTCGTTGTCGCGATCGATCGCGATCTGAGAACCGGATGAGATCATCCGCGCGCGGTGGCTTGCCAACAGCACGAGATCGAAACGGTTCTCGACCTTATCGATGCAGTCCTCGACGGTGACGCGGGCCATGCTCGTATCGCTCCTGCAATGGAACTTGTGAAATGCGGCTGTTAGGTAGCGA
>WNGA01006067.1_pt1 | contig 27249 bp, 24 predicted proteins | sample 5400061 | NCBI WGS metagenome assembly WNGA01 (sample SAMN13153366, study PRJNA577476) | soil metagenome | isolation source: 100 cm soil or saprolite under grassland replicate 2 | place: USA:California | collected 2016-06-15
TGCCGCGTTTCCGAGTAGCAACAGTGCCTCGCAAACGTAGCTTGCCCGAGCCGGCGAATGGATCTACGCTGCCAACCGTGGTCGGCGCGGTGATCTACGTTCGCGTCAGCACGAAGGAGCAGACCGAGAATCTCAGTCTGCCGACGCAGCTTCGCGCCTGCGAGGATTACTGCCGCCGCCAGGGCTACGAAGTCCTCGAACGCTTCCACGAGGAAGGCGAGAGCGCCAAGTCCACCGATCGCAGCCAGCTTCAGAACCTGCTCACGTACTGCCGGTTGAACAAGGGCCGCGTCCACTTCGTGGTCGTGTTCAACCTGACGCGCTTCGCGCGGGACAAGTACGACCACTTCGCGCTGCGTTCTCACCTGCAATCGCTCGGCATCTCGCTGCGATCGGCAACGGAGCCCATCGACGACACGTCCACCGGCAAGTTGATGGAAGGCGTACTCGCGGCGTTCGCACAGTTCGACAATGACGTGCGCTCGGATCGAACGCGGGCGGGCATGAAGGCGGCGCTCGAGCTCGGACGCTGGGTGTTCCTGGCGCCGATCGGCTACTTGAACGCGCCGCGGTCGATGGGCAAGAGCTTGATGCACGATCCGGAGCGCGCGGCGCTCGTTCGGCGCGCATTCGACGAGTACGCGACAGGCCAGTTCACGAAGGAACACCTGCTGAAACGGGCCAGGGACTGGGGCCTTACGAATCGGCGCGGCAAGCCGCTTACGTCGCAAGCCATCGGAATGCTGCTGCGCAACCAGCTATACGCCGGCATCGTGGACGTGCCGGAGTACGGCGTGCGCGCCAAGCGCGCCGACTTCGAGCCGCTCATCTCCGAGGAACTGTTCTATCGCGTCCAGGCAATTCTGTCGGGCCGTGCGCCGAAAGCGGCCCCGCGTAAGCGTGCGCATCCTGACTTTCCGCTGCGCGGCTTCGTCCGCTGCGAATCCTGCGGACGCGGTCTGACGGGTAGTTGGTCCAAGGGGCGCAGTGAGTACTACGCCTACTACCACTGCCGCCCTGGCTGCCGTGGAGTGAACGTCACCAAAGCCACGCTCGAAGGTCTGTTCGCAGACGAACTGGCGCTGCTGCAGCCGTCGCCAGGCTACATGCGGCTGCTAAAGGAATCCGTGCTGCAGATCTGGAAGGCGAGGAAGGCTGCGGTCAGCGAGGAGATTGCGAGCGCCGAGCGCGCAGCCAAGGCGATCCAGGAAAAGCTGAACCGTCTGGACGAAGCGTTCCTCTTCGAGCGCTCGATCGACATCGACACGTACGACCGCCACGCCGAGAAACTGCGCGAGGAGCTGACGCTCGCGCGGATCGACCGTCACTCAGGCCAGCTCGAAGAACTCGACGTGGAAGGCATCCTGGCGTTTGCAGAACGCATCCTGCCACGTGCCGCCGACCTCTGGGTGCAGGCTTCCCTCGACCAGCGACAGCGGTTCCAACAACTGTTCTTTCCCGACGGAATCGCATTCGACGGAAATCGCTTTGTTGGAACCGGCGCAACCGCACCGGCCTTCAGCTACTTGCGGGAAATCGAGACCGGGAATGAAGGTTTGGTGGACCTGACCGGGATCGAACCGGTGACCTCCTGAATGCCATTCAGGCGCGCTCCCAACTGCGCTACAGGCCCACTCTGGCGGGAAGTACTCATGCTACCGCCCGCTTCTGGATGCGTCAAACATCCGCGCGCGCGGACGCGCTACTTCGGGCGGCCTTTGAACCCCTCCGCAAGCATCGAGATCTTGTAAATCGTCTTCGCCGGACTACCCGGATGCTGTTTGCCCTCGGCGTCGATTGCGCCGTTGCCCACGCCGAACATCCATTTCTTGTCCGGCCCCGCAAAGCAGACGCTGTTGAACGGGCGCGGCGACGGAATCGCTCCGAGGAATTCGCCTTTCGTGCCGAACACCTGCACGCCGGGCGCGGCCGTCACATACAGGCGGCCCGCAGCGTCGATAGCGAGCCCGTCGGGTACAGCGCCGCCATCGAGCTTGGCGAACTCGCGCTGATTGGACGGCATGGCATCCGCCTGCACGTCAAACGCCGCGATCGTTTCGCGGTTGGTCAGATAGAGTAGTTTCTCGTCGCCGCTGAGCGTGATCCCGTTCGCGCGTACGCCATCGGCAACCTTCGTCAGCTTGCCGTCGGAGCTGTAGTAATAGATGCCTGGGAACGGCTGCCTGCCACTTTCCACGAGATAGACGCCGCCCTTTTTGTCCACGACGAGATCGCCTGCACCTTTGAACTTGTCGCCCTGATAGTTGTCCACGAGCACCTTTGTTTCCGGATGCACCAGACCAAACCCCGGAAACGGCGCCGCGCCTCCATTCGACGTTGAATCGCGCATCATTCCAAAGACCCGTCCGTCGGCGGCAAATCCAATGGCGCCGGCGCCGTTCGTCTTCTCGAAGAACACCTTCGGATGGCCGTCCTTATCCAAGCCGCTGACGCGGCTGGTCGGCGGCGACGCCCACATGACACTGCTCCCGTCGGGACCGCCGGTGATGCCGTCGGCGTTCTCAAACGTGACCGCCGCGATCTCCCACTTCGCGTTCGCCGCGATCACACCCAAGATTGCGGTCACCGTCGCGGGCCGCTCCTGAGCCGCCGTCCAGCTCATGCCGACCGCCGAAGCAAGGCCACACGATGCAATGGTCACGATGATTCTCGATCTCATAGAACCCCTCAGGATCGGCATGAACGGCCCAGCGAACCGCACGCCGGCCTACAGTGTAGAGCATGAGTTCGCAACAGGATTGGTCACGCGCAACAGCAACCTGCGGCGACGGTCTTGCACGCCGCGCGCGGGGAGGTGGGAATGGACTACGTTCTGGACAAAATGGATCGCCGTCAGGCCCTCGGCTTGTTGTCCGCGGGTGCGGGCGCCGCGGTCACTGTCCTGGGCACCCGGGCTGGTACAACGGTCGAACTGTGCATATCCACGTGATGGCGCGGACGTTCTCTGCGGCCGGCAACCAGACGTTCCGCTGGCAGACGCAGTTGTTCTTCAACGACGCCACTTCGCTTGCGGTGATCGCACGACCACCATATAACGCGCGCGGTCCGAGGCCGGACACGCTCAACGGAAACGATCGCGTCTATATGCAGGGCGGCGGCACCACGCTCCTCGCGACGCTCAATGTCAGCGGCACACTGGCAGGAACCCTCTCCACGCCTGGTCCGTCGCTGAGTGGAACGGTGCCGCCAGGTGTGTATGTGCGCAGCGTTGTTGCAAGGAACCAGTGCGGGGCCAGCGCGACCACTCAGGCGATCACAGTAACGGTGCCTTGAGACGACGACATCGCGGGCCGAGATGCGTAGGTGTCTCAATTGATCTATCAATAAAGACAGCCGATGGAAGCTACTGGGTTTTTTGCGGAAATCAGGCGGTGTGTTCTGTAACTGTCGTGACGCGTCGCGCTACTTGAACGTCGGAGGCTGCTTCTTTCTCCACTCGTCGTACCGCATCCGCAGCGTCTTCACCGGATTGAGAGTCTCCCCGGTCTTGATCTGATTCGGACCGTTCTTGCCTCCAGGCTGCGACACGGTGATGTACATCGCGTAGCGGCCGTTGTTGTGCGAATCGCCGTTCGCATCGGTCTTCTCTGCCATGAGAATGAACGCGACGTTCGCGGTTCGCGCATCGCACGGAATCGGCGGTTTCGATCCGTCGGCCGGCCACGGCGGACAGGTGCAGCGGCTGTCGCCGCCGGATCCGTCGCCCGCCTCCATCGCCGCCATCACGCGATCCGTGATCGCACCACTGGCGTAGATGAATGCCTGTACCGCGTTCGGCACGACAGAACCCGGCCGCATGATGTTCGCCTGAATCGAATAGAAGATCTCGGTGCCTGGGACCTGACCGAAGAGGTGCTGCGCGACGTAGCCATTGGCGAGTCCCGAGTGTCCGGCCGCTCGGCCCTGTAGATCGAGGATGCCGAACTGGCGGCTCTGGAAGTTTGGATCGGCACTCAGCAGCTCGATGATTGCTTTTGGGTCCGCGCCTTTCTGCAGCTGCTCGAAGACCAGCATCTGATTGCGATGCGTGTTGTCCGCCGCTGCCTGACAGGCGGCGATACCCTTGCCGGGAACGACCACCGCAATCGCCGTTTTCATCGCTTCGTCGTCCGTATTCACGCACGAGGCCGCGGCCATCACGACCCGCTGGGTGCTCCTGTCGATGGCGAGCACGGACCACGTCGCGAAGACCCGGTGAGGAAGCGCCAGAAGCAGGAGCAGGAGTACTAATCGTCGATGCATCACCGCGACGCATTGTAGTTGTGTGGGCGAAGCCACGGAACCACGAAAGCACGGAGGCAAGCCAGTGAAGCACGGAAGCACGAAACACATTTGAACGCCGTGGTTCCGCGATTCCGTGGCGGTTCACGGGAGCTTGACAAAAATACCAACTAGTCGGTATCGTAACTGCCGTGCCTCAATTCCGAGCCGCCGAGACGCGCCAGAAGCTCATGGCCGTCGCAACCGAGCTGATTCGCCGGCACGGCTACATGGCCACCACTGTCGACGACATCTGCGCGCGCGCCGGCGTTACCAAAGGCGGCTTCTTTTATCACTTCAAAACAAAAGACCAACTCGCCGAAGCATGTCTCGCCCAGTGGGACGCGGGCGCCGCGGCCATGGAATCGCGTGCGCCCTTTCAAGCGGCGGCGCAACCGTACGACCGCGCGCTCGGCTACATGGACTTCTACATTTCGCTCTTCGACAATCCTGCTCTTTTGACATCGTGTCTCGCGGGGACGACCGTGCAGGAAGTCGCGGACACGCACCCGTCCCTGCGAGATGCCGCCAACGTGTGCTTCGTCAACGCGTCCGGCCGCTTTCGCGCGCTGCTCGACCAGGCGTCCGCGCGTCGCCAGCCGCGCGTCGATACCGCATCGCTTGCATCGCTCTGGATGGCGACGGTTCAAGGCTCCCTGATTCTCGCGAAAGCTTCCCAGAATCCCAGCGTGATACGCCGCAATCTCGAGCATGTGCGCTCGTACATCGCGAGTCAGCTTCCACGCGGAACAAAGAACGTAGAAGGAACAGCCCGAAAGCGAACGAAGCCACCGAGCCACCGAGACACAGAGACCGCTCCTGAAAAAATTCTCGGTGTCTCTGAGCCTCTGCGGCCAGCACGCGCTGGTGGCTCCGAAGGACAAAGAACGCGCAACACCAAGCCTCGAGACCCAAGACCCAAGCTCACGACTGACTGACCGACGACTGAAATGACTGACCGTTTCGCAGAAAGGACCGGACGCTCATGGCACTTAGCGATACCTTCATCGACGAACTGACCCGTGAAGCCGCAACGACACGCCGCGTGTTGGAGCGCGTTCCCGAAGACAAGCTCACCTGGCGGCCGCACGCCAAATCGATGTCGCTCGGACAGCTGGCGCTGCACATCGCGCAGACGCCCGGCGGCGTGGCTGAGCTCATCAGCGAAACGCCGCGTGAGGCGCCACGGTTTGTTCAAGCCGAGGCCACCTCACGAGACGAGGTGCTCAGCGCGCTCGACAACAGCATTGCAGCGGCCAAGTCGAAGCTGAGTGGCTGGGACGATGCGGATCTGATGAACGACTGGGCCCTGATGCGCGACGGCAAGAAGCTGATGGCGGTGCCGCGCATCGGCATGGTGCGATCGATCATGCTGAACCACTGGTATCACCATCGGGGGCAGTTGCTCGTGTACCTGCGGCTGCTGGATCTGCCGGTGCCGTCGGTGTATGGACCGAGCGCGGACGAGAATCCGTTCAACTAGGGATAAAACAAAAGGGCGGGAGTGACTCCCGCCCTTCTCGATCGCGGAATGCAAAAGTTCCGCGCGACACGTTCGGCGGGGCTGAGGCCCGCCACTACACCCTGCTACCGTGCGGCGCGATCGGTCGTTGTCGACATGCCCTGCGGCAACGCGAAGGAGATGTACTCGCCGGTGTATCCGGCGCCGCTGACCGCGACGATGATGTACTGACGCCCATCGACCAAGTACGTCATCGGCGATCCGCTGATCGGCGCGGGCATGCGGATCTCGCCCACCTGCGCGCCGGTTTTCTTGTCGTACGCACGCAGGCTCGCGCCGCGCGTGCCTCCCGGCGGCGTCGTGAACTGCGGATCGCCGGCAATCACCACGCTCTTTGTGACGAGCACGCCCACGCTGCCGGTCTGGCCCGTCTTCGGAATGGTCAACCCCTTCAGCAGCTCGCTGTTGCGGACGGTGTCGGGCGTATCGCCGTGCGCCACTTGCCAGAGCAGATCGCCCTTGTTCACGTCGATCGCCGCCATCACGCCGTACGGCGGCTTCACGATCGACAGCCCTCCAAGGCCACGGCCAAGCGCGGCGCGACTGCCGCCTCCGAGCTGCGCCGCCGCCGCTGCTGGCGCGGCTCCGCCACGACCGCCGCCCGCGCCTCCGCGTCCCGCGCCCGCCGCGCCACGGCCGGCGCCTGCTGGTGCCGCACCTTCCGCAGCGCCCGCTGCGCCGCCGCGCGGCAGCCCGTAATTCGGCTCGGCTTCCCAGCGCGGAATGTGGTTCTTGTTATTCGGATTCTCCGGGCTCACAAACGAGAATTCCTCTTCGTCGAACTTGCCGACGCTCACGCTGGAGTTGCTCGCCTGCGTGTAGAAGATGCCGGTTTCGGGATCGAAGCCGGAGCCAGGCCAGTTCACGCCGCCGCTCGTGTTGGCGATGTTGATTGCGCCGAGCAGTTCGGATTTCGGGCCCACAGGCGGCACAAACGGCGTCTGTTCCCAACGGAACAACTTGAGATTGTCGAGCGCCTGCTTGCGAAGGGCGGGCGTGAAGTCGATGAGATCGTTCTCTGTGATGTGCGTGCGTGAATAGGGCGCCGGCTTGCTCGGAAACGGCTGCGTCGGCGCGGTCTTCTCGAACGGCATATCCTCGCGCGTCTGCGGCACCGCCTTCTCGGGCATCGGCCAGACGGGTTCGCCCGTCGCGCGATCGAATACATAAAGCCAGCCTTGCTTTGTCGGCTGGGCGACGACCTTACGCGGCTTGCCGTCGATGGTGACGTCCATCAGCAGCGGCGCAGCAGAGATGTCGTGATCCCAGAGCGGATGATGGACCAACTGGTAGTGCCACTTCTTCTTACCGGTCTTCAGATCGACGGCAACGAGGCTCTCCGCATAGAGATTGTTGCCAGGCCGGTTGCCGCCGTATTCGTCGATGGTCGGAGTCTCTACCGGCAGATAGACGAGACCGAGCTCGGGATCGACGGTGATTTGTGTCCACACGCCGACATTGCCGGTCCATTCCCAGGAGCCCTTCTCCCACGTCTCGTTGCCCGGCTCGCCGGGTTTTGGAATGGTGTCGAAGCGCCAAATCAATTTGCCGGTCCGCACATCGAACGCACGCGCCAATCCTTTTGCGTTTGTCGCGTAACGATAGCCAAGGCCTTCGAACATCGACGATCCGACGACGATCGTGTCGTTGACGACGGTCGGCGTCGAGTGGAGACCGATTTCACCCTTTTCGAGATCGATCTGCTTGTCCTTGCCGATGATCACGCCGACTTTCAGATCGACGGCTCCATTCGTGCCGAACGACGCGACAGGCTGCCCCGTTTTTGCATTGAGCGACACGAGGCGGTAACCAGTCGTGACGTAAATGACGCGGTCGTCGCCCTTGCCGTCGGTCCAGTACGACAGGCCGCGGCCCGAGAGCTGTCGCGGCGCCCATCTCGTCGCGCGCTCACCCTCGTCCATGCCGTACATCCACTTCAGCTCGCCGGTTTTCGCGTCGAGCGCGACGACGGAGCGTCGGGTGCCAGCCGTCGCGTACACCATCCCCTTGACCATGAGCGGCGTACCTTCGAGCTTGGTCTCAGGGCGCGGGCCGAGATTGTCGGTCTTGAATCGCCACGCAACTTCGAGCTTGCTGAAATTACTTGCATTGACTTGTTCGAGTGGCGAGTACTTGCTGCCCCGAAGATCGGCGGTGTACATCGGCCACTCGCCGTTCTTCGTGCTTGGCATCGGGCTGCCTTGTCCCGAAAGCCGTGGCGTGAACCATGCGACTCCCGCGACGAGCAATGCAACGGCCGGCACGACACGAAATGCGATGCGCTTCATTCGTTTGACTCCTGGCACACAAGGGCGGACAGCCCGAAGGTCGAATCTTGCCAGATCCGGTCCGTGAATCATAACAAGGAGCTGGCACGGCAGAGGTAATCGTTTGTGAATTTACGGGGAACGCGCGATATACTCCCATCGACTAACGATGGGAGTGTATGGGTGAGGCGCCGGACCTGCTGCCTGGCACGCTCGATCTGCTGATTTTGAAAACGCTGCTCCGTGGCGCCGCGCATGGCTATGCCATAGCTCATCATCTCCGTGCCGCGTCGGAGGACGTCCTCGTTGTCGGCGAAAGCTCACTCTATCCGGCGCTGCAAAGGCTCCTGCTCCGGGGGTGGGTCAAGGCCGACTGGGGAGTGTCGGAAAATAACCGCCGCGCGCGCTACTACACGTTGACCCCGGCCGGACGGAAGCAATTGGGCGTCGAGCGCGAGGAATTCGATCGCCTCATTGTCGCCATCCAGAAGGTCCTCGCCTCCTCGTAAAGCCTTGAATCAGTATTCGCTGAAGATGCGCTGTATTTCGTCGCGCTTGTTCGTTTTCGTCAAGGCGAGCATCAGCAGGATGCGGGCTTTCACCGGCATATGATCTTCGGCCGCAATCGTGAAGGCTCGGCGGCGAGCCTGCTCTTCAGAAGCCGTGACCGCCGGCCCACCCCCGCGCGCTGGCGCGGGTGGCGGAATGCGCCCTGAACCGGTGCGTGTGCTGGCGACGATGAAGACGCCCTTCTGCGCGGCGTAATTGAGGCCTTCGTTCTGCGTGCCGCTGATCGCCCCGCGCCTGCCGTCGCCATGACGATGCCTTTGGCGCCCGCGTCCACAGCCGCTTTGATGAGATCTCCCGGCGCGCTTTGATACACCATGATGACGTCGACACGCGGCAGTTCCGTGATTTGGGAGATGTCGAACTCGCTCTTCGCGGTATGGCGCTGGACGATCTGACGGTAGAAGACGACGCGGTCGCTGTCGACGATGCCCAGAACCCCCACCGGCCGGCTTTGAAAGGTCTGCAAGCGGTGAGCATCGGTTTTAGTGACTTCTCGCGCCGAATTGATTTCGTCGTTGAGAACGACGAGTACGCCTTTGTCGCGCGCGGCAGGATCGGCGGCCACGCGGACGCCTTCGAGCAGATTGGCGGGGCCCTCGTAGCCGATGGTGCTCGCGTTGCGCATGGCGCCGACGAGCACGACGGGGCGAGCGTCACGCACCGTCAAGTGCAGGAAAAATGCGGTTTCCTCGAGAGTGTCCGTACCGCTCGTGACGACAATTCCCGCAAGCTGCTTGTCGCCGGCAAACGTGTCGTTGATTCGCCGCGAGAGCTGGAGCCATTGATCGACCGTGAGCTCGCTGCTGGCGAGGTTGGAAAATTGTTCGTAAGTGACACGGGCGTAGCGGTCGACCGCCGGCATCTTCGCAACCAGGTCCTCGGCCGTCAGCCGTCCGCCTTCGCGGTTGGAAATGGTGCCGCCGGTCGCGATGAAGTGGACGTGGGGCGTGGGTGGCGCCGGCTGCGCGAGCGCCACGGCCGTCCAACAGAGAAACAGCGCCAGCAGTCGCGCGCCTGAACCGCTGTGCCGCCACGAGCCGGATCGCGACCACACGTACAGAAGTTTCATGTATGGGCTGTATAGCGGCCGACCACCTTATTGCCTGGAATTGCCGTTATACACGAGTGTCAGCCAGCGGCTCAGCTCCTTTGCGGCGTCCTCAGGCGTGGCGCCGTAAAAAGGCATCAGGGCCGTCGGCATACCCGGCAACCGCGCGATCTGGGCGCGCCAGCGGGCGTCGGAGATCGGCCGGACCTCGATCAAGTAGGTCCGCCCTGCAATTTTCTCTTCGTAGCGATGCACGTCCACGGGGGTTTGTTGGTTTCCGAGCTGCGGTCTGTCGGTCCTTCGCATCGTCGGGACTCCGACAACGAGCGGGGAGACTTTGGCACGGAGGGTAACAAAGTCGCAAGCGAAACACCGGACGAAAACACACCTCGTGACCGCTTGGTCAACGAGTTTTGGCCGAGTGAGTCGCGAATTTTTTTTTTGCCGCGTCACCAATCCACAGCGTTTCCACTTTTTGTCCACAGCTTTTCCACATGCACGTGTTTGAGGACCCTACAGAACCTCGTGGTAACCTCACTACGCACATGAAAAGTGTGTTTGTCGCCCTGATTTCGCTCACATTGGGCGTCGTGGCAGCGCAGGCCCAGACCGCTGCGACTCCACTTTACCGGGTGTTTCTGGCCGATGGATCGGCACTCGCCAGCTACGGCGAGTGGGCACGCGTCGCCGATCGGCTTGTGTTCTCGATGCCTCTTACGGCCGACGCGGAGCCGAGTCAACTCCACCTTGTCTCGATCGCGGCCGATCGGGTGGATTGGCGCCGCACCGACCAATACGCCGACGCCGTGCGCGCGGACCATTACGCGCGCACCCATGGCGAAGAAGACTTTGCGCGGCTGAGCGCGGACGTCGCACGCGTTCTCAACGAAGTCGCCCTCGTCGGCGATCCAACGGAGCGACTCATCAGAGCTCAGTACGCGCGGCGATCGCTCGCCGACTGGCCGACGGCGCACTACGGCTACCGGTCGCAGGAAGTGCATGAAATTCTCGGCGTCCTCGATGAAGTCATTGGCGGACTGCGCGCGTCGGCCGGGCTCGGTCAGTACGAGCTCGCGCTGATGGCCACGACGGCGCCCGCGCCTGCCGAACCGCTCCTGCCGGCGCCGGATCAAAGGCAGATCGTCGAACAGCTGGTGGTTGCTTCGACGCTCGCGGAAACGCCGGCGGAGCGCATGTCGCTGCTGCGCACGGTCGTCGGCATTGTCGACCGAGCGGTTGATCTATTGCCGAAAGCCTGGGCGGCAAGAGTTCGCGCGACTGCGCTCGGCGCGATGGCGGTAGAGCAGCGAACCGACGCCGCGTACGCACGGCTTCGCACGGCAGCGCTGGCGCAGGCGGCGCATTATGCGCAGCTGGCCGACGTTCGGAAGCTCGAGCGGCTGCGAACGCGGATTCAGGAGCAGGACCAGAACCTCGGAAAACGGCGCGTCGCGGAAGTCACCGCGCTGCTCGCAGCCGTCGACACTCACCTCAGCGCTGCGCATCGTCTGCGTCTCGCCCGAGACCAATGGCAGCTTCGCGTCGATAAAGTGCGCGCCTATCAACGCGCGAGTAGCACCGCGGTCGAAATGTTGACGCGCGCGCAACGGAGTCTCGACGACATTCGCTCGCTCGCCGGTCCTACGCCGCAGCGTCTGCGGCCGCTGGTGCAGCAACTTGCACGCGAGGGCCGGCATCTGGCGATCATCGACGCTCCGGGCGATCTTGCGCCCATTCACGCGGTGTTCAGGAGCGCCTGTGAGCTGGCGCTCAATGCCGCGCAGATGCGGCTCGACGCGGCGCAGTCGGGGGATCTGGGTCTGGCGCAGCAGGCTTCGTCGGCCGCCGCGGGTGCACTCATGCTCCTGTCGAGGGCGAAGGGCGATCTCGATGCGGCACTCAAGCCGCCCACGGCGCCGGTGACCTTCGCGCAGCCGTGATCACGCCGCGCACCACGCGCCTGCTTCGCGTTCCCGATCTCGCCGCGTTCCGACAGACTCTCATCGACCTTGCCCGTCAGCTTCGTCCGCGCGAGGCGTGCGACACGTTTGTGCTCGTCCCGACGCGCGCTGCCGCCGAGCAGTTGCGGCGGACGCTTGAAGATGGCCTGCTGACCGGCGCTCGTCCGGCGCTCGTGCCGCCGATTATCGGGACGCGAACCGAGCTGCTCGAGCAGTTGGCGGCGCGGCTGCCTGACCCGCCGCGGGTGCTCAACGCGTTTGAACGCGAAGTCGTGCTCGCACGGGTTGCGCGTCAAGTCAGCAGTCGCGGCCTCCAGCCTCCATTCGATATTCGCGCGGGTCTCATCGTCGAAATGCTTGCGCTCTACGATCAGGTGCGGCGTCTCGGACGCACGGTCGATGATTTCAATCGGAATGTCGGTGAGGAGCTCGAGAAGGATCGTGAAATCGACCGCGGGGCGGAGAAGCTCCTGCAGCAAACGGCATTCTTGACGGCCGTTTATCACGCATACGAATCACACGTCTCGAACGCCGGCGTCGCCGACGAGCACGGCGTTCGTGCCTTATTGAGGGACCATCCGGCGCGGCGGCCGCTGATTCGCGTGGTTGTCACCGTTGCCGATCGCGTCAGCGATCCCGACGGATTGTGGCCGGCGGACTACGACCTCCTGACGCGAATTCCCTTGCTGTCGTCGGTTGACATCGTCTGCACCGAATCAGTTCTTGCCGCGGGATTTCTCGAACGGCTGGATACGGTCCTGCCGCAGCTCGAGACCATAACCGTGCGCGGCGAGGGGCGCGCGCCGACCCTGATGGTTCCGGCGGACCAGGGCGAACGTGTTGCGACGAACGTTGAAGCGTGTTTCATGTATCGTGATCGCGAAGAGGAGTTGGTCGACGTCGCGCGTCGTGTGAAGGCGAAAGGGCGCGAGGAGCGCCGGCGCGGTGGACTCGGATCTGGTTACGCACCGCTGCATCGCACCGCATTGATAGTACGGCGGCCGCTGCCATATCTCTACGTGGCGCGCGATGTGTTCACGAGCGCCGGCGTTCCGTTCGAAACGCTTGACACGATGCCTCTCGCGGCAGAGCCGTACGCCGCAGCCGTCGATCTCGCGCTCGAAAGCGTCGCCGCCGAGTTTGCCCGAACGAGTCTTGTTGCGTTGTTGCGCTCGCCGCATTTTGCATTCGGCGGAGAGACCGACATCGAACCCCAGGCCGTGACCGCGCTCGAGTTCGCACTCGCAGACGCCCGCTATCTCGGAGGTTTGGATCGACTCGAGCAATTGGCACGCGACTGGAACGCGATTGCGGTTGCTGCATCGCGCGACGAACGGCGGCGACAGAGGGCCGCTCCGGCAGCCGCGGCCATTGCTGACGCCGTGCGGCGACTCGCGCCGCTGGCGCACGAACGCCCCATCGTTGCGCAGATCGAGCTCCTGGTCCACTGGCTGCAGCAGTTTCATCGCGATGCGCCTAGCGATGGTCCGCTGTCGCTCCGAACGACAAGAGTACGCGCCGCCGTCTTGGGAACGCTCACGGCACTTGCCGACGCGTACCGGCTGCACGACGCTGACGCGATTGGCGATGTGACCTTCGTGTCAGCGGCCATCCGTCGTTGGCTGGGCAGCCACACGTTCGACGCGTCTAGAGGCGAACCGGGATTGCAGATCGTAGACGCACAGGCCGCGCGTTACGGTGACTTCGACGACGTGCAGCTCGTCGGCCTCATCGACGGCGAGTGGCCGGAACGGTTTCGCCGCAACGTGCTGTACCCCACATCGCTCCTGGCGCAGTTCGAGCCGCTGCCGATTGGTTCGGAGCCGCGCGGCGGCGAGCACGACGCGCTGAATGCGGCGAGAGCGGCGTTCGGTGATCTGTTGCACCTGGCCCGCAACGAGGTTCGGCTCTCGTCATTCGTGCTCGAAAACGACGCGGTCGTTGGACCGTCGATTCTGCTCGACGAAGTCGAAATGGCCGGACTGCCGCGGGCGTGTTCGCCACCGGCAGCGATCCGCGTTCTTGATGCCGAGGCTCTTGCACTGGAGCCGCGTACTCTGGTCCACCTCGACGAGCCCGCACGGGGCTGGGCGGCGGCACGGCTCGAACGGCCTGCGCAGGAGAGCGCGAGATTCCACGGCAACGCCGGCGCCTGGACGTTGCCGCGCGTATCGGTCAGTCGGCTCGAACGTTATCTCGACTGCCCGTTTCGCTTTTTCGCGTCCGAAGTGCTCAGAATCGAAGAGCAGCCAGAAGACGAAGACACCCGGACGCCGCTCGAACGCGGCCGCTTTCTGCACGAGCTTTTCGAGCACTTTTTCAGCGAGTGGCAGAGGCGCGGCCATCGTCGCATTCACTCCGAGGCTCTCTCCGAAGCGCGTCAACTGTTCGAGCGAATCTGTGAAGAAGCCTTGCAGTCGTTGCCTCCCGCCGAGGCGACGATCGAACGCGCGCGTCTTCTCGGCTCGGCTGTCAGTCCGGGTATCGCACATCGCGTATTCGCCATGGAGGCGCAGGGTCGAACCGACATCGTCGAACGTCTGCTCGAATTTCCGCTCCAAGGCGACTTTCGATTCCGCGCGCTCGATGGGCGCGAGCGTTCGGTGACGCTCAGCGCAAAAACGGATCGCATCGATCTCATGGCGGACGGCACCATGCGCGTGATCGATTACAAGTCGAAGAAGACGCCCGAACTGAAAGTGGCGTTGCAGCTGCCGATCTACAGCCTGTGCGCGCGCGAACGGCTGGAGGGACACGCCGGGCGTCATTGGACGCTCGGCGAGGCGTTGTACTTCTCGTTCGAAGGGGACCGAGCAGTCGTGCCCTTCAGAGCGAGAGGACGCTCGACTGAGGAGCTCATCGCGGACGCTCAGGATCGCCTGCTGGACGTGCTCGATCGCATTGCTGAAGGCCGATTTCCGCCACAGCCTCAGCGAAAATCGCTCTGCACGACGTGCCCTTACGGGGTGGTGTGCCGTTATGACTACGTCGAACGGACCGAAGGCGCCGAAGGAACCGAAGGTGCCGAAGGAACTGAGGACGGACGCGGGACGTGACCGACCAGGCGCGGCTTGATTTCGACGCCCCCGATCCTCTCGACGCGAGAGACGCGTACGCTCGCGCGCTGGCAGTGGATCCGGCGCGGAACGTGGCGCTTGAAGCATCTGCCGGCACGGGCAAGACGCGCGTCCTGGTGGATCGTTATATCGGGCTGCTCATCTCCGGCGTCCAGCCGCGCAACATTCTTGCGATTACCTTCACGCGCAAAGCAGCGGCGGAGATGCGTCAGCGCATTCTGGACGATCTTGCGCGCCGCTCCCGCGACGGCAGCCTTCCGCTCGACGTGTGGCGCCTGATCCGCGCAAACGTCACCGATATTGCCATCTCCACCATCGACGCTTTTTGTCTGACCTTGCTTCGGGAGTTTCCACTCGAGGCCGATATCGATCCCGCATTCGATCTGGCAGACGAAACGGAGACGCCCGGTCTGGTGGACGACGCCCTGGAAAGGACGCTGCGGATTGGTCGCGGCCTGACGAACGAGTCGCCGGAAATTGCGCTGCTTTTCGCCGAGCTCGGAGAGTTCAGGCTGCGCCAGGGGCTCGCGCGCCTGATTGACCGTCGTCTCGTGGCGGACGACGCGTTGAATCGCTTCTTGAGAGGCTGCGGTGAAGCAAGCATCGATGGCGCGGTTGCGCGACTCCGCTCGCGGCTGCGAGCAGCATTTGCCGCGACGCGAGGGGGTCTGGAGGGGTTCATCGCAAGCGGACCGGCGCATAGAGATCTCGCTCTCCTCGCTCGAGATCTCCGGCAACTGCTCGGCGACGCGGAGCTTCCGCCGGGACTGGTTCAGGCGCTTCTCGAGCGGGGCCGCGACTACTTCCTGACGCAGGCAGGCGAGCCGCGTAAGCGTGTCGTTCATCGGAAGGATCAGTTCCGCACGGAACGAGACCACGAGCGGCATGCAGGCGCCGTCGCGGCGCTCGGACCTTACCTGGTGGATGCTCTCGCCAGTTACCGACGCGAAGTCAATATCGTGCTCGCGCGCGCCGTGCGGCGACTCTTCACGATTGCGCTGAAGGAGTACCGCGAGACGCTCCGCAAACGCGGCGTGCTCGATTTCTCCGAAGTGCTGGATCGCACGCTTGCGCTGCTGGCGCAGATGGACGAGTTCTCTCGGAGTAGATACAAGCTCGAAGCGCGCTATCACCACGTGCTCGTCGACGAGTTTCAAGACACGAGCCGCGCGCAATGGTCGCTCGTCGAGTTGCTCGTACGCTCGTGGTCGGCTGGCGTCGGTCTGACCGACGCCGATCGCACGCCGACCATCTTCATCGTCGGTGACCGCAAGCAATCGATCTACGGCTTCCGTGATGCAGACGTGGCGGTGCTCGACGAAGCGGCTTCCTATATCGAGGCACTTCGGCCGCAAGGACAAGTGCGCGCCGCCATCAGTCACAGCTTTCGATCTGTCCGTGAGCTCTTGCTGTTTGCGAACGATCTGTTTGCGGCTGTGGAGAAGAGCCCGGAGCGCGGTGACGCATTCCGGTACGGAAACCAGGATCTGTTTCCGGTGGCGTCTGTCGGCGTTTCGGAGGCCGAACCGCTTGGCGTCATCGCAGCTTCATCAGACGAAGCGCAGGCAGAAGCTGTCGCCGAGGAGATTGCCCGTCTGCTTGCGACGGGCGCGACCGTGCGCGATCGTGACAGCGGCGTCCGGCGCGCGATACGGCCGGGTGACGTTGCGGTCCTGTTTCGGACGCGCGACAGTCACCGGGCGTACGAGGAGGCGCTCGCGCAGAGGCGCGTGCCGTTCTATGTCTACAAAGGGCTGGGGTTCTTCGATGCGGACGAAATCAAGGACGTGCTCGCGCTGCTCGCCTTTCTTGGCAACCCCGCGTCCGAGCTTCGAGCCGCGGCGTTCCTCCGCTCCCGCTTCGTCGGACTGTCCGATGAGGCGTTGAAGTGTCTCGCGCCCGATTTGTCAGGCTCTCTGCTCGCTCCCGATGCGCCCGCGGCGGTCGCGCGGCTCGACAGCTACGATCGAACCCGACTGTATCTCGCGCGCCGCGACGTTCCGCGATGGGTAGGCCTCGTTGACGTGATCGCTCCGGCGGAGCTGCTGGATCAGGTCTTGTCGGAATCGGCATATGCAGCCGTGCTCGATCCGGACTTGTACCGCCAGGCACGCGAGAACCTGAAGAAGGTTCGAGCGCTGGTGCGGCGCATGCAGAATCGCGGTTACACGACGCTGGGTCGAATCGTGGAGCATTTCTCACGCCTCGTCGCCGGCGGCGATGAATCGAACGCCATCGTCGACGCGATCGATGCCGTGAATCTGATGACGGTCCACGCCGCAAAGGGTCTCGAGTTTCCCGTGGTGTTTGTCGTGAATCTCAACCGGGGCAGCGGCGGCGGAGGAGATCCGGTCCGGATCGTGTCGCACGGCACCGCCACAGACGGCGGTGTATCCGTGGCCATCGGCGACTACCAGACCGACGCCGACAAGGATCTCGAAGCCAGAGAAACCGAGGAAGCCAAGCGGCTGCTCTACGTCGCTGTCACACGCGCGCGCGATCGTCTGTATCTCGGCGCGAGCCTCGGTGCCGATGGACGATTTGCACCGGCCAAGGGATCGCTTGGTCGCGTGCTGCCGGCGTCGTTCCAGAGTGCGCCGACGTCGCGTCCTGGATGGGAGCTGGGGGCGCGCACCAACTCCGCGTGCTTCGCGCGCGCGGTACGACCTACGAGCATCGCGGCGTCACCGAGGACGTCTTCGGCGACGGCGATGTGTTCGAGCCAATGCGCGTCGACGCGGCGAGACGTGTGCCCGCAACTGACATTTCTTCCACGGGAGCCGACACGCCGACAATGTGGCGTTCCGCCAGCGCTTCGACGATCGAAGCAGGCCTCCTGGTCCATCGCGCGCTGCAGCAGGGCATCGGGTGGGGCGCTCTTTCCCCGGTGGAGCGGCGCGGCCGGTTGTTGATGCTGCTGCGACCTCACGAGCGGGTCGCCGTTGCCGATCTGGACGCGCTCGTGGAACGCGCACTCGCCGCCTACGAGTCACTGATCCAGGATCTGCATCTGCGCGAGCTCGCGCCTTCGGCTCCTTCGGGGCCCTTGATATTCCACGAACTGCCATTCTCGCTGCGGCGCGCAGACAACACGATCGTGCGCGGAGTCATTGACGCCGTCGTGGAGTATCCAGATGGCCGCATTCAGGTGCTCGAGTTCAAGACCGGCGCGCGGCGAGGGGAGCACGCTGAGCAACTGGATATCTACCTGGAGGCGGCGCGCGCCCTCTTTCCTGATTCGCAGGTCGATGGTCGGGTGATTTACGCCGAGGAGCAACTTTCGGTAAGGCCGGGCGTCTAATTAGGTACAGCGCCAGCCTCGAAGAGGGTTTGCACACCATGCGCGCCGCGTCTGCCGCCCGTCAATCGGCTCATTACGTGTTTGAGCACTTCCGGCCGCTGCCGTGCGGCTGCGTGGCAGCTTTGTATCGGACGCAGCCGTGGGATGTGGAGGTCGTGGCGCTCGAAGCGCGCGGGCCGCACTGCGTGCTCCAGGCGCATGCGGTCGGCGGAGTGCTCACGCTGGTTGATCCGAATGCCGACCGGCTCAGCCGGTTCTGAGCGCTTTCACGACGCTCGCGGCTTCGCTGCGAAGTAGGCGTGCAGCGTTGCGCGAGGTATTTCCGCAATGCGTCGTCTACTTCTCATTGCGCTAGCCTTCGGGCATCTCATACAATGCCTTTTCGCGGTGCCGATGCATGGCGCGTTTTTTGCGACCTGAGCACGTGGTATCGTGCGACAGATTCGGTCCGTATGAGAGAGGAGCTTGAAGCGTGGCATTGATTTGCCCGAACTGCGGGAACGCGCGGAACTTTCAGGTGAAGACGCTGCAAATGCACGTTGTGCAACTGAATGACGGTCGCGTGGAAGTTGCTGAAGAAAGCCGGCCGGCTGTGTTCGAGATGTTGTGCGATGAGTGCGAAACCGCAATGGATTTCGAGCAGGTCGAAGACACGCTGCGGAAAGAGGTTCTGCTCACGATCGGCGCGCGCTGAGCGTCAGTTAGGCCGTTCCTCCTCTTCAATCTCTTCGAAGTAATCGCAGTCGCGGCACACCCACTCGCGGACCGCTTTCCGGATTTCCTGTGACGTTCCAGGAATTCGTGTGATCTCCTCGCGCGTCTCGAGTCGCATTCGTTCGCCGCATAGAGGGCATTCTTTCTGCATGCCTGGTCGAACGATACTATCGCTGAAAGTTTGCCGTTGCCAGTTGAACGTTTTCGAGGCGTTTGTCATTGAGTTTTCTTGACAACTCTCGATCCGCCTCCTACGCTACGAACAGTTGATGCGTCGCGTGAAGAACTATTGGCGTGTTGAAGATGCGTGGATTGCCGTGGATCGGTCCCCCGCTGCCGACAGAGAATTGGACCATTCGTTCGCCGACGAGGTGGCCATCGATTTTCCGGCGGTGAGCGACAAAGTGGAGCGCATGCGGCTCGCGTTCGACGGCGCTGACGCAGCGGTGGAACGGCTGCGCGCAGACATCACGCTCTCGCGCCGGCAAGCGGGCGCCGGCGCCGCCGTGCCGTTGGAGGTGCCGCTTCGCTGGACCTGTCAGGGGTGTGGGGGCCGAGGGGAAGTCTGGGGCGACCGCTGCGAGCGGTGCTCGGGAAGCGGTCACGCGCTGCGACGACGGATGCTCACGGTTTCAGTCCCCGCAGGCGTCGTCGACGGCGCACGTTTCAGCTTCAGCGTCTCGCCGCCACGCGGCCCGCGCACGCGCGTCGATGTGCGTGTCGCCGTCACGTGAGCGACGCGCCGTACGGGCCGCAGAGACTCAGAAACACAGAGAAAACCTTGGTGAGAAACCGTTCGACGCGGGTGCGATAGCTCTGTTCGCGCCATGACAGGATTCCGCGGCGCAGCGCCGTTGGGGAAGGTGGAGCGATACTCTTTCCCAAGAATTCTCTGTGACTCTGTGTCTCGGTGGCGCGTACGTGGTTTGGTGTGAAGCGCCACGCGGATTTTCTCGCGCTTCTCTATCTCGCCTGGGGCGCAATGTTCGCGCTCGTCGGCATCGCCAGTCTCGCGTTGATGGCCGGTGCAATCGCCATTGCGCGATCGCACGGACCGGTGGCCGCTCCTTCGGATCTCGCAGCCGGCGTGACGGCGTTCACCCTCGGAGTTCTCGCGGTGCTCGCTTTGCTCTGGGGCGTTTTGCACTTGTGGCTCGGCGCCTCGCTGCGGCGATACCGTCACTGGGCTCGCCTCGCCGCGCTCGGGCTCGCAGTGATCAACCTGGTGCTGTTCCCCTTCGGGACGGCCCTTGGCGCGTACGCGTGTTGGGTGTTGTTGACGGAGGAGGGACGGAAGTTATTTGAACCGTCGCGGGCCTGACCGCCGTCGCTCGCACGTAAGACCCGCGAGCTGCAGCGGGTCCGCCGTTCGCTGGTCCAGCCCCGCCGTCGTCCTGGGTCGGCTATGGATCGAAGAACAGGCCGCTGACGACCGCGTTGTAAGCACCAGTGCAGACGACGTTGAGCCGCACGTGACCGCGCACGGTCCACACGAGATAGGCGCCCGTTGAGAGGCCGGCCACGTTTCGGCTGTCGAGGACCACACCGCTCGCGGCATCCACGACGTCGATCCGCTCGGCACGATTGAGCGGATCCCAATCGAGCGCGTAGAGCGCGAGCTGATGCGACTGGCCGTCGGTCAGATTGACGTCGATTGCAAACTGCGTCGCCGAATACCACGTGGCCGCGACGCGGCCGCTCGCGGCGCGCTGCAGCGCCCGTGTGCTCGCTGGCGCCGGGTCCCACGTCCAGGCCGCGTGCCCGGATGGCTGCACGCTGGCGTACGACGGCAGCGAGGTGACGTCACCAACGACGACATACCCGTCCGCGCCGTACCCGCCGCGCCAATTCCCTTGCGTGGTCACATCCGTTCGAACAAAGGTTGCCGCACCGCCCGTTGTAGGCGATGCGGGATTGACCTGAATGGAAACCGTCGAGGAGGTGGTCGTCAGGCCCCAATTGTCGGTTGCGACTGCGGTCAGGCTGTAGCTGCCTGCCGCAACGCTGCTCCAAGTGACTTGATACGGGCTGGTCGTATCGCTGCCCACCAGCGTTTCGTTCGCGTAGAAATCGACCCGCGCAACGGAACCGTCCACATCACTTGCCGCCGCAGCGACATTGATCGTCGCGGGGGCCGTGTAGATCGCGCCGGTAGTGGGAGCCGTTAACGTAACGGTCGGCTTCGAGCCGCTGTTGAGCGCCGACAGGGCCCGGAAGGCGTTCAATCGCCCGCCCGATGCCACAACGCCGCCCCACTGCGGCAGCGGATCGACGTTCGTCATCAACGCCGCCTTGAGATCGCCGACAGCGAGGCCCGGCGCGTGCGCCAACACCAGCGCGGCCGCACCCGCCACATGCGGAGTCGCCATGCTGGTTCCGGTGTTGAAGACATACGTGCCGTTGAGATATGTGCTCGCGATGTACACGCCCGGTGCGGCAATGTCGACCGACGTCGCCCCGTAATTCGAGAAGCTCGCGCGGTTGTCCGACTGATCCGCTGCGGCGACGGCGATGATGCTGGGCGAGGTGAAACTCGCCGGATCGAACGGTATCGCCTCGATGTTGTACCCGTTATTACCTGCCGCCATCACGTTCAAAATGCCGGCGTTTCCAGCCGCGTCGACCGCGTTTTGAAGCACGGAGCTGATGGCGCCGTTGCGCAGAGATCCCCAGCTATTGCTCGTGACCCGCAGATTCACTCCGCGATTCTTCATCGCGACCACGTAATCGAAGCACGTTGCCGCCTCGGCGTCGGTGCCGCTGCCCGAGGCCGATATCATCTTGCAGGCGAGAATCTTGACGTTGCGGCTCACGCCGACGACGCCAATGGCGTTGTCGCCGACGGCTCCAATTGTTCCAGCGGTGTGCGTGCCATGGCCGTGATCATCCCAGGGATCGGAGTCGTGGTTGACAGCGTCGATGCCGTACACGTCATCGACATATCCATTACCGTCGTCGTCGAGCCCATTGCCGGGGATTTCGCCGGGGTTCTGCCACATGTTCGCTGCGAGATCGGGGTGCGTATACTGAACGCCCGTGTCGATATCGGCGACGACCACCGTGGTGGTGCCCAACCCGAAGTTGTTCCAGACAGCTTGCGCTTGAATCCGATCGATGCCCCACAGCGTTCCGTCAAGCCATAGAGGATCGTTTGGCGGAGCGGCGGGCGCGATTCGCCGGATGTAATTGGGTTGCGCCTCGATGACATCCGGATCGCGGCGAAGCGCCTCGGCGACCGCTCGCGGGTCTGCGCCGGGCGAGATGCGCAGGTGATCGACGTTGAGCTCGCCGAGATGCGCCAACTTCTGCGCTCCATGCGCGGAACGCACCGCCGCGCGGCGCGCTTCTGAAGCGCCGGTGCCGTATTGCACTAGGACCTCGCCGGGCACGAAGTCGCCGGATTGAACCTGTTGTGCCTTCAACGAGCTGAACGAGGCATAGCAGAGCAGCAGGACAACGCACAGCGAAGCCAAGCTCCGCAGGGGCGCGACGAACCGAATATTCATGTCGAGAATTGCGAGAAAACCGAGAACACCCTATACAAACGGCAAAGGCTGCCATCCTCGCATGACACGTGATCCCCGTCAAACGCGGAGTTCGCCGTTCAGCACAGCTCCACAACGGACGGCTGACCGACTGCTCAGCTGCTCGGGTGTGTGGGAACGGGTGCCAAATCTACGGTTCCCATCGGCGTCCACGGCCCACACCGCAACACGCGCTTCAACGCCAGCCACCCGCCGCGCGCGGCGCCGAACTCGCGCACGCAGATTTCGGCATAACGACTGCAGCTCGGGACAAACCGGCAGCGCACTCCCATGCTGGCATAGAGCGGCGACAACGTCCGCTGGTACAGATGAATCCCCGAGAGCGCGGCACGGGCGGTCAGTTGTTCCGCGGGCGCGCGCCGCAAATCGGCAGCGACCGCCAGCGTGAGACTGGCGGCGACGACCGCGAACGTTCGCATTCTGCGTCTCGAACGAACGTCCGCGGTCACGTGCAACAGCATCGATCTCGAGCGGATTTCGCGACTAGAACTTGTCCGCGTATTGGCTGATCCCGGGGATGATCAGCCGCTGCCCGTTGATGCCCTTGATTATCGCGAAGATGTGCAGCACGAGAAACCCGAGTCCAATCAGCGGCGCAAAGATCGCGACGATACAGCCAAGGAACGACCCGAGCACGAACGTGAGCACCTGAAACGCGATCCAGAAGATCAACTCGGCGACGGCAAGCACGAGACCGTGCTTGGCATGCCACTGCACCTCTCTATCTTCTTTTTCCACCACTAGAGGGATGAGCGCCAACAGCCAGAGATAGGACAGCAGAATCATCACGTTCCGATTGCTCGACGGAGCGTTGCTGGCCGGCGGCGGCGGCGGTGGTGGTGGGGGTGGGTACGACGGCGGCGGTGGCATCGGATCGGGCATCGGTGGGATCGGATCGGGCATCGAGTGTTCTCCTTTGAACCGGTCGACCTGCGACGGAGCTCAGGATCTTCCCGGGCTAGGTCGACGGGCGACGTCGCTCACGTTCATCGCGAGCACAGGACGGGATGAGATCAACGCGCCGGTAGATCGCGTGGACGGTACGTACCGCGCCGCTTCCTGCTACCGCTATGACCGGCCTCGATACTGAGCCGGATAGTCCCGCGAGTCTACAGGGGATCGCTCGGCTTGTCACCCCCAGGGAGAGCCCTCCGCCTCCGTCCGGCGAGCTGAAAAGCGCACCGAACTTCGGCCCCTCGACATTGCTGGGCGACTGAGCTTCATCGCCCTTCGACGCTGCTCAGGGCGAGCTTGAGTTCATCGAAGGGTCGAAGGTCGAAGCTCGCGACGATTTGTTTCGCGAGCGAAGGCGGGCTAAGCTGAGAAGTTGAGCCTGCAAATGTTGTCTTCGGAAGCGGTCCTCGACTCGTTGAAGCGGGTCATCGATCCTGATCTGCGCAAAGATATCGTCTCGCTCGGGTTCATCAGGAACCTCGAAATAGACAATGGCCACGTAACGTTCACGATTGAGTTGACGACGCCGGCGTGTCCCGTCAAGGACCTGATGAAAGAGCAGGCCATTACGGCTGTGTCCGCGCTCGACGGCGTCACGAACGTCACCGTCAACATGACCGCTGCCGTGCGATCGGTCACGGCGCCCGAGCATGGTCGTCCACCGTTGCCTGGCGTCAAGAACGTAATCGCCGTCGGTGCAGGCAAAGGCGGTGTGGGCAAGACGACGGTCGCGGTCAATCTTGCCCTCGCGCTTGCAAAGGCAGGAGGGCGCGTCGGCATTCTCGATGGCGACATCTACGGTCCGAACGTTCCGATGATGCTCGGGCTTCGCGCGCAGCTCGCTTCGGACGGCCATCAGATCATCCCTGCGGAGAAGTACGGCATTCAGGTGGTTTCAATCGGGTTTCTCACCGACGACGACGCACCGGTGATTTGGCGTGGGCCGATGGTGCACACCGCCATCCAGCAGTTCTTTCGCGATGTCGCGTGGCGCGATCTGGACTACCTCATCATCGATATGCCGCCGGGAACCGGCGACGTCGCCCTCAGTTTGAGCCAGACGGTGGCTGTAGCCGGCGCAATCGTGGTGTCCACGCCGCAGCAGGTGTCGCTGGCCGACAGCCGGCGCGCGGTGCGCATGTATCAGAAGCTCAATGTCCCGACGCTTGGGATTGTCGAGAACATGAGCTATTACGCGTGTCCCAACTGTCATCACGAAAGCGAGCTTTTCGGATATGGCGGCGGCGAGCGCATCGCTGCGGACATGGGTATCCCGTTTCTTGGGCGCTTGCCGGTGTATCAGCCCATCAGCCTCGGGAGCGACCGCGGCATTCCGCTCGTGGTCGCCGAGCCGGATGCTCCGGCGACACGCGCATTTATCAGCGTCGCCGAGCGAGTGGCCGCGCAGATTTCAATAGCGGCGCACAGAAATGCGCAAGCGAATAAAGGAAAGATCCCGCTGATTCCAGTTCGTTAGGTGCGTTAGGTGCGACGGGTGCGCTCAGGTGCACGGGTGCGGTGCGGTGCACGGGTGCACAGGTGCGGTGCGCAGGTGCGGTGCACAGGCGCAGTGAGCTTTTGCAAGGAGGGTGAAATGAAACGCCTGACGATGTCTTGTGTGGCCCTTTCGATGTTCGTGACTGTCGCCGCGGCGGCGGAGCTGCCCAAGCCGCTCGTCGACGCCTATTTGCAGGTGCAGACGGGATTGACCAACGACAAGATTGACAACCTTGCGTCCAACGCGAAGGCGATCGAGACGGCTGCGACCGCGCTCGGCGCTGATGCCGCGGCGGTTGTCGAAGGCGCGAAGAAACTGGGCGCCGCCAAGGATCTTGCGGCCGCGCGCACGGCGTTTGGCGAAATGAGCGAAGCGCTCGTGACTTACGTTGACAAGTCCAAAACCAGCCTCGGCGATCTCCAGGTCGCCTTTTGTCCCATGGTCCGCAAGCCATGGCTGCAGAAGGAGAAGGACATCCGGAATCCGTACTACGGGACCGAGATGTTGACGTGCGGATCGTTCAAAAAATAGGTGTGGCAGGTAGGGGCGACGCATGCGTCGCCCCTATCTGTCCCTCGGCAGCTTTCTCATCGCGGCAATTCCGAGCAGCGGCCCGGGCACCAGAATCAACGACGCATACCTCCACGAAACGATTGCCGCCACTCGCGGCAGCATCTCGATCGTCACCATCGTCAATAGAAACCCGAGGCAGGTCTGCAGCGTCAGCGCAGTGCCGACGTGATCGGCGGGCGAATACTCGCTGACGAGCGCCGAGAATTGCGCCGAATCTGCGACGACGGAAAAGCCCCAGATCATCGCGAGTATGAAGAGCCACAGCGGCGGGCCGCCGAAGACGAGCGAAGTCAAGGCCGCGCAGGCGGCGCTTGTCCACATGGCCCAAATGGCGACGCGCGCGCGGCCGAGAGTGTCCGCAAACCAGCCAGCCAGCGCGCAGCCGGCAGTCCCGCTGCCAATCGCGAGAAAAGCCGCAAGCGATCCTGCCGCCGCCGGGCGTCCCATGCCGGCCGCCGCAAAGCTGGACGTCGCGAGCACGGCAATCCACGTCCACATGGCGTAGAGCTCCCACATATGACCGAGATAGCCAAAGGTCGCGAGCCGCGCGCCGCGAACGCGCACGAGTTTGCGAATCGCATGCGGATCGAACGGCGCGGTGGCGGATACAAATGGACCATCGCGGACGATGAGAAGGACCAGCACGCCGCCCACAATCGAGAGCGCCGAGGAGGCGAGCATCGGCTCCCGCCAGGACTGCCCGTAGACGGCGTTCAAGAGGTACGGGAAGGCTTTGCCAAGCGTCAGCGCGCCAATCAATACACCGAGGGCGAGGCCGCGGCGCTCGCGAAACCAGCCAGCGGCAATCTTCATCCCGGGTGGGTACACGCACGCGAGCGCAGCGCCCGTCAGAAAGCGCAGAAGAATCACTGAGCTCGACGAGCTCGCGACGAGCACGGCGGCATTGGTGAGCGCGCCTGCCACCGCGCCCAGGAAGAACAGCATGCGCGCGTTGAGCACATCGGCGAGGTTGGCCATCGCGCTGCCGAGAGTGCCCACGACAAATCCGGCCTGCACCGCGATCGTCAACCACGATGCGTGCGCGAGCGACATGCGAAACTCGTCGACGAGAAGCGGCGTGACGGCGGTTGCCGAGAACCACAGCGTCATGCCGAAGAACTCCGCCACCGCAAGCGTGGCGAGCATGCGCCATGCACCGTGCGATTCCGCCGCATTCACGATAGGATCGACATTCGACGCCCTCATCGATGGAAATACCGTACATCAAGCACACGTTGAGCAACGGGCTTGACATCATCGTCCACGAACATCATCAGTTGCCGATGGTGGCAGTGAATGTGTGGTATCACGTCGGATCGAAGAACGAGAAACCGGGACGCACCGGCTTTGCGCACCTGTTCGAACACCTCATGTTCGAAGGGTCGGAGCACCACGACAACGGGTACTTTCAGCCCATCCAGCAAGCTGGAGGTTTGCTGAACGGCTCGACGAATCCGGACAGAACCAATTACTGGGAAGTCGTTCCGGCAGGAGCGCTGGAGCTCGCCCTCTGGATGGAATCGGATCGCATGGGGTATCTGCTTCCGGCGCTGACCAAAGAAAAGTTCGAGACCCAGCGCGACGTCGTGCTGAACGAACGGCGACAGAATTACGAGAACCGGCCGTACGGCCTCGCCTCTGTCGCGCTGTCGGCCGCCCTGTTTCCTCCGCAGCATCCCTATCACTGGCTGACGATCGGGTCGGCTGAGGATCTGCGGGCGATGTCTCTCAAGGACGTGCGCGAGTTCTTCTCGACCTACTACCATCCCGCCAACGCGTCGCTGGCGATCGCCGGTGACGTCGACGTCGATCGCGCCATCAGTCTCGCAGAGCAGTACTTCGGCGAGATTCCTGCGGGTCCGACACCGCTGCCGGTCGCGGCCGAGGGATCGTTGCTCATCAACTCGCGCCTGGTGCTCGAGGATCGCGTCGAGTTGC
>WNGA01003144.1_pt1 | contig 27248 bp, 36 predicted proteins | sample 5400061 | NCBI WGS metagenome assembly WNGA01 (sample SAMN13153366, study PRJNA577476) | soil metagenome | isolation source: 100 cm soil or saprolite under grassland replicate 2 | place: USA:California | collected 2016-06-15
TTCATTCTGAATCAAATAGAATTAAGAATGCTTTCCGGAGGAAGATCCATGCCCAAAACGTTGACCATTCGAATTGACGACAAGACTTATACCGCGTTTGCGAAACGAGCCAAGGCGGAGAACCGCTCGCTAGCGAATTTCATCGAAACGGCGGTCAAGGCGCATATCCAGGAATCCGCCTTCGTGGATGACTCGGAGATGGCTGAGATCCTGGCCAATGAGCGGCTGGTGGACCGCCTGCGCAAAGGGTCCAAAGACGCGAAGGGGAAAAAGGGGACCCTGATTGGATAGGTACAGGGTCTTTGAAACCGAGACTTTTCAGGAAGACCTTACACAGATCAGATGGTCAGGGCTAAGCAGGATCGCGGAGAAGCTCAGGGAGCATGTCTATCCTCAACTCCGAACCGAGCCACACCACGGTCCGAACATCAAACGGCTCAAGCACTGGAGCCCGCCAACGTGGCGATACCGGATCGGCGCTTGGCGATTCTTTTTCGAAATCAATGAGGCCGACAAAATCGTTTACATGACAGCCGCCGATCACCGCAGCCGGTCGTATCGGTAACAAAGAAGGGAAGAGAGCGCCGGTTCGAGTCCTGGCCGGGGAGTGGTACAACAACTGGGCAGATCATCTGGCGGGTTGGATCGCATTCGCTACTGCGAAGACTGTTTCTTGCTCTTCTCCATATAGGGTGATACTTCCGCGCTGCCCGTGAATGATGTTCGGAGCTTGTATCCGTGCTTGGATGAGGACGTTATCTCCATCAGACACTGGAAGGGGCCTCTTCTCTGTCGTCGTGGGAGCGTCGCAGTCTCCAAGGAACTTCACTTCTATGGATCCTGTGCCGTCATCCAGAGTGAAGCTGAATGCACCGGGGCAGAATACAGGTCTTCCAAGATAGTTCGGTCGTTCAGCGGGATCGATCGCCCGTATGTTCATTGCCGTGCCGCGCATGTTCACCGTTTTCAGGTGATAACGGTTCGGATTCGCGAGAATGGCGCCGATTGCAATTGTTTCATCCGCGAAAGCAGAGGCGACACTTACAAGAAAGAGAAGCAAGGGGATGATAAGATGCTTTCCCTGTTCCATAGGAAGACTTGTCTCTCCGAATTATTCTAAGACTAGAATAACATAGCACACCCTTACTAGATTGCGTTTCTGGATAGTTCAAACCTGATGTTCGCAAAGCGTACGGTTCGGGGAGTGGGACAATAACGGGGGCAGGTCATAAATCTGTCCTTATAAGGAGACGGCGATGGCGACGATTCTGGTGGTGGATGATGAGGAGGTGTTGTGCGACCTGATCCAGCAGGAGCTGGCGACCGGCGGCCGCAAAGCGATCGAGCTGTTCGCACAGCGTAGACCTCATCTAACGCTATTGGATCTGCGCATGCCCGAGATGAGCGGTATCGCGGTGCTCAAGCGAATCCGCGCGCTCGACCCGCAAGCTCGGGTCATCATTTTGACGGGAGGAGACTCCGAGGTGTGGGAAAAGCAGGCTCGGGAACTGGGCGTGACTGAATTTCTCTGCAAGGAGGTCGGGCTAAAGGTTTTAGTCGAGGCCCTGGGAAAGGCTTTGCAGCAGCCGGCAAGACCGATGGGAGGGACGGGGGACAGGCAACTTTTCTGATGAGACGAGAAAAGTATCCAGTCCTCTTAAGAGCGAGACGCGCGGTGGTATTCCCACACCGAAAAGAGTGCCAGCTTCCCGGCAATGGACAATCTGGGGTAATATCGTGATATATTCGACTCGAACTACGCTCGGTAAAGTTCAGTGGCAGGTGAAGGAGGACTCTATGGCTTACGATTCGGGGGAAGAATATAACCCCAGTTACGCCTCGACACGGAAAGACCCGGCATGGAAGATCAGACTGGGCAAGGCGATCTTCTGGACCACTGTCGCGTTCGCAGTCTGGTTTTTCTACTGGTTCAACGCGATCCAGTGCCCGTGCTAGGAACACGCTGCTTCTCCTGCGCTTCTATCGCCTCCTTCAATGCTCCCGTTGGCTCGGGCGGCGTATAGCCTTCGATCGCAAGCACTCGGTCGTTGGCATCATAGATGATCCGCGTTTCCTCATCGTGTCCCATCATAGCTTCCACGATGGTGCCCGGCAGCTCCCACAACCCAAAGGTGCCGAGATCAATATAAAAATTCATCAATGCCCGATGCCCGTTTGGCGAGTTCCCTATTTCGAAGCGATAGCTATCCTTTTTTCCCCTTCCCCGAGCGGCTGAGAGGCGACAGGCTTACCAAGTTGTATCTCGACCTGTTGACGGCTTGAGCCAACCTCAAAGGCTTTGAAGTTCGGCTCAGGAGTCCCGTGCAACGCCATCGCCACCGAGCAACCTGCTAAAGCAAGTGGCACACATAGACTAACCACAAGAACCATCAGTACCGTTTTCATGATCGCCTCCTGTTAGGATCTGCGGTGGAAGCAGACTGGCGGTTGACCAGCCACACGCCAGCCAGCACCAGGACGATGCCTGCCACCTCCGTGAGTCCGATCTGCTCGCCGAGGAGGAGCGCCGATAAGACCAGCGCGGAGACCGGAACCAAGTTGACGAAGACGCCCGCGCGCGATGGGCCGATGCCCTGCACGCCGTAGAGCCAGGCCTGCTGCCCCAGCGCTGTGGCGAACACGATCAGGTAGCCAATCACCAGCCAGTCAGCAAGCGGCACAGTACCGAGCCCCACCGTGAGGGCTTTCTGACAAGCCGACCACGAGAAACACGCCGGCGAACGACACCGCGCAGCCGCCCCACACGAGTCGGAACGGCACGTCGCGGATCAGCACCGAGGAGAGGAACGCCTGAATGGCCGGGCTGGCGCCGATGATCACACCCGCCGCGCCTGCGCCGATGTACCGTAGCCCGAACAGCGTGAGCAGATGATTGCCGAGCACGCCGAGTCCCAGCGCGGCGAAGATCCCGATGTCCCGCGCCGCAAACTTGACCGTTCCCCCCTCCTGCCACCACCACAACGGGATCAGAATCGCCAGGGCGCCGAGGCCCCGGGCGACGGACACTTCGACCGCGGAGAACGAGCCCAGCGAATACTTCTGGGCGACGACCGAGCCGCCCCACACAACTGCCGTGGTGACGAGCGCCGCGTAGGCTGCGATCTCAGAGGGTTTGACGGAGGGAACGGCGGTGTCGGAAGAAGCGTCCGAGCGATTCAAGCCGGTGTCGAGACGTCGAGCATGTGTTGCAGGGCGATCCGCGCCCAGTGCTTGTCATCGTCGGGAACGGAGATCTGGTTGACCACGTGGCCTTCGGCCAGGTTCTCCATCGCCCAGCAGAGGTGCGGCGCGTCGATCCGGAACATGGTGGAGCACTGGCACACGGTGGGCGACAGGAAGTAGACCTGCTTGTCCGGCTGCCGGCGCTTGAGGCGGTTGACGAGGTTCAGCTCGGTGCCGACGCCCCAGATGGACCCCGGCTCAGCGGCAGACACGGTTCGAATGATGAACTCGGTGGACCCGCACAGATCCGACAAATTGACCACGTCCTCGTGGCACTCCGGGTGCACGATGACCTTGATGCCGGGATGCTTCTCGCGGAAGTAGCGGACGTGCGCCGGCTGGAACATCTGGTGGACGCTGCAGTGTCCCTTCCAGAGCAGGAGGCGGGCCTTCTTGATAGCATCGGGCGTGTTGCCGCCGTCGGGCAGGAACGGATCCCAGACCAGAATCTCTTCGCGGGGGATGCCCATCTTGTTGGCCGTGTTGCGTCCGAGGTGCTCGTCCGGGAAGAACAGGATCTTCTCCCGGCGCGCCCACGCCCAGTCGATCACCCGGCGCGCGTTGGACGACGTGCAGGTGATCCCTCCGTGCTCGCCGCAGAACGCCTTGAGGTCGGCCGCCGAATTGACGTACACAACCGGTGTCACCGTCTCCTCGACCGGCAGGATCCGGCCCAACTGCTCCCACGCCTGGTCCACCTGCTCGATCTGGGCCATGTCGGCCATCGAGCAGCCGGCCGCCAGGTCGGGCAGCATCACCGTCTGCCTGGCCTTGGAGAGGATGTCGGCCGTCTCGGCCATGAAGTGGACGCCGCAGAACACGATGAACTCGTGATGGGAGCGCTCGGCGGCGATCTGGGAGAGCTTGAGCGAATCGCCTTCCACGTCCGCGTGGCGGATGACTTCATCGCGCTGGTAATTGTGGCCGAGCACGATGACGCGGTCGCCCAGCTTGCGCTTGGCTTCGGCCGTGCGCTCCGCCAGTTCCTCCAGCGACAGGTCGCGGAAGGCCTGGAACTCTAGCGGCTGGCTGATGAGGCACGTTGCGCTCTTCACTGCTCTCCTTGTGGCAATTAGGTAAAATCGCATTGTAGGTGCGCCTTTCTTGCTTTGTCAAATGTTTGTCAAATGGGTTGACAGCCGGAAAACCCAGCGTGTAAGCTGATCACCTAACAAGCTAGGGGAGCCTACGGTGGCTGAGAGCGTGGCCCCCGGACCAAGTCCGGGAAGTGTGAATGGACCGCCACGCACCCTCTGAACCTGATCTGGGTAATACCAGCGCAGGGAAGCGACCATGATCCTATTTCTCGGACCGCATCTGTCCTCCCCTTTCGGTGGATTGGTGCGGTTTATTTTTTGACGTGAGAGAAAGGACGGGACCACTATGAACTCATCCTTTATCACAACCCAACCCTTCCCGGCTTCGCGGAAGATATACATCGAGGGCTCGCGGGCGAGCATTCGCGTGCCGATGCGGGAGATCCGCCTCACGCCGACGAGGTCGTTCAAGAGCGGCGCCGTCGAGGAGAACGCTCCCTTTCTGATCTACGACACCTCGGGCCCGTACACCGACCCGGCGGCCGGCATTGATATCCGCCGGGGACTTGCTCCCTTGCGGCAAGAATGGATTATTGGACGGGGGGACGTGGAGACGCTTTCCGAAGTTTCGTCCGAGTACGGCCGCCTGCGCCTCGCCGACCGCAAGCTGGATGCCTTACGGTTCGCGCACCTCCGCAAGCCACTGCGGGCGAAGCCCGGCTGCAACGTCACCCAGATGCACTACGCCCGCAAGGGCATTATCACGCCGGAGATGGAGTTCATCGCCATCCGCGAGAACTTGAAGCGTCAAGCCGCGATGTACCAGGGAAACGGGAACGGCAATGGAAACGGGCGCGGCGGCAACCGCCTCACCAGCCAGCATCCCGGCAACGCCTGGGGCGCCAGCATTCCGGACGAGGTCACGCCGGAGTTCGTCCGCGACGAGGTCGCCCGCGGGCGCGCGATCATCCCGTCCAACATCAATCACCCGGAAATCGAGCCGATGATCATCGGGCGCAACTTCCTGGTGAAGATCAACGCCAACATCGGCAACTCCGCCGTGGCCTCTTCGATCGAGGAGGAAGTGGAGAAGATGATCTGGGCCACGCGCTGGGGCGCGGACACGGTCATGGACCTCTCCACGGGCAAGAACATCCACGAGACGCGCGAGTGGATCATCCGCAACGCGCCGGTGCCCATCGGCACCGTCCCCATCTACCAGGCCCTCGAGAAGGTGGGCGGCAAGGCCGAAGACCTGACCTGGGAGATCTATCGTGACACCCTCATCGAGCAGGCGGAGCAGGGTGTGGACTACTTCACCATCCACGCAGGCGTGCGGCTGCGCTACATCCCCCTTACGGCCAACCGCGTCACGGGCATCGTCTCGCGCGGGGGCTCGATCCACGCCAAGTGGTGCCTCGCCCACCACAAAGAGAACTTCGCCTACACGCACTTCGAGGAGATCTGCGAGATCATGAAGGCCTACGACGTCTCGTTCAGCCTGGGCGATGGGCTGCGGCCGGGCTCGATCGCGGACGCCAACGACGAGGCGCAGTTCGCGGAGCTGGAGACTCTGGGTGAGCTGACCACGATCGCCTGGGAGCACGACGTGCAGGTCATGATCGAAGGGCCCGGCCACGTGCCGATGCACATGATCCAGGTGAACATGGAGAAACAGCTCGAGGAATGCCACGAAGCGCCGTTCTACACGCTGGGCCCGCTGACGACCGACATCGCGCCGGGCTACGACCATATCACCTCCGGCATCGGCGCGGCCATGATCGGCTGGTTCGGCTGCGCGATGCTCTGCTACGTCACGCCCAAGGAGCACCTGGGCCTGCCCGACAAGGAGGATGTGAAGACCGGCGTCATCGCGTACAAGATCGCCGCGCACGCGGCCGATCTGGCCAAGGGCCATCCGGGCGCGCAGGCGCGGGACAACGCGCTGTCGAAGGCCCGCTTCGAGTTCCGCTGGGAGGACCAGTTCAATCTCTCGCTCGATCCCGACACGGCCAAGTCGTTCCACGACGAGACCCTCCCGCAGGACGCGGCGAAGACATCGCACTTCTGCTCGATGTGCGGCCCGCACTTCTGCTCGATGAAGATCACCGAGGACGTCCGGAAGTACGCCGAGGAGAAGGCGGTGGACGAGCAGACCGCCATCCAGGTCGGCATGAAGGAGAAGGCGGAGGAGTTCAAGAAGGCGGGGCTGGAAATCTATCAGTGAGCGGTCAGCCGTCAACAATCGGCAGTCAGCCAGAAGCTGAACGCTGAAAGCTGAACGCTGCATTCAAAAGAGGCCTCATCATGGCAAACAAGAACAAATGGACGTCTCCCTTGCGGGAGCGTGACATCACCCGGCAGATCGCCCGGGAGCACTTCCAGGAATTCGACCGGCTCATCGAGAGCGATGTCATCGTCGTCGGGGCAGGGCCGTCCGGGCTCCTGTGCGGGCGGGACCTCGCCGCCGCCGGCTTCAAGACGCTGCTCATCGAGCAGGCGCTGCACCTCGGCGGAGGTTTCTGGTCCGGCGGGTACCTCATGAACAAGGCGACCATCTGCGCTCCCGCCGACAAGATTCTCGACGAGCTGAAGATCCCGTCGAAACGGGTCAAGGAATGCGAGGGGATGTTCATCGTGGACCCGCCGCACGCCACCGCCAAGCTGGTCGCCGCCGCCTGCGACGCCGGCGTCCGGGTCCTCAACCTCACCAAGGTCATCGACCTGATCCTTCGCCGTGAGAACATTCTGGAGGGTGTCGTCGTGAACTGGTCGCCGGTCGAGTACGCGGGACACGACGCCGTGCACGTGGATCCAATTGCGCTGGAATCGAAAATCGTGGTGGACGCCACCGGCCACGACGCCGCGGTCGTCGCGCTCCTGAACAAGCGCGGCCTGTACAAGGCAGTGCCCGGCAACGGGGCGATGTGGGTGGAGCGCTCGGAAGAGCTCGTGGTGGAAAACACCCGGGAAGTCTATCCCAACTGCTTCCTGGCGGGGCTCTCGGTGTCCGCCGTGGACGGCTCTCCGCGGATGGGACCGGCCTTCGGCGCCATGCTGCTGTCCGGGAGGCGGGCGGCGGAACTCGTCAAGAAGAAGCTCAAGCAGGAATAGGCGAACAGGATTGGCTAACACCGAGACTTCGGGCAACAGGCCGATGGAACCCGAGGACGACCAGAAGGCCGCTTGGGACCTCTTCCGGAAGGCCTATGAGCGCCAGATGAAGGGCGAGTTCGAGGAGGCGATCAAGCTCTACACGGAATCGATCGACCTCTATCCGACCGCCGAAGCCTACACGTTCCGCGGATGGACGCACAGCTTCATGGGGATGCTGGACGAGGCGATCGAGGACTGTCACCGCGCCATCGCGGTGGACCCCGACTTCGGCAATCCGTACAACGACATCGGGGCCTACCTGATCGAGAAGGGCCAGCTCGACGACGCGATCGAATGGCTGGAGAAAGCGACGCACGCCAAGCGGTACGAGAGCCCCGCGTTCCCGCATCTGAATCTGGGGCGCGTCTACGAGAAGAAGCGGGAGTGGGACAAGGCGCTCGAGTGCTACAAGCGCGCGCTGAAGATCAACCCCAAGTACGATCTGGCCCAGCGCGCGTTCACGCGGCTGCGGGCCATGATGAACTAGCGGGTGGGGCCGAGTGGGGCCCTGGCGGAGCGGAATGACCTGCAGCCGAGTCCGCGGGGCTGCGACGGCGAAACGCCCAGCTGCGCTGGGCTATGCGGGGGCAGGACCCGCGAGAACAGGATAGGCCATGAGCAACAAAACCATCCTCATCGGCGTGAACGACGTCTTCTTCTACACCAAGCTCCGGGACGCCCTGAAGCCCCAAGGCTACGCGCTCGAAAAGGCCCGGACGCACGGCGAGGTGGCCGACAAGGCCGGGGCGCTCCGTCCGGCGGCGGTGGTCCTCAACATCAACGACGAGGGGCTCGACGCGTTCAAGGCGCTCGAAGCTCTCAAGAGCGACGCACGGTCGAAGTCGATTCCGATCCTGGCCTTCGCCAACCACGAAGAGGTGGACAACTGGAAGCGAGCCCAGCAACTGGGGGTCACCAAGATCGTGTCCCGGAACGAGTTCTCGTCCCGCACGCGGGACTTAGTTGAGGAAGTGATAAGCGGTCAGCACTCAGCCGTCAGCCAGAAGCCGAAAGCCGATCGCTGAATGCTTGTTTCAAGGCCATACGCATGAAGCGCTCGCGCCTCTACGACGAGCACACGGAGCGCGGAGCGTCCTTCATCGAGAAGGGCGGCTGGGACGTGCCGGCACACTACGGGGACGCAGCTGCCGAGCATCTGGCCGTGCGGCGCGGGGTCGGCGTCACGGACCTTTCCCAGCGCGGGAAGATCCGGGTGACCGGTGAGGACCAGGTGAAGTGGCTGCAGAGCGTCATCAGCAACGACATCCTCCCCCTGGCCACGGGACAAGGAGTCTACGCGAGCCTCCTCACGCACAAGGGAAAGATGGTCACCTACTTCCGGGTGTATCAGCTCGGCGAGGCCCTGATGCTGGAGGACGCGGGCGAGATCGGGGACATCACCTTCTCGGCGCTGCGCAAGTTCCTGCTGTTCGGCACCAAGGCCAAGATGGAGAACTGCGGCGAGACCTGGGGGCTGCTCCTAGTCAGCGGCCCCAAGGCGCCGGAACTCGTCCGCGCGGCGTTCGGGACCGATCCTTCCTCCCTCAAGCCCCTCTCGTTCGTGTCGGTGGACATCGACGGCCATGCCGGGATGCTCATCCGGACCGAGGAGACCGGCGAGACCGACGTGGAAATTCTCCTGCCGGCCGACGGGCTCAAGACAGCCTGGGACCGCTGCTGGTCGCACGGCGAGCCGCTGGGCTTGAGACCCTTCGGCGCGCACGCCCTGGAGAGCCTGCGCGTGGAGGCTGGCCTCCCCAAAGCCGGTCCGGACCTCAATGAGAACATCGTGCCGCCGGAAGCCAATCTGGAGGGCAAGGCCTTCAGCCTGACCAAGGGCTGCTACCCGGGACAGGAAGTGGTGGCCCGCATGGATACGTATGGCTCGGTGCGAAGGCGTCTGGTAGGGCTCGTCCTGGACGATAAAGTCGTGCCCCCGCCCGGCGCCAAACTCTTCAGCGGCGACCGCGAGGTGGGCTGGATCACGAGCGCGGTCCTCTCCCCCTCGCTCGGCAAGGTCATCGCCTTCGGGTTCCCGCTGCGCGACTTCACGCCACCCGGCACAGCGCTGACCGTCGAGATCAACGGCGAGCGCAAGCCCGCGACCGTCCACGCCCTGCCGTTTGTCAAAGGATCGTAAAAGGTGAATCCTGTCGTTGAACAACGCGGCTTGCGCCTCGAGCAGGAGCTCCACCGCATCATGGAGATTCTGATCCGAGAGCACGAGCCCGAGAAGCTGATCCTCTTCGGCTCGGCTGCGCAGGGCGAAATTCATGAGTGGAGCGACCTCGACCTCGTCGTGATCAAGCGGACCGACAAACCACTGCTGGAGCGGATCGAAGAGGTGCTCCGGCTGGTCCGGCCCAAAGTCGGACTGGACGTGCTGGTCTATACCCCCGAGGAGATGGAAGACCTGATCGCAGAGCGGCGGGTCTTCGTGCTGGACGAGATTATCTACAAAGGAGCCGTGGCGTATGAGCGCCGTCACTAGGTGGGCCGCCTTCGCGGCGGAGGACATGGCCATGGCAGAGGCCGCGCAGGGCCTGGGACTCTGGAACCAAGTCTGCCTGCACGCCCAGCAAGCCGCGGCCAAATCGCTGAAGGCCTTCCTCGCCGAGCGCAACCGGTCGATCCCGGTGGTCCACCACCTCGCAGAACTACTAGCGCTGTGTGCGGAGGCCGACCATAGCCTATCGCGCTTCGAGGATCGCTGCTATACCCTCGACAAGTATCTGATCCCGCTGACCTACCCCGATGCCGTGCCCACCGGCCAGACCGACAGCCTGCCCACCGAGAAGGATGCTAGAGAAGCGCTTGACATTGTCAAAGAACTCCGGGAAGCGCTGCGGGTACACTAAGGCATGACGGGAGAGCCGTGATGGTGAATCATCAGCCACCGTCCCTGCTGCCGCTCATAGAGGTTGGTGGCCAGCACGCGTGACTCCTGCCCCTCACCGTCCGTGCTGCTGGTGATGTTTTCCATGCAGAGCACCCAGGCCACGTCGCCCGCGACCTGGATCATGACGTCGGTGAGGCGGAACTGCATCGAGAAGGTGTTGTTGAAGATCATGACCCAGCTGTCGCGGACCGCCGGCCAGCCGGACCGCAGGTTCCAGCCGGGGTGGATGCAGGTCACGTAGTCTTCCTTGGCCCATACCTCATCCATCTTTTTGATGTCGAGGCTCTCGAAGGCCTCGTAGAAGCCCTCGTTGGCCTTCGCGACCTCCTCGATCATTTCCTTGAGCATGGGGGGCTATCAATCGCCTTCAGGCTCGGCGTGGCCGTGCTGGTGCTTGACGGCTTCTTCGTCGAACAGGTCGGCCATCTCGGCGGAAATATCCTCCTCTTCGGCAGGATGTGGAACGACGGTGAGCTCCTTCTTCTTAGGCTCTTTCGTCTTGTGCTCTTTCGCCTTGGGTTCTTTGGGCTCTTTTGCCATGACACCCTCTTCGCTCAGGGATCGGAGCAGTCGCGTATAAACCCGCAGTTGCGGCAGATCAGCTTGCAATGCACGTCCAGCATGGGGAAGCCGCAGACGTCGCAGGGCTCGCCCTCGAGCAGCACGGCAGACCGGTCCGCCCGGCTGGCGCGGACATCGAGATTCACCGGATCATCCACAGGCTCGCGCACGTCAGCCATCCTACCGCAACTGTGTCGTGATTTCCACCGCCTCGATCGGCGGTTGGTTCGAGTAAACAACGACCGGAGAGCGTTGACGGTCAGCCCGTGCGGACTGTCCCCTGCATCGAGTGGCCGTTGATATTACACTGGAACGAGTAGGTCCGCCCTTTTTCGGCGTAAAACCAGATCACCACTTCCTCGCCAGGATAGAGCAGTATCCGGGACACGCGCTTCCCGCTGTATTCGACTTTCCCGGTTCCCATGACTTGAATGAGGGTTCCCGATTCAAAGAGGCTTTGGGAAATGACCTCGTGCAGAATCGGGCCATCTTCCCGGTTCTGCACCACCAGGACGGCGAAGCCATCGCCGGGGACTTTGATCGAATCAGGATGGAAGCTCAACTGCTCGATCGTCACCACTTCGCCGAAGATCCACGCCGGGCTCGACGAAGGCAAGCTAAACAGCGCCAGAGCCAGCACGAGCCCGGCCAAACCACATTTGCTAAGCACGTACGTCGGAGTTCCTTTCAACGGTAACCGTTATTTTTATTGATAACCTTCATGAGCCCTCTCTTCAAGCCAGCAGATCGAGGGAACACTACGAGACAAAGCAGAATGGATGCCATTGAAAGTCTATAAAATGTTGCAGAAAATCAAAGAGATGAGTGGATAGGCCAGGATTGGCAGATGGACCGGCTCAGCCACCAGGTGTGGTTTTCAACCAGAAGTAGCCTTTTAGAGTAGGTGGACGAGCGGTGAACGCTTTCCTCGCCGGTTCTTCAGGATCAACGGATCCAGGACGTTGCCGCAGCAGACGCATCGCCAACCGACAAAGCTGAGATGCCCACAGTCATCCAGCATATCGAAGAAGTAGTCCTGCACCATCAACCCGCGACACCGTGCGCACCGCATGGCATCTCCCATTCCGACTGGCCTGGGCCAATCACTTTTAACAAGGAACATAGCAAACCGGATGCCAGACTAAAACATTGATTGCCAAGCTCGTTCACTGGCCCAACTCCTTGATCTTCCATCCCTTGTCCCAAAAGAGTCGTTGCCGCAAGACAGCAATTGCCTTCCCAAATAAGGAATGCTCTGCACACCAATGGAGAACGCGATGCCCTTTCTTGACGAAACTCGCCAATTCTTGTAAGGAGAGCCATGGCGCCACCGCGCAGAGCAACCATCGCCCGGGAATGGATCATCTTTGCCTTGAGCTTCGGTCTTGGCGGCCACATCGCTCTCGGCCTGATGCTGCACAACCCTTCGCCCGAACGGTGGCAGGCGATGGGTTGGAAGGTCTTCTTCATCGGGCTGTTCGTCTACGTCGCCGTGCAGGCTGGCCGGTCGATCTACCTTGTGATCCGAACGCGACGGGCGAAACGCGTCACCTGACTTCATTAGCGGGAGGGAACGACATGGCAATGGGATCCATGGGGAAACCCAGCGAAAAAGAAGAGGAGTACTTCGCCCGCCAGGCCATCGAGCGCATGAAGAAGCAGGCCGAGGAACGGCAGGCCAAGATGACCGAAGAGGAGAAGAAGAAGCTCAAAGAGCTCCACTACATGCACTGCCCCAAGTGCGGGCAGCAGCTTTCAGAGATTGACTACAAGGGGGTGAAGCTCGATCGCTGCATGCACTGCCAGGGCGTCTGGCTCGACGCGGGCGAGTTGGATCAGGTCACCCAGAAGGCGGGCCTTTTCAGCGGGTTCACAAAGCTGTTCAAGTAATCATGGCGCAGGTTCGACTTCGTGAGTTAGTGCGCCGGGCCAATCGAGTCTGGCTCTATTTTCTCACTATTTTCTCAGGCTTACACGCACTATCCTGTTCCCCTTACCGACATGAGTACCTACGTTTGTAGGTACTACCTACTTTTGTTTTGTTGCAGCGTCCTTCGTATTCGGGTAGTAAAGCCGGCTGCGGTAGCCGCGCGCCGTTTTCTTGAACCACTGGATGGTCGAGCTTGATCCTCTCAAGGTTGACAAAGGCGAGTGACTGAAATGCGGGCATTCAAACATGTCAATTTCGTCATAGGTAGAAGGGGGTCGTGTGACGCATTTAGCGATTGGGCTAGCTCAGGCGCCATTAAGCAGTCAACCGGAGCAAGGTTGTTGATAATACGCTTAAAAACGCTGGCGATCAAAATGTCTGCGTGCATGGTGATTATTGTCGCTACGATCTTTGTCTTTTACAGTGAAACGAATTCACTAGCGAGCCAGATTGATCAAGTCGTACCTACATCAACAATCATTAACAGGTACATTTATTTGATTCAAAGACTCAACTCCAACGTCCCTTTTGGGGAAGCTCAAAAAATTGCACTCGCTGTTGATAAAGCAGTGGACGAAACTCGGATAAGTGGGTATCTGATTATTTGTTTGATGAAGACGGAGTCAAACTTTAATAAGCATGCGATTTCTTACAAGTTTTACAAGGGATTGATGCAGACTCCTGGATACTCTGGCTATATCGATATTGACATACTTTGGGGGGCCAGGATCCTTCAAGAGAAGCTGGAGATGACACATTACGATCTAAGGAAGGCGTTAGCGCTTTACAAAGGTGGGAATAATCGTCTTGCGAGAAGGCAGGCTTCTGAAGTGCTAAACCTCTGGAAACGCGTTTCTAAGAAGATCTAGGGGGCGCTCAGATGTAGTGGATCTTCGGTGCGTCGTCTTTGCGCGACTTCCAATACGCGAGCTTGTTCAGCGCGTTCAGGTAGGCCTTGGCGGAGGCGACGATAATATCCGTGTCGGCGCCGTGGCCGGTTGCCGTCTTCGGCCCTTCCTCCACCCGCACCATCACCTCGCCCTGCGCGTCCGTCCCGCCCGTGATGGCCTTGACGGCGTACGTCACCAGCGTGCTCTTGGTCTTCGTCATGGCCGCAATGGTGCGGTAGGCGGCGTCCACAGGGCCGTCGCCGGTACCGGTCTGCTGCACGACCTTGCCGTCGATCTCCAGTTCGATCCACGCCGTCGGCGTCTTGTCGGTCCCGCTTTCGACGTAGAGCGACTTCAGCCGATAGGTCTCCGGAATCGTCTGGAGCTCCTCGCTAATGATGGCTTCCAGGTCCTCCTCGTATATCTCCTTCTTCTGGTCGGCCAGCCGCTTGAACCGCTCGAACGCCCGGTTGAGCTCTTCCTCGGTCGGCTTGAAGCCGAGCTCCTCCAGCCGCTGTCGGAAGGCATGCCGGCCTGAAAGCTTGCCCATGACCAGCGTGCTCTTGCCGAGTCCGACCGACTCGGGCCGCATGATCTCGTAAGTCGTCTTCTCCTTGAGCAGCCCGTCCTGGTGGATGCCGGACGCGTGGGCGAAGGCGTTGGCCCCGACGATCGCCTTGTTCGGCTGGACGACCATGCCGGTGATCTTGCTCACGAGCCGGCTGGCCTTGATGATCTCCTCCGTGACGATCTTGGTGTCCGCCCCGTAGAAGTCCTTGCGGGTGCGAAGGCCCATCACGATCTCTTCCATCGAGGCGTTGCCCGCCCGCTCCCCGATCCCGTTGATGGTGCACTCCACCTGGCCGGCGCCCTCCATCACAGCGGCCAGCGAGTTGGACACAGCCATGCCAAGGTCATTGTGACAGTGCACGGAGATCACGGCCTGCTTGATGTTGGGCACGTTCTCCCGGATGCCACGGATGAGTCGGCCGAACTCCCCTGGCGTGGCGTAGCCCACGGTGTCGGGGATGTTGACGGTCGTCGCGCCCGCCTCGATCGCGGCCTCCAGCACCTCGTAGAGGTACTTGACGTCCGAGCGCGTTGCGTCCATGGGCGAGAACTCAACGTCCTCCACGTAGCCACGGGCGCGCGTCACCATTTCTACGGCCCGCTCGCGGGCCTGTTCCCGCGTGAGGCGGAACTGGTGCTTGAGATGGATGTCCGACGTCGAGATGAACGTGTGGATGCGGACCTTGGGCGCGCCCTTCAAGGCTTCCCAGGCGCGGTCAATGTCCTCCGGGCGCGCGCGGGCCAGGCTGCAGATCGTCGGGCCTTCCACTTCCTGCGCGATGCGCCGCACGGCCTCGAAGTCGCCCGGCGAGCTGTACGCGAATCCGGCCTCGATGATGTCTACGCCGAGCCGCGCCAACTGCTTGGCCACCATCAACTTCTCGTCCGGGTTCATGGCCGCACCGGGAGACTGCTCGCCGTCCCGGAGCGTCGTGTCGAAGATGCGGATCAGACGACTCATCTCATTCCTTCAGCTCACCCCTCACCTACTCCTCTCCCCTGAGGGGAGAGGGGAGGGTGAGGGGGCTTCTCCGGTTCCAGGCTACGACGGGCCGTCCGGCGCACCAGGTTGATTGCCAGCATCACCACGCCCGACAAGGCGTAGCCGGCGAACAGCACGAACAACGCGATCTGGGGCGCCGCCGCGATCAGCATGACCCCCAACACGCCCCACACCAGATACATGAAGCCTTCCCCGGCCCGGAGCTTCATGCCCTTGAACTTCGTGTACTTGATCGTGCTGACCATCAAGAAGGCCAGGACGAACGACACGACCAAGATCAGGACCGGTTTCACCTCGCGGCCCAGACGGAGAATGTGATGGTCCAGCAGCATGAGCGACGCCATCGCTCCGGCGGCCGCCGGGATCGGGAGGCCCATGAAGTAGCGGTTGTCGGCCGTGGCCGCCAGCACGTTGTACCGCGCCAGCCGGAGCGCCCCGCAGCCCACGAAGGCAAAGACCACGGCGAGCCCCAGTATCCCGTACCCGCTCAGCGCCCACGAGTAGATCAACACCCCCGGCGCCACGCCGAACGACACCAGGTCGGCCAGCGAGTCATACTCAATGCCAAACTGACTGGTCGTCTTGGTCCACCGGGCGGACTGGCCGTCCAGTATGTCGAAGATCAGCGCCACCAGGATGGCGATCGCCGCCTTCACATAGTTGGCGCCGAACACCGCCATGATCGCGTACAGTCCGCAAAAGAGGTTCCCCGTCGTGAGCAAATTCGGTACGACGTAGATGACCTGCCGGCGGCGCTCCCGCAATGAGGCTCTCATTCTCATGGCAACACTCCGATGATGGACTCGCCTCCCGTCACCTTATCCCCGGTCTTGACCCGCATCTCCGCCTCCTTCGGCAGGTAGAGGTCCATGCGCGACCCGAACCGGATCAGCCCGTACCGCTCGCCCCGCGCGACCCGCTCGCCTTCCGTGAGCCAGCAGACGATGCGCCGCGCCACGTACCCGGCCACCTGCACGCACAGCACGCGATGTCCGGCGTCCGTTTCGAACAGCGCCGCCACTTGCTCGTTCGCCAGCGTCGCGTCCGGGCGGCTCGCCACCAGGAACCTGCCGGGGCTGTACGTGACGGCCTTCACCAGCCCGGCGCACGGCGTGCGGTTGATGTGCACATCCAGCGGGCTCAGAAAGATGCTCACCCGCACCGCCCGTGCCTTGAGGAACCGGGGCTCCTCCGCCGCCGCCACCGCCAGCACGCGGCCGTCGCCCGGCGAGACGACCAGGTTGGCCCCGTCCGGCACCCGGCGGGGCGGATTGCGGAAGAACCATCCCGTGAAGAGCACGACGGCGCCGAACAACGACCCGGCGGCCGTCCAGCCCAACGCCCACGCCGCCACCGCGGGAACACCCGCGAGCGCCAGGAAGGGCAGTCCTTCCCGGGCAATCGGCCAGCCACGCGCCCGGTCAGCCATACCAACCTAGTTCTTCGACTTGTCGACCAGCTGGTCTTTCTTGAGCCAGGGCATCATGGCGCGCAACCGGGCCCCGACCTCCTCGATCGGATGCTGCTCCCCGCGCTTGAGCAAGGCGTTGTACTGGGGGCGATTGGCCTGGCACTCGATAATCCATTCCTTGGCGAACCGCCCGCTCTGGATCTCCTCGAGGATGCGCTTCATCTCCTGCTTGGTCTCATCGGTGATGATGCGGGGCCCGCGGGTTACGTCGCCATACTTGGCCGTGGTGCTGATCGAGTAGCGCATGTTGGCGATGCCGCCCTGGTAGATCAGGTCCACGATCAGCTTCACCTCATGCAGGCACTCGAAATAGGCCATCTCCGGCGAATAGCCCGCCTCCACCAGCGTCTCGTACCCCGCCTGGATGAGCGCCGTCAGGCCGCCACACAGCACCACCTGCTCGCCGAAGAGATCGGTCTCCGTCTCCTCGCGGAAGTTGGTCTCGATGATCCCGGCGCGCCCGCCGCCGATGGCCGATCCGTAGGCCAGCCCGATCTGCTTCGTGTCGCCGGACGGGTCCTGATGCACGGCCAGCAAGCACGGCACGCCGCTGCCCTTCGTGAACTCCGAGCGCACGAGGTGCCCCGGTCCCTTGGGAGCGATCATGAACACGTTGATCGTGGGCGGCGGCACGATCTGGCCGAAATGGATGTTGAACCCGTGCCCGAAGGCCAGATAGGTGTTCTTCTTTATGTTCGGGCCAATTTCGGCGCGATAGATGCCGGCCTGCATTTCATCCGGCGCCAGGATCATCACCACATCAGCCCGCTTCACGGCGTCAGCCACCGGCATGACTTTAAGTCCGGCCCGCTCCGCCTTCTGCCAGGACGCGCCCTCGCGGAGGCCGACGAGCACGTCCATGCCGCTGTCCTTCAGGTTCAGCGCGTGCGCGTGGCCCTGGCTGCCGAACCCGATGATCGCGATCGTCTTCCCCTTCAGCACTTTCAAATCGGCGTCTTTGTCGTAGTAGATCTTCAACATGATGACTCCCTACTTCTCTTCTTTCAGAATGCGCTTGGGCTGCACAGCAGCCTGGCGGACCGGTTCGCGCGCGATCGCGACGCGGCCCGTCCGGACCAGATCCTTGAGGCCCAGCGGCTGGAGCAGGTTGATGCACGCCTCGACCTTCCTGACGTCTCCGGTGACCTCGATCGTATAGGTGGTCGGCGTCGAATCCACCACCTTGCCACGGAAGATGTCGGCGATGCGCAAGGCTTCGGCGCGGTCCTCCTGCCGCGTGTGGATCTTGATCAGCGCCGTTTCGCGCTCGACGAATTCGCTCTCGTTCAGGTCCACCACCTTGATGACGTCGATGACCTTGTTGAGCTGCTTGACGATCTGCTCAATGATCTTGTCGTCGCCCCGTGTGACGATTGTCATCATGGACATGCTCGGGTCCAGCGTCGGCGCCACGGACAGGGTCTCGATGTTGTAGCCGCGCCCGCTGAACAGATTGGCCACGCGCGACAGCACCCCGAACTTGTTCTCCACCAGCACTGAGATGATATGCTCCACCCGCGCTCCTTTTCCCCTCACCCTGACCCTCTCCCTCCAGGGGAGAGGTTACCTAATTTCCCCTCGCCCCAGTTGCTGGGGAGAGGGAAGGGTGAGGGGGCTCTCCCTTCCGAAAGGGTGTTAGGCCGTCAAGACAGCGTCCTTGTCCTCGCCGGCCACTTTGGACGCGGGCTTTTCCCCGCGCTTCATCTCCGGCGGATCTTCGATGATCATCTCGTGATTGCTGCCGCCGGCCGGGATCATCGGGTAGCAGTTCTCGTAGGGGTCCACCTCAAGATCCACGATCACCGGCTTGTCCACCTTCAGCGCCTCCTTGATGACGCCGTCCACCTCGCCCACTTTCGTCGCCCGGAGCCCGACCGCGTTGAAGGCCTCGGCCAGCTTCACGAAATCTGGCACCGTGTCCAGGTAGGACGACGCATACCGGCCCTCGTAGAAGAGGTCCTGCCACTGGCGCACCATACCGTGGAAGTGGTTGTTGAGGATGAAGACCTTGACCGGCAGCTTGTTCACGACCGCAGTGGCCATCTCCTGCATGTTCATCTGGAAGCTGCCGTCGCCCGCGATGCAGAGCACCAGCTTGTCGCGGAAGGCCGCCTGCGCCCCCAGCGCCGCCGGCATCCCGAAGCCCATCGTGCCCAGTCCGCCGGAGGTCAGCCATCGGCGCGGCTTGTTGAGGACGAAGTGCTGGGCCGCCCACATCTGATGCTGGCCCACGTCGGTCGACACGATCGGGTCCTTGTCCTTCGTGAACTGGTAGATCCGGTCGATGACGTACTGCGGCTTGATCAGCGCGTCCGGCGGCTGCTCGTAGGTCAGCGGGTGCTTGGCCTTCCATTCGTTGATCTGGTTCCACCAGGGCTTGCGCTGCTCGACGGCATTGCCGTTCGGCGTCGCCTTGAGCATCGCCTTCAGCTCCCGGAGCACGGTCTTGACGTCCCCCACGATCGGGATGTCCACGTGGACGTTCTTGCGGATAGACGTCGGGTCGATGTCGATGTGGATGACCTTGGCCTCCGGGCAGAACTCCGACACCTTGCCGGTGACCCGGTCGTCGAACCGGGCCCCGATCGCGATGACGAGGTCCGAAAAGTGGACGGCCATGTTGGAGGCGTAGGAGCCGTGCATCCCCATCATGCCGAGCGACAGCGGGTGCGAGCCGGGGAAGGCGCCCAGGGCCATGAGCGTCATGTCCACAGGGATCTGCGTCAGCTCGGCGAACTCCAGCAGCTCCTCGTGCGCGTTGGAGAAGATCGCGCCGCCGCCCACGTAGATGATCGGCTTTCTGGCCTTGTGGATGGCCTCCACAGCCTGCTTGATCTGCCACTTGTTCCCTTCGTAGGTCGGGTTGTAGCCCCGGATGGACACGCGGTCCGGATAGTGGAACTCGCCCTTGTTCATCGCGACGTCCTTCGGGATGTCCACCAGCACGGGCCCCGGCCGGCCGGTCATGGCGATGTAGAAGGCTTCCTTGATGATCTGCCCCAGGTCGTTCACGTCCTTGACCAGGAAGTTGTACTTGGTGCACGGCCGGCTGATGCCGACGTTGTCCGCCTCCTGGAAGGCGTCGTTGCCAATGAGATGGGTTGGGACCTGGCCGGTGAAGACGACGATCGGCACCGAGTCCATGTAGGCGTCCACCAGCGGGGTGACCACGTTGGTCATGCCGGGGCCGGAGGTGACCAGCGCGACGCCCGGCTTGCCCGTGGCCTTCGCATAGCCCTCCGCCATGTGGCCGGCGCCCGCTTCGTGCCGGGTCAGAATGACCTCGACGTCCTTCTGCTGGTGCAGGATGTCGAAGATCTTCAACACCACGCCGCCCGGGAGGCCGAAGATGGTCTTCACCCCTTCGCGCTTGAGGCACTCCACAAAGATTTCGGCACCCGTGAGCTTCATCGCGACTCCTCTCCACTCTGTAAGGTTCTCTCCGGGCCTCAGGACCCGGCAAAAACCTGAAAAATCAGCGTAGTTGAACTGCAAACGCTATCACGGAGAGGCCTATTCCGTCAACTCTAGCTGCATAACCACCTTGACAGAGCTTCCACGCACTCGCTAGGGTGGGACCTATCATGGATCGTCTTGTCGAGTGCGTCCCCAACTTCAGCGAAGGCCGGAAGCCCGAGACCATTGACGCGCTGGTCAACGCCATTCAGGCTGTCCCCGGCGTCGTCGTGCTGGACCGCCAGAGCGACGCCGATCACAACCGCAGCGTCCTGACCTTCATCGGACCGCCCGAATCCGTCGCCGAAGCCGCGTTTCGGGCGGCTGAAGAGGCCCTCCACCGGATCAACCTCACCACCCACCGCGGCGAGCATCCCCGCGTCGGCGCCACCGACGTGATCCCGTTCGTCCCGATCCGCGGCGCTACGTTGGACGACTGTGTCCACCTCGCGCGGCTCGTCGGGCGTCGCCTGGCGGAGGAACTGCACATCCCGGTCTTCCTCTACGAGCACGCCGCCAAGGCTGCGTTCCGCACCCGCATCGAGGACATCCGTCGAGGCAGCCTCGACGAGTTGGCGGAGCGGATGCGGATGAACCCGGAATGGGCGCCGGACTTCGGAGACGCGAAGCTGCACCGCACGGCCGGGGCCACCATCGTGGGGGCGCGGCGCCCGCTCATCGCGTACAACGTGAACCTCGCCAGCAAAAACCTGGATATCGCCAAGGCCATTGCGTACACCGTGCGCGCCTCCAACGGCGGACTGCCTTCGGTCAAGGCCGTTGGCATCACGCTCAAGACCCGCGGCATCGTGCAGGTCTCCATGAACCTGACCAACTACGAAGAGACGCCCGTCCAGGTGGCGTACGAGGCGGTCAAGGCGGAAGCGGCCAAGCGCGGAGTGGAGGTCCAGAGCAGCGAAGTGATCGGGCTGATCCCGGACGTGGCCGTGGCGCAGGTCGCCGGGCACTACCTCAAGCTGGAAAACTTCTCCATGAACCAGATCCTCGAAGCGCGCATGGCCCAGGTCCTGATGCAGGACCTCTCCACCACAGTCGGTCAGTTCCTGGAGGCCGTCTCAGCCCCGAACGCGGCCCCGGGCGGGGGCAGCGTGGCGGCCATGACCGGCGCGTCCGCCATGGCCTTGGGCGTGATGGTCGCCGGGCGCCTGCTCGAAAAGGAAACGCAGCCCCAGAAGATCGCCACGCTCCGCGCGAAGCGTGACCTCCTGACTCAACTCCGAGACCGGCTCCAGGCGGCGATCCGCGAGGACGCCGCCGCGTACAATGCCGTGCTCCAGAGCACCAAGCGGCCCATGATTGATCCGGAGCGAGGCGCGGCCATCCAACAGTCCCTCAACGTCGCGATCGCGGTCCCACTCGCGATCACGGAGCTGGCAGTGACCGGCAGGGACGTCCTCCGCGAGCTGATCCCCTTCGCCTCCACGCCCCTGGCCGCTGACCTTAAAGCCGGCATCTTCGTAGCGCGAGCAGCCGGCGACTGCGCCCTCGCCTGCGTCAAAGTCAATCTGGAGTCGTTGAAGGACGATCCCCGTGGGCCGGAGTTGCTGAAACAGCTCGCCCCGTATGAAGAGCGGCTCCGCCGGGACTGAGTCCTCTTCCTGACGCCTTCCATGTTCGAAAAAGTGATCTCCGGCGGGCAGACGGGCGTGGACCGTGCGGCGCTGGACGTCGCTCTGGAACTGGGCGTGCTGGCCGGCGGGTGGTGCCCCAAGGGGCGCAAGGCCGAAGATGGCTCGCTCGCTCCCCGCTATCCGTTGACGGAAACGCCCTCTGAGGAATACTGGCAACGCACTGAATGGAACGTCCGCGATTCGGACGGCACGCTGGTCCTGACACGCGGGGCCCCAACGGAGGGGACGGCCTACACAATTGAAGTGGCGAAAAAACTGGGCAAGCCCTACCTGGTGCTGGACTTGAGCGAAGCGCCTAACGAGTCAGCCGTGAAGGACTGGGTGGATGAGCACGAGGTGCGCGTGTTGAACGTGGCAGGCCCGCGCGAGTCCAAATGCCCCGGCATCTACGCGCTGGCCGCGCAATTTCTCCGGAAGGCGCTCTAGCTTTCCATCATCTCCAGGCGAGCGTCGAATTCGTGGCGGCACTGAGTGCAGCGCACACAGTCGCGCTCGACCGTCCCCTCTTCGCTGGGCACAGCCATGCCACCGCAGTCCGGACAGCGTCGTACCTGGGCGGCCTCGCCATCCGGCGTCTCGAACTTCGACCCGCGTAGACAGTACACGTGCTTTCCGTCAAGCTGCCAGGGCTTCCCTGCGTTGTCCAAGACGGGCAAGGTGATGTAATGGTGGGCGGCATAGTCCTCCAGCTCCTTTCGGGTCTTGAGCCCGCCCTTGATCAGCTTGCCGGTCTTCGCATCATACAGAGAGTCCTCCTTCACTACTACTTTGGTCGGCCCAAACTTCATGGTGTACCTCCTTACATGCTCTCCTTTTTCGGCATGTAACGGCTGCGCGTTTTGTCCATTGCGTCGGTCAGGTCTTTCCATTCCTGCGCGGTCAGGATCGTTTTCAGCTTGAAACGCAGCCCCAGGATCCTGGTCGCGCTGGCCATCCGTTCGTTATTCTGCTCGTCCAGCACCTTCATGAATTGCTCCGGCGCTGCCTCGTAGTTGGCATTCAACGCGTACAGCTTTTGATGGTAGTCGCTGGTCTTCTTGAAGGACTGCTTGACCTCATTGACGATGTCCTGAACGATTGCCTTGGCCTGTTTGGCCTTCTCCGGATCCTTGACCGTCCGGTCCACCAGATCGTTCGTCTCGGCGAGCCCGCGCTCGAGCGCCGCTTCCCGATAGCTGCTCCCCGTCCCGTACCCGTGGTGCCGGGCGCACCCGCCCACCACCAGTGCCGTCGCAACCAAAGACAGTATCAACATCTTCGCGGTCTTCATCCTTGATAACCTCCCTATCGGGCGTGAGGGGTAGAAGCATAATCGTTCCAACGCTCGAGCGCAATCCTCATCGACTCAAACCGATTGACCCGCAGGCCCCTTGTCTCTACAATGACCGCGCCATGCCGCCTAAAACCCGCATCCATGCACTCTTGGAGAAGGAACGGACCCTCATCTTCCCAGGCGTGTACGACGCGCTGGGCGCGAAGCTCGTGGAGCGCGCCGGCTTTCCCCTGACGTTCATCTCCGGCTACAGCGTGGCGGCCACGCAGCTCGGCCTGCCGGACTTCGGCTACCTCACGCAGACCGAGATGGTGGCGACCGCGAAGCGGGTCTGCGGGTCGGTCAAGATTCCGATCATTATCGACGCCGACACCGGCTACGGCAACGCGCTGAACGTGATCCGCACGGTGAACGAGCTGATCGACGCCGGCGCGGCCGGCATGTTCCTGGAGGATCAGGTCTGGCCCAAGCGCTGCGGCCACATGAAGGGCAAGCGGGTCATCCCGGTCGAGGAGCACGTGCAGAAGATCCGGGCCGCGGTGGACGCGCGCCGGGGCCGCGACTTCTTCATCGTGGCGCGCACGGACGCCCGCCAGGTCAACGGCCTGGAGGACGCGATCAAGCGGTGCCTGAAGTACAAGGAGGCCGGCGCCGACGCGCTCTTCATCGAGGCGCCCCGGAACGGGGAGGAGCTGAAGACGATCGCCAAGGAGCTGCCGCCGCCGCTCGTCGCCAATATGCTGGAGGGCGGCATCACGCCGCTGCTCACCAAGGACGAGCTGGAGAAGATCGGCCTCCAGCTCATCGTCTGCCCCTTGACCGCGCTCTACGCCTCGGCCAAGGCCATGCATGAGATGTTCAACCTGATCAAGACCAAAGGCACCACCCGCGACGCGCTGGACCGCCTGCTTCCCTTCAAGCAGTTCCACGACATCATCGGGCTCGACGATTACTACAAACTCGACGAGAAGTACCGCACGCCGGATTCGTAGGGGCGGACCTATGTGTCCGCCCAAATACTCAGGGCGCCCTTTACGGACGGGCGCACACGCAGGTACGCCCCTACAGGAACAGGGCAACCACAGGGGGTTGCCCCTACACCGAGCCGAACCATTTGTAGCGGTAGCGCGCGACGAGGCGGTAGGCCAGATAGGCCAGCGGCCGGATCAGCGGCACGCGCAAGATGGCATGCAAGACGCGCCCGCCGGGAAGCCCCGGCACCAGCGGGAGGAAGGCGTCCAGCCCGCGGCTGATCGTGCCGTCCTGCTCCACGAGAAAGGCCACATCAGGTCGGCCCGGTTTGTACTCGGAGCCGAGCCGACATGCAGCCTCTTCGCTCTGGTACGGGACGAACTGGATATTCGACTGTTGCGGGTCCGGCGCCAGCCGCTCCAGCCCTTCCTTCGCGGTCACGCAGAGCCGGCACTGGCCGTCATAGATCAGCGTCCTCATCACGCAAAGAGCTTCGCAATCTGATCAGGAGACAACGGCGCAAGCCGCGCGAGCGCCATGTTGTCCCGGACATGGTCTGCCTGCTTCATCCCGATCAGCGCCGTTCCGATGCCCGGCGTCGAGCGGACGAACTGCAAGGCTCGCTGGGCGTCAGTGCCCTCGCCCAGCGCTTGATGCAGGTCCGCCGGCAGCCCGCGCGCAAGCCTTCCCTGCAGGATTGGCGCGCTGATCATCACGTAGATGTCGAGCGCCTTGGCGGCTACCAGAAGCGGCACCGTCGCGCCGTTGAAAGACTGCGTCTTCTCAGCGAGCGCCTCCGGCATGCCGATGTTGTACGGCAACTGGATCACCTTGAAGTGATGGTCCTTCCCGCCCACCTCCTCCGCCAGCCGTACCAGCGCCTCCAGCGAGAGATGGCCGCGTGCCTTGGGCGACACCCGATAGCCCTCCCAAGTCGCCGTCCCGTACACGCGCAGCTTGCCCTGCGCGACCGCCGCTTCGAGCGCCTCGAAGGCCGCGCGCATGCGTTTCATGAACTCGTCGCGCGTCACCTGCTCAAGCTGGATCTCCGGATTATGCAGGTAGTACACATCGAGGCAGGCAAGCCCCAAGTTGGCCAGGCTGGTGTCAATCTGATGGCGCAGATACGTCGGGGTCATGCAGTGGCAGTCGGCCACCACGTCCGACGAGCTGAAGATGCCGGGCATGATGAAGGTCTTCTGCACATAGGCGTAGCCGTCGCGCGGGGGCGCGCCGTCGTACGGGATGAACCCGCCCTTCGTTGCGATCAGCACTTCGTCGCGACGGCAGGTCCCGTCCTGGATCAGCTCGGCCAGCGCCTGGCCGATCGTCCGCTCGCTGCGCTGGCAGCGGTAGTTGATCGCACTGTCAATAACGTTGCACCCGGCTTGGACGGCCTGCTTGATCGCGGCGCGATAGAGCGCGTCCGTCGCGCCGTCGTGCTTGCCGAGATACGTCCCGAGCCCGATCGTGGACAGCGTCAGGCCGCCCAGCCCTTCGCGGAAGTGCCGTTCATGGGCTGCGCCCGCCGCGACCAGACGATCACGGTACCGCCGCGTGCCTTCTGGCGTCGCGTAGCCGGTGAGTTTCATAAGCCGAACTGCTGCTGGCACCAGCGCACCATCTGCTCGACTTCATCAGGCTTGTGGTAGTCCACGGCCTTGTGGAAAGTCGCCGCCACGTAATCTTCGGTCATCTCGGTTGTCTCTTCGAAGCCGGCTCCATGCAGTGCGGGGCGGAACTTGGCGACGGCCGGTTGCAGGTAGTACTTGGCCTGCTTCGCGACTTCGTCTGTCCCCAGGTCTTCGGGCGTCCCCTCGGACATCAGGCTCATGATGTCCTCAATGTCCATGCCCATCTGGCAGAGCAGGCGGCCGTCGGGGGTCAGCTCCAGCAGCCAGCCGTCGCTCCCCAGATCCATCAGCAGGGCGCCCCCAGCTTCCAATTCAAAGAAGGTCGGGTGACTTTGCCGGAGCCGCGAGCGGACGGCTTCCCAGTCCGGGTGAACCGATTTCGCCTCAACCGAATCTTCGCTCATGGCTTCACATCCTTCCTGAGAGCGCGCACGCTAATGACCTGGCCTGCACGCAAGTGATCAATGCCGTCCCGGCAGTAGCCGAGCGGAAGCCACCGGCACGATCCGCAGATGCCCGGCAGGTCTGAGCCCTTCACCGACGCGCGGATCCGATCCAGGACCTCGCGCCACCGCACCCTGGTCCCCGGCGGGAGTCCCAGCAGTTGCAACACGTGCCGATCCTGCGCCTGCATGCCTTCTTCCGAGTGCGCGCTCTTCAGCGAACAGCCGGCCGGCGCCAGGTGCGGGCAGGCAGCGCAGAACGCGTCCGGCGCCTCCACGACCTCGACCCACCGATCCGGGTTCTCGTTCAGCTCCCGGTGGAGCCCGGCCATGTTCTCGATGAAACCGGCGCTATACCCCTCGCCTCGAAAGCCTTGCAGGCACAAGAGCGTATGGCCCCTGATCCGGACCGCTCCGTGGGCATCCGGCGATTGTTCACGGTTGTTCATGCTGTCCTCAATCGAGCATCATTATATCCTTCCTCCAATGCAATCCGCATTTTAGCCCGGGTTATTTAGGAATGTCGTAGCGAGGCGGTCGAGACCGAAGCCCGCCGTGGCTTCTCGCAAGTGAGGCTGACGCAGGCGTACTAGCAGTACGCTGAGGAGGCCGATCGAGAAAAGCCGCGCCGGGCGAGAGGATCGGCTGACGCAGTAGATATTCATAAATAGCCCGGGCTAAAATGCGGACTATGTTTGGAGTCTGGAAGCGCAAACCCGCCACACCCGATGTGGTGATCTACACCAAGCCCGACTGCCCGCTTTGCGACAAGGCCAAGGCCCTTCTCGAAGAGCTGAGCAAGGAGTTCCCCCTCAATCTCATCGAAAAGGACGTCAACAGCGAGGAGAAGGCCCGGAAGTATTACGCCGATCGCGTTCCGGTGATCCTCGTCAACGGCCGCGAGGTCGCAGGGTATCCACCGGAAGAGAAGTGGGTGAAGATCGCGCTGAAGAACGCCCACCGCCTGGACATGCGGCCGATCTAGCACGCTAGGCGCCCACGCCTCGCGCCGAAAGGGCAGCGCAATGATGTCACGCCTGCTTGCGTACACGCTTCTG
>WNGA01003646.1_pt1 | contig 27242 bp, 29 predicted proteins | sample 5400061 | NCBI WGS metagenome assembly WNGA01 (sample SAMN13153366, study PRJNA577476) | soil metagenome | isolation source: 100 cm soil or saprolite under grassland replicate 2 | place: USA:California | collected 2016-06-15
GGTGGCGTCGCCCTCCACCGCCCGGGCGAGCCCGATGAGTTGCTTGGCTTGGCGGGCGGGGATCCGCAGCAGGTACCGGACCCAGTCGGCGGTGCTGGCGGCGTCGTATTCTTGGCAGGCGCCGCGGCTGTCGGCCTCCCGGATCAGCGGTAGCACCAGCGTCCCGGTGATCCGCGCCAACAGCGCGTGCGCCCGGGGCAGCAGGTCGTCGAGTTCCTTCACCGACAGCGACCACAGCCGGGCATCGGCACAGCCATCCAATGTGGCTTCCAGATCGGCCACGGCGTTCACTATCGGGTGGGTGTACCCCGCCGTCGCCGTGTCACCGATCATGTGTTCGATTCTACCGTAAGTGCAACCCTACGTCACCATTCCGGCGGTCTTTTCCGACCGCTTTCTGTACCACTTCCCGCACCGGTGAGAAGCCGACGGTCCGGACCGGCGTAACCATTCAGGTCGGGGACCGGACCACCTTGTCATTCATGCACTTGTCCGGTGGCAAGCCTGCCGCCGAGCGTCAGCGAGGTGGTAGGCGCGGCAGCACCTCAAAACGCAACCACCCACCCCAACCGAAACCGTAAAACGCCGCTGTACCCCCGCAGAAAGCCGATAGCAACCAGTACACCCGGAGGCAGCCACCAGAATCCCGACCGGCCGGCGCAGGCGCGGCGCGCCTGCGCCGAGGTCGGTGGAAGATCGACGGACGAACGCGGACCAGATCGGTCAAGGGTCATGCGCCTGGGGCGAACCCTGGCGGCGCGCTGGCCCATCGACACCACCACGACGGCGCACCTCGCATCGCCGCGGTCGAACACCGCCCGCTACCCGGACCCGCCGCGCGGGCCGGCGCGTTCGGCGGCCAGCTGATCGCCTCGGTGCGCACGTAACTCACGCACGCGCAGAGCGTTGACTACGCCGTCTGCGGCCAGCTCGCCCAGCGGAGCGCGTCGTTGATCCGCGCCGGCCGGCGATACGGGTCGAGGTCGACGAAGCGGAGGCCGGTGTGAGAGCGGGGGAGAGGAAGGGGATGTGGGGTTCAGCCGGCGAGCTCGGTGGCCAGCCTGGTCAGCGTGGCGTCGTGGATGCGGCGCAGGCCCGCGGGCGCGAAGGTGCGTTCGAAGAAGCCGCCGATGCCGCCGGCTCCCCGCCAGGTGGTGCGCACCGAGACGGCGCTGCCCGTGCCGGCTGGGCGGACCGTCCAGGTGGTGACCATCGTGGAGTTGGCGTCGGTCTCCACGAGCTGACCCTCCGTCGGCTCGCTCACCGAGACGAGGCAGTCCCTGGACCGCTTCCTGGTGGCCTGCAACGTCCAGTGCACGGTGGTGCCCGCCCCGCTGCCGCCGGCACGTACCTCGTAGTCCCGGTAGTTCTCCGGCAGGATCCGTGGCCGCACCCCGGCGTAGTCGGCCAACGCGGTGTACACCCGGTCCGGAGGAGCATCGATGGTTCGTTCGGTCTGCGCGGTCACCTGTGCCATGCGGCGATCCTGCCGCAGGCCGCCGCGGCGGGATCGCCTGGGCTCCGAGCGAGGACCGTCGGCCGCTCCACCCGGGCCGGTCAGCCGGGGCCGGTCAACCGGGCCGGTCAGCCGGCGTCGTACAGCCGACGGTCGTGCAGCCGACGGTGTGCAGCGAGGGCCGTCAGCCGGGCGGTCCGTGGGGCCGATGGCTGCCGTCCGCCGGGATCGGTTGGCCGGGGCGGGAGGGTCAGCCGGGGGTCCGCCGGGATCGGTTGGCCGGGGGGGGAGGGTCAGCCGGGGGTCCGCCGGGGTCGGTTGGCCGGGGCGGGAGGGTCAGCCGGGGTCGGTTGGCCGGGGCGGGTTAGCCAGGGTCGGCCAGGGCCGGTTGGCGGAGGCGGGTCGGCCAGGGGTCCGCTGGGGCCGGTGGGTGGGGGCGTAGAGCGGGGGCCGTCAGCCGGGGCCGACGTTGCGGCAGGGCCGGCCGCGCAGCCAGGTGAGGTAGTCGTCCGGCGCGCCGGCCTTCTCCGCCGCGTCGGCCAGTACGCCGAGGTAGCGCGCCGACGGCAGCCCGCCCTCGTACCCGTTCAGCACGTACACCCAGGCCAGCTCGTCGGACTCCAGGGTGTGCACCATCAGCCGGATCTTCTCGTACAGCCCGGTGTCGGCACCCTCCCAGGTGTCCAGGCGCGCCTCGTCCAGCGGCGTGACGTCGTACAGCGCGACGAAGACCGTGCCGGCGTCGTCCGGCACGATTGTTGCCAGCGCGCCTTCCCAGCCGAGGTCCTCGCCGCCGAACGTCAGCCGCCAGCCCTTGATCCAGCCGGTGCCGGCCAGCGGCGAGTGCGGGCAGCGCTGGAGCATCTGGGCCGGATCCATATTGGAGCCGTACGCCGCGTAGACGGTCATCGGACCGAAAGCGTAGCGGCCCCGGTGGACAGCCCGGAGAACCCCCGGTGGCCGGTGCGCGAGAATGGGCCGGTGACCCGAATTGTGATCATCGGTGGAGGCCCGGCCGGGTACGAGGCGGCGCTGGTCGCGGCTCAGCACGGCGGCACGGTCACCGTGATGGAGCAGTCCGGCCTCGGCGGCGCCTGCGTGCTGTACGACTGCGTACCGAGCAAGACATTCATCGCGACGGCCGAGACGATGACCGCGTTCCGCAGCGCCGACCGGCTGGGAGTGCGGGGCTGCGCTCCCGCCGAGGTGGGGATCGACACCCCGGCGGTGCACGGCCGGGTCAAGAAGCTGGCGCTGGCCCAGTCGGCGGACGTCCGCACCCGGCTGTTGCGCGAGGGCGTGATCCTGTTGCCGGGCACGGCACGGTTCGCGGCCGACCAGCCGTCCCGGGCGACGTACGCGGTGGAGGTCGCACACGAAGGCGAGCAGGACCTGGTGCAGGCCGACGTGGTGCTGCTGGCCACCGGTGCCAGCCCGCGGATCCTGCCCGACGCCGAGCCGGACGGGGAGCGGATCCTGGACTGGCGGCAGGTGTACGACCTGCCCGAGCTGCCGCAGCACCTGGTGGTGGTCGGCTCCGGGGTGACCGGTGCCGAGTTCGCCAGCGCGTACTGCGAGATGGGCGTTCAGGTCACCCTGGTGTCCAGCCGGGACCGGGTGCTGCCCGGGGAGGACGCCGACGCGGCCGCGGTGCTGGAGCAGGTGTTCGCCGACCGGGGCATGGAGATCCTCAAGCGGGCCCGCGCGAAGGCGGTCCGGCGCACCGAGAAGGGCGTCCTGGTGGACCTGGAGGACGGCCGCACCGTGGAGGGCAGCCACGCTCTGATGACCGTCGGCTCGGTGCCCAACACCGACGACCTCGGGCTTGAGCACGTCGGCGTGGAGCTCGACGACCGGGGTTACATCGTGACCGACCGGGTCTCCCGGACCGGTGCTCCGGGCGTGTACGCGGCGGGTGACTGCACCGGGCTGATGCTGCTCGCCTCGGTGGCCGCCATGCAGGGCCGGATCGCGATGTGGCACGCGCTCGGTGCCGCGGTCACCCCGCTGCGGCTGAAGACGGTGTGTGCCAACGTGTTCACCCACCCGGAGATCGCCACTGTGGGCGTCCAGCAGCGCGCGATCGAGGCCGGCGAGGTGGCCGCGCGCACGGTCACCCTGCCGCTGGCCACGAACGCGCGGGCCAAGATGCAGGGTGTCCAGGACGGGTTCGTCAAGCTGTTCTGCCTGCCGACGACGGGCGTGGTGATCGGCGGAGTGGTGGTAGCGCCGTACGCCTCCGAGCTGATCCTCCCGATCACGCTCGCCGTGCAGAACTCGCTGACCGTGGACCAGGTCGCCGGCACGTTCTCGGTGTACCCGTCGATGTCCGGCTCGCTCACCGAGGCAGCACGCCGGCTGATGGTGCACGCCGACGCCGACTGACAGCCGGCCGCGCCCGGGGAGGTTACCTGCGTGGGGGTGCGGGGGGCAGGCCGTGTTGGCGGAGCCGGCGGTCGCGCAGGTCCTGGCCGTAGGCGCCGCCCACGAACAGTGCCCCGATCGCCATCAGCGCGATGGCGTACCCCTTGACGTCGCCGGGCAGCGGCAGCAAGGCGAAGACGGCAACCGGCGGGGCGAGCTGTACGCAGACCCGACCGAGCTCCCGCCACCGCCAGTCCGCGTCGGTCAGGTCGTGCAGCACCCACTCGTGCAGCTCCGCGGGCAGCCGGCCGCCGAGGGCGTACCGCATCCACTGCAGCAGGCTCGGCCGGGTCCGCACACCGGCATCATGCCCGGTCCGTCCGCACGCCGGCATCGGGCCTGGTCGGTCCGCACGCCGGCATCGGGCCTGGTCGGTCCGCACACCCCGGCATCAGGCCTGGTCGGTGGCCCTGACCCTGCTCAGTCCTTGATCAAGCAGATCACCGCGCCGCTGCCCACGACCTCGCCCACCGCGGCGGACAGGCCGTGCACGGTACCCGCCTTGTGCGCGGCCAGCGGCTGCTCCATCTTCATCGCCTCGAGCACCACCACCAGGTCGCCCGCGGCCACGGTGTCCCCGTCCTTCACCGCGATCTTCACGATGGTGCCCTGCATCGGGCTGGTCAGGGCGTCGCCGGTGACCGCGGCCCCGGCCTTGCGTGCCGACCGCCTCGGGGCCCTGGTCGCCGGCCCGCCGACCGCGGCCGCCGCCCCCAGTGTGGCCGGAAGCGATACCTCCAGCCGCTTGCCGCCCACCTCGACCACCACGGTCTGCCGCGGCTCCTCCTCGGCCGGGGCGCCGCCCGCACCGTCGTATGGCGGGATCCGGTTGTCGAACTCGGTCTCGATCCACCGGGTGTGCACCCTGAACGGCTCGTCGGTGAACGCCGGGTCGCACACGATCGCCCGGTGGAACGGCAACGCGGTCGCCATCCCGTCCACCCGCAACTCGGCCAGCACCCGCCGGGACCGCTCCAGTGCCTCGGTACGCGTCTCGCCGGTCACGATCACCTTGGCGAGCAGCGAGTCGAACGCCCCGGAGATGACCGACCCCGGCTCCACCCCGGTGTCCACCCGCACCCCCGGACCGGCCGGCACCACCAGGTCGGTCACCGTGCCGGGCGCGGGCAGGAAGCCGCGCCCCGGATCCTCTCCGTTGATGCGGAACTCGATGGAGTGACCGCGCGGCGCCGGGTCCTCGATCCAGCGCAGCGGCTCGCCGGCGGCGATCCGGAACTGCTCGCGCACCAGGTCGATGCCCGTGGTCTCCTCCGAGACGGGGTGCTCGACCTGCAGTCGGGTGTTCACTTCGAGGAAGCTGATGGTGCCGTCCAGCCCGACCAGGAACTCCACCGTGCCGGCGCCGGAGTAGCCGGCCGCCTTGCAGATCGCCCGCGCCGCCTCGTGGATCGAGGCGCGCTGCTCCGCCGACAGGAACGGCGCCGGAGCCTCCTCGACCAGCTTCTGGTGCCGCCGCTGCAGGGAGCAGTCCCGGGTGCCGACCACGACCACGTTGCCGTGTTCGTCGGCCAGCACCTGCGCCTCCACGTGCCGGGGCCGGTCCAGGTACCGCTCCACGAAGCACTCGCCGCGGCCGAACGCCGCCACCGCCTCCCGCACCGCGGAGGCGAACAACTCGGGGATCTCGTCCAGGGTGCGGGCCACCTTCAGCCCCCGCCCGCCGCCGCCGAATGCCGCCTTGATCGCGATCGGCAGGCCGTGCTCGCGGGCGAACGCGACCACCTCGTCCGACCCGCTCACCGGGTCGGGGGTGCCCGGCACCAGCGGGGCGCCGGCCGCGGTGGCGATGTGCCGGGCCTCCACCTTGTCGCCCAGCCTGCGGATGGCGTCCGGGCCCGGGCCTACCCAGATCAGGCCGGCGTCGATCACGGCGGCGGCAAAGTCGGCGTTCTCCGCTAGGAAGCCGTACCCGGGGTGCACCGTGTCCGCGTCCGCCTGCCGGGCCACCTCGAGCAGCTTGTCGATGCGCAGGTACGAGTCCGCGGCGGTGCTGCCGCCCAGCGCGTACGCCTCGTCGGCCATCCGCACGTGCAGCGCGTCGCGGTCCGGCTCGGCGTACACCGCAACGCTGACCAGGCCGGCGTCCCGGCACGCCCGCGCCACCCGTACGGCGATCTCCCCGCGGTTGGCGATCAGCACCTTGCGCACCCGGCCGGCTCCTTCCGCTGACGACTGCGCCCGAGTCTATGGCGCCACCATGGGCACCGCGCCGCATGGCGGCCGGTCATCCCGGTCACACCGCCCGCTTGGTCCTGGGGCGCGGGCGGGGCACAATGCGCACAGCGACAGTCCGACAACTGACTGCGAAGGCTGCGTCATGACCCCACGCAACCACCCACGTCGCCGCGCTCGCCGCGGCCGCGCCGCCGTCGGCGACCCTGTTCCCGGTACGGCCGAACGAGGCGCACCACCAGATCCGGCCGGCGCCGGCCGCCCGCTCGGGCTGCGGCCGCGCACGGCGCGCTGACCACTCCTGGCCAGGTGGCGCATCGGATCCCCCACGATCTCGGTGCGCCACCTGGCACCCGGCTCCCCGCCGGATCTGCACCCGTTGCCGGGCTTCCGGGCTTCCGGTGCTTCCGGTGCGGGGCCGCAGTCGGGCCCGGCCGTCACGCCACATGTCGGTGACCCTCACCCCGAGCAGGCCAGCCGTCACGCCCACAGGTCGGTGACCCGCACCCCGACCAGGCCCAGCATGCGGCGCAGCAGCGGCAGCGACAGGCCGAGCACGGTGCCGTGATCGCCCTCGATGCCGGTCACGAACCAGCCGCCCAGCCCGTCCAGGGTGAAGGCGCCGGCCACCGCCAACGGCTCGCCGGAGCCGACGTACGCCTCCACCTCGGCGTCGTCCGGCCGGCCGAAGTGCACCGTGGTGGACGCCGTCTCCACCACCTCGCGGATCGGCCGCCCGGCGCGCACGTCCAGCAGGCAGTGCCCGGTGTGCAGGATCCCGGAACGGCCGGCCATCACCTTCCAACGCTCGCGGGCCTGCTCGGGGCTGTCCGGCTTGCCGTACGCCACCCCGTCCAACTCCAGCAGCGAGTCGCAGCCCAGCACCAGGGAGTCCCGTTCCCGCGCGGCCACCGCCCGCGCCTTGCCCGCCGCGAGCTCACCGGCCAGCGCGCGCGGCGTCGGGGCGGTCAGGCTGGACTCGTCGAAGTCGCTGGGCAGCACCTCGGGCGCCAGCCCGGCCGACTCGAGCAGCCGCCTGCGCGCCGGCGACGCGGAGGCCAGGACGAATCTGCGGCGACCCACGGTCCGGCAGGGTAGCCGCCGGGCTCAGCGTGGCCGGGCGGAGGCGCGCCAGACCCCGGGGCCGGGGTGCGGCGGCCGGCGCAGCGCGGCCGCGCGATCGGCCCAGCCCCGGCCGGCGGTCGGCGTCTGGCGGGGAGCCGCCGCGGCGCGCGCGGCCAGCACGGTGACCAGCGCGGCGATCTCCTCCGGCGTCGCGTCACCGCGCACGACCCGCAGCGTGGGCGGGGTGCTCGCAGGCTCGGTCACGGGCCCACCTCGCTGGCGCTCGGCGTCCCCGTTCGCGTGGCTGCTGTGCACATTGGTTCGCTCGCAGGCTCGGTCACAGCGGGATGTTCCCGTGCTTCCTCGGGGGCAGCGACTCGCGCTTGTTGCGCAGCACCCGCAGCGCCCGGGTCACCGCCGTCCGGGTCTGGGACGGCGGGATCACCGAGTCCACGTACCCCCGCTCGGTCGCGATGTACGGGTTGGCCAGCGTGTCCTCGTACTCCGTGATCAGCTCGGCGCGCAGCACCTCGGGCCGGTCGGACGCGGTCAACTCCTTGCGGTACAGGATGTTCACCGCACCCTGCGCCCCCATCACGGCGATCTGCGAGGTGGGCCAGGCCAGGTTGACGTCCGCGCCGAGGTGCTTGGATCCCATCACGTCGTAGGCGCCGCCGTACGCCTTGCGGGTGATCACGGTGACCTTCGGCACGGTGGCCTCGGCGTAGGCGTAGATCAGCTTGGCGCCGCGCCGGATGATGCCGTCCCACTCCTGCTGCGTCCCGGGCAGGAACCCGGGCACGTCCACGAAGGTCAGCACCGGCACGTTGAACGCGTCGCAGGTGCGGACGAACCGGGCCGCCTTCTCCGACGCGTCGATGTCCAGGGTGCCGGCGAACTGCATCGGCTGGTTGGCCACCACGCCCACCGGCCGGCCCTCGACCCGGCCGAAGCCGACCACGATGTTCGGCGCGAACAGGGCGTGCACCTCGAGGAACTCTCCGTCGTCGAGCACGTGCTCGATCACGGCGTGCATGTCATAGGGGGTGTTGGCGGAGTCTGGGATGAACGAGTCGAGCTCGCGGTCGGAGTCGGTGACGTCGAGGTCGGCGGGCACGTCGTAGGCCGGCGGCTCGTCCAGGTTGTTGCTCGGCAGGTAGCTCAGCAGCGCCTTGACGTATTCGACCGCGTCCTCCTCGTCGGTGCCGAGATAGTGCGCGTTGCCGGACTTGGTGTTGTGGGTCCGGGCGCCGCCGAGCTCCTCGAAGCCGACGTCCTCGCCGGTCACCGTCTTGATCACGTCGGGCCCGGTGATGAACATGTGCGAGGTCTGGTCCACCATCACGGTGAAGTCGGTGAGCGCCGGGGAGTACACGTGCCCGCCGGCGCAGGTCCCCATGATGAGCGAGATCTGCGGCACCACCCCGGAGGCCTTGACGTTCCGGTAGAAGATCTCGCCGTAGAGCCCCAGCGAGACGACGCCCTCCTGGATCCGCGCGCCGCCGCCCTCGTTGACGCCGACCACCGGGCAGCCGATCTTCAGCGCCAGGTCCATCACCTTGACGATCTTCTCGCCGTACACCTCGCCGAGCGCGCCGCCGAAGACGGTCACATCCTGGGCGAACACGCACACCGGCCGGCCGTCAACGGTCCCGTACCCGCTCACCACGCCGTCGCCGTACGGGCGCTTGGCCGGCATGTCGAACGCGGTGGAACGGTGCCTGGCCAGCTCGTCCAGCTCCTCGAACGACCCGGGGTCGAGCAGCATGTCGATGCGCTCGCGGGCGGTCTTCTTGCCGCGGGCATGCTGCTTGGCCACCGCGCGCTCGGATCCGGCGTGGATCGCCTCGTCCAGCCGCCGTTCGAGGTCGGCGAGCCGCCCGGCGGTGGTGTGGATGTCGTACCCGGGCTTGTCGGGTTGCGTGCTGCTCACCCTCGCAGGGTATCGACACGGGCCCGCCGCCCGCCGTGACCCTCTTCACGTCGATCTTGACGAACTCCACCGAATCCGGCGCCGGACGGGGTGGGTTTCGTCAAGATCGACGGCCTGCGGTGGGCGGGAGGGTGCCGCCGTTTGCGGCCGTGAGGGTGGCGGCGGTGTGGTCGGCGTGCGCGGCCGTGAGGGTGGCGGCGGTGTGGTCGGCGTGCGCGGCCCAGGCGTCGAGCAGCGCCCGGCCGCCGCTGGCCCAGGCGTCCACCACGGCGCGGGCGGCGCCGTCGGGGTTCATGCCGTCGGCGAGCAGTCGTACCGACTCGCCGGCCGCGTGGGTGCAGGCGAGCAGCGCGCCATACAGCCGGCCGAGCTGGTCCGCCGCACGAGCCAGCGTGTCGCCGACGTCGCGGTACGTCTCGGCCATCCCGGTCAGCCGTCCGACCCGGGCGAGGTACCCGGCGCGGTATGACCCGGCCGAGTCGGACTCCCACCCGGCCAGCCCGGACAGATGGCCGGTCAGCTCGCCGGCGGCCCGGTGCAGGTCCCCGGACGCGGCGTGCCAGGCGGCGGCCGCCGATGTGAGCCGCTGGTGGTCGGTGACCAGGCCGACGGTGTGGCCCAGCAGCTCCCGCGCCTGGTGGCCGCCCCACAGCAGGAGCTGCTGGGTGCCGGGGGAGCTCATCAGGTACGTCGCGGCGTACGCGAGCCGGACCGCCTGGTCGGCGCGGCGCAGCCCGTCGCCGGCGCCGCGCCCGCCACCCCGGCCACCCCGCTGGCGCCGTCGGCGCCGCCGCCCGACGGTCACCGCGTCGCGATCGTGTTCCGGCATTCGGTGTCCTCGTATCGGTCCGCGGCCCGGCGCAGCCTGTGCGCGTCGTCGCGGAGTGCGTCGGACAGGGCCCGGAGCCCGTCCTGCTGCTCGGCCAACAGCTCGCCGTGCGCCCGGCGCAACAGCTCGGCCTGCGCCGACCCGTCGTCCAGCCCGGCGGCGGCCAGCCGGCCGCGGACCGCGTCGACCGCGGCCAGCGTCTGCTCGATCCGGGTCGCGGTGTCGAGCAGCGCGGTCGGTTCCACCCTGATGTCAGCCATGGGTCGGCGTACCTCACCGGTAGTCTCGGGTCGTGCCGAATCGCTGGTCAGACCTCGATCGCCCGCCGCTGGTTCCGCACGACCTGGTGGCGGCGCTGGTCCGGCCGGGGGAGTTCTGGGCCGACGTCCGGGTCGTCGAGGAGACCGGCTCGACCAACACCGACCTGCTGGCCGCCGCGGCGGACGGCGCCCCCGAGGGCAGCGTGCTGGCGGCTGAGTCACAGTCCTCGGGGCAGGGTCGGCTGGACCGGGAGTGGGTGTCGCCGCCGCGGTCCGGGCTGACGTTCTCGGTGCTGCTGCGCCCCGGCGTGGCCCCGGTGCACTGGGCCTGGCTGCCCCTGCTCGCCGGGCTGGCGCTGCAGCGCGCGGTGCACAAGCTCGGCCAGGTCGAGGCGGTGCTGAAGTGGCCGAACGACCTGCTGCTCGGCCCGGGCCGCCGTAAGGGCGCCGGCATCCTGGCCCAGGCGCACGGGAGCGCCGTGGTGGTCGGTATCGGGCTGAACGTGTCCACCCGGCGCGAGGAGCTGCCGCGGGAGGACGCGACATCTTTGGCGCTGGAGCAGGCCGCGTGCACCGACCGGGACCCGCTGCTGCGGGCGATCCTGCGCCAGTTGGCCGGCGACTACGGGGACTGGCGGGAGGCCGCCGGCGACCCGATGGTGTCCGGGCTACACGCTGCGTACACCGAGGTCTGCGACACCCTGGGCCGGCAGGTCTCGGTCAACCTGCCCAGCGGCGACACGCTGGACGGTATCGCCACCGGCGTCGACGCGGACGGCCGGCTGGTGCTGCGCGCCGAGGACGGCAGCCAGCGCACCGTGGCCGCCGGGGATGTCGTGCACGTCCGCTGACCGACCAGCCCCGGTGCCGACGAAGGTGCGCCAGACGCGCCGGCGGGTGGACCGCCCGCTTCGGCACTGTTCACCCCGGCTCCCGGTCCATCAGTCGGCGACACCCGTCCACCCGGACCAAACCGGTTAGCCGTGGCTCGATGACGCCACAGCGGTACCTTTTTCGCGAGCGCCTACATGCAAGGAGACGGACGTGGCCTTCCCGGACCGCCAGCTCGCGAACGACGAGCAGGTCGTGAAGCACCTGCACCCGCACTGGCTCACCCTCGTGATCCCGGTCTTCGCCTTCCTCGTCACGGTGGGTCTTGGCGGTTTCCTGCTGGCCATCCTGCCGGCCGGGAGCATGCAGCAGTGGCTGCGGCTGGCCATCGGCGTGGTCGCGGTGATCGTGCTGATCTGGTTCGTGCTCATCCCGGTGCTGCAGTGGAAGACCACGCACTACGTCATCACCACGCACCGCGTCCTGATCCGTACCGGCGTGCTGAACCACACCGGCCGGGACATCCCCCTGCAGCGCATCAACGACGTGGCGTTCGAGCAGTCGCTGCTGGACCGGATCATCGGCGCCGGCACGCTGCAGGTGGAGTCCGCCGGGGAGACCGGGCAGACCGTACTGAAGAACATCCCGCACTCCGACCAGGTCCAGCAGCTGATCAACAAGCTGGTGAACGACCTGGAGACGGGGCCGCGGTACGGGTACGGCGACGACCCCGGCGACCCTCGGCAGACCCGCCCGCTGCGGTAGCCGCCCGATGGGGCAGCCAACCCCGCCCGTCGGACCCGCCAGCGAGACGGTCCGGGAACCGGCGCCTGCTGGCAGGCTGCGGCCATGAGCGATGGCGAGAAGAGCGCGTGGGGCGAGGCCACCGACTGGGTGGACAACACCCTCGGCGGCAAGCCCGCCGACGACGAGCCGATCCAGGTCGGCCACACCGAGCCGACCGACGAGGAGAAGGCGTACTGGGCGGAGCAGTCCCGGCTCAGCGACCAGATCGCCGCGCACAAGGAGCACCTGACCACGTTCGTCGAGCACGCCGACCAGTCGGGCCACATCCTGTACGCCTCGTGGCCCAACCTGGACATGTCCAGTGTCGACGCCCTGACCACCGAACTCCATCAGATCGCCAACGACGCGAACAACGCGCTTGCCGGCGTGGCGGAGGGGACCGCGGCGAACAAGGGCTTCCACACCATCGCGTACTGGGCGCAGCACGCCGCCGGCCAGTCCGACGGCCTGGCCCCCCTCGGTGATCAGGAGCGGCACGCCACGCTGTCGGACCTGCTCAACTCACTCAGCAACATGCACGCGGGACTCAGCGAGATCTAGGGGCCTAGCGGCTGGCACAGTGGTCGGGTGCCGCTGGAGGAGTACGACGCGATCCTGCTGACCGGCGGCCGCGCGGCGCGGATGGGCGGCGCGGACAAGCCGGCGCTGGACGTCGGCGGCCGGACGCTGGCGGCCCGGGTGGCGGCCGCGGTGGCCGACGCGCGGCGGCTGGTGGTGGTCGGCCCCGCGTACGGCGTGCCGGCCGCTGTCGTCACCCGGGAGGACCCGCCGGGTGCCGGGCCGGTCGCCGCCATCGCCGCCGGCCTGGTGCACGTCACGGCGCCGTACGTCGCGGTGCTCGCCGCAGACCTGCCGTTCCTGGATGCCGCCACCGTCCGGGCGCTTCGGGCGGACGCCGTGGGGCAGGACGTGGCGCTGCTGGTCGACGACACCGGGCGGGACCAACTGCTGTGCGCGGTGTGGCGGACCCCCGGGCTGGGCGCGTCGGTCGGCGCGGTGCCCACGCCGGCCGGCGCGCCGGTCCGCGCCCTCCTCGGTCCGGTCGCCCGGGTGGCACGCCGTACGGTGTCACCTGCGGCCGGTCCGCCGCCGTGGTTCGACTGCGACACCCCGGCGGATCTGGACCGCGCGAGGAGGTGGACATGAGCGAGCCGGCGAGCGGACAGGGTCCGCTGGCGCGGTGGGTGGCCACGGTGGGCGCGGAGTTGGGGCTGACCGTGGACCAGGACCGGGTGACCCGGCTGGTGCTCGACCTGGCGCGCGACGTCGCGCACTCGGTGGACCGGCCGGCCGCACCGGTCACCGCGTACCTGCTCGGCCTGGCCGCCGGGCGGGCCGACGACCCCGCCGCCGCCACCGACCAGGCCGCCAGGCGGATCCGTTCGCTCGTACAGGACTGGACACCGCCGGAGTGACCGGCTGGCCGGACGCCCGGCAGCGGGCGCACGCCGCGGCCACCCCGCTGCCAACCGACACGCTGCCGCTCGGCGAGGCGGTCGGCGGCACACTGGCCACCCCGCTGGTCGCCGCCGCGGCGGTGCCGCCCTTCGACGCCGCGGCGATGGACGGGTACGCGGTGGCCGGCGCCGGGCCGTGGCGGGTACTGCGGCGGATCCTGGCCGGGCACGGCGACCCCGGGACGCTCACCGTCGGGGAGGCCGCCGAGGTGGCCACCGGTGCGCCGGTGCCACGCGGTGCCGAGGCGGTGCTGCGGTACGAGGACGCCCGGGTCGACGGCGACACGGTGGCCGGGACGGTGCCGCCGGGCCGGCACGTGCGGCGCACCGGCGACGACTGCCCGGCCGGCGCCTCGCTGCTGCCGGCCGGGACCGCGGTCACGCCGGTGGTGGCCGGACTGGCAGCCAGCGTCGGGCTGGACACCCTGGTGGTGCGCCAACCACCGCGGGTGGTCGCGCTGATCACCGGCGACGAGGTGGTGTACAGCGGGCTGCCCGGGCACGGGCGGATACGGGACGCGATCGGCCCGCTGCTGCCCGGCGTGGTTGCACGGCACGGCGCCGAGCTCATCCTGCGGCTGCCGGTGCCGGACGAGCCGGCCGCCGAACTTCCCGCCGCGGTGGACGCCGCCGTGGCGGAGGTGGTGCTGGTCTGTGGGGCGACCGCGGCCGGCCCGATGGACCGGCTGCGCGCCGCGCTCGCCGAGCTGGGCGGCCGCCCGGTGGTGGACGGCGTGGCGTGCCGGCCCGGGCACCCGCAGTCGTTGACGATCCTGCCCGACGGGCGGTACGTGGTGGGCCTGCCCGGCAACCCGTTTGCGGCCCTGGTCGCCTGTCACACCCTGGTGGCCCCGCTGCTGGCCGGGCTGAGCGGCCGGGCGCTCGCGGCGCTGCCGTACGCGCCGCTGGCAGGTGACGTCGCGACCGGCGCGGACACCCGGCTCGTCCCGGTTCGCTGGGTGGACCGGGCCGTGGTTCCGGTGGGCCACGACGGCCCCGGTTCGCTGTGGGGCGCTGCCGCCGCGGACGCCCTGGCCGTACTCCCGCCCGACTGGGCCGGCGAGCCGGTACCCCTGCTCAGCCCGGTCTGACCGCTCCCGGACCGCTCCCGGCGCATTGCCGGCCCGCTCCCGGACCGCTCCGGCGACCGCTCCCCGACCGCTCCCGCGAGCGGCCGGCCCGGGTCAGCGGGCCGCGGCGGTCTCCTCCTCGTCGGCGATCGCCTCGGGGGTGTCGGGGGCGAGGAAAACCCAGCGCTTGTAGGCCCAGAACCGGAAGATCGTGCCGAGTCCGATGCCCAGCAGGTTGGCGATGTTCATCGAGACGTGGTCGGTGCGGCTGAGCACGTAGTACGTCACGTCGTTGATCGCGACGCCCATCAGCAGGGCAATCCCGTTCAGGCCGAAGAACAGGCTGTACTCGCGGGCCAGCCCGGTGCGGGCGCGGTGCGAGAACGACCAGTGCCGGTTCATGAAGTACGCGCTGGTGGTGGCCACCCCGGTGGAGAGCACCTTCGAGGTGGTGGGGCCGAGGCCGAGCCCGAAGTGCAGCCAGTTGAACAGGCCGATGTCGACGAACAGGTTGACGAAGCCCACCACGCCGAACGCGGACAGCTCCTTCACCAGGATGCGCCAGGTGACTTTCAGCTCGCCGAGGAGGTCGCGGAACGAATGCACCGGCCCAGCATAGGGATCCGACCCGACAGATCCGAATTGCGGTGGCGCGGGTCACCCCGTGGCGCCTTCCCGCCCGCGGCGGCGCCGAGGTTGCCGGCCCGCCCAGGGCGCTGCGACCCGCCGCGGCGTGTCGGAGCGTGTCGGTCGTTCCGTCAGCGGGACGCCACCGCTTGGGGGACGTACTGGACAATTGCCGGAAAGCGGGACAAGATAGACTCAGCTTCGGAGGGGGTTGCCGTGGGGTCATTGTCCGTCGATCCGCAGGCGTTGCACGGGATGGCCAGCCGGCTGAACGCGGCCGGCGGCCAGGTCGCCGGGCTGGGGCTGAACCAGTGCGTCGACACCGGCTCGCCGGTGCTGAGCACGGCGCTGGAGGAGTTCGGCAGGGGCTGGCAGGAGGCCGCCCGGGCGAGCAGCTTCGACCTGCGCGAGCTCGGCGCGATGGTCGGTGCGGCAGCCACCGTCTACCGGCACACCGAGCTGAAGAACGCCAAGTCGTTCGTCGTGCCGGAGAAGTGACATGACGGGACGACCCGCCGACTGGCAGCCGCTCGCCGCCGGCGACCCGATCCCGGGCCACCCGGAGCAACTGGTCAGCCTGGCCGGCCAGCTCACCACCAGAGCGCACGGGCTGGACCGGATCGCCGCACAGGTCAAGGCGCTACAGCCCGGCTCGCTGTGGACCGGCCTGGCCGCGCTGGCCTACGACGAGCATCGCGCCGAGCTGCCGCCGCGCCTGGCGGAGATGGGCCGGCGGCAGGTCGAGGCGGCCCGGGCGGTGCAGGCGTACGCGCACGAGCTATCCGCCGCGCAGGCGACCTCGCTGCGGGCGCTGGCCGAGGCGAAGGACGCCGAGCGCCGCCGGGTCGCGGCCGGCAACGGGCTGCGTGCCATCCAGGGCACCCCGGCCGCGGCGCAGCAGGCCCGGATCTACCAGGCCCGGTTGGCCGACGCCGAGGGCGACCTGGCGCACGCCCGGCACCTCCTCGGCCAGGCCGTGCAGCAGCGCGACGACGGGGCGCAGCGGGCCGCGAAGACAGTGGTCGGGCTGCAGTTCGACGAGCAGACCCGGCGCGGGCTCGGAATCGGCACCGGCCAGGCGGAGACCCTTCGCCGGCTGCTCGACCCGGACAAGCCGTTCGGCGACCCGGCTGCGTTCCGCTTCGTGATGACCAGGGACGGCCTGGTGCTGAACGCCAAGGCGGGCTGGCAGTACGAGGCGTACCGGCAGGCGGGCATCGACCCGGCCCGGTGGATCCCGGCGAACGGGCTGCCGTTCAACGACGAGAGCGCGCGCAAGGCCTGGGAGTTCTACGCCCGGCTGTTCGACGGCGACCCGCGGCACTTCCTCTGGGCGAGCATGGCGAAGCTGGCCGGCGGCTCGTTCTACGCCGGGTTCCAGGACATCAACGTGCTGCGCCGCGCCATCGACAGCGGCGCCGACCCGGTGGTGATCAAGGCGGCCATCGACGCGATGATGCCGACCGTGCCGCCGCCGGTGCGCGACGAACTGGTCAGGGAGATCGTGGCCGCCGGCAAGGACGCGGCCAAGGACCTGGCGTTCGTCGAGACGCGGTTCCTGCAGATGCAGAAGGACATCTTCGACGACCTGGCCTGGCAGCACGTGGCGTACGCGAACGGCGGCATCACCGCGCTGGAGAACGTGCCGAGGACGGACATGCCGGCCAAGGTGCTGGCCGCGTGGCACGACATCGACTCCGGCGACCCGGCGCGCATCGCCGCGGGCAACCGCGAACTGCTGTACCGCGAGCAGCACGACACCATCCAGGCCAACTACGACCGGATCCGCGACCACAGCACGATCACGCACGCGTTGACCATCGGGATGTCGGTGATGGCCGAGTCGCCGGTGCCCGGCGGCCGCCCGATGCGCGACTACATGACCAATGTGCCGGTGGTGACGCCGGGTGTGGAGATCAAGCATCCGTTCGGCGTGCCGGTGCCGGTGCCGGGCGTCGATGTGCACCACATCCCGATCCCGGACAAGAACGTCTCGGTGTTCGCCGACCGGTGGGAGTGGATCGACGGCGACATGCTGCCGACGTACCTGAAGGACCTGCGGCAGGATCCGGCGGGCACCCGGCGGGCCATCGACACCCCGATCGAGCAGTACGGCCGGGACAAGCGGATGGTGCCGAACGTCTGGCCGTTCCGGTACCCGTGATGGGGTCGCCGGGGTGGACGGGCGCGGGAGCGGAGCAGGGGAGCGCAGTCGGTGTGGGTGAGACGATCAAGGCTGTGAGCTGGGACCTTTCGGCTGCGCCGACCCGCGCGTCGGTGGGCTGGCCGGCCGGCGACCGGACGGACGTGTACCACCTGCCGCGGCACTCGGCGGTGCGGCTGGCGCTGCCGGGCGGCCGCGAGTTCGCCGCGGAGGACGTGCAGGTCTTCGTGCAGGCGCCCGGGGACCGCATCCGCGGGGTGGAGGTGCAGACCGAGCCGGTGGCGGTGCCGCGCGCGGCGGCGTACGCGTCCCGGCTGATGCGCGAGTGGGAGATGGACGGGCCGGCGCTGACCGGGTGGCGGGCCGCCGCGCTGGCCGAGCACGCGGCCGGCCGCGGCATCCCGCGGACCAGCCGGGAGACGCCCCGGCCGATCGCGGCGGGTGGGCCGGTGGTGGGGGTGCAGCTGTTCGGCTCGCTCGACCCGGAGCGGCCGGTCATCGTCGAGGTCGGCTTCTTCTGGCCGGACGTGCCGAGCGTGCCATAGCCGGACACCAGCGGACGTCGGCTAGCCTCGGGTCATGGATCCCCGGACTGGCCTGCCGGTGGTCGGCATGGTCGGGGCCGGGCAGCTCGCCCGGATGACCCACCAGGCGGCCATCGCGCTCGGGCAGTCACTGCGCATCCTGGCCGGCTCGCCGGACGACGGGGCGGCGCTGGTGGCCGCCGACGTGGTGATCGGCGACCACACCTCGTACGCCGACCTGGCCGCGTTCGCCGCCGGCTGCGACGTGCTGACCTTCGACCACGAGCACGTGCCGAACGAACTGGTGCGCAAGCTGGCCGAGGAGGGGCACGCGGTGTACCCGTCCGCGGCGGCGCTGCGGTACGCGCAGGACAAGCGGGCGATGCGCGAGCGGCTGGCCGAGCTCGGCGTGCCGGTGCCGCGCTGGGCGCCGGTGTCCACGGTGGACGAGCTGGCCGCGTTCGGCGATGAGATGGGCTGGCCGGTGGTGCTCAAGGCCAGCCGCGGCGGCTACGACGGCAAGGGCGTGTGGGTGCTCCCCGCCGCCGCGGCGGCACTGTCGATTGTGGGCTCGGGGATCCCGCTGGTCGTCGAGGAACGGGTGCCGCTGCGCCGGGAGCTGACCGCGCTGGTGGCCCGCTCGCCGTTCGGGCAGGGCGCGGCCTGGCCGGTGGTGGAGACCGTGCAGGCGGGCGGCATCTGCGTACGGGTGCTGGCCCCGGCGCCCGGGCTGGACGAGGACCTCGCCGCGCAGGCGCAGTCGCTGGCGCTGAAGGTGGCGGCCGACCTGGGCGTGGTCGGCGTGCTGGCGGTGGAGCTGTTCGACACCGGCGCCGGGCTGGTCGTCAACGAGCTGGCCATGCGGCCGCACAACTCCGGGCACTGGACCATCGAGGGCGCCCGCACCTCGCAGTTCGAGCAGCATCTGCGGGCGGTGCTGGACTACCCGCTGGGCGCCACCGAGCTGGCCGCGCCCGCCGTGGTGATGGCCAACGTGCTGGGCGGAGCGCCGGGCGGGCCGGGCATCGACGAGCGGGTGCACCACCTCATGGCCCGCTGGCCGGAGGTGAAGATCCACCTGTACGGCAAGGCGGTCCGGCCGGGCCGCAAGATCGGCCACGTCACGGCGCTGGGCAGCGACCCTACCGAGGTGGCCGGGCGGGCCACCGCCGCGGCGCGGTACCTCGCGGAGGGCGGCCACGCGTGACCGAGCCTGCGAGGTCGCCAATGAGGGCAGCACCGTCGGTCACGGTGCCGTCGAGGGTCAGCGAGGAGTGCCCGTGACAGTCGGCGTGATCATGGGCAGTGACTCGGACTGGCCGGTCATGTCGGACGCGGTGCAGGCGTTGCGCGACTTCGGCGTGGCCTACGAGGCGCACGTGGTGTCGGCGCACCGGACCCCCGCCGAGATGCTGCGGTACGCCGAGACGGCGGCCGGCCGCGGGCTGCGGGTGATCATCGCCGGGGCCGGCGGGGCGGCGCACCTGCCCGGAATGGTGGCCGCGGCCACGCCGCTGCCGGTGATCGGCGTGCCGGTGCCGCTGCGGTACCTGGACGGCATGGATTCGCTGCTGTCCATCGTGCAGATGCCGGCCGGGGTGCCGGTGGCCACCGTGTCGATCGGCGGCGCCCGCAACGCCGGGCTGCTCGCGGTGCGCATCCTGGCCGCCTCCGACGACGCGCTACGGGCGCAGGTGGTGGCGTACCAGCGGAAGCTCGCCGACCTGGTCGCCGCGAAGGACGCCGCCCTGCAGGACGAGACCCGCTGAGCGGTTCGGTCCGCCTGGCCGGTGATCGTCGCCGCGAAACCACGGCCACCACCGCGAAGACCCGGCGATGATCACGAGGAATGAGGGCGCACCGCCGGCGCGCCGCCCGGGGGCGCTCTCGAGCGGTGCGAGCCGGTCAGCCGGCGATCTCGGCGAGCAGCCCCGCGGTGTCGGCCGGCCGGGAGAACATCGGCCAGTGGCTGGTGAGCAGTTCGTGGTGGGTCCAGTTCGGCCCGGCCAGGCCGGCGAAGAACGGGTTTCCCGAGGCGATCATCTCCTTGACCGCGGTGAGCGGGAAGTCGCACGTCACCAGGTGCTGTGGCAGGCCGGCGGCGGCCCCGGTCAGCCTGACCTTGCCGGTGTAGGTGCCGAACGGCTGCGGTGCGGACCTGGCCCGCATCACTGCCCGGTCCTGCTCGGACAGCCCGCCCAGGCCGGCGCCGCCCGCGGCCAGGTCCGCCCACGACGGCATCGGCAGCCTCCAGCCGTCGCCGTGCTCCTGGACCGAGCGGCGCTGCGCCTCGGCGGCCTCCGGGGGCACCACGTCGAGCATGCCGGTGCCGTCCGGCAGCGGCCCGCAGGCGAGGTACACGACGGCGGCCAGCCGGTCGGCCAGCCGGTCCGCGGCGCCGCACACCGGCGTGCCGCCGTAGCTGTGCCCGACCAGCACCGCGTCCCACAGGTCCTCGTACTCGAACAGGTTCACGATGTCGGTCACGTGCGTCTCCAGGCTGACCTCGGGACCGCCCAGGTGCACCCGTTCGCCCAGCCCGGTCAACGTCACCGGGTACACCTCGTGCCCGGCCTGGCGCAGCGGCCGCGCCACCCGCTGCCACGCCCACCCGCCGAGCCAGGCACCCGGCACCAGCACGAACGTCGCCATCGCCGTCCCTCCTTCGTCGTCTTGGTCCGTCGTCTTGGTCCGTCGTCGTCGGCACCGACCGTACGGCGGTATGCGGACAGAAACGGTCCTGGTTGAAGGGCGACCGCCGGGCCGGCCGACCTGAGGTGAGCCCGACCCGGGTGCCGTAGGTTATCGGGGTGATCCGGGATCTGCTCCTGCTGGCCGCCGCCGCGGGGCTGATCGTCGCCAACGGGGTGTTCGTGGCCGCCGAGTTCTCCCTGGTGACCGTCGAGCGGAGCCTGGTCCGCCAACTCGCCGAGCAGGGCGACCGCGGCGCAAGGAGCATCGTCGCGGCCGTGCGGAAGCTCTCGTTCCACCTGTCCGGGGCTCAGCTCGGGATCACCATCACCTCCCTGCTGCTGGGGGTGATCGCCGAGCCGGCCCTCGCGCACCTGCTGCACCCGCTGTTCGGCGCGCTGCCGGAGGGGCTCGACGAAGGGCTGTCCGTCGGTCTGGCGCTGACGCTGGCCACGGTGGCGCAGATGGTGCTCGGCGAGTTGGTGCCGAAGAACGCCGCGCTGTCCAGGCCGCTGCCGGTGGCCCGCATCTCGGTGCCGCCGCAGCGGGTGTTCTCCGCCGCGTTCCGGCCGCTGATCACCGCGTTCAACGCCGGTGCCAACGCGATCGTCCGGTGGCTCGGCGCGCAGCCGCAGGAGGAGCTCGCCTCGGCACGGTCACCGGAGGAGCTCGGCCTGCTGGTACGGCTGTCCGCCGAGGCCGGTGCGCTGCCGACCGGCACCGCCGCGATGCTGCACCGGGCGCTGCGCTTCGGCGACAAGGTGGCGGCCGAGGCGATGACCCCGCGGGTGGACTGCGTGACCATCGACGCCGCCGCGCCGGTGACCGACCTGCTGGACCTGGCCCGGCGCACCGGCCACCTGCGCCTCCCGGTGCGCGGCGAGCACCCGGACGACATCGTCGGCGTGGCCAGCGTCGCGGCGGCCTTCGGGGTGCCGGCGGCCGAGCGTGCGGCCACCCCGGTGGCGCGGATCGCCCGGCCGGCGGTGCTGGTGCCGGAGACGCTGGACCTGTCCACCGTGCTGGAACGGCTGCACACGACGCGGGCGGAGATGGCGATCGCGGTGGACGAGTACGGCGGGTTCGCCGGCGTGGTCAGCAGCGAGGACCTGGCCGAGGAACTGGTCGGCGACATGGCGGACGAGTACGACCCGGCGGCGGAGGCATCGGCCGAGCCGGCCCCCGCGCAGCTCGCCCCCGGCTCCTCGGTCACGCTGCCCGCGGTGCTGACCGCGGACGAGGTCGAGGAACGCACCGGGTTCCGGATGCCGGAGGGGCGGTACGAGACGCTGGCCGGCCTGGTGCTGGCCCGGCTCGGCCGGCTGCCCGAGCCCGGCGACCGGGTCGCGGTGGACGGCTGGACGTTGATCGTCGAGGCGATGAACCGGCGCCGCATCGAACGGGTCACGCTGGTCGCGCCCGAGAACGCGGACCGGGACAGCCGGTGAACGCCGCGCAGGCGTTCGGCATCGTCGCGCTGCTGGCCGTGAACGGGTTCTTCGTGGGCGCCGAGTTCGCGCTGATCTCGGCCCGGCGGACCCAGATCGAGCCGCTCGCCCAGACCGGCTCCAGCCGTGCCCGCGCCGTACTGTCCGCGATGGAGTCGATGCCCACCATGCTCGCGGGCGCCCAGTTCGGGGTCACCGTGGCCTCGTTGGCCCTCGGCGCCCTGGGTGAGCCGGCGGTGGCGCACACGCTGGAGCCGCTGTTCCATGCCGTCGGTCTGCACGCGGACGTGCTGCACGCGGTGAGCTTCGCGATCGCGCTCACCGTCGTGGTGGCGGCGCACATCATGCTCGGCGAGATGGTGCCGAAGAACCTGGCGCTGTCGGCACCGGAGCGGGCCGTGCTGTGGGCGGTGCCGCTGCTGCTGGCCTTCGTCCGGCTCACCCGGCCGATCCTGGTCGTGATCAACGCAATGTCCGGCCTGACCCTCCGGCTGCTGCGGATCCCGCCGGCCGACGAGGCGCGCACCGTCTACACCGCGGGCGAGCTTCCGGCGCTGATCGACGAGTCGCGGGAGTACCGGCTGCTCGACCAGGACGAGCACGACCGGATGACCGCGGCCCTGGCCCTGCAGGCGCAGCCGGTAAGCGCCGTAACGGTGCCGCTGGCCGAGGTGGTCACCGTGCCGGCCGGCACCACGTCCGGCGAGCTGCAGGACTACGCCGGCCGGTACGGGCACTCGCGGTTCCCGGTGCGCGGGGAGCGGCCGGACCGGCTCACCGGCTACCTGCACATCCTGGACGCGCTGGGCGACCACCCGGCAGACCAGCCGCTGCCGGTACGCCCGCTGCCGCGGATCCCGGCCGGGACCACCCTCGCGGACGTGCTCGCCGCGATGCGGTCCCGGCGGGCGCAGCTCGTCGCGGTCGTCGCGGCCGACGGCACCGCGCTCGGAGTGGCTACCCTGGACGACGTGCTCAGCGGCCTGCTGCACACCTCGGCCCGCTGACCGGCACCTGTCGACGTTCGCAGATGTCCCGTCCGCCGCCCTCACCGTTGAGATGTGCCATGCGGGCTCGCCTAACACTCGTTCGTGACGGTGCCGACTGTGCTCAGGCCGGGCCGAGGCGCGGCCATTCGATCGCGGGGCAGTGGTCCATGATCACGTCCAGGCCTGCGTCGGCGGCGCGGTCGGCTGCGTCCTCGTCGATCACGCCGAGCTGCATCCACACCGCCCGGGCACCCGCCGACTGAGCGGTAACCCCGCTCGCCCAGCACCTGCTCGCCGGCCGGGTTGATCGGGACCACCTTCTTGCCCTGCCGCTGCAGGAACTGCGCCACCCCGTACGCCGGCCTGGCCTGGTTCTCCGTCAGCCCGACCACCGCCCAGGTGCCGTACCGGAGCACCCGCCGGATCGTGTCCTCATCACCGCGTGGCATTCCTCCATCACACCATGCGGCCAGCCGGGTCACGCAAACCGCCGCACTCAAGCAGCCGCCGTAGGTCCCGCAGCCGCCGCAGCGGCCAGCCGCAGGTCCCGCAGGTGCCTCAGCAGCCGCAGGTGCCTCAGCCGCCGACGCCGTCCCCGCTACGGGCGGCCGAGGGCACGGTAGGACCAGCCGGCGGCCCGCCACGTCGCGGGGTGCAGCGCGTTGCGGCCGTCCACGATCCGCCGGTGCGCGACCGCGGCGCCGAGCACCCCCGGATCCATCTCGCGGAACTCGCTCCACTCGGTCAGCAGCAGCACCAGGTCCGCCGCGCGTGCCGCCGCCAGCGCCGAGTCCGCGTAGGTCAGCTCCGGGTGCGCCCGCCGGGCGTTGTCCAGCGCGGCCGGGTCGTACACGGTGACCGTCGCCCCGTGCCGCTGGATCGCCGCCGCCACGTCCAGTGCCGGCGAGTCCCGGATGTCGTCGGAGTTGGGCTTGAACGCCGCCCCGAGCACGCACACGGTCGTGCCCGCGTACGAGCCGTCCAGCAGCTCGTACCCGAGATCGACGACCCGGGCGCGGCGCCGCATGTTGATGTCGTCGATGTCCTTGAGGAACGTCACCGCCTGGTCCACGCCCAGCTCGCCGGCCCGGGCCATGAACGCACGGATGTCCTTGGGCAGGCAGCCGCCGCCGAACCCGAGCCCGGCGTTCAGGAACTTGCGCCCGATCCGGTCGTCGTACCCGAGCGCCTCGGCGAGCTTGGTCACATCCGCGTGGGTGACCTCGCAGATCTCCGCCATCGCGTTGATGAACGAGATCTTGGTGGCCAGGAACGAGTTCGCCGCGACCTTCACCAGCTCCGCGGTGGCGAAGTCGGTGACGATCACCGGCGTGCCGTTCTCGATCACCGGCGCGAACGCGGCCCGCAACTGCTCCTCGGCCCACTCCGAGCGCACCCCGAACACCAGCCGGTCCGGCCGCAGCGTGTCCTCCACCGCGAAGCCCTCGCGCAGGAACTCCGGGTTCCATGCCAGCTCCACGCCCGCGTTCGGGGCCAGCCGGTCGATCAGCTCGGCGATCCGGGCCGCGGTACCCGCCGGCACGGTCGACTTGCCGACCACCAGCGCCCGGCGGTGCAGCAGCGGCGCCAGCTCGGTGAAGGCGCCGTCCACGTAGGTCAGGTCCGCGGCGTAGTCGTCCTTGCGCTGCGGCGTGCCCACGCAGACGAAGTGCACGTCGGCGAACTCGGCCACCTCCCGGTAGGACGTGGTGAACCGCAGCCGGCCGGTCTCCAGGTTCTTGCGCAGCAGCTCGGCCAGCCCCGGCTCGAAGAACGGCACCTCTCCGGCCTGCAGCTTGGTGACCTTGTCCGGGTCGACGTCTATGCCGATGACGTCATACCCCAACTCGGTCATGCACACCGCGTGCGTGGCCCCGAGATAACCAGTGCCGATGACGCTCAGCTTCGGGCGGTCGGTCGTGCTCACCCGCGCTCCTTCGGTGTAGACGGCGATGCAGTGGTCAGGGCGATGCAGGAACGCCGAGAGTACGGCGTCCCGTTCCAGGCCCGGCGGCGGGCCCCGGCGTGTCGCGGCGTGTCCTGAACCACTGCCGCTGCCGCTCTGATGCCCCGTACCCTGGCGTACCGGGGAGGTAACCGCCGTGAACAACCCGTCCTTCGACGTCTACAGGCTGACCGACGAGCACAACTTCCTGCGCCAGACGGTGCGGGAGATCGCCGATGACAGGATCGCGCCGCGGGCGGCCGAGATCGACGCCACCGAGGAGTTCCCCTGGGACGTCTACGACGCGCTGCGGCGGGCCGAGCTGCACGCGACCCACATCCCCGAGGAGTACGGCGGGGTCGGGGCGGACTCGGTGGCCACCTGCATCGTGATCGAGGAGGTCGCCCGGGCGTGCTGCTCGTCGTCGCTGATCCCGGCGGTGAACAAGCTCGGCACGGTGCCGCTGCTGCTGTCGGCCAGCGAAGACCTGAAGAAGCGGGTGCTGCCGCAGGTGGCCAGCGGGGAGGCGATGTTCTCCTACGCGCTGAGCGAGCGTGACGCCGGCTCGGACGCGGCCGCAATGCGCACCCGGGCGGTGCCCGACGGCGACCACTGGGTGCTGAACGGCTCCAAGAGCTGGATCACCGGCGCCGGCGTCTCCACGTACTACACGGTCATGGCGGTGACCGACGCGTCGGCCGGCGCGAACGGGATCTCCGCGTTCGTGGTGCGCAAGGACGACCCGGGCTTCTCGGTTGGCGCCAAGGAGAAGAAGCTCGGCATCAAGGGCTCGCCCACCTGCGAGATCTACTTCGACGACTGCGCCATCCCCGCCGACCGGATCGTGGGCGAGCCGGGCACCGGTTTCAAGACCGCGCTGCGCACTCTGGACCACACCCGGCTGACGATCGGCGCCCAGGCGGTCGGCGTCGCGCAGGGTGCCCTCGACGCGGCCATCGCCTACGTCAAGCAGCGCCGCCAGTTCGGCCAGCCGGTGGCGGACTTCCAGGGCGTGCAGTTCATGCTCGCCGACATGGCCATGCAGACCGAGTCGGCGCGGCAACTCGTCTACGTCGGCGCGGCCAAGGCCGAGCGCGGCGACAAGGACCTCACCTTCGTCTCCGCCGCCGCGAAGTGCCTCGCCTCGGACGTCGCCATGAAGGTCACCACCGACGCGGTACAGCTCTTCGGCGGGTACGGCTACACCAGGGACTTCCCGGTCGAGCGCATGATGCGCGATGCCAAGATCACCCAGATCTACGAGGGCACCAACCAGATCCAGCGCATCGTCATGGCCCGCCAGCTCCTCCGCTGATCCGTGCGCCCAGTCACTGGCCGCCTCAGGCGGTTGGCTCGCCGGCCTCAGCAGAGCCGCGGCGCGGTGAATCACCCAGGACGTGTGCCGGGTGACCTCCCCGACACCCGTTGGCACGACGGCCTCAGGCGCCGCGGTAGGAATGTCGGTGGTGGCCCGTACGGTGCGGGCATGTCGACCACGCGATCGGTCATCGAGACCTACTGTTCAAGCCTGGACGCGCGGGACTGGGCCACCTTCGGGAGCGTGCTCGCCGAGGACGTGCGGTACGAGCTGCCCCAGACCGGGGAGTCGGTCCGTGGGCGCGAAGCGTACGTGCGGTTCAACCGGGAGTACCCGGGCGACTGGCATATCCGGCCGGCGCGTGTGGTGGTCGAGGGCGCCCAGGCGGTGGTGTGGAACAACTTCGAGCTGGACGGCGAGAAGCAGCACGGGATCGGGTTCTTCACCGTCGACGGCTCCGGCCGGGTCGCGCACATCGTCGACTTCTGGCCCCAGCCGTACGACCCGCCGGCCGGCCGCGAGCACCTGGTGAGCGGTGCCTAGCGGCTCGACACCCACCGTTGGCCGGGTAATTGATCGGCGTCCGGCGGCACCGTCGGCGGTACCGGGGCGCCCGGTGCCGTGGGACGCTGGTCGCGTGACACCACCGGACCCCGTCCGGCTGCACCGGGCCCGTGACCTGACAGACCGCGACTACGCGGGGCCGCTCGACGTCCCGGCCCTGGCGCGCCGCCTTCATGTCGCCGGGCCATTTCCCCCTCCGGCAACATGCTGCGCTTCAGCCCGCCTCGCGGTCAGTGAGCTCTGGCTGCCCTAACCTGGTTCGTGGGGCTGACCTACCACAGCCCCACAGCCTTTACGGAGATATGGCAGAACGTCCGCCCCGCCGGCCACCCAAGGTGCGAGCGGGGTGGCGAATATCCGTCGACGTAATCAATACTGGTCGAGCGGCTCGGGTGGCGAATCCATTCATGGAATGTTAGTGGCTGGCCGCCGGTATCTCAAGTTTCGCCATTTTGGGGTGGCGGGCGAGGCCGTGTGGACGGGCTGGGGCCGGTTGGGCATGGCCTTTCCTGGGCGGCCTGGGCGGTGGGCGACACGCCGTAGGCGTCAAGATCCATCCGGTGGGGAGCTGGTAGCGGGAGCATCGGCGCTCCTACCCAGATCTGAAGAACTGGACGTCGATGCTCCCGGGCTTGAGCGTACCGCCG
>WNGA01005428.1_pt1 | contig 27240 bp, 22 predicted proteins | sample 5400061 | NCBI WGS metagenome assembly WNGA01 (sample SAMN13153366, study PRJNA577476) | soil metagenome | isolation source: 100 cm soil or saprolite under grassland replicate 2 | place: USA:California | collected 2016-06-15
ATCGAAGCGGCGTCCCGCTGGGAGTATCGCATGCGGCGGCGTCACGTCTATCCTCATGAGCTGGTCTGCGAACTGGCGTCGATCTATCAGTTCCCGGCCGCCTGCCGGCGGGCCGCCAAGCTCGTCGCACACTGGCTGCGCGCCCGCGCTGTCGTGGTCGGCTGGCTCACGGAAGATGGACAACTGCTGGAACCAGTGGCCGTCCAGGGCCTGCCCGCGGGTTGGCTGAAGCAGGCGCCCAGCCTCGCGCTGGGAGATGGCCCCATGTCGCAGGCACTTCGACAGGGCAAACAGTTGACGCGGCCCTCGACCACCGGCGATTCATGGTTCGCCGGCGCCTCCAACAGCGAGCGCGCCGTCTACGTCCCGCTCTCCAGCCGTGGGCGTTTGGAGGGTGTGCTGGCTATCGCGGCTGCTACGGGCAACGCGCAGGTCCGGGACCAGAGGCTGTTAACAGCGCTTGGCGTGGTGCTTGGCCTCGCCCTGGACAACTGCCGTCTCTACGAGGGACAGCGAGCACACGCCCAGCACCTCCATCAGCTCAACCGAATGAAGAGCGATTTCCTCTCGACGGTCTCCCACGAGCTGCGCACCCCCCTCACGTCCATCATGATGGCTGCCGAGATGCTGCGGGAGGAGGAAGAGACGCGGGACCCCGAGAGCACGCGCGGCAAGCTCGTCGCCAACATCGTAAAGGGGGCCTCACGTCTGAGCAGCCTCGTTGCCGACCTCGTCAACATCTCCCGCGACGACGAGTTCAAGCCGCGCCTCGAACTCGATTCGGTCTCGATCGATGACCTGGTTGCGAACGCCGTGGGCATCGTCCAGCCGCTCGCCGCCGCCAAGCACCAGACCATCGACGTAGAGCCGGCCTCCCCAGGCGCCGTCGTGCGCGTCGACCGACTTCGCTTCGAACAGGTGTTGATCAACCTGCTTTCGAACGCCCAGCGCTACACCCCGCCGGCGGGGCACATAACCGTGAGCACGCGGCTTGCCAAGAGTGAGGTGATCGTAACGGTGGCCGACTCCGGCCCCGGCATCGCCCCCGAGGACCGCGAGATGATCTTCGAGCCGTTCTATCGCGGCGACCGCTCCGGCATGGGCCTCGGTCTGGCTATCGCCAAGTCGCTCGTAGAGCTCCACAACGGCCGCATCTGGGTAAGCAACTCGGACCACCGCGGCAGCGAGTTCTGCGTCGCCCTCCCCGTGGCGGTGCCCGCCCGGACCGCTTCGCTCGTCTCGCCGGGCTCTCGTTAGCCTCGGCTCAGTTCGCGCCTGTCTCTAGCTGGTACAGCTCGGCGAAGTGGAAGGTGCCCACGTATGTATATCGTTCACGCAGGAACTCTTCGAATTCCGGCGAACGATCAGAGGCCCTGAATAGCGGCGGCAGCATCGAGTCGACGATATATTCAGGCGGATCTTGCCGTAGCACATCAAGTGTCTGCTGCAGGGCGTGCTCATCGTATGTGTACGCGTAATCGTAGAAGTAGCGACTGGCAGGCGTACGGTGGGCATAGAAATAGAGCTGAGACTCGCGACCATAGTTGAAAATCTCATCGTCCGCGCCCGTGTGCTGAGCGAGGTAGCTAGCTAGCTCTTCGCTGCTCTTTGCCCACTCATTTTGTTGATACACCCTCTGCGAGAACTGCCGCTCCGTCGCGTCATGTCTGAAATAGAGCAGCCCGACCGTTCCGAAAGAGACGGTGAGCGCGAACACACACGCGAGTATCGTTAACCGGGCCGGGCGTTCCAGCCGCCTTCCCATGAATCGGTGATGGATGGCCACCCCTGTCAGCACGGCCATCGCCGGCAGGGCGGCCATGAAGTAGTGAGGGTAGAAGCGGCCGCCGGTGGCGACGCCGAGGCCAAGTGCGATCGACCACAGGATAAAGACCCGTGCGTCAAGAGGGGCGCGAACACGCAGGAGAGCGAGAAGTCCGAGAGCTGAGCCGATAACGAGCGGCGCCGCCGCAACGATAAAGAAAAGTCCGTACAGCCCTCCGGCTGTCAGGATAAACGCTCGCTGGGCGCCGGACAGGATCCAAAGGTAGGCAACGTTGTATAGGAAGTTGGCGTAGAAGAAGTCTTGGGCCGCGCCTACGATGGCGAACGGCAACGCTACTAAACCAGTGCTGACAACGCTTCCCGCAAGCAAGCACACGGCCGGCGCCGCGCGCTGGAAGACATGCGCCTTCGCACCTCGATGCAACCACAACGCCGCAATTAGGAGGGCAAGCAGGTTCCACACCGCGACCTGCTTGGTCATGATCGCCAGGCCGCTCGCTGCGCCTGCCACGAAGAACCATAGCAACCGGTCCCTCCGCATTCCCACTGCAAACGCCAGCAATGCTACCACCAGCGGAAGGAGCAGGAACGCCTCCGTGTTGGCATGAAGAGATACGAATGGCAGCCCTGTGGAGACCGCGAAGACCGTCGCCGCCAGACGCGCTACCTCCCGGCCAAATGCCAATCGCGCGAACCCAAACAGCGATAGCGTTGTCAAGGCGAGGAACGCGCAGGCGACGATGCGTGGAGCGATGACGTTCTCGCCGAAAAGCACGAAGCTGAGAAAGTACCAGATATACACGAGGGGAGGCTTATTATCGAACAGGTCCCGGTAGGGCACTTTCTCATTGAAGATCCCCTCGGCGATGGTGGCGTATACTCCTTCATCGCGCTCGAACGGTGTGCCCAGGAAAGGGAGATAGAGCAGCACCGGCAGCAAGCAGATTAGGACGAGCAAGCCGCGGCTGATCCAGGGGTTGCTCAGGAAAACGCGAAGCCTGCGTTCGGGGCGGAGGCGCTCATCCCTCACGCTCCGCTTTGGCGTGAAGCCGGCCGTCACTGCCACCGGGGTTTGACAAGCCACCCCTCGGTTCTTCCAGCTCGCCGTCAATCGGCCGGCGCTCAACACGACCAGAAACGATAAGCCGGCCAGTAACCCGCCCGCGATGCCGTCAACGATGAAGTGGTTCCCCGTTGCGACGATCGACCAGAAGCTAATCCCCGGGTAGGTCAGAGCCAGCAGTTTAGCCCAGCGCCAGCCAAATGTTCGGTAGAACCCCACGGCCATGATTATCGACCACGCCAGATGGAGGCTTGGAAAAGCCGCGAACTTGTTCATCAAGATCCCGGCCTCAGTAGTTGAATAGTTGATGAAGCTTTGCTGTGTCAGCGTGTCGGCGAACCCATAAAAAGAGGGAAGCAGCCGTGGCGGGGCTACGGGCTCAAAGTAGAAGAACGCTAGGCCGATTAGTTGAGTAACCACCCAGACGGCACGGAGAAAAATGAACTGCTCGCGGTTCCTCAGGAACATCCAGAATCCAAACACGGCCAGCATAGGCAGGTGAAGCCAGAAGTAAATGAAGTTCGCGACATGAACGACCAGTGGCCTGCTTGTTGCCCACGACTGAACGGCGAGCTCCCAGCTAATGCCCAGCTGCCGCTCCCAGCGGACAAGCCTCTCCGCATTGCTCACCGCCGCCGCGACCTCGTCTCCTGACAGCGAGCGAACGGCAGAATAGGCGACATAAATGCCAAGGACGATAGCCACCTCTCGCAGCCCGAGCAGCCAGCCGAAATGCCGAGAGGCCTCGGCGGGGCCGGACGCATCAATTTTCATAGCTGGACTCCGGGTTCTTTACCGGGATCTTGAACAAGCGCCAACCCCTCACATTGAACCGTCAGATGAGCCACCGCACAACCCCAGACATTACCATATCGACTCGAAAACCTCTGGCCTGCCGGGACGTGCGAGCTTCGTAAGATAGAACGCCAACGCAGGCAGGTGGGTGTCCAGGCAGCGGGCCCAGCGACTGACCTAATCGGCGATCTCAAAGCCAGCCTCCCGTATTATCGCCTTCGAATCTCCCAGTACCCGCGGGATACCAGGCTCAAGGCTGTAGATGCCTTCGCCCTGACCGATGACTAGCATCTCGCCATCCGGGAGCTCCGCGAAGCTCGTTATGGAGAGATCTGTGTCCGCGTACAGGCTGGGACTTGCGCCGGGATCGGCAGCGTCGAGCGCCCAGATGCGGCCGCTGCAGAAGTCCCCGTAGACGTACCGGCCGATCAGGTCGGGCTGCTTCGTGCCCCGATAGACGTAGCCGCCGATGATAGCGCAGCCCTGACTGTGCCGGTACTCGGCACGCGGAGCAACCGCCTCGATCGTCTGGCAGTCCTCCGTCCACTCATAATGGTGGCGCCCTTCATAGCAGTCCCAGCCGTAATTGCCCCCTTTCTTTACCAGGTCAACTTCTTCCCACTTGTTGTGGCCAACGTCTCCGGCCCAGAGCTGGCCGGTCGCCCGGTCGAAGCTGAACCGCCAGGGGTTCCGAAAACCGTAAGCAAATACTTCGGGTGCCCCTCCGCCGCCGGCGAATGGATTGTCAGGCGGAATCGTGTACGCGTCTCCCCTGGACACGTCAAGTCGCAAGATCTTCCCCAGCACTGTAGCAGGGTTCTGGCCGTTCTCGTGCGGGTCGCCCTGACCTCCGCCGTCCCCAACGCCAACGTACAGGTAGCCGTCCGGCCCAAACGCAAGCTGGCCTCCGTTATGGACCGATGACGGCTGGGGAATCGTCAGAAGGACATCCTCGGAATTGAGGTCCAGCCTGCCGTCCCTGACGGTAAAGCGCGAAATGACGTTTCGCCGCACGTCCTCTTCCTGCCCCTCCGAACTCGCATAGTCCTTCCCTGCTGTGTAATTTACGTAGAGATGCCGGTTCTCCTGGAAATCAGGCGAAAACGCAAGACCGAGGAGACCTTCCTCAAGATAGAGGTCCGGCCCAAGCCGGTCGGTCAGATCGGCAAAGACCTCTGGAGACCTATCGCCCATCAGGGAAACCAGGATTATCAGACCACCTTGCGTCAAGACCAGCGCATTTTCGGGGCTGCCGGGGTACGGTACCAGGCCACTAAATCCGGTCAGCTTCGCTCGTGGGGGCCGCAGCAACAGATAGACCGTGTACCCGCCCGCCACACCAGCGATGACGAGAATCGCCGCTGTAACTGCGAGGATTACCCGAATGCGCACTCTTCCCAGGGGGCCTCCTTCCCTCCTTCAGTCGCGTCCACGCTGCTTCGATAATCCGGCCTCCCGTTCCTGCCGCAGCCATGATAAAGGCTCGCAGACTGACACGCACTTACCGACATACTTCTGAGGCGCCGGAAAGGGCAATATATAATTCGTATATGCGCCTGTGCCGTCTCCAGCTTTTCGACTACCGGAACTTCCACCGCCTGGACATCGAACTGCCCGAGCCGTCGGCGCTCTTCATCGGCGATAACGCCCAGGGTAAGAGCAACCTCCTGGAGGCCGTCTATCTGCTGGCGACGATGCGCGGCCTGCGCGTCGAGACCGATGTCCAGCTCATCCACCACGACTCTCTGAACGACGTGCTACCGGCCGCGCGTGTCATAGGGGAAGCCCAGACTCTGGGCGGTGCGCTCAAGATCGAAGTTGCCGTCGTCGCCAGGCCGGGCGCGCGCGGGCCCATCGCTGGTAAGACTGTCAAGGTCAACGGCGTATCGAAACGCATGTCCGACGCGGTCGGCCGCCTGACGGCTGTCCTCTTTAGCGCCGACGACCTTCAGATGGTTGAGGGATCGCCGTCTCTGCGCAGGCGCTATATCGATATGATGTTAATGCAGGTCGATCAGCAGTACTCGGCGGCCCGCTCGCGCTTCGAGCGCGTCCTGATGCAGCGGAATCATCTCCTCAAACGCATCCGAGACGGCGAGGCGCAGGCGGAGGAACTAAGGTTCTGGGACGATGAGTTGAGCAAAGACGGCGGGTTAATCGTGCAGCGGCGGGCCACAGCACTCGCGGAGATCGCCGTAATGGCAGCGGAGTTCCATAGTTTGCTCGCTGCTCACGAGCGACTCGAGATCCGTTACCAACCACGAATCGACTCGCCGCGGGCGGACCTCGCAGCAACGCCTGCCGAAGAGGTCGCCGAATGCTTCACCGCGGCGCTGAGGCGAGGGCTCACCAATGACATAGGGGCGGGCATGACGCTTCAAGGCCCGCACCGCGACGACGTCTTCTTCGGCCTGAACGACCTCTCCGCCGCCGGCTACGCATCCCGTGCCCAGCAGCGGACGATCGCCCTCTCGCTGCGCCTGGCGGAGGCGCAGCTACTGCTCCGCCGCCGGGGTGAGGCGCCGGTCTTGCTGCTCGACGACGTTCTCTCGGAGATGGATGCATCCCGTAGACAGGCCGTTCTCGCCGCTGTTCACGACGTGGAGCAGATGCTGATCACCGGCGCGGACTGGGACCGCTTTCCTCCCGAGTTTAGGTCCCGGGCGGCTTGCTTCGCCGTGGAAGAGGGCCCATAACGCATCGCGTACCACCGTGACCTCGGGCGGCGAGTCGCCGATTGCCTCGCCGTCGAGCTGCGCCGGCAGCGGCATGCCGTTCGTGATCTTCAGCAGCTTCACCCGCCGCCGGAGGACATTCTTCGACCGGCCGTGTTGCCTCAGCAGCGTGAGAATAGCGAGCCAGACGATATCCCAGCGACCGCGCCCCTGATACACGCACACGTCCAGCCGGCCGTCATCAATAACAGCCTCCGGCGTGATCTTGGTGAGGCCGGCGTAGTTCCGTGTGTTCCCCGCGACCACCATCAACACGTCGGCCACGCGCTCCTCACCGTCCATCGAAAGCGTGAGCCGCGAGCCCCTGTAGCTCATCACTTGTCTCACGGCAGCCAGCGCGTATGCTGCCGCTCCTAGCCTCCCTTTTACCCCGCGCGACACCCGCTGAACGACGGCAGCGTCTATGCCGAATCCCGCCATCAGAAGGAAATAACGCGATCCGGCAAGCCCGAGGTCCACCCGCCGCCGGGCCCCTTCCAAGGTTAGCCCGATGGCCTCGAGCGGCCTTTTTAGCAACCCGACTTCTCGGGCCCAGAGGTTGGTAGTGCCGGACGGTATGACGGAGAGCGCCGTCTCGCTTTTCGCTAGCCCGTTGGCAGCCTCATTCAGCGTACCGTCACCGCCCCAGACGAAGAGTAGCGGCACCTCGCGTCGCGCCGCCGCCTGCGCCATCCTGATCGATTCAGCCGCGCGTGTCGTCTCCAGCCATTCGCACTTCCATCCCCGCTCGCGAAGCCACTCCTGAGCTTCGACCACCCGCTTTCGTCTCGGAGCGTGGTGTGCTGCTGGGTTGACGATGACCACTGCCTCTTTGCGGGGGAACGGCTGGGCGGTCATCTCAGGGGCAATCGTAATCGCCCGCCTAACTTCCTCACAAATCACCTTCAACCCTCGGGCAGCAGTCGTTACACTTGAACCGTGAGCGAGAGTCGCAGCCGCGTGAGTATAGGGGCGCTTTTCGGGCTGCTGACCGTCGTCTTATCAGCGTTCCCTGTGTCCTGCGGTGGCGGCGATGATGACGGCGGACCGGCGAGCCCAACGGCAGCCTCCTCATCAGCAAGCCCGCTCGCAGAAGGCCAGGTGCGAATCACGTACTACGGTCACTCCATGTTTACGATCGATACCCCAGGCGGCATCACCATTCTCACCGACCCGAACGAAGGCATCGGTTACAAAGCGCCCTCCGGCAAGATCGATGTTGTCACCGTCTCGCATGAGCATTTCGACCACAACAAGGTTGGCGTGGCGCCGGACGCGCGTGTGCTGCGGGGACTGGAGGACGGCGAGTGGGCGGACATCGACGAGACTATCGGTGACGTGCGTGTGCGGACGGTGGGCACCTACCACGACGTCCAGCTGGGAGCCGAGCGCGGCAAGAACTCCATGTTTGTGTTCACCGTGGCTGGCCTCCTTACCATCGTCCACGCGGGCGATTTAGGAGAGGACCCCACTTCGCCCTCGTTTCAAGACCCGGCGATCCTCGAGAAGATCGTCGCTGCCGACGTTCTCCTCTTGCCGGTCGGCGGTCACACCACCATCGGATCGCTGGAGGCGGATGTCGTCATCGAGGACCTCCAACCCACTCTTGTCATCCCCATGCATTACCGAACCGATTTCCTCCACGACTTCCCCGACGCCGATGAGTTTGCTACGGTCGACGACTTCACAGCCGGGAAGGTAAATGTCCTTCGACCGCGAGAGAGCACTGTTCTGGTCGCAGCGGGCCCTCAGGAGCCGACCGCCATCATGGTCCTGGAACCGCAGCCCGAGTGACGCCCAGGACTGGCACCCGCACGCCCCACTTCAGTATCATCCCCACTGATGGCTGATAGCTGATAGCTGATAGCTGATAGGTCGAGCGCATCGAAGACGTGCTGCAGCTACTAACGAATCTTATGGGCATGACAGTCGAGGGACGATTCGAGAACGCGGACGTCGGCTTCCGGGGCGTCGGACTGCGCGTCCCCGGCGGCACCGGCCACTTCGAGCTCCTCGAGCCCAACGGCCCGGATAGCTACCTCCACCGCTTCCTGCGCGACCGCGGCCCGGGCCTGCACCACGTCACGTTCGAGGTCGGAGACATCGAGCGGGCGGCGGCCGCGATCAAGGAGTTCGGTATCGAGCCGATGGGCGGTGTCCAGCGCAGCCACGGCTGGGCGGAGACGTACATTCACCCGAAGGACTCCGGCGGCGTGCTCTTTCAGTTCTACGTCGAGGAGGAACCGCACGAGCATCCTCACGATGACGAGCCGGTAAGCCACAGCCACGAGTACGACTCGCCGAAGTAGGTTGTGCCCTGGGACGATGATGTAGTAGTCTACTACATCATGGCAGCCGAACACGAACTACTGACGGTGCGCGAGGTGGCACGACGCTGTCAGCGCTCTGAGGAAACCGTCCGCCGCTGGATCTGGAGCGGCAAGCTTCCAGCGCGGAAGCTGGGGAACCAGCTGTTTGTAGAAGCGTCCGAACTCGTCCGAATCGCAGCCTTGCGCGTTTCCGAGCAGAATATCGCCCATCGCGCTTCCGCTGGCGAGCGAGGACATAAACGCCGCCAGGCCGTTCGCTTAGAGCAGATGACTTACTTACGACAAAGAGCAGAAGCTTCGCGAGCTTGAGGAGGACATAGAGTTCGCTGAAATGCTTCATCGGAAATACGGGCCGGTCGACGTCACGGAGCTATTGCGCCAGGTCCGTGAAGAAGACGACTGATGACGGTGTGCGTGGACGCCAGTTTCCCGTTGGCGTTTCTGCTTCGCGACGATGAATGGCGGGCAACCTCACAACGATGGTCTGACTGGCTCCTGAAAGGTGAGGAGATCGTCTCCCCACCTTTATTTCGTTCGGAGGTGACGTCGGCGATCAGGCTCCGCGTGTACGCCGGCAAAATGGCTGTCGAAGAAGGACGAGATGCGCTGACGCGCTCTCTTCGCTGGCCGGTACGAATATGGCCTGAATCGACGGACCCCGTCGTTCTCCAGGTCCGCGCTTACGAACTTGCCACTCAATTGGGCCGCCCGCGCGCCTATGACGCCCAGTATCTAGCCGCGGCGGAGATTATGCGGTGCGATCTGTGGACCGTGGACAAGCGACTCTTCAACGCTGTCCGTGATCATCTCGCCTGGGTTAGATGGGCTGGAGGGTCGGAGCTGTGAGCCTGTTTCAGCCTCTGAGGCTCCGACCTCCGACCTCCGACCTCGCACTTCGTACCTCGTAGCTCGCATCCGGCGCACCCCATTTCTGCCAAACAAACTCGCGCCTCGCCACCGATCCGTTAATCCGTTGCGCCGCAGGCAATCCGTTGACAGACCGTCCGTTCCCGCGCACCCATTTCTGCCAAACGAACTCCGCTCAGCCCGCCCGCCGGCGCTCGGCGCGGGCGGGGCGGATAGTCTCAAGCTCCTCCTCTTCCCCCATCACTATCACCCGGTCGCCCGCTTCGAGGACGGTGTCGCTTGCGGGGCCGACCTTCAGTTCGCCCGTTGGGCGCTGGAGGCCGAGGACGACGACGGAGCGGCAGGCGTGGAGCACGTCGTGGATCGTGCGGCCGGCGAGGCCGGAGCCGTCCGCGACCTCGATCTCGGCGAGGATAGGCGCGCCTTCGCCTCTCGTGGCTAAGGTATCGATGAACTCGACGACGACGGGGTGCAGCGCGGAGAGAGCCATCTGGCGGCCAGCGATGACGTATGGCGAGAAGACGCGGTTCGCGCCGGCGCGGATCATGCGCGGTTCGCTGTCCGGTTGCGCGGCACGTGAGACCAAGAAGAGACTGGGGTTCAACGCTTTGGCGGTGAGCACAATGAAGGTGTTGCCGGCGTCGGAGTCGGAAGCCGCGAGCAGGCATGTCGCCCGGTCGATCCCCGCCTCCTTCAGTATTGCGTCGCTCGTGGCATCGCCGACGAGCAAGAGGTACCCTCTGCGCCGGGCGCGCTCGATCGCTTCGGGGTTGTTCTCGACGACGACAAAGGGGAGGTCTCGGGCAACGAACTCGCGCGCGATCTCCTCTCCTACGCGGCCGAAGCCGCAGAGTATGTAGTGGTCCCTGACTCTTTCGATTTGGCCTTTCATACGCTGCACTCCCAGAAAAGTACCGAGCTCGCCTTCAAGCAGAAACTGGAACAGGCTCAAGAATGCGTAGAACACGGCGCCCACCCCGGACACCGTAAAGATCATCGTGAAGACCTTGCCGGAGGTGTCCAGCGGCCGCACCTCCCTGAATCCGACCGTCGTGAGAGTAATCACCGACATGTAGAGCGCGTCGATAAAACTCCAGCCTTCGAGAATCATGTAGCCGGCTGTCCCGATGATTGGGAGGGTGAGAAGGAGGGCAGCGGCCGTGACGAGGTTGCGGGGTAGCGACAGTGCGGCGGCCAGGCGTCGGCTCATTCGCGATTGAAGGGATTACGAGCGTTAGTGGGTCGAACATTCGTGGTTCGCAGGCACCGTTCACACCCCTCGCCCCGGCAGATTCCTTCCCGAAGATCCGTGGGTCTGCGAGCACGCATGAACGTCGCTCAGAATGACAAAAACGAGTGGGTTACGCGGCGCGGTCGCCGAAGCGCTTTCGCTTCTGGGCAACGTAGTCCACCAGGATGTACTGGCCCAGGCGCTCGGGAGTTGTGTAGAAGACGCGGCCCTTGTTCATGCGCGCGATCTGGTTGACGAACTCCTTCAGGTAGTAGTTTCGGTCCAGCATGAAGGTGTTGATGACGATCCCCTTCTGTGTGCAGCGCTTGACCTCTTTCAGCGTCTCTCGGATGGTGATCGGGCTCGGCGGATAGGCGAAATACGACCGGCCGTGCTCCAGGTGCGCCGTCGGCTCGCCGTCCGAGATCATGATCACCTGCTTGGTGCCGGCGCTGTGCTTCGCCAGCATCTTCTGCGCCAGCATCAGCGCGTGGTGCATGTTCGTTCCCAGCACGGACTCGTCCCAGCGCACGTAGGGCAGTTCTTCCGGCTTCAGCTCCCGCGCGTAGGCGGAGAATCCTATGAGGTAGAGGCTGTCCTTCGGAAACTGCGTGCGGATGAGGTTGTGCAGCGCCAGCGCTACCTTCTTCGCCGCTTGAAAGCTCCCGCGAAGGGCCATCGACCACGATAGGTCTAGCATCAGCACTGTCGCTGTCGTTGTCAGAGTTTCCGACTTGTAGACTTGGAAATCCTCCTTCTGGAGCCGTACCGGGACCTGCGGACCCTCGCGAAACACGCCGTTCATGATCGTCTCGCCCAGGTGGAGGTGGAACTGGTCACCGAACTCGTACTGCTTGGTCTCTTCCGCCCGCTCTCCGCCCAGCCCCTTATCGCGCTCGAGGTGCTTTCCGTAGTTCGACTTCTTGAGCTGGGCATAGATCTCGCCTAGCGCCTTCTCGCCGATCTTGCGGACGCCCCGTGGCGTCAGCTCCCACTGGTTGCCCTTGCGCCGGATGTAGCCCGCCTCCTCGAGGATCTCGAGGAAGTCCTTCAGTTGCTTGAGCGTCTCCGCAGCCTCTTCGCCCAGCATCTCGCGCAGCTTCTCCTCGTCGATGTCATCGAGGTTGCCGCCGTACTGCGTCTTCTCGAGCTGCTTCTCCAGGTCGTCCATATCCTGGAGGTTCTCCATCAGGTGCATCGCCTGGAGGAGGTCCAGGCCCTCGTCCCCCCGGAACGGGTACTGGTTCTCGAGATCGTCCCCGGGCGCGACGATCTCCAGGTTCATCTGGAGCTCCATAAGCTCTCGCTGGAGATCGGGGTCGCCGATCTTGTCCATCAGCAGGTCGCGCAGTTGCTGACGCATGTCCGATGGCAGGCTGTCCAGCAGGCTCTGCATGGCGGCGACGCCCTGCTGCATCTGCTCGATCAGCTCCTCGAGGTTCTGCGGTGGGTTCGGCCCAAAGAGATCGCCGTACTTCTGCATGAACCCCTGGAAATCAGGCTCGCCCCCCGCCATCTTCTCGGAGAGCATCTGGTTCAGGTCGCGCAGCATCTCTTTCATGCGCGCCATCTCTTCCGGCCCCATGCCGGCGATCTGCTGGTAGAGGTCTTTGAAGAAGGTATCCATCAGCGCCTTCTTCAGCATCTCCATCAGCTCCTGGAACTTCGCGCCAGCCTCGGGGTCCATGAACTCGTAGTTCTGGAGCTCTTTGATCCGTCCTCCCGTATCCTCTGGGAGGTTGTCCAGCGTGCTCTTCTTGCGTTCTGCGACAGATTTCAGCATCTCCGCAAGCTGCTTCTGCTCCTCGGCGGTCTGTTCCTGCCCCGACGGCTTCAGCGCCTCTTCGAACACCTGTAGGGGGCTCTCGCCGCCCTCGATCTGGCGGTTGGCCTCGTCGAGGCGGCGGTCGAGGGTATCGCGCTCGAGCGACATGATCTCGTCGAGCTTCTTCTGGATGTCCTCGAAGACGGAGCTTAGGTTGTAGCGGTCGAGCGTCTGCCGGCGCTGCTGCCGCAGCTGCTGGAGGAGGTCGCGCAGCCCCTCGAGGCGCTGGCCGAACGGATTGCGCATGCCGCGCTGAAGAAGGTTGCGGAGGGCGTGCTGAAGGTCGCCGAAGTTCAGGAGGTCGTCGGTAAGGCCGGCGAGGATGTCGTCGGGGTCAAGCGGCGGAATCTCCTGGGTGCCGTCCCATTCGGAGTAGCGGTAGCGATGGGTCATGGTGAGCTCCTATCGCGCTCATTATACGGGATGCGGTCTTACGTGTTAGGTGTTAAGTACGAAGTACGAAGTACGAGGTAGGAGATGCAAGAAGGACGCGCCTGGCGCTCAGGACGCTGCGGGGAAGGTCCAGCGGGTGGCGGCGGTGGTGAACTGATTGGCAGTTTCAATGAAGGCAAAAGCGGTGTGGGGACGGAGGACGAACATGCTCTCGCCGCTGATGCCCCAATCGTATTTATCTTTGTAAGCGTCCCAGACTGGCCGGAGGGTCTCATGGTCTTCTTCCAGTGTCGCGGCGCCGTCGAGAATGACGGCCTCGTCGGCGTGCTCAGTGGTGACGGTGCAGTTGGGGTTAGCGACGAGGTTGCGGGCCCTGACGGACTTGCGGGAGGTGCTGAAGTAGAGGGCGCCGCCGGACCACACGGCCCAGACGGGCATAGAGTGCGGGCGGCCGTCGGGTCGGGTGGTGGCGACCCAGAAGTTGCGCGACTTCTCGAGACGTTCGACAGCCCAGCTCCAGGGGAGCAGGCCCTCGCGGCTTTCGGAGATGCCGTAACCGGGCATGTGCGGCCGGGTGGCGGTCGGCTCGGAGCTCATCGTGGTCTCACGCATCGGATACTCCTTTCGAGTTGAGAGGAGTGTACGCCCGTGCACTGACAGCATGGTGTCAGTTGCGCCGAGGACGCGAGATGATCACCTTTGCCTATCCGGCGTTCGCGCGGCTAGCCCCGATATTGGTACCGCCCCGCCACTTTGTCCTTGTTTAGGCGCTTGTTCAGGTGGAGTCCTTCCAGGACGAACTCGACGGCGGCCGCTGTGAGCGCAGGGTTGCCCTTGGCGCCGAGCTTCTCTACGGCGGAGTCCAGCCCCTCTGTTTCCTTGACGAGCTTGACGTAGTCCGAAGAGGGCGTCAGGTCAGAGACTTCCACCGCGTAGCCTGTCTTGAAGCGGGCGACGGTCGGCTCGAGCTCGCCGAGGCTGAAGTAGTGGTTGAAGACCGCCAGGACGGCGCCCTGGATCAGGCGCTCGACGATCTGCTCCTCGCGGCCGTCGTCCACAGTCTCGAACTCGATCTTTCCGCTCAGAGCCGGGAGCACGTAAGGCAGGTCGCTGACGCGGGGGACGATCTCTTTCTCGCCGATGCGGATGGCGCGCCGCATGGCGTTCGCCAGCAGCGATTCGTAGTCGGCGATGGAGGCGCGAACCGAAACTCCGGAGCGCTGGTTGATGTCCGGGCTGCGGCGAGCCAGCCGGGTGATTTCCGCCACAATCTCCTTCATGTACTGGGGGACGTTCACCGGGCGGTCGCCGTCGTCCTCGAAGTGGGAGCGCTCCTGCTCCATGATCTCGATCTCGGCCTCCGCGTTTCGGGGGTAGTGCGTGCGAATCTGCGCCCCGTAACGGTCCTTCAGCGGCGTGATGATTCGACCGCGGTTGGTGTAGTCCTCCGGATTGGCGGAGGCGACGATCAACACGTCGAGCGGCATGCGGATGCGGTAACCGCGGACTTGCACGTCGCGCTCCTCCATGATGTTCAGAAGACCGACCTGGATGCGCTCGACGAGGTCGGGGAGCTCATTGATGCAGAAAATGCCGCGGTTGTGCCGGGGGACGAGTCCGTAATGGATCGTTAGTTCGTCCGAGAGGTAGCGGCCTTCCGCGACGCGTATCGGATCTACCTCACCAATGAGGTCCGCGATCGTGATGTCCGGCGTCGCCAGCTTCTCGCCGTATCGGCGCTCGCGGTCTATCCAGGCCACCTCCGTGTGGTGGCTGTCGGCATCCAGAAGGTCACGGCAGCGCCGGCAGATGGGTGCGAACGGGTTATCGTTGATCTCGCAGCCCGCGATCACCGGGATCTCGTCGTCAAGCAGGCCGATCAGCGAGCGTATCAGCTTCGACTTCGCCTGCCCGCGCTCGCCCAGGAAGATGATGTCCTGTCCCGACAGGATAGCGTTCTCGAGATGCGGCAGGACCGTTTCTTCGTAACCGATGATCCCGGGGAAATGCGCTTGTCCGCTCTCGATGCGCTGGATGAGGTTCTTGCGCATCTCCTGCTTTACGGAGAGGGGTTTATAGCCGGAGTTACTCAGCTCTCTAATCGTTCTCGGTTTCTGCTCTACCACTGTGCTCCTTCACTTCATCAGACTGCGTCAGGAAACGCGCGACCTCGTCTCTGGAGAAGCGCGGAACGGCCTTTCGCCCGCGCTTGCCCTCCATTATAACCCCCACCTCCGGACTTACGAGCGAGCCTATGCGCCGGGCGGCAACCCCCGAGTCGCGCACGGCCCCGAGCGCTCGATCGCAGTCCTCCTCCGCCACCGCCAGCAGCAGTGCGCCCGACGCCAGCAAGCCGAGCGGGTCCAGCCCGGCCGCGCGGGTTAGTCTCTTTGTGAGCGGCAAGACCTCGACCGCCCGCTCATCGACGAGAATGCCGCAGTGGTTGGCTTCTGCCATCTCGTAGAGCGCCGTTGCCAGCCCGCCCTCGGTCGGGTCGTGCATGGCGTGGACTTTGACTGCGTCGCAGGCGGCCATCGCTTCCTTCAGTACGCTGATACCTGGCTCGACGATGTACGCGCTCGCGTCCTCGATGTCCTGTGGCGACAAGCCGAGTCGCGCTAGCATTTGGCCGGCCTCCCGCGCTAGAACTCCCGTGCCCTCGATCGCGATGCCTTTCGTGAGGATGAGGGCGTCGCCTACCCCGCCGCCGTCCGGCCTCACTAGCCGCTCTCGCTCGACCTCACCGAGCATCGCTCCGACCACGACGGGTCGGTCCAGCCCATGCGTGATCTCTGTATGGCCGCCTACAAGCTCGATGCCGAGAGCTTCGCAAGTGCCGACCAACTGATTGAAGATCGTTTCCGCCAATTCCGGCTCGGCGCCTTCGGGGAGTAGCACCGTCGCCAGAAACCACAAGGGCATCGCGCCGGCGCAGGCCACATCATTCGCGTTCACATGGACGGCGTACCAGCCGATCATGTCGCTGGCGAACGTTATCGGATCGCTCTTGGCGACGAGGAGACGCGGCCCGCCGGTATCGATGACCGCGGCATCCCGCCCGATGCCGGGGCCGATCAGAACGCGAGAATCCCGATGGGGAACGCGGCTAAGAAAAGAGGCGAGGATTTGATTGGGGAGCTTGCCAATGGGCATACCCGTGCCCGCGACCGTTCGCCCTGAGCGTGTCGAAGGGTGTCCACCGCCCGTAGTCATGGCATCTACCTTCGGCCCTCACTGTCAACCGTCATCTCGTCACCTGTCAACTAAAGCGAGCCTGCCCACGAACTACGCCGTTATACTAATCGGGAACGTTTTCGTCGGAGGTGAGGCCGCTGTTCGGAATCGAAAACGCGCTGGTTGACGCGGCGAGAGAGTTGTACGACGCCATCGGCTGGCCGGGCGTCGTCTTCCTCATGGCGATCGAGAGCGCCTGCATCCCCTTCCCGTCAGAGATCATAATGCCGCTCGCCGGCTGGTTCCTGATCGAGGACCGGGGCCACGGCGCCGAGTACCTGCTCCTCGCGGGCTTCTTCGGGGCTCTCGGCAACGTGATGGGCGCCCTCGTGGCCTACTACGCGGGTGTATGGGGAGGGCGGCCCTTCCTGGAACGCTACGGCCGCTGGGTCCTGATTACTCCGAAAGAGCTCGACACCGCAGACCGCTGGTTTCGGAAGTACGGCGAGATCGCTGTATTCGCGAGCCGGTTGATACCTGTCGTGCGTACCTTTATTAGCCTCCCGGCAGGCATAGCGCGCATGAACGTATGGCGCTTCGCGATGCTAAGCTTCGTGGGCTCTTTTCCGTGGTCGCTGGCGCTGGCGTGGGCCGGCTACCTCCTCGGCGATCACTGGGAGGACCTGACCGAATGGTTCCGGCCGGTGAGCATACCGATCGCCCTTGCCGTGCTGGTTGCGGCGGTGTATTTCGTTTATCGCCGAATCAGGGAGATCAGGGCCGCGGACGCGGAGGGCCGGCGCGAGGAGGAGTTCGAAGCCGGTCCTCCTTGAGCGTCGGCGGTTCCCTGAATGAGACTACTAAACGTTGAGATCAGCCGCCGCAAGGCGGTCGCACTGGGTGTGGGCGGGCCGGTGCTGGTTGCCGCCGTTTCGGCGGCGCTCGTGCTGGCGTTTTCCGGTAATGGCGGCGGTGCCGAGAGTCCTGCGCCGACCGTGAGTTTCGCGGTGACGACGCGGCCCGAGGCGACCGTCCCGCCGACTCCGCCGCCGCCGGACACTTCTTACCGCTTCGTCTTCCAGGAGTTCGGGGCAACGGAAGACAAGATCTGGCGAGTCTCCCCGTCTGATCCCGCGACCCGCGAGCAGCTGGCGGCAATCCAGCACCGAGAGGGTTGGAGTGTTAAACCATCCCTGTCTCCCGATAGCCGCTTCATCGCCTACGTAGCCGTGCCTGAGGGCGCGACTGACGCCAGCTACCAGGGCGAGCTGTTCATGTTGGACCTCAAGCGACAGGAAACCGAACTGGTCTACCGCGGCGTGGACCAACGCTTTAGACCACTGTGGACCCCGGACAGCCAGATCCTCTACGCGAGACGCCTCTTTGGGATGGAGACGTTCATTCTCCAGGTAAAGGTAACGCGGAAACTTGCCCCGGGCGAGACCCCCGTACCGACGCGATCGCCGACGCCAACTCCGACGGAAATACCGATAGAGACACCTCCACCCGAAGAGACACCACCGCCAGAAGAGACGGTGCCCCCGGAGGAGACGCCGCCACCTGAGCCGACACCGACGCCCACGCCAGACCCGGTAAAGGTCATACTCCAGGCACACATGGGCAGCGTCCTCACGTTCATTCCCGTGGGTATTGCTGATGACGGCAAGACCATGTACCTGGTCCAGGTGCAGGGTGGGACCGGCGGGGGCACCCTGGTGATCTCTTACGCTCCTGCAACCAGGCTGGCAATTGACGAGGAAGAGGCGAAAGCGACCCCGCAACCATCTCCGCCTCCTGACGAGCCGCCGCCGGAGCCCACGCCCACGCCAATCAACGCTCAGTTCGTGGTTAAGTTGAGCGACCAGATCGCGCGAGACTACGACCTGAGCCCGGACCGCAAGCGCCTCGCCTTTCTCTCGCAAGAGCTGGTGGAAGGAGAGTTCGTCCTTCGTTCCTACATCGCGGACCTGACCGCAAAGACGATAGCTCCGGTCACCACGGAAGGGCTACCGCCCGGCGATCACTTTCGGCCCCTTTGGCATCCCGATGGCACCCGGCTGGCAGTCGGGTTGTTGCCCACCGGGATCGAGACGGGGGCGGTAGCGCTGATGCCGGTGGCTGGGGGCCCACCGTCATTTCTTCCGGCACCTGAGCGCGGATTCGACGTTCCCGTCGCCTGGGCGCCTGACGGCACGTTCCTTACAGTCACGAGCTACAGCGGTGACTCACTCGCGAACCTCGGAAGCCCGCGGCTTGACCTCGCTGCTCCCACCGGTCAGCGAATCATCATCGCGGACGGCGCCCAGTTTGAAGCTATCGGGTGGTTCCAGCCCTAGGCAGGAAGGCCGCCCGTCCAGGGGCGAGCTAGCCGTGTTATAGTTACCGAAGGAGGACGGATGCTAAAGCGCGTAATCAATTCGGTCCGCCGCAACCACGCTCTCGAGCATGCCACGATCGCGATCCTCCTCAGCCGTCACGGACCGATGCGCATCGTCGGGCGTGCCGTGTCCGATGGTTTCTATATTTATGGGGATGTCCCCACCGACCGCCTGCGACAGCTTGCGGACGAGGCGCTCGACCGCCTTCAGCGCGGCGAGGCGCATTTAGCCGTGTCGCCGCTTTGCGGTACGAACATCGCCGTAGCGGGCGTATTGGCAGGCCTCGGCTCGTATCTGGCTCTCGGCGCGGCCCCGCGACGACTGGGGGGCGTGTCCGGCGCTATCCTCGCCGCCATGCTGGCCGTTCTCGCTGCGCAGCCACTTGGCCGCCTTATACAGAAACACTACACGACTTCTCCCGACCTTGACGGTGTCCGCATTGTGTCGGTGAGCCCTTTGAACAGACGCTTCTTTCGTGCGCATAAAGTGCGGACTGCAGCGGCTTGATCAACGCGGCAATTCCTGCCTGACGGTCCAGGCCTAGAGCATGTCCCGAATTAAAGTAGCTACACTCAACCTCTTCAACCGCATGGGCGAATGGGAAAAGCGGGCGCCCCTGGTCATAGACCAGCTCGAGGCTTTGTCGCCGGATGTAATTGCGTTCCAGGAAGTGGACTTGATGCTTGACCAGGGCATGTGGATCGCGCGCCAGATCAATCTTCGCCTGAAGGACCGGCCGCATTATCGTATCAAGCACGCCGCCAGCCCAGGCAAGCGCGTCAGCTATCACGGGATCGGAACACTCTCGCGGCTGGAGTTCGCGGAGCACGAGGTCCTTGACCTCATGACCTTCGATCGCGTTGCTCAGCGAATGGTCTTTCGCTGCGGCGACCGTTCGTTTGTGTTCGTGAACACTCACCTGCACCACCCGCCGGAGGCGGAAGCAGAGCGCACCGAGCAACTGGAATACCTCCTTCGCTGGCTGGACCGCGATCCCCGATCAGGCCTGCCCCTCGTCATCGCCGGCGACTTCAACTCCTACACACACGAAAAGGCGGTTGCTCTGATGAAGAGCCGCTTCCGCTCGGCGTTTGAGGTGGTGCACGGGCATGAGCCGGACAAGACTTGGCCGACGCCTGTGAATGACTTCGACCCTTCGCCGCACGGCACTCTGGACTACATCTACGTTTCGAATCAGTTCAACATTGTCGATGCGCGCTTGGCTTTCGATACGCCCTCGGCCGAAGATCCGGGCCTCTACCCGTCGGACCACCTGGGGCTCGCCGCAACGCTTGAGATTTGACAGCCGTTGGTGATCCGGAGACGTCCTGATTGCGAATTAACTAAGAAGCTTCGTCGTCCAAAAATCTGCTCTCGGAGCGACCAGGCGGCGAAAATGTCTCCTTGTGCGCGTTATCACAGGTGAAGGGTGCGCGTGGTCACGGATATCGAGATAACGATGGTCTACCTTGCTCGCGTAGATCGCGCGCTCAAGAAGCCCAGGAAACGTTAAAAATCGGTGAATGTCTACTCAAATTCACTTTAAGGCGTTGACATTTATGTTGATAACTTCTATAACCGTTTATACACATGTGCCGCGATGCGGCGTGGCTGGCGGGGGATGATACAAGTACTTCTAGTTGGCAACGAGCGAGGTAATTTTGGCAACCTCGCCGGCGTCCTTGACGCTGAGCAGTTCCAGGTGGACTGCGCTACCGGTGAACCAGAAGTCCTGAACGTGCTCGCCCGTTCCAACCCCAGCCTCATTCTCCTGGAGCTCCTCTCTCCCGACTCGCAGATGCTCTCTATCTGCCGGCGCCTACGTGACCGCCACGCCGTTCCTATCGTCATCTATTCAACAAGCAGCCGGGAGCAGGACGTGGTGCGCGCCCTGGATGCCGGGGCGGACGACTACCTGATGTTGCCGGTCAGGCCTGTGGAGCTGACGGCCCGCCTGCGCGCCGTCCTCCGCCGATCGGGTGATAATGGTCACCCGTCTGCGAACGGCCAGCGCCTCGTGTCGGGTGACCTTGAGCTCCTGCTCGATGAGCATAAGGCCTTCCGCAAAGGCTCTGAGATCGATCTCTCGCCCATCGAATTCAAGCTCCTCGCCTTGCTTGTCCGCGAGACGGGACGACCGGTAAGCCATTCGAGGCTCATCGCTCACGTCTGGGGCCCGGAGTACGTCGATTGCCGCCACTACCTGCGACTGTATATTCGCTATCTACGCGGCAAGATAGAGGACAGCCCTCAGTCTCCGGAGCTGATCCAGAACGAGTGGGGCGTCGGCTATCGCTTCGAGCCCAAGCCGGCGTAGTTCCCTCCATTCCGGAATTCCAATCCGCAATTCTAACGCTTTTCTAACGCGGGTCTTGTCGCTTTATACGCATCTGCAATATTAACCTCTTATTAACCGTTATTCCCAACCAATTTCCGGTCGCGCTAGCGATAGGGGGGGAGCATGAACCGCATCCTGGTCGTAGGGGAGAGACCAGAAGATGCGCAGGCCTTGGCGTACCGTCTGGGTCTGCTGGGATACGAGGCGGCGCCCAGCGCCGGCGAGATAGCGCTGGCATTGAGGGCGCTCATAGCGTTCAAGCCGGACGTTATCATCTTCAACGCCGACGCCGGCGATCATTCCAGGGAAGTGTTCCGGCTCCTCGAGCGCGTCTCGCAACTGCCTATCCTTGTGCAGGGTGCAGATACCACAGGTGACGAGATGGTCGCCTATCTGGACGAAGGGGCAGTCGGCTACCTTCCGAAGCCGGTCACGCCGACCCTACTCTGCGCCCGGATCACGGCCATTCTGCGGCGGTCTCCACAACCTACCGATAACGGTGTCATTCAGGCGGGAAGCGTGACCCTGGACCTGGAGCGACGGCAGATACACAAGAACGGCTCGCGCATCTCCCTGACCCCAACCGAGTTCAAGCTTCTCCGGACGCTCGCGGAATACTCGGGCCGCCCCTGCAGCCAGAAGTTTCTGCTCCAGCGAGTATGGGGCGAGGACTTCAGCAGCTGCACTCACTATCTCCGGCTCTACATAGGGTACCTCCGGCAGAAACTGGAAGATGATCCCAAGAAGCCACGGCTCCTCGTCACGGACTGGGGACACGGATACAGACTTGTAGCCGACTACGGCCGGGCACCTGCCACAGCCCTGCAGCCGGTCCGGGCGGCGAGTGCTTGACGGCTCCGGGCGATCGTAAGCGGATTCTCTTCGTCTCCCCCAAGAAGGAAGCGGCGCCCCTGCTCGGTCAGCTCCGCGCCGCCGGCCACCATGTGTCATTGGTCGACGATCTCGATCAAGCGACGGCCCTGCTAATCCCGGGTGGCTTCGACCAGACTCTCATTTCCGGCAGTGCACTGGCTCTGTTGCTGAGGCAGCGACACCTGCTGGAAGGCGCCGACGCCGACTCCTGGCGCCGTTCGACTATCGCCATTGCGCATGACCTGAGGAGGCTCTTAGGTTCACTTGAGTCGATCGTTCAACAGGAAGGTCCTGGCAACAGCTTTGCCGCTCCCGGAGTCGATGTAGCCCAGGTTGCGCGCACGATCAAGATGCTCTCGGTCTTTCTTCTCGAGCTGACGGAGGAGCTCGACGGCGGATCCGGCGCGACGCTTGCGCTGAGCCGGTTCGATCTCGAGGATGCGGTCGAGACCGCTGCGATGGCCGTGTATCCATCTGCCTCTGATAGGCGTCAGCGGCTTTTCATTGACATCGATGAGAGCGTCGCCCTTATCGTGGCTGATCGGACCAAGGTCAAGCGAATACTCACCAGCCTCCTGGCACATGCGTCGAACCAGAGCCGCCGTCTCGGCACCGTCACTGTTCGCGCCTACAGGGACCTGGATGAATGCAACGTCTGCGTATGCTACCGTGGAGAGACCATGAGCACCTCCGAACTAGGCGACCTCTTCCGCCCGGCCCCCGCGGACTCTCGTCCAGGCCTCTACACGGTCCAGAGCCTCGTCGAGGCGCACGGCGGGCGTCTGTGGATCGAGAGCGAAAAGAGCTCAGGCACCACCATCTTCGTGTCACTCCCGTCACCGGCCGTCGTCCCTGGTGAAAGCGCAGTCGCCATAACGGCCACCTGACGTCTCGCCATGAAGAGGTGGCTCTTCGCTCCGATAATCGCCGGAGCCCTCACACTCATCCTCGCATCTTACTTAACGGGCATTATCGCCGCTCGGGCCCAGGAGCAGGTGCAGGTTCGCATCGACTCCATCGATACGTCTGCCTATCCCCGCCTGCGCGCGTCAGTTACGGTCGTCGATGGGTCCGGCCGACCGATTGTCGGTCTGGCACCACAGGCGTTTGCCGCCGAGGCCGACGGCCAATCGCTGCCGCTCATGGGCGTGACGACCGCGCTCGACGCCAACGTTCCCGCTGCCGTTGTGCTGACCTTCGATACGAGCGGGAGCATGCAGGGGACGGCTATCGAGCAGGCTAAGGCAGGTGGGAAGGCCCTCGTGAACCAGCTCGGGCCGAACGACCGGGTCGCCGTCATCACCTTCAGCAACACCGTCCAGATGGTGCAGGGGTTCACAACTGATCGCGGGGCGCTGGCAGCGGCGATCGATGGAATTGTCGCTGCCGGCAACACCGCCCTCTACGACGGTGTCGTCGCGGGCGTCAACACGGCCGCTCAGGCCGGCACCCAGCGCCGGGCCGTCGTCCTCCTTTCGGACGGCAAGGACTCCGGTGGCGTCAGCGCCAGCGACCGCAGCTCATCGCTCGCCGCCGCGCAGACCGCCGGAGCGCCCTTCTTCGTCGTCGGCCTGGGCGAGGTCGATCAGGCGTATCTTCAGGAGCTGGCGAATGTCACGAAAGGGCAACTCTTCCTCACCCCGTCGCCGGAGGCGCTCCAGGGGCTGTACGAGACGATCGGCCAGGCCCTCCGCAACCAGTACATCCTGGACCTGGACGCGGCCAGCGTTGACCCCGCCTCCGCCCGAACCTTGCGCGTGCAGGTGAACACCGGTGCCGCGGTCGCCTCAGCAGAGGCGCCGCTGGACCTTTCCGCCTTCGTTGTGACGCCGGCGCCCACTGCCGCCCCTACCGCCCCGCCGACGCCGGTCGCTACTCCCGTCAGCGAGACGGAAGGCGGAGGCGTTTCGCCGGTTCTCCTGGCAGCCGCCGGCCTCGCAACAGCGGCCGTCCTCGCGGGCGGCGGCATCGCTTTCACGCGACAACGGCGGCGGCGCGCCGCGGCAATGGCACAAGAAGCGCAGGTGCTGAGGCGGCCTGCAGGCGCCTCTGCGCGACCCACCACCGAAGCCGCGGGGCCGGTGTTCATGGGAAAAGGCCCCACTGCCCGAGACAACGCAGAGGCGTGGCTGGAGGTGATCGCGCCGCAGTCCGGAGAGCGCTACGCGATCGGCGAAGAGCCGGTAACCGTGGGATTCACCGGCGACTGCACAATCTGCCTGCCGGACGGCTCAAACCGACGCTTTGACCGCTTCCGCGTCTGGCGGCGCGAAGGGCGCTACATGCTGCACAATCTGTCGCGCTTCGGCGGCGCCACCATTGGCGGCAAACCAGTACCGTGGGCGGTCCTGGAGGACGGCGACGAGATCCAGCTCGGCGAGTGGCGTCTCGTATTCAGAACCGTCAATCGCGACAGCGACACCTGAACGTGGCCCTCCACCGACGCGGCGGGTCGGCGGTCTCTGCATCCACGATCATCGAGAGTTTGAAGGTGCGCGCAACGCAGAGACGAGCGTGGCTACTGCCATCGGCGGCGCTATTGATGTGGCTCGTGTTTCTGGCCTTCCTGATCCCCTACGACCCGGACGAAGCGGTCTACAAGATCGTCGCCGTGGATGTCCTGGAAGGACACTGGCCATACGATCACCTATTCGTCAATCGTGGGCCGCTCTTATTTCTTGCTTACCTGCCTGCTGGTCTCACCGGCAGCATCGAACTGCAGCGGCTGGTCGCGGCACTCGCGATCGTGGCTTCAGTACCACCATTCTTCCTGCTTGCGCGCAAATGGCTCTCGGGCAGACAGGTGGCGCTGGCCGTGGTCAGCTACTGCGTGCTTGTAGCCAACCCATTCATGATCGCCGGTGCGAACAACGAGGCGTTTCTTCTGGCGCCGCTCATCGCCGCCATGGTAGTGCCGTCTGCTGTCCTGGCCGGCGTGCTTATCGGCGCCGCGATCATGCTGAAGATGACGGTATTGCCACTAATACCGGCGATCTTGTTCTTGCGGAGGAAGGACCTTCGCGCCTCAGTCATCGCGGCACTCGCCGCCTGTGTCGCGTTAACGGTCCCGTTCGTGCCGGTCTGGAATGATTTCTGGACCGCGAACGTCACGTTCGCCTTCAGTTATGCTGACTACTCGGCTCCCGAACGGCTGGCCAATACCTTCGCCATTCATTGGGGCGTGCTGCTCGGCGCTCTTCCCATTTGGCTGGCCGTCGTCGTCGGTGGATTCCGCGAACGGCGATGGGCGCTTTGGCTGTTGCTTATCAGCGGCATAGTCGCTGCCAAGTCGACTGGCTTCAATGCCACGCACTATTATGCCCTAATCACGCCCGCGGCAGCGCTCTTTGCTGGTGAAGGGCTTGATCGCCTCCTGCGCCGGCCGAGGCTTATGGCGGTGGTTCTCGCGCCCGCAACGTTGGTCTGGCTCTCGGTGGTTGTCGCCGGGCTGTCGATCCTGGTGATCGGCGGTCATCGTCCGTACTCGGACATCGTCGCGGAGCTGAAGGGACGCCCCGGCGAGCTCTACGTCCTCGGCGACCACCCGGAGATATACGCATATGCGGACCGGCAACCTCAGAGGCGGTACTTTTTCGCCGTGCCTCTCGTTTTCCGGAAGGACTGGGGCTCAAGCATGCGTGCTGAGCTTCTCGCCTGTCCCCCGGAGTTTTTGGTGTTGCCCTCGATCACACGATTTCGGGTCGAATGGGCGGGCGATCTCGCCGCCGTCTACCGCACGCGTCTTGAATTCAAGAAGGCAACGCTACTCACAGACCCGAAGCATTCGTGTGTGGCTCGCGACCTGACGAACGACCCGCGATAGCTGAAGTCCATTTCTAACGATTTTCTGCAACCTCTCATGCATCCCGTTCACCCCTGCCCCACTAGTATCGTCACCAAACGAGCTTGCGTGTGGTGGGTGCACATCGGACAGGGGTGAGGTCGGCCGCTTCTAGCCGGAAGAATAAGACCCCCACGCCGGGACGTTCCAACCAAGAATAAACAGTTCAAAAGGGAGGAACAAAGAAGTGTTCTATTACATGATTGCTACGTGGCTCAAGTCCCACGTGCGCAGCGAGCGGGGCCAGGACCTGCTCGAGTACGCTCTGCTCGGTGGTCTGATCGCGGCCGCCATCGTCGCCGTTCTGGCGCTGATGACCGGCTCGCTCAACACGATGATCACCAACATCGGCAAGTGCATCGACTTCACGAGCAGCACGAACTGCGATCCCGGCTTCTAAGCTGAGGACGCTCATTCCGGGCGGTGGGGCAGATCTGCGTCAGCCTCCCGCCCGGAATCTCCGTGTTAAATGCAAGCCAGTGAGATGAGCCCTTTCATGGTCACCCAAGCCGAATCCACTCAGAGTCGAGGCTACAGGGCGGTCCTATCGTTTCCACGCACAAGGACCGCCTTGAGGTGGTTCTTCTCGTGGCGCCGGCTGCGGATCTTGGGTTGGTGGCTCTTCTGGTTAGTGTTTATCGATTTCGTCTGGGCGCTTCTGCGGGGCGCTGCCGACAACGCCGGTCTGCCCGTGCATGGGGCCGCACTGGAGCGGGGCCTCTTCGGCGGTCTGCCGAGTCTTTGGCTTCAAGAGAACGTCTATGAGCAGGCTCCGGTAACCTTGAGGTGGGCTTCGACCGTTGTCCACGGTTCTTGGTTCATCGTGCCTGTTCTGGCTGGCGTGCTCGTTACATGGAAGGCGCCCAGCCGAATCGGGTCGTTCTTCCGCTGGTGGACGGCCGTCTACCTGATCTGCCTCGTCGGTTTCGTATTGTTCCCGCTGGAGCCCCCGTGGATGGCCGACTCGAATGTCGTGAGAATCAACGAGCTCGTAGTCGGCGATATCCGAGACCCGAACCCGGTCGCGGCCCTACCGAGCCTGCACGTTGCCTTGCCGCTAACGCTGGCTTTCTGGTTTTTCCGGGAGAACTGGCGTCTTCCCGGCACCTTGCTCATCGCCTACGCGCTGGTCGTGACGATGGAGGTCATCCTTTCGGGTGAGCACTACGTTATCGATGCGCTTGGTTCCGTGGCTGCGGCATCAGTCGTTGCGGTCGCGGCCACCCGATTCGACTATCGACGAGTATTCTCGCGCCTGCCGAGACTGCAGCCGAGACTAACCGCCGGCAGTCGAGTGCCGCAGGGTGCCCCGGTGCTGGAAACAGTGAGGGCGCGGCAACGGTGGGAGAGAGGACAGGCGATCATAGAGATGGTCCTCGTCCTTCCGCTGATCTTCGTTTTCATCCTGCTCCTGGCCGACTTTGGGATCGCTCTCGACCGGCGGGAGGTGCTTCAGCATGCGGTCCGCGAGGGCGCCCGCTACGGGTCCGTGGGCCACAGCATAGCCGATATCCAGCAACGGACAAGCGAACAGTCGCAGACGCTGCTGAATGACCCGGCAATGATCACCGTGTGCTACGCGGATGATCCAGGCGATGCGGAGACTGTACTGGGTAACCCCGGCGATGACGTG
>WNGA01009040.1_pt1 | contig 27239 bp, 28 predicted proteins | sample 5400061 | NCBI WGS metagenome assembly WNGA01 (sample SAMN13153366, study PRJNA577476) | soil metagenome | isolation source: 100 cm soil or saprolite under grassland replicate 2 | place: USA:California | collected 2016-06-15
AGCCGCGCACGCGTCCGGCCTTGTCCACGTCGGTTACCTCGGTGTTGCTCACCGAGAAATGCGCCTCGCGCGTCACGTCGCGCGTCGAGCCATCGGCGTAGCTGGCGAGCACGAGGAATTGCTGCGCGCGGCCGGGCAAGTCCATCTCGATCTCGCGCGGAAGGATTTCCAGCTTCGTGGCCCGGCCATCTTTCAAGTCATCGAGCCTGGCGCCTTCGACAATCCATTGGCGGAGCAACTGGTGCTCGCGGGAACCGGGTTTGAGCGCCTGCTGGCCTTCGTGCGGGATTTCGCCCAACGGCTTGAGCAGCAGAATCGACTCCTCCACGTTCACGCGGTTGAAGCGCCGGCCGGACAAATCGTTGATGAGCGACTGGTAGTCGAACTGCGGGTCGTAGCCGCGCAGCGACAGTTTGAATCCGTTCTTGCCCTTGGCCGAGCCGTGGCAGGTGCCCGCGTTGCAGCCGGCTTTGGCCAGAATCGGCTGGATGTCGCGGACGAACCGCACGGGCGTCGGGTCCGCGCCTTCGACATTCACCGCGAGCTTCGCTTCCTTTCCGGCGGCCGAAACGAGGACCGCCGCCTCGCCCTTGGCCTTCGGACGCAGATAGCCTTTCTCGCCCACTTCGATGGAGGCGCCTTCGCTTTTGAAGCTGGCCTGCTCGGTCAAATCGACGCTTTGGCCGCCCTCAACGACGCCGAGCACGAGGACGCGACGCTCATCGCGGGCGTCTCGCAATGTGAGCGAGGCCGGTTCGAGCTTGAGCGACTGGATGGCAGGCAACGGCGGCGCGGGGGGCGCCGCGCCCGCTTTCTCGGCGGCCACGATTGGCGATGGACAAGAGAGGGCCGCCGCCGTTCCCACAACGGAGGCAAGAAAGTGAAAACGATTCGTTCGCATGTGCTTGCAACTAATGCAGACGCTCGGCAAAGCAGGCTCTATTCAGCCTCTTTCCGCCGTTGTGGGATGCTAGGCCGATCTGGCAAAAGAGGCAAGACGCGAATCCGACGAATTTGGGGCACCGGAGAGGCGATTTCAGCGGGGCCCAAGCCGGCGGCAGGCGTGCCAGGACAGCGCCCTGGTTTTCCGTCCGCAAAACTGCGGACTGCTTTCCGGAGCGACAAAGCGATAATCTTTGAATGTGAAGTACCAACATTAACTCCAAACCGAGAAAGGAAACCATTATGGCGACGTATCTCATGCTAGGCAAATACACCCCCGGCGGCATTGCTGGAGCTTCCCCGGCGCGCACCAAGGAAATCACCGATCTCATCACCCAGTGCGGCGGCAAAGTGGAGTCGATGTACGCGCTGACCGGCGACCAGGACCTGGCGTTCATGGTCGACTTTCCATCGACCGAGGAGGTGTTACGCGCCTCTTTCGAGCTGGCCAGGTCCACCGGCATTTCGTTCAACTCGAATGAGGCGGTGCCCGTGGCCCAGTTCGACCGAATCATCAGCACGGCGGGTGACGCGGCCAAAACCCCACGCCGCCAGGTCACGGTCCGGGCGTGATCACCTCATTGCCCGCCAGAAAAACCAGGTCGCGCTGAAAGACGGCGATTGCCAGGTCGCCTTTGGCATGCACGGCGGTCACTTCGCGCAGGATGGGCCCGGTCGCGTCGAGGTGGAAGAGAAGCTGATTGGGCCGGATCTCGACGCGCACCTCCCGCACGGCCTGATGGTGCGAGCGATCCAATGAGTCCGCCAGACGCAACAGCGCAGCGAGGCATTGGACAGTGCGCCGATTCCGCGAGTCGAGCGCACGAAACTCGTCGTGCGCCGTCTGGGGCATCGCCTTGCGGTGGTAACGGGCGACCTGGGCGATGAGTTCGACTTCGGGCGGCGAGAAGTGGACCCAGGGCCGTTCGCGGATCAAGCGGGCGGCCCTCTTGTGATGTCCTTCGGCCAGCGGGTCCTGGCCCTGGCCGATGTCATGAAGCCACGCGGCGGCTTCCAGGAGCACTCGCTCTCGCGAGCCGAGGCCGTGAAGATCGAGGAGTTGGTCGAAAAGTTGGGTGGCGAGCCGGGCGACGTGTTCGACGTGCACGGGCCGCAGTTCCAGCTCGCGCATGAATGCGAGCGCCTCGTCGCGGGCCGTGGTTTCACTCATGAGCAGCCCCCTCGATTCCCAAATCGCGCATCGGGGCTATGAACGGCGGCTGCTGGCACGGAGTCCCGGCTTTAGCCGGCTGGACGTCCTGCCGCCTCAAGGCGGGACTCCATGCAAGAGCCGGTTCATGGAGAGCGGGTTTCAATTTTTGTTCTCCAGCACGAGGGCAAACGTCACAGGCCGGTGAAACACCGCCGCGGCGAGGTCTGACTTTTTTGTCGCGGAAGCCACTTCGCGGCTGCACGGATGGCGGGTGTGCAGGCGCATGAGGAGCGTGTCCGGCAGGATTTCCACGCTGACACCGGCGACGTGGCGCTGGTGGCCGCGGTCGAGGCCATCGGCCAGGCGCAAGAGCGCGGCGAGTTGCTGGACCCGGAGGCGTTCGGCGGGCGACAGCGCGGCGAATTCCTCGTGCTCGAGATCCGGCGGGCTTTTGCGGTGATAGCGGGCCACCTGGGCCGTGAGCGTGACCGCCTCCTGATCGAAATGTTTCCAGCCATGCTCGCGAATGAGCCGGGCGGATTCGCGATGGTGTCCCGAGCCGTCGGGGGAAACGCACCAGCCGATGTCATGCAACAGCGAGGCCGCTTCGAGAATGAAGCGGTCCTGGTTGTCCAGGCCGTGGAGATCCTCCAGTCCGTCGAAGAGTTGAAGCGCGAGCGTGGCGACGTGCTGGACGTGGTGCGGCTCTTCCTCCAGCGCCTGCATGAGGGCCAGGACTTCTTCGCGCGCGGCGGGAAGGTTCATCGGGAATCGAGCAGCGCGCCAAAGCGCAAGCCGCGAGTGCTGACGTGCAACGCGCCAAAGCCGAAGTAGTTCATGACCGATTCATAAATGGCCACCCCCATGAGGATGACATCGGCGCGATTGGACGGCAGGCCGGGAATCCTTTTCCGCTCGGCGACCGGCAGGCTCCAGAGGTGGACCATGGTGTCGAGCACTTGCTGACGGGAAAGGCACGTGCTGTCGATGTCCTCGCGGCTGAAGTGCGGCATCTTCTTTTCCATGCGCGCCAGGATGGTCGTCGTGCCTCCGGTGCCTACGAGGGTCACGTTCTGGCGCGCGGCTTCGGTGAGAGTGGATTCCATCGCAGGGCCCACCTGGTGCTTGAAAAACTTCTGAAGCCAGTCGCGACAGCCGGCAAGGTCTTGGAGGGACGGCGGGTCGAGCGGGCGAAGCTTCTCGAGCAGGCGCACGCTGCCGAGCGGGAAACTCTGCCGGGTCCTGATCCCCGAGGATGAATTCGGTGCTGCCACCGCCCACGTCCAGAATCAGCAGTGGCTTGCCGTGGAACCGCTCGTCGCTCGTGACGCCGCGGTACACCCATTCGGCCTCCTGCTCGCCGGAGATAATCTCGACGCGCAATCCGGAAGCGCGCCGGACGGCCGCGACCAAATCGTCCGGATTCTTCGCATCGCGGGCCGCGCTCGTGGCCAGCACGCGGATGGCCGAGGCATCCTGGTCGCGGGCGTAAGCGACGAATTTGGCGACCGCGCTGGCTGTTCGCTGGATGGTGACCGGCTGGAGGACCTGGGTGTCGTAAAAACCGGCTCCGAGGCGGGTCTGTTCGGATCGTTCGTCGACGGGCTGGATGAGACCGTCGCGAACGTCGCCCACCAACAGCTTGATGCTGTTGGTGCCAATGTCGATGACGGCGCCGCGTCGGCTGCTCACGCCAGGAAGCTTAACCAGCCGGTGGGCGGGAGGCAAACTGCCACTGTTGACACCGAGTGAGAACGCAAGCTTGCGCGGAACTTATCGCCCGATCACAATCGCGCCATGAGCGTCACCGAACTGCCCATCGCCATCGACCGTGAGATACTCGCGGCCTTCTGCCGTGAGCGGGGCATTCGCAAGTTGAGCCTGTTCGGGTCGGTCCTGCGGGAAGACTTCGACCCGGCGCGCAGCGATGTTGACGTACTGGCGGAGTTCGCGCCCGGCGCGCTGGACGGCGTTGGCCTGCGCTACTTCGGCTACGGCGAGGAACTCTCAGCCGTCCTCGGTCATAAAGTGGATTTCTGTTCCAAGCTGAACAAATACATTGCTGAAGCCGTTCGCCGCGAGGCCATGACGCTCTATGAGCAACCATGACCCGAAGGTGACCCTGCGGCAGATCACGGATTACGCCCGGCAGGCCCAAGCGATTTGCGCCGATAAGACGCTGCCGGCACTTATGGCCGACTGGCAGGCGTTGCTCGCCTTCGAACGGGCTCTGGAAATCCTCGGCGAAGCCGTCAAGCGGCTGCCGCCGGAGTTACTAGACCGCTACCCGGCCGTGCCGTGGCGGCTTGTGGCCGGAATGCGCGACCGCCTCAGTCACGGGTATGACGACATACGGCACGACGTCCTGTGGAACGCCGTGCAGCGCGACGTACCCGTGCTGCTCGACACGGTCGAACAGATGCTGCGCGACCTCGAATCCAACTCCGGCCCAACGTGAAGAAACACGCCAGCCAAAGTGTAGCACAGGCCGCCGGCCTCTGCCTTCCGGCGAATCACCGGACGGAACGGTGAATGATAACCTGCGCCGCACCGGCGTCGCTTCTCACAAGGACGTCCTTCTCCTGCGAATCGGGCACGTCACCGACCGGGGACGGGCAGGTCGCCCATGCCACCCAATCACCGAAAGGACGTAGGCGCGAGGGCTTCCAGCACGGTGCAGAGCGTCTCGAGGCGGGGTGTCGGCACACCGCAACGCCGAGCCTGCCGGAGTGGTTCGAGGAAGAGGCTTTCCAGTTCGAGCGGCTGGCCGCGCTCGAAATCGATCAGGGTCGAGGCCTTGTATGCGCCCATTGTTCGGGTGCGCTCGATGTGCACTTGCACGACGGACTCGTCGAGCTTGAAGCCGAGCGCCTGGGCGGCGTGGACGACTTCGAGCATCAACTCGCGGACGATTTCGCGCCAGCCGGGATCGGCCAGGAGTTTGTCGGTGGTGAGACACGGGCCGCGCGTTCCGATGGGACCGCCGCGCGTGAACCCTTCGAGGCCGCCACTGCTGGCGACGCCCAGGCCGTTGAACGGAACATTCCAGACGAGCTTCTCCCAATGGGCGCGGGCGAGGTCGTCGGTGACGTCGCAGGGGACGCCGGCGCGCTGAAACATGGAGCGAAGGTCGTGCGTGCGCGGCTCGGGCCAGCGCCCGAACTCGCCGAGCACGATGCGCCCGTGGTCGATGTGCTGCACGACTCCCGGAGCGATGCGATTGAGGCAGACGAAACAAAGCCCGCCCAGGACCTGTTCCGGCTTGAAAAGGGCGGCGAGTTGTTCCTCGTTGCCCAGGCCGTTCTGGAGTGTCAGCAGCGCGGTGCGCGGGCCGACCAGCGGCGGGAGAAGCTTCGCAAACTGCTCATTGGCAGTGGTCTTCAGCGCAATGATGACGAGGTCGGCGATGCCAATCTGACCCGGTTCCCGGGCGCACTTCGGACGCGCGTGAAAGTCGCCCTGGGGGCTGCGAATGCTGACGCCATGACGGCGGACGGCCTCGTAATCGGAACGGAGCAGGAAATGCACGTCGCGTCCGTCGCGACAGAGATTGCCGCCGTAGAAGCTGCCCACGGCGCCACAGCCGACAAGGGCGATTTTCATGGGCAGCGGAAGGGTGACGGGGTGTTGGAGTGATGGAGTAATGGAGTGTTGGGAACAGGGTGGGCTGTCCGGCCCCATTACTCCAGCACTCCATTCCTCCATCACTCTATTCCTCCGAAAAAAAAGCTCCCTGACCGAAGCCAGGGAGCCGCGACAAAACCGTTGGATTACTTGGCGCCGAGGATGGCGTCCTTCGCGGCCTTGGCGACGCGGAACTTCACGACGCGCTTGGCGGGAATCTGGATCTGCTCGCCGGTGGCCGGGTTGCGGCCGATGCGGGCCTTGCGGTTGACCAAGACCAGTTTGCCGAGTCCCGGCAGGGTGAAGCTGTTCTTGGCGTTTTTGTAAGCGAGGTGGGCGATGTGTTCCAGGATTTCGCCCGCCTGCTTCTTGGTGATGCCGGCCTTCTCGGCGACGGCGGCCGCGATTTGCGACTTCGAGAGTGCTTTTGCCATAGTCTGATGAGTGTTGTTGGTTGTGTTTTGCCCGTCGGACATGCGACGTGCTGGGAGTTAAAGCGGATGCAAAACCTGCTGCAAGTGAAAAAACGCCTGAAAACAAAAGATTTTTTGAGGGTCGGGCCTGCCCGGGAGCGTCCCGGAACGGACGCCGGGCTTGACTTGCCGCCGCGAATTCCGAACATCCGACGGAGATGGCCGCGCTCTTCACCATTCACTCGGAGTTCCGCTACGAGATCGTCCGAAAGATCTTCGAGGGCGGCATGGGGATCATTTACGAAGCCGAACAGCACGGCGCGCGCGAGTTCGTGAAACGCGTGGCGATCAAAGTCGTCCGCCAGAGCTACGCCAACCAGCAGCAGTTCATCGAGAACTTTGTCGGCGAAGCCAAGCTCGTCGCCGACCTCATTCACACGAACATTGTCCAGACCTACCATCTGGGCGAAGCCAAGGGCATTTACTTTATCGCGATGGAACTCATCCGCGGCGTGAATCTCGAGCAGTTCGCCGAGCAACTGCACGACAAGAGCCGCGTGCTGCCCGTCGAGATCGCTGTGTTCATCGCCAGCCGCGTCTGCCGCGGGCTGGCCTACGCGCACGACAAGACCGACAAGGACGGCAAGCCTCTCGGCCTCGTGCACCGGGATGTCTCCTTCAAGAACATCATGATTGCCTTCGAGGGCGACGTGAAGCTGACGGACTTCGGCATCGCCAAGGCGCGCGGGTTCCTCGTTGACAACGAGGGTGAAGTCGTCGCCGGCAAGGCCGACTACATGAGCCCCGAGCAGGCCGACTTCCAGATCACCGACAAACGCAGCGACCTGTTTTCACTGGGAGTCGTGCTCGCGCACCTGCTGCTGGGCCGAAACGTGTTCAAGGGCGAGACCCCCGAGGATTCGCGCAAGAACGTGATGAACCTGGGGATACCCGACTTCCGCTCGCTGGACCCCCGCATCGACGAGCGCCTCAATGAAATCCTCCACAAGTCCCTCTCGCGCGACCTGGCCAAGCGCTACACGGACGCCTCGGCGATGCTCTACGATCTCGAGCATTACATCTATCATTCCGGTTACGGGCCGACGAACGAGACTCTGGGCAGGATGATTCGCGAGTTGTTCGGCCAGGACACGCGGCTCGCCACCAGCGACGCCAAAGGTAGCACTGAACTCATCGAACGCACCGCGCGCGCCACGTCGCAGGACAAACGCAAGTAGCCCGGCCTTCGTCTGTTTCTCGGAGTATTCAGTAATCAGTAATCAGTATTCAGTGTTCCGGAGGAGTGCATACTGATTACTGATTGCTGATTGCTGATTGCTGATTACTGATTGCTGATTACTGATTACTGATTACTGATTACTGATTACTGGTACCTTTCCAATCATGCCCGCGCTCAAGACCTCCGCTCTCCGCATCGCCCTGCTCCAGCAGGCCTGCTCCGCCGACCCTCGAGCCAACCTCAAAAAGACCCTCGCCTTGGCCGAGCGCGCCGCCAGACAGGGCGCCCAGATCATCTGCACGCAGGAACTCTTCCGTTCACAATACTTTTGCCAGAGCGAGGACCACGCGAACTTCGCGCTCGCCGAGAGCATCCCCGGCCCCAGCACCGACGCCTTTCAAAAGCTGGCGAAAAAACATCGCGTCGTCGTCATCGCCTCGCTGTTCGAGAAGCGCGCCGCCGGCCTTTACCACAACACCGCCGCCGTCATCGACGCCGACGGGTCGCTGCTCGGCATCTATCGCAAGATGCACATCCCGGACGACCCGCTGTTTTACGAGAAATTCTATTTCACGCCCGGCGACCTTGGGTTCCGCGCCTGGCAGACCCGTTACGCGAAGATCGGCGTGCTGATTTGCTGGGACCAATGGTATCCCGAGGGCGCGCGGCTTACGGCGTTGCAGGGCGCGGAGATTTTGTTTTACCCGACGGCCATCGGCTCCAACTCCTCGCCAGGGCCAGCGTGGACCGCGAGGAGATCCTCATCGTGCCCGTGGACCTGGCGAAAGTGGACTCGACGCGCACGCACTGGCCCTTTTTGCGCGACCGGCGGATCGATGCTTATGGCGGACTGACGCAGCGGCTGCTCGATTAGCCTCCGCGAGCCGCTCAAGTCGCCTTGCGCAAACTGTGCAAATGCGCATACTATTTGTCGTGAAACTTCGCGGCCTTGAAGATGTTCTGGAAAAGAGGCCCTTCCAGTCTTTCGACATTCACGTCGACGGCAAGACTGTCACCGTCGAACATCCCGATCAGGTACTATTCGCCTTTGGTCGGACGACAATCGTGGTGGCGCCAAGGGATGAGCACATCCACATCATCGATGTTGACCAAATCCAATTCCTCTCAGTTCATCGACGACGCAAAACGTCGAGATGACTACAACTACTGCGCCACTCTGCGACCGGCGGGTGGACGCGTATGGGGACATCAAGAGGCGGCTGATTGACCAGGCGCCGAGGACGGACTAGAAAGAGGGCGTGATTGGCACCGAACAGATACGCCGGCGGTTGAGCAACGGCTTCCGCCCGTTCAAGCTGCGCCTTTCCGACGGGCGGACGATTGCGGTGAACCACCCTGAGTTCGTGGCGATTGGCCGCGGCATCGTGGTGGTGGTTGGTCCGGATGACACCGTCAACACGGTCGACGCCCTGCACATCGTCTCCATCGAGGAATCGCGCGCGAAGAAGTGACAGGCTTGCTGGACAGCACGCCTTGACCCCGTGGCACGCGACCCCTACATTTTGCGACGAAGCTTATGCCTCTCAACTACGAAGCCCTGGCCCAGGACGCCCTCAAACTCTCCCCACAGGAGCGCGCGCGGCTCGCACACGATCTCCTCGTGAGTCTTGAGGGAACCGAAGAAGACCCCGCGGAAGTCGAGCGAGCTTGGCGCGAAGAAATCGAGCGCCGGATGGCCGACGTGCGCGCAGGCAACGTCACCGGCATCCCTGCTGACGAGGTCTTCGCGAAGCTGCGCGCCAGGTAATGGGCCTGACCCAGTTTGATGATCCCCAACGCCTTTTTACAGGAAAAGGACGGAAGCGTCGCCAGCGGCCGGATTCACGCCTTTGAAGACACCTTGAATTGGGACATCGAGACCAGGAAAGCCTACAACGCCGTCGCCGAACAGCCCGACAAAATCTCCGAGGTGATGCAGGTTTCCTACACCTTTCTCGGCGGAAATGACATGATGGCCCACGTCACCATGATGTCCGCTCGCTTCGTCGAACAGCGTGGCGTCCTCAAATTCACCGGCTTCCTCATTCCCACGGTGGCGACTTTCATCGAGATCACAGGGACGTAACCCGGCATGAACATCTACTTCTCAGACGTGTTTGAAGTCGCCCCAGAGGCATTGGAGCAGTATGGCGCATTTAACATTTCCCTGATCAGCGACCTGCCGTTGTTTATTGACCCGTTTCTCTTGTTCAACAGCAAGAAACCAGAATACCAGCGTCTTCACGACGAGATTATCCATTATCTGCGGTTTCTCAAAGACCGGGCAATAACCACTGAATTGAATCCGGGACTCCTCAATGCTTGGTATCGATTTCCCGAAGTGAAGCAGAATTATCTTGGTTTCTGCGTTGGTGGAAATAGCGGAAGCGGCCTTGGCAAGCAGTTCGCAGAATCTTTACACTCAAACCTGCAAGCGCTATTTGTCAATTTTGGACACGAGACAGTCACGAAGGGAAGCCATCTCGAAAAACTCTGCTTGATCAAAGATCGAGTTGGGAAAGACAACATCAGCGACCTTACCACGAACCTGATTAAAGGCTTTCTCCTTGAATACACTCAAGCGTTCGCCGTGAAGCAGATCGGCCTGAAATTTCGCAAACGCTTCGCGATTCAGAAGGTCTCCTTTAACTACAACACGGAAAGCTGGCAGCCTGGCACGTTCGATCTCCCGGAATGGCGTGGCGATTACGTGCTGCTCACGCCCAAGAACATCCTGACCAAGGACGATATCTGGATTAACAAGCACGACCTGTTTGAAGATTACGACTCCATTCCTGAGTCGATCTCGAACGATGCACTTCGCGCACAGGTGAACCAATACTTCCGCGCGGTTCTTCCCAAGAACCCAAATGAGTCGGAACGTAAGGAGGCAGCGCGCAAAACGATTGTCCACTTTCCAGAACTCTTTGACTACTACATCCGCCATAAGGAGGACCACGGAGACAAGGCTGTCTCCGTCAGTCATCTCAAAGTGCTGGAATCGCACCAGCTTTACGTTGAGCAATTCAAAGCGCTGGTGGAGCTTCTTGCAAAACGGACAGACTTTTATGGCGTTCTGGGCAACACGCACGATGAGGCACGCGCCCGGATCAATTTTCTAAAGGATGTAATCGAGAAACAAGACGGCTACAAACTGCTTTACCTGAAAGGCGACCCGATTAAGCGTGAGAACGACCTTCAAATCCTCTATCGCTTCACTTGGTTCGCAACTCCCAGCGACGTGAATCGTGAGGTCAATAATGGGCGCGGTCCGGTTGATTTCAAAATCTCACGCGGCAGCAAGGATAAGACGCTTGTCGAATTCAAACTGGCTGGAAACACGGCGTTGGAACGGAATCTTGAATCACAAGTTGAAATTTACGAACAAGCCAACGACGCAAAGAAATCCTTCAAAGTCATCATTTATTTTTCCCCGCTTGAGTTGGCGAAAGTGGTGCGTGTCCTCAAGAAACTAAAACTGGAGAAGAATCCCTATATAATCCTGATCGACGCTCGAAACGACAACAAGCCGTCGGCCTCGAAAGCAAGGAGGCAGCCTGACTTGCTTTGAACGAATGCCAGCACGCGATGGGGCGCGTTCGGGGAATCCCAACGGGATTCCGTCCTCCAGCCCAGGGTTGGCCCGACAACGGAGGGCCTACCCTGGGTTACCCGGCAGGAAATCCCCAACCCCAACGGGGTTGCGTCACATCCCGTCGCCGCGCCGGACACAGGACGAAACCCCGTTGGGGTTGTCACTTTTTGCGCCGTTTTCCCAGGGTAGGCGCAGGGCGCCAACCCTGGGCTGAAGGACGAAATCCCTTCGGGATTGAATACGTCTCAGCGCCCCTGCTTCTCGAACCGCTCGGCAACGAAGTCCCAGTTGATAACGTTGAAGAACGCGGCCACGTACTCGGCGCGCTTGTTCTGGTATTTCAAGTAGTAGGCATGCTCCCACACGTCGAGGCCCAGAAGGGGAGCGTGGGCTTGCGAGAGCGGGTTGTCCTGGTTCGGGCGCGAGGTGATCTCCAGCTTGCCTTCCGAGAGAGCCAGCCAGGCCCAGCCGCTGCCGAAGACTTTCATCGACGCGTCGGTGAAGCCGGCCTTGAATTTGTCGAAGCTGCCGAAGCGCGTGTCGATGGCCGTGGCGAGCGCGCCCTTGGGCTCTCCGCCGCCTTTGCGCATCATCAGCCAGAACAGCGAATGGTTGAGATGTCCGCCGCCGTTGTTCCGCACAGCGGTGCGGATGGATTCGGGCGCATCGTCGAGGTTGCGGACGATTTGTTCGATGGACTTATTGGCCAGCGCGTCGTGGCCCGCGAGCGCCTTGTTGAGGTTGGCCACGTACGCGGCGTGGTGGCGGTCGTGGTGGATCGTCATCGTTTGCGCGTCGATGTGCGGCTCGAGGGCGTCGGCTGGGTACGGCAGGGGCGGGAGCTTGAACGGTCCGTCGGGCGCGGCCGGGGCAGCGGGCGCGGCGGCCTTCAGAAATTGAGGGAGCATGCTCGCGCCGGCAGCGATGAGGGCGGCGCGTCGGAGGGCTTGGCGGCGGGTGATCATAATTTTGCTTTCGTTGGAGTCTCGAACCGATTTTGGCGCGAAAGGGCTGGGGAGGGCAAGGATTCGTTCATCCGTTAAATCGTCAAATCGTTAAATCGTTAAATCGTTAAAATGTGAAACGTGAAACGTTAAAACGTTGAATCGTTAAATCGTCGAAGTCGTGAAGGAGTCGATCCGCGCCGGTGCCTCCGTTTCAACGATTCACGATTTAACGATTCGACGATTCACGATTCAACGCTCCGCATCACAACTTGCGCCAAACCATCTCCAGCGTCAGCACGGCGTAGCTGGTGACCAGCGCGGGGTCTTTCTCCCACCAGCGGCCGTTATCGTTGGCCCAGGAGCCGTCGTGTTGCTGCAGGTTGATGAGCTTCATCGCCAGGTCGCGCCGCCAATCGAGCTTCCGGCCGTCCTTCAATTCGAGCGTGTCGACCTCGCGGGCGGCGAGCGCCTTGGCCATCGTATGAAGGTAGAAATAGTAGCCTTGCGGCCCCATGGCGGGATTCTCTTCGAGTGTGAAGTTGGCCCGAAGCCAGTCGAAAACGGCGATGACGCGCGGGTCATCCTGCTCAAGACCGGCATAGATGTAACTGAGCATCCCCGCGTAACTGATGCTGCCGTAGCTGCGCAGGGCAACGCGGCCGGTGGCGGCGTTGGTTTCGGCGCCGGCCATACTGTGGCCCGGATAGTAGATGAAACCGCCCCGGTGTTTCGGATCGTCACTCGCCCAGGGCTGCTTGTTGTGCGAGGGAAGGTTTTGGCAGTTCTGGAGGAATTGGATCGCCGCGGCCCAGTTCAAGTCGCGTCCGGGCGTGGGCGCCTTGTCCGCCGTCAGGTGCCGGGTGTAGTAGAGCGCCTCGAGGGCGGCGAGGGTGTTGCCCATGTCCGAGTGCGGATACTTCGAGCCGTAGCCGATACCGCCGTCGTAAACGTCGTCCAATTTGCCCAGCTCGCCAAAATCGCGCTGAAGCCCGATGAGGAAGCGGCGGGCGTTGCGAAGGATTGGATCGTATTCCGGTTTGCCGGCGGCCCCGAGGGCGGTCATCGAGATAGCCGTGTTGTAAGTGACCAGGTTGCTTTGGTGGATGCCACCGTCGGGGCGCACGCAACCGAGCAAAAAGCCGTAGCCGCGCTTGAGCCACGCCGGCTCGTTTGTCGAGTAACGCTCGGCAGGGTCGCCCTTGAAAGCCGTCAATGCGAGCGCTGTCACCGCCGGCTGGTCCGCCGTAGACCACCAGCCGTTGGAATTCTGGCTGGCCTTGAGCCAGCCGAGACCGCGGTCGATGCCGCGCGAGACTTCGTTGGCGAAGGATTCGTCGCGGCCGAACGCCGCAGGGCCGACGAGCAATAACACGGCGAGAAGCAGGCTGGAGCGGCTCGCCCGAAGCCACGCCAAGCCCCTCACCCCGGCCCTCTCCCCGTCCGACGGGGAGAGGGAGAAGAATTCGAGGCCGCACGACCCATCTTTGAACGGTGATTTCACTGAAGACGGCCAGGGCTCCTCCCTCTCCCCATCCGATGGGGAGAGGGTTGGGGTGAGGGGCTTCGCGAGCGAATCGTTACGGCATTGAACGAACAGACCCGGCAGGCGAATCACAAATGGGCTCCTCGCTTACGGCTGCTGCGCCGGCTCAGGCGGCGGTTGGGGACTGGGGAGGTGTTCGTTGATCCGCGCCACGAGCGTCTCGACACTCACAGGCTTGGCCAGAAAGAGCGCGCCGCCGCTGTTGAGCCCGCCTTCGCCCGCCTCGCGCTTCGAGACGGTGGCGGTGAGGAAGATGATGGGCGTGTCGCGCAACGTGCGGTCGCGCTTGAACTGGTTCGAGACGTCGCCGCCGTCCAGGTTGGGCATGATGACGTCGAGGATGATGAGGTCGGGCTTGAACTCGCGCGCGGCGGCCAGCGCGTAGGTCGCCTTGTTTTCCGTGCGCACCTCGAAGGCGCCGGTCTTTTCCAGGTTCAGCTTCACCATGCGGGCGAAGCTGACCTCGTCGTCGACAATCAGGATCCGTTTTTTCTCTGCTACCGTGTCCATGGCTAGACCTTAAACATAAGTGTCACCACAACACCACCTTCTTTTCGGTTGTGGATGGCGATGGTGCCGCCGTGCAGTTCGACGATTTTCTTCGTGACCGTCAGGCCCAGGCCGGTGCCCTTGCCGGTCTCTTTGGTCGTATAAAACGGATCGAAGATATGGGCGAGCATTCCCTCGAGGATGCCGGTGCCTGAGTCGAGGACCTCTGCGACCACGACGGTTTCGCCCTCGCGAAGTCGTTCGGCGTGGCGCGCGCCGGCGTCGTGGACGGTTTCCGCGGCCGTGAGCGGCCGGGCGGCGGTGCGGACTGTCAGGGTGCCGCCCGAGGGCATCGCGTGAATGGCGTTGGTGAAGAGGTTCACGAACACCTGCTTCATCTTGTTCCGATCCAGCCAAACCGCCGGCAGGCCGTGGGCGAGTTCCTTTTTGACTTTCACATCCGACTCTTTCACCAGGTGCCGGACCAGCACGAGCGACTGCTCGATGACGCCGCTGAGGTCTTCGGCGTGCGAGTCGAGCGCGTGCGGCGCGGAGAAATCGAGCAGGCCAAGGATGATGCTGTCGGCCCGCTTGATGGCGTCCGACATGTCGGAGAGGACCAGGCCCGTGTTCTCGTCGGAGGCCGGGACGCTCTTGGAGAGGTAGTCGACGCCCATGTGGAGGATGCCCAATGGGTTCTTCACCTCGTGGGCGACCCCCGCGGCCAGGCGGCCGATGGATTGCATCTTCTCGGCCTGGATGAGCTGGAACTGCGCGGCCTTGAGGTCCTCGTGCGAGCGCTGGAGATCGCCGAGGGCCTTCTGGAGTTCGTCCTTGTGGCGGGCCAGATCCTGGTTGGCCCGCTGGAGCGCCTCTTCGTAATTCTTCCGCTCGGTGATGTCGCGGCTGATGCAAACCAGGCCGAAAATGCGCCCCTCGTTGTTGCGCAACGGCACCTTGGTCGTGGCATGCCAGCAGCGCCGGCCATTCACATCGACCATCGGTTCCTCCCGATTCAGCACCGGCTGGCCGGTATGGACGATTCGCAAATCGTCCTGCAACAACCGCTCTGCCATTTCCCCAGGCAAAAAGTCGGACACACGCTTGCCGACGACGTCTTTCTCCGACGTCACGCCCAGGAAATGCCGGTGCGCGATGTTGTCCAGCAGGTAGCGGCCCTGGGGGTCTTTCACGTCAATGGAGTCCGGCAGGTTGTCGATGAGGCTGCGAAGCAGATTGCGCTCGTTGGCCAACTCCTCCTCGAATTTCTTCAGCGCCGTGATGTCGCGCGAGACGCCGAAGCTGCCGACAATTTCGCCGCGGCGGCGAAGCGGGAGCTTCGAAGTCAGCGCCCAGGAGACGCCGCCATCCGGCAGCGTTTCGCGCTCGATCTTGCCTAGAATGGGCTGGCCGGAGAGCATGACGTCCTGTTCGTCCCGTCGCGCGCTTTCCGCGTGCTCGGCAGTAAAGAAGTCCGCGTCGGTGCGCCCCTGCGCGTCGCGCGGGTGGCGGACGCGGAAATGGTCCGCAAGCGCCTTGTTGATGCGGGTGAACCGGCTCTCGGCGTCCTTGAAAAAGACCCGATCCGGGATGTTGTCCATCAGGGTGTGGAACAACTCGCGCTCCTGGGTGAAAGCGTCCGTGACGCGTTTGCGCTCGATGGCGTAACGCATCGCGTGGACCAGCAGGCGCGTCTCGACCTGATTCTTGACGAGGTAATCCTGCGCGCCTTCTTTCACGGTCTGGATGGCGAAGTCTTCGTCATCCAATCCGCTCATGACAATGATGGGCACCTCCGGCGCGGCGTCGTGCACGAGCTTGAACGTCTTCGGCATCGGACTGTCCGGCAGAGACAGATCGAGCAATACGAGGTCCACGCCGCCTTGCGCCAGGCGCGCCAGACCGGCGGCCAGCAGCGGAGCGTGTTCGACGCTGAAGGCGGCGCCGGCCTCGTCACTGAGGTATTCGCGGATGAGCCGGGCGTCGCCGGGGTTGTCCTCGATGAGCAGGACCTTGAGCTTGCGGATGGACGCGGCTGTTTTCACGCCGATGCATCCAGTCTGCCCGCGCGGGCCGGGGATGTCCAATTCGGAACTGGCCGGCTCATGAGGAGGGGCGCATCCGGACACTGCTATGACTGGTAGGGCCATCGCGCTGCGATGGCCCCGCCCGCGCAGAGCGGGCGGAACAGGCGGGCACGACGGCAATCAAGCGACCGGTTGCACAACGTCGTCCGATTGCGCCGCTGCTACGCGGCGCGGACGGCGCAGCGCGCCGTCCCTACCCTCCAAGCCACAGCAGCCTCAAGAAGCTCCCTGAAACTAGAGGCCAACTCGGGCTAAACCAGTCGGCTCCATCCGACGATACGCATTGGAGACTGTGGCCGGAGAGAAGGTTGGGAATGAACCCGCCGCCACCTGTCCGGCGGATTCGGCCTTGAAAACTCAACTGAGCGCCTGGCCAGCGGCATGTTGCACTATGAAAATAATAAGTTTGCTCGGTTCACTGTTCACGGCGCTCTGCCTCATTGGTTGCTCGGGTGAGGGCGACTCGTCCAGCAACGCGAAGGGGCTCGTCCCGACGAAGGCCGCGGAGATCACCGGTTCGCCCGATTACAAATTCGAGCGCACCACGAAAAGCGGCATCCAGTGCTACGTCCGGCCGCTGACCCCGGAAGTGGTTGGCTCGATTCCGGCCGATAGTCCTGACCGCGAGTTTTTGATGACTGGCGCGAAGCCATACTTCCTGGTTCCGATTCGGGACAACAAGATTGTGAAGTTGAGCAAGGAGGAGAGCGCCGAGGTCGCCGCGTTCACGATTGAGAAGATGATAGAGAACGACCCGGAGTTGAAAAAGGTGGTGAAGGACGGCGGCAGGAAGCAATGACCGCGCAGCCATCGAAATCGCCTCCGGTGCGCAGGCCCGCTGTGCGTTTGGCATGATTGTGTTGAGTTTACGTTTCACGTTTCACGTTTTACCCTCCCCCCGTGCCCGACATCGTCCTGGCCACGCTCAACGCGAAATTCATCCACGCCGCGTTTGGCCTGCGTTATCTGCTGGCCAACCTCCGCGACCTTGCGCCACGGGCGTGCCTGGCCGAATTCGACATCCACAATCGGCCGCTCGACGTTGCCGAGGCGCTGCTGGCGCGCGAACCGAAAATCCTCGGGTTCGGCGTCTACATCTGGAATGTGGCTGAAACCACCGAGGTCGTCGCCGCCATCAAGCGCGTGCGCCCCGACCTCACGGTGATTCTCGGCGGCCCGGAGGTGAGCTACGAAACGGAGGAACAGGCCATCGTGCAACTGGCCGACTACGTCATCACGGGCGAAGCGGACCTGAAGTTCGCCGACGTCTGCCGCGCGATCCTCGACGGCGATCGCCCGGCGCAGAAAACCATTCCCGCTCCGCTTCCCGAATTCGGCCAGCTCGAACTGCCTTACGAACTTTACACGGATGCGGACATCGCGCACCGCATCATCTACGTCGAAGCCTCGCGAGGCTGTCCGTTCACGTGCGAATTTTGCCTCAGCTCGCTGGACATCCCGGTGCGCCAGGCGCCGCTCGACAGATTGCTGGCGGCGCTGCAACGGCTCCTGGATCGCGGCGTGACGCAATTCAAGTTCGTGGACCGCACGTTCAACTTAAACCTCAACACGAGCCGCGCGTTGCTTCAGTTTTTCCTTGAACGCCACCGGCCGGGGCTGTTCCTCCACTTCGAAATGATTCCCGACCGGCTGCCCGGAGCGCTGCGCGAAATCATCGCGCAATTCCCGCCGGGCGCGCTCCAGTTCGAGGTGGGCGTGCAGTCGTTCAATGAGGAAGTGTGCCGCTTGATCAGCCGCCGCCAGGACGCCGCGAAGCTGGAGGACAACTTCCGCTTCCTGCGCCGGCACACCGGAGTTCATATCCACGCGGACCTCATCGCCGGCCTGCCCGGCGAGAGCGTCGAGAGCTTCGCCGCGGGCTTCGACCGGCTGGTAAGGCTTGGGCCGCAGGAAATCCAGGTCGGCCTGCTCAAGCGTCTTCGCGGCACGCCCATCGTGCGGCACGACGCGGCGTGCGGGATGCGTTACAACGCGCATCCGCCCTACGAAGTGCTGCAAACCCAGCTCATCGACTTTGCGACGATGCAACGCTTGCGCCGCTTCGCGAGGTATTGGGACCTGGTGGCCAACAGCGGCAACTTCGTGGAGACCACGCCGCGGCTCTGGAATGGACAGGCTTCGCCATTCGCCGCCTTCCTCCGCTTCACTGACTGGCTTTACTCACGTGTCGGCCGCACCGACAGCATCGCCCTGGCGCGATTGGGGGAATTCCTTTTCGATTTTCTTACCGGAGAACTGGGAAATGATGCAAAAACCATCGCCGATTCAATCGAACAGGACTGGCAGCGCGCCGGCCGGCACGATGCGCCGGAATTTCTACGGGCCAGCCGGCCGGCCCAACGGAGCGCCATAGCGAATCCGGTTCGATCCACCACGCCGAAACGCCAGGCCCGCCACCTCGGCAGCGCAAACTAAACTCCTGATTGGGCCGCGGCGCGGAACAGCACAGAAAGGGAAAGCCGCAAAAAGGCCCAGAAGGCACAAATGCATTAACCGCAAAGAACGCACAGAACGCAGAGAAAACCTGCTTTCATTCAACCCTCTTTGTGTTCTTTGTGTTCTTTGCGGTTATTACCTTCGGTTGCGGTGTCAGCCGCCTAGAGTCCATTTGTGGGTGGACTGCCTTTCCAACGACAAATCGCGCGGCCGGCTATTTGCGGAACCGCAGCCGGTCGAGCAGCTTGGCGTGGATGTTGCCGAAGCCGCCATTGCTGAACACGCAGATGATCTCGCTGCCCTGCGCGTGCTTCGCGCAGTAGTCGACGATCGCGTCGGCGTCGGCCAGATACGAGGCGGATTTACCGGACGCGCGAAGCTCCTGCATCAACTGCTCCGGGTCCAGGCGCTCCTCGGGCTTGAGTTGTTCCAGCCGCGCCACCTGCGCGACGATCACGGCGTCCGCGTCCTTGAACGCGCCGACGAGTTCGTGCTGGAACACATTGCGGCGCGTCGTGTTCGAGCGCGGCTCAAAGACGGCCCAGAGTTTTTGTGTGGGGAACTTCAGCCGCAGCGCCTTGAGCGTCTCGCGGATGGCCGTCGGGTGATGGCCGAAATCATCGACAACAGTGATGCCGCCTGAGATGCCGCTGATTTCCATGCGGCGCTTGATGCCCTTGAAGGTCGAGAAGGCGCTTTGAATCTGGCTGTTCTTCAGCCCGCAATGCTTGGCCGCCGCCACGACGGCCAGCGCGTTGCGCACGTTGAGTTCGCCCACCAGGTCGATGTGGAACTTCGCGCTGGGTGTCTCGAACTCGCTGGCGGTCGGGCCGAACTTGAGGTTGAACGCGCGCACCGCGTTGTCTTCGCCCAGCCCGAAACGCTTCACCGGGCAATGGGTTACGTCGAGGAGCGGCGCCAGGGCCGGATCGTCGCCGTTGGCCAGGAGCTGGCCGTTGCGCGGGATGAGATTGATGAAACGGCGGAAGGAGGCCTGGATCTCGCCGAGGTTGGCGAAGATGTCCGCGTGGTCGAACTCCAGGTTGTTCAGGATGGCGAACTCGGGCAGGTAATGGAGGAACTTGCTGCGCTTGTCGAAGAAGGCGGTGTCGTACTCGTCGCCTTCGATGATGAACCACTCGCTGTTCGTGAAACGGGCGCCTTGCCCGAAGTTGTTGGGCATGCCACCGATGAGGAAGCTCGGGTTCAGACCGCTGTGCTCGAAGACCCACGCCAGGAGCGAAGTGGTGGTCGTTTTCCCGTGAGTGCCGGCCACGACGAGGCTGCGCCGGCCGCGCAGGAAGTATTCCTTGAGCAGCTCGGGCAGCGAGCAGTAGCGCAGCTTGCGTTCCAGCACGACTTCCGCTTCCGGGTTGCCGCGCGAAACAACGTTGCCAATGACCACGAGGTCCGGCTTGTGATTCAGGTTCGACTCCGCGTAGCCGTTCATCACCTCGATTTGTTTTGCGGCGAGGAACGTCGACATCGGCGGATAGACGTTCTGGTCGGAGCCGGTGACGGCGAAGCCCTTGTCCTTCATCGCCGCGGCGACACTGGCCATGGCGGTGCCGCCGATGCCGGTGAAGTGGACGGAACGAATCTCGGAAAACATCGCCGGTTGTTTTCGGGCGGGACCGCCGGAGGCGCAAGCGAAAAGTCAGCGGAAACGCAGCGGAAGACCGCTTGCTGGCCAGGATTCCACGGATATGGTCCGCAATCTGCAACTCCTTACCTTTGTTCTCCGTGCCATCCGCGGTCCGTTTTCCCTGATGGTCGGCGTCGCGAGCCTACAAACGACGAACACGGACCTGTTGGAGGTAAGGCGAGCCGAGGAGAGCAGCCGAATGGGGGCAAACGAATTCTGATCGGGTTGATCTCCCAGCTGCCACCGCGCCGGAACTCTGCCGCGGGGTGGGCTGGACAAAACGGGCGGAATATGCGACGCATGGGTTGCTCCCATGAACGCAGCGGAGGAGCGAAGTTCGTTCCTGGGTTCAGGAATGATTATGAGCAAGGATTCCCAACTCTTTACGGCGAAGTGTTGCATCGTCTCCATCGCCCTCGCGGCGGTCCCGGCTTGGGCTGCCGACGTCCAAAGCGGGATCGACGAGTTCAATCCCAATGTCAACGGCTATGTCAATGCCATTGCGGTAGCGGTCGACGCCAAAGTCGTGATTGGCGGTTTTTTCACGATGGTCGGCGGCCAACCGCGCACGAACATCGCGCTGCTCCATCCCGACGGCAGCCTGGACCGAGCGTTCAATCCCTCCACCTTCAATGCTTGGGCAAGCTACAGCAGCATTGCCGATCTGGCGGTGCAGGACGACGAGAAGCTGCTGGTCGCGGGCGAGTTCCGGTCGTCGACTGGGCAGCGTCTTAGCGGCTTGGTCCGGCTTAACCTCGACGGCGGCCTGGACACGACGTTTAATCCCCAGACCGATGGTTGGGTGGCGCGAGTAGAGGTGAATGCTGACGGGAAAATCCTGATCGGAGGCAATTTCAACACGGTTAATGGGGAGCCACGCAAGGGGTTGGCCCGGCTGAACAGCGACGGCAGCCTCGACAGCGGATACAATCCCAATGTAGGGATCAGCGTGAATGATTTCGCCATGAAGCCCGATGGGGCTATCGCGTTCCCGACGTACGGATTGGCAACTGATCGTGTCCGAATGGTCTGCGTAAGCTCCGAGGGCGACCTAAGCTGGTGCTTCGAAGAAGGAGTAGAGCAATCCAACGACCCGATCTCGACCTTCGCATTGCTGCCGGATGACAAGTTCGTCCTCAGCCGACGCAATGATTTTGGATTCTACTTAGTCAGGTTGCAGTCGAGCGGAGTCGACCCGACGTTTCATGTCGGTGCAGGCCTGTGGGCGGAAGGGTTGGTCGTTCAGCCAGACGGCAAGATCCTGGTGGCTGGAGGGAACACGAATTACTGGTAGGGGAGCCGCGCAACAATCTGGGCCGAATTATTCCCACTGTGCGCCCGCCTCGACTCGCCAGCGCGGCGCGATTGAGCGAAGGCGCATATCAGTTTTCATTCACCAACCCTGATCGAGCCGTCTTCAACGTGCTGGCGACCACCAACGTGGCGTTGCCAGTGGCGCAGTGGGACGTGCTCGGATCGCCAGTGTCCGTGGGCGACGGCCTCTTCCAATTCACGGACTTGGCCGCCCCGGCCTACGCGCGGCGCTTCTACCAACTCCGCGCACGGTAGCTCCCTTTCTTTGACGCAGCGGCGCAGTGGACGTGGAGGAGCGCAGAGAGGAACGCCTCTCATTCGTCATCTTCGCCCGTTCGTGGAAAGACGAATGCGGCGCGAGTCGGCGCGGGCATCGGCGAGTGCTCGCCGCGGACGGATCGCCAGATGACTTCATTGAGCAGCAGATCATCGGCGGCGTCTTCCTTGGTGAAGTCCATCCGCCGGGAGAGGCGCGCGCCCCAGGCCGTCTTCTTGTTTCGCTCATTCAGGTCAACCGTCATCGGCCGTGCCTTGTAGGAACGGGTGTCGGGGCGGGCCTGGAAGGCGCTGAACATGGGCATGGCGGCGGCATCGAACTGCGACATCGGCTTGAGGCCGAGGATCAGTTCCATCGTCCGGAGCATCGACGCGGTCGAGTACATGGTCGAGTCTACGGCGCCGCCTCGGGTGTACGGGCTGATGGCGAAGGCAATCGTGCGGTGCGCGTCGATATGGTCGGGTCCGTTCTGTGCGTCGTCTTCCACGACGAAAATGGCCGTTTGCGGCCAGAACTTCGAGCGGGAGACCGCCTCAACAACCCGGCCGAAGGCGAGGTCATTGTCCGCGATCGCGGCGGTCGGCGTCGGTTTGTTGGTCGTGGTGCCGCTGGTGTGGTCGTTGGGCAAGCGGACGATCTGAAGCCGGGGCATATCGCCAAACTGCTCGAAGCGTCGCAGCTCGGAGATGAATCGATCCGCGCGGAGTTGATCCGGGTAATCCATGTCGAAGCCGCGGAACCAGGGATCGAAGTGGCCCTTGAGCGCGGCGACGCGCGTGGTGCCGGCGTCATTGGTTTTCTTGCCATTACGAACGAACTCGCCGTAGCTGCGGTAGCTGACGCCGGCTTCCTTGGCGCGATCCCAAAGGTAGCCGCCGGCCGGCCGGGCGATCTCGAAGTTCCCCTCGGCGGGATAGGGAAATTTCTTGTGCTTGTTATGGCCGTAACCGAGAGGCCAGGTTTTCTCGACGAAGTCGCTCGCGTAAGCGCCCATCGTCCACTCGTGGCCGTCGGCGCTTACCTCGCTCTCGACGTAGAAATTGTCGAGCAGGACGAATTCGCGGGCCAACGCGTGGTGGTTGGGGGTGATGCGCTCGGGGAACAGGCAGAGGGACGGATCGCCGTTGCCTTGCGGCAGGTCGCCCAACACCTGGTCGTACGTGCGGTTTTCCTTGATGATGTAGATGCAATACTTGATCGGGGAAGGTCGCCCGACGGAGCGAGGGATCGGGTTATCCTCGGTTGCGGCCTTCATAGTCTGCGGTTCAGGCCGGGGCAGGCAGCGGTACATCTGCTCGGTGTGCTTGCGCATCTGCTCGTCGAACTTCTCCCCGGACGCAAGGTTGATGAGGCTCAAGGTGCCTTGCATCAGCCCGCCAATGTATTCGCTCACCGTGGCGGGCATCTGCCGGCCCGGCTGGGGGCCGTGGCGGTTTGCTCTCGAGACCAATCCCTTGCCGTTGGCGACCAGGAGGCGCTTGCCGTCCGCCGTGACGCGCACCGACGTGGGATACCAGCCCACCGGGATGAAACCGAGGGAGCGGCTCTTGCCGAGCGTGGAGATGTCGAAGACGGCGACGGCGTTGATGTTGGCGTTGGCGATGAAGAGCAGCTTCTCGTCGGGCGACAAGGCCAGACTGTTGGGAGTCGAACCGGGCTGGGCATCGGGCTTGAGTTCCGCGGTGAGGGTTTCGACGGCGCGGCCGATCTCCGTGTCGAGCACGGTCACGGTGTTGCGATTGGCGTTGGCGACGAAGAGATGGCGGCCGGACTTGGAGAGGAGCAGTTCGTTGGGATGTTCCTGCGCGGGCCAGCGGGCCACAAGCTGGTTCGTCAACAAATCGATGACGGCGACGGCGGATTGTCCCCACAGGCTAACGTAAAGGCGCCCACGCTTCTCATCCAGGGCGCAGCCGTACGGGAAAGGATCGTCCGGAGAAGCGGATTCCAGCAGTGCCTCGGCCCGCTTGGTGATCGCGGCCTCATCCTCATCCTTGGCCGGGGGCAGGGTCTGTCTCACGCGGCTGGCAGCATTGGTGCTGAGGGGTATCTCGGCGGTCACGCGGCCGTTATCGAGAATGCTGACAGTGTGCCCCCAAACGCTCGCGACGCAGACCCGCGAACCATCGGCGCTGACCGCCAGGCCTGCGGGGACATAGCGTTCCTTCCGATCGGCGATTTTGAGTTCCTCGTGACCAGCAAGATAGCCCTCCTCGAACCGGAACGAATGGACCACTTCACTGCCCGCGCCCGAACAGAAGAGCTTTCGGCCATCGCCCGAGAACGCCAGCCCGTAGAACGCCTCGTCGACGACGGCGCGGGCAATAACGCGATCCAGTTCCTTCTCCTTCTCTTTCTCTTTCTCCTTCTCTTTCCCCAGTTCGATGATGAAGATTTCGTTCCTGCCGTGGCCGCAATGGAGCACCGCGGCGTACCTGCCTGCGGGGTGCAAGGCGATGTTCACGGGAAAATCGCCCAGAAGCAGTTGTTTGCCGGCCGGTCGGAGAAACCATTGGGTGGGCAGCCGCACGGCGCCGTCCCGGGTCGGTCCAGGCACCGCCAGCCCTTTGGAGGCGGAATCGGGCACGGGTTCCGGGATCGAGGAACAACCGGCGAAGGCAAGAACGCATAAGGCGGCAGCCAAACGTGAAGTGGGGCGCATAGGTCGCGGCGTGTTATGCCAGCGGGTTGGCTGAGGGTAAAGCGGGTTCTGTGGAGCGAGGGGGCACTCCAGGAAGGAGCGAGGACAGCCCTGTCCGCGTGTCTCTTTGCTTTATCTGAAATTCTCGCGGACAAAGCTGTCCGCGCTCCTATCCAGGAAAATCTTGCTGGCTTTGGACGGGTATTTTTGCATTATATTTAACGATACCCAGCCTCAATCCGTTACTTGCGTGAAAGCTCTGCTCATCCGCTCAGGTGTTGCCGCGTTGCTGTGCCTGTCGTTCGCAGCTCGTGCACAGGTTGTCCTAAGGCTGGACTTCAACGACCGCAGCTCCAGCCTGCCTACGAATAATCTGGCGGGTTTCGATCCGTTCATGCCTGGCGCCGCTCGCTCACTGAGGATGAAGTGCGCGTGGTGATGAACCAGATTCGCATCTCGAGCCTGGAGATTGCTGGCGGCAACGTCGTGCTGACCTTCGCCACCGCCAATACCGCCGCCACCCATCACATCGAGGAGCGGAGCGATTTTGACTCCGGTTTCTGGAGCGAAGTGATGGGCGTCAACTTCAGCGCCCCGAGTAGCAACATCATTACCGCCACGTTCGCGGTGCCCATGGGTGGCCAGCGCTTCTACCGAGTGGGATTCTGATGGGCTGAGATTAGTCGATCTCTTCGCCAAGAGCTGCCTGACTGGAACGCAGGAATGTCTTAATCAGCTCGCCATCGCCGCACACCGTCAGTTCAGGGAATCGCTTGAACCATCGGCCTTCGGGCACTACGGGCTCTGTCTCAAGCCAGACGAATAACAATTCCAGTTGGTCGGTGGCGATCTCCCGCTGCCTAACACGGTCAACCAAATGGCGAAACAGGGATCGGGGAAGGTTCTCCCGTCGGACTTTAGGCATGCGCCGGGTCGCCGTAGAAGCCGCGTTCCAACTCTTCCTTCAGGCGGGCCACTTCAGCGGGATCTGTCGAGGCGACCATGCGGTCGGCAAGGCGTCGGAGTTGCCTCGGACTGAGCCGAAGCGTGGGCTTTTTCGTTCGCGGCACCTTCGCTTTGACCTTCACGTGTTGCATTGCGACCGCAGCATAATGCATCCTTTGGATCGGCTCAAGCAGCAACCTTGGCGTGTGCCTGGCCGGCTGCTCGGCAGAAACACAGTCTGGGGGCAAACAAAGGTGGGCTCACCTGGAGATTCCCATCAGAAACGCAATTCCGCATGCGGATTGCCGCCCCTCGGCCCGCATGATAAGCTCTCCCCTAATCAGCTCATGAAGTTCCTTCGGCTCACTCTGCCGCTTTGCCTTGCGCTGTCCACGGTCAACTCGTTCGGCGCAGTTCGCATCACCGAGTTTCTCACCGAGAATGACGGCGGGTTGCGCGACGCGGATGGCCAAACACCCGACTGGATTGAACTCCACAACGACGGCGCATCGCCCGCGAATCTGGCGGGCTGGTATCTCACCGACTCGCCGACGAATCTGACCCGCTGGACCTTCCCCGCGACCAGCCTCGGCCCTGGCGCGTTCATCGTGGCCTTCGCCTCCGGCAAGGACCGCGCGCTGGCGGGCGCGGAATTGCACACCAACTTCCGCCTCGAAAGCAGCGGTGGTTACCTCGCGCTCGTGCAGCCGGACGGCGTCACCGTGGCGCAAGCCATCAGTTACACCGCTCAGCGCGTGAACGTTTCGACCGGCCTCGGGCGCGTTTCGACGGCGCTGCTGACCACGGGCGCGGTAGCGCGAGTGCACGTGCCCGCGGACGACACGCTTGGGCTGACGTGGACCGCGCCCGACTTCAACGATGCGGGTTGGTTCGCCTCCAACTCGCCCGTCGGCTTCAGCGTGAGTTCGACGGCGACCACGTTGCTCTCGCTGGACTTCAACGAACGCGCGCAAGACCCCGCGACCTTCACGATGCCAGGCTTCCAGCCTTTTGTGATCCACTCGAACCTTTCGTCCGCCGCCGTCCAGACCCAGGCCACTACGCGCGTCTATGGCAGCTACGCCATCACCGTCTCGAACACCGCCCCGCTCGGCTACGACGACCGTCTGCGCGCGACGCCGGTCAACAGCGGGGCGTTGACCGAGTCGCTGTTGCTGCGGGATTTCATCTTCTCACGAGACGACACTGGCATCGGCGGACTCGATGTCTCGCTCAGCGGTCTCGCTGCCAATCGCACCCACCGGCTGACGATCTGGTCGTTTGACAGCGGCAGTCCCGGCGTCCGGGTCTCCGACTGGCTGGCCAATGGAGTCCCGGCGAGGAACAACTATAGCTTTGATGGCAACAGCCTTCCCACAACTGACGGCCAGTACCGCTTCTCCATTGATGCCTCATCTGACAACGCAGGCACCCTGCTTCTGTCGGGCCGCCGCGATTCCACGAGCGCGGGCTTCGGCGTGTTCCTCAACGCGCTGCAAATCGCCGAAGTGGTCCCATCCGCGCCGCCCGCCGGTCTGGCGACACTGATGTTGAGCAACAACGCCACCGCCTATCTCCGCCTGCCGTTCAACGTTGCCGATCCAACAGCCATCGCGGCCCTGACGCTCCGCATCCGCTACAATGACGGTTTCATTGCCTACCTGAACGGCCAGCAGATCGCCGCCCGCAATGCGCCGGGATCGTCCGCGTGGAACTCCGTCGCCACCGCCGTACATTCCGCGGCGGTGGCGGAAGACATCGCGATCATTGCCACACCAGGGCTGCTGCTCGCCGGGGCCAACGTGCTCGCCATTCAAGGCCTGAACGTGAGCGCGACGGACCTCGACTTCACCCTGGCGCCCGAATTGTACTCGGAACAGTTCACCCCTTCCGCGGATCGCTATTTCCAGCCGCCGACGCCAGGCAC
>WNGA01004711.1_pt1 | contig 27216 bp, 23 predicted proteins | sample 5400061 | NCBI WGS metagenome assembly WNGA01 (sample SAMN13153366, study PRJNA577476) | soil metagenome | isolation source: 100 cm soil or saprolite under grassland replicate 2 | place: USA:California | collected 2016-06-15
TCCGAGCACTTCCACGAGCTCGGCCGCGAGAAGGGGCTGCCGACCGGCCGACCCCAGGAGTTCGACGCCACCTATTACCACCACCAGCTCGCCGGAGGCATGGTCTCGACGACGCGGCGCATGCTCGGGGAGCTGCGCCGGCCCGAGCTGTTCGACGCCGTGCTCGAGGAGGTCGGCCGTGTGCGCGCCGAGATGGGCTACCCGATCATCGTCACGCCGGTCTCGCAGCTCGTAGCGACCCAGGCGGTGCGGAACGTGATCGACGGCGAGCGCTGGTCGAACGTCTCCGACGAGACGGTCCGCTATTTCCTGGGCCACTACGGTGAGCCGGCCGCACCCGTGGCCGAGGACGTGGCGGAGCGTGTGCTCTCCCGGCCACGCGTCGAGGAGCTGCGCAAGCTCGAGCCGCTGCACCTGGAGGGAGCGCGTGAGCGCTTCCGGAGGCGGATCTCCGACGAGGAGCTCCTGCTGAGGCTGACGATGCCGGAGGAGCAGGTGAACGCGATGCTCGCCTCGCCGCCCGCTGCGCCCGGGCCGCGCGCGGTCACCCTCGCAGGCCGTCACCCGGTGGTGAGCCTCCTGCACGAGGTGGCGAAGCGCAGGTCGGTCACGCACCTCCGCGTGCAGAAGGGAGACGAGCTGGTGGTGTGGCGCCGTGCGACCTAGAGCTCTTACCGACGTGCGGGGATTCGTGTTCGACGTCGACGGAACGCTCGTGCATCGTGCGGACGACGAAACCCACGTGCAGCCGGGCGCCCGCGAGGTGCTGGCGAGGATCCGCGCCTCCGGCCGGCCGCTCGCCGTCTTCACCAACGGCAGTTACGCGGCGCCGGAGGCCTTCGCCGCCGGTCTGCGCGAGGCTGGCCTCGAGGTCGCCGACGAGGAGCTGCTGACACCTCTCCGTAGCGTGCAGTCCTATCTGCGCGCACACCATCGTGACGGCGGGGTGCTGCTCTTCGGCAACGACGCGGCGCGCGACTACCTGCTCGGGGCGGGCGTGCAGATCCTCGACGGCAACGAGGCCGAGCACGCAGACGCGGTCTTCGTCGCGACACCTGACGCGGTCAATTTCGAGGAGCTCGAGCGAGCCGCTCGCGCCGTGCTGGCGGGCGCACGGCTGTTGACCGGGAGCTATGCGCCTGCCTACGCGGGCGCCAACGGGCCCATCTTCAGCCGGGGCGCGATGGTCGCCGCGGCGATCGGAAAAGCGACCGGCGCGCGGCCGGTCGTCGTCGGCAAGCCGTCACGGGCCGCTCTCCGGACGATCAGCGACCAGCTCGGCGTACCCACGACGGAGCTGGTCGTGATCGGCGACGACCTCGGCATGGACATCGCGCTCGGTCGTCTCGGCGGCTCGCGCACGATCCTCGTGCGGAGCGGGATCAGCGGCCGGGTCGAGCTCGACAGGGTGCCCGAGCAGCGCCGCCCGGACGCAGTCGTCGACGGAGTCGCCGAGCTGCTCGACTGGCTGTGACCCGTCTGCTGGGGCTCAGTTCTCGCGCAGCGAGCGCGGCCAGATCCCCTGCTTCCCAGGCGACAGGATGCCGTTCGGATCCAGCGCGTCCTTGATCGTCTCGTTGAAACGCCGGTAGGCGTGGTCGTTGAAGCTGTACTGCTCGGCCGCGAGATCCATGAAGTCCAGGTGGGCGCGGTACTCGCCGTACCCTTCCTTTGCCGCCTCGCGGACGAGCAGCTTGCAGGTGTCGTAGGCGCGACGTGCCTCGGCCTCGTTCTTCGTGTCGAAGATGACCAGCGTGATGTGGATGAAGCTCCGTGCGTTCGTCGGGATGAGGACGGCTGCGTAGTCGAGCCCGGCCTCGTTCTCGACGAGACCGCGAATCAGGTCGCGCAGCGCGACTGCGTCGCGCCCGGTGAGCCGCGCGACGGGTGAGAAGCCGATGTGGCCCCCCTCCTCGCCGCCGTACCACCCGGTCATCTGGTTGATGTCGAGGTTGGGGACGCCGCCCTGGACGCGCTCGTGCGGGTTCTCCAGCGCCGGGATCGCGTCGGGGGAGCACTTCTCTCCCCACACCTCTGCCCCCTCGATCCGACCGAACGCCTCCTTGATCTTCGCGAAGCGGTGGTCGACGACCGACTCGTCCCCGTAGAGCGCGAAGCGCATCATCCAGCGGCCGACCTCGAGCTCGCGCGCCATCTTGTCGATGATCTCGTCGGGGACCGGATCCTCGCCCTGGTACCAGAGCGACCGCGAGGACATGACGGAGGCGAAGGAGATCGTGTTCCAGATCTGCGGCACGTTCTCGATCGTGCGCTCGAGCATCAGGGTCCTCAGCGTCTCGACCAGCGGGGCGAGATCGTCCTCGTTCCACACCCTCAGCCAGAGCGGCATGTAGCACTCCGGATAGGGCATGAGCCAGTAGCCGAGCTTGGTGACGATGCCGTAGTTCGACTGCATGAAGAGGTGGTCGGGCGACGGCCCGAGGCTGCGCTTGTACACGTGCCAGGCCTTGTTGCCGGGCATCGCGCCCATGCCGGTCCTCATCAGCTCGCCGTTCGGGAGGACGACCTCGATCCCGCACGAGGCCGCCATGTCGGCGCCGGTCGGGAGGTACGTGACCCCGTTCTCGAGCGTGTTGCCGATGACGCTGCCCCAGCCGAGATCCGGGATTGAGGCCATCAGCTTGTGCCCACCTGCCTGGATCGCCTCGTAGAGGTCGAACCAGCGGACACCGGGCTCGACGACCGCGTACGCGCATTCCTCGTCGATCTCGAGCACGCGGTTCATCTTCCGCAAGCTGAGGATGACCGAGCCGCTCAGACGCGGCGCCGGCCCGCCGTAGCCGTTGTTCATGCCTGCGCCGTGCGTCCAGAGGCGCACCTTTTGCTCGTTCGCGATCCGCACGATCTCCTGGATCTCCTCGACCGTCTGGGGCATGAGCACGGCGGAGGCCACGTAGTCGTCCCAGGTCGTGAACGCGAACGGGTCTCGAAACTCGCGCAGGCCGTCCTCGTCCGTGAGCACGGCATCCCCTCCGAGTGCCGTCGTGAAGGACTCGAGCGTCTCCTCAGAGAGCTCCGGGGTCAGCATCGTCGTCATGGCGCACCTCCGGTGGGTAGCGGGCCGTCTCGGCCACAATCGGCCCCGCGCAAGTCGCCGATCATATTGGCGTTAGGCGCTGGTTACCACCGGGGCAGGCGTGCGGGGTTCGCATTCGCTCCGCATGAACGAGACAATCCGCGCGAGAGCAGATGGCGCAGACGGTTATTGGCCGTGAGCAGGAGCTTGGCGCGATCCAGGCCTTTCTTGCCGAGGCCGAGCACAGCCCGCTCGCGCTCGTTCTCTCCGGCGAGCCGGGCATCGGGAAGACGGTCCTTTGGGGCCAGGGCGTTGAGGAGGCCCGAGGCCGCTTCGGCTGTGTGCTGACTTGCCGGGGGGTCGAGGCAGAGGCCTCCCTCTCTTTCGCCGGACTCTCGGAGCTGCTGGCGCCCGTCTTCGACGACGTCGCCCCCTCGCTGCTGCCGCCACGCCGGCGGGCGCTCGAGATCGCCCTCCTGCGGGTCGAGCCCGGCGATGTGGCTCCCGATGCCCACGCGATCGGGCTGGCCGTGCTCGACCTGCTCCACGGTCTAGCCGAGCACGGTCCGGTCCTTGTTGCCCTCGACGACCTTCAATGGCTCGACCCGGCCTCCGCCGGGGTGCTCCAGATCGCCCTCCGGCGACTGCGCGAGGAGCCGCTCGGGCTGTTGGCGACGGTCAGGCTGGGGCCGGACATCGCCATTCCCCTCGAGCTCGAGCGCTCCTTCCCCGAGGAGCGGCTCGTCCAATTGACGCTCGGCCCGCTCAGCCTGGGCGCCGTCCACAGTTTGCTCAAGGAGCGGCTGGAGCTCGAGCTGACCAGGCCCGAGCTTGCCCGCCTGCAGGAGGCGACCGCGGGCAATCCGTTCTTCACGCTGGAGCTAGGGCGTGAGCTCGAGCGAACCGGGACACGGCCGGCGCCGGGCCAACCGTTGCATGTGCCCGAGAGCCTGCACGAGCTGCTCGGCGGTCGTCTCGCTCGCCTGCCGGGCGAGACGCTCGACGTTCTGCTGCAGGTCGCGGCGCTGGCCCGGCCGACGGTCGAGGTGGTGGCGGCGACCTATGGAGAGCGAGAACGCGTCCTGGAGGCTCTGGAGGCGGCGATGCGGGAGGGCGTAGTCGAGCTCGACGACTCGCGTGTTCGCTTCGCGCATCCACTGCTCGCCTCAGTCTGTTACGAGGAGGCACCGGTTTGGAAACGACAGACCCTGATTCGGCAACGGCGTCTGCGCGCGGCCGACTTCCATCGACTGGCCGCCGACTTCGATCGGGCTTTCGCCCTGTACGAGGAACTTCTCACCGAGGTTCCCTCAGGGGTCGAGCGAGCCGACGTCCTCTTCGGGCTCCTCATGACACAGCGAGCCGACACCCCGGCGCTGATCACGTTCTACGAGCAAGCACGGGTGGAGGCTGCCGGCGACGATACGCGCTCGGCGCGCCTCCTCGCCTGGCAGATGGGGCTCCATCTGTACCAGGCCGATGCCCGGGCTGCACTCGTCGACGCCCGGGCGGCGCTCGACAAGGCCGAGCGGACGGGCGATCCTTTCCTGCTCGCCGTCACGATCGCCCGCGCCGGGCACGCGGAGGGGTACGCGGTCGAGATCACCCCCGGACTGCTCGAGCGGGGAGTTGAGATCGAGGAGCGCGAAGGGTTCGTGTTGGAGACCGACGAGAGCCCGCGCTACGCGTTCGCCCGGCTTCTGGCGCGGGTCGGCGAGGTCGACAAGGCGCGTGCCATCTTCGGGGAACTCGGGGCGAAAGCTCTGGAACGAGGCGACGAGGGCAGTCGGGTGATGGTCCTCTGGCCGCTGAGCATGCTCGAGTGGCTCGCCGGTCGCTGTCAGCTGGCGCTGGAGCTTGCAGCGGCGGCATACGAGCTGACCGAGCAGACCCAGCACCCGCGGGGACGCGCCTGGGTGGGCCGCGCGAAGGCGCTCATCGAGGCAGATCTCGGCCTCGTCGACGAGGCGCGCGCCTCGGCCGAGGAAGGTCTCGCTTTCTGCCAGGAGAGCGCAAAAGACTTCTTCGCCATCCTCACACTCGGCGTCCTTGGCCGCCTCGAGCTGGAGCTCGGCAACCTCGAGGCTGCCGGCGAGTACCTGAACGACCTCCCCAAGCGGCTGCTCGCGGGGGGGATGAACGACCCGGCGCTCCCCGTCTGGGCTGACGCGATCGAGGCCCTGGTCGGCCTGGGCGAGCTGGAGCGCGCGCGTGCCTACCTGGAGCAGTACGAGCTCCATGCCGAGCGACTGGGCAGTTCGCCGGCGCGGGCAGGGGCTGCGCGTTGCCGCGGGCTGCTCCTCGCCGCGGAGGGCGACCTGTCCGCGGCTCTCGCGGCGTTCGAGCGCTCGCTTGTCGAGGCAGCGCCGTTTCCGCTCGAGCGGGCCCGCACGCTGCTCTGCCTCGGGGTTGTCCGTAGGCAGGCGCAGCAGAAGCGAACCTCCCGGGATGCTCTCGAGCAGGCGCTCCAGATGTTCGAGGAACTGGGAGCGCGGCTCTGGGCAGAGAAGGCGGGCTCGGAGCTGCGGCGGATTAGCGGTCGGCGGCCCGCTTCCGAGGAACTGACCGAAAGCGAGCGGCGTGTGGCTGAGCTCGCCGCGCAAGGCCGCACCAACAAGGAGATCGCGGCAGAGCTGTTCATGGGCGTGAGCACGGTCGAGGCGCATCTCTCCCGCGTCTACCGCAAGCTCGGCGTTCGGCGCGCCGAGCTCGGAGGCAGCCTGGAGAAGGTGGAGGCCTGATGACGACGGCTGTGATCGGGCGCGAGCAGGAGCTCGCCGCGATCGAGGCATTCCTGGCCGAGGCCGAGCAGGGCCCGCGCGCGCTCGTCTTCTCCGGCGAGCCGGGTATCGGCAAGACGACCCTCTGGGAACAGGGCGTCGAGGAGGCTCGAAGCCGCGTCGGCCGCACTCTCTCTCATCGCAGCGTCGAGCCCGAGGCGCTGCTCTCGTTCGCGGGGCTCACGGACTTGCTCGCGGACGTCCTCGAGGAGGTTGCGCCAGCGCTTCTCCCTCTGCGCCGGGAGGCTCTGGAGATCGCGCTGCTGCTCGTCAAGCCGGGTGAGGTGGCGCCAGACCCGCGCGTCATCGGCCTGGCGTTCCTCGACGTCTTGCGGTTGCTCGCGGAGGCGGGCCCGGTCGTGCTCGCGCTCGACGACGTGCAGTGGCTTGATTCGTCCTCCCTCGCAGTGCTGCAGATCGCCTTGCGGCGCCTGCGCGGCGAGCGTGTCGGGTTCCTGGCGACGGCTCGAGAGGCACCGGAGGTCCGCGACGGTTTGGAGCTGGAGCGCTGCTTTGCGGAGGAGCAGCTGACGCGGCTGCCTCTCGATCCGCTCAGTCTCGGCGCGCTTCATCATTTGCTCCGGGAGCGGCTTGCGCTCGAGCTGACCAGGCCGGAGCTTGTGCGTGTCCAGGAGACATCCGGGGGGAATCCGTTCTTCGCGCTTGAGCTCGGCCGTGAGCTCGTCCGGACGGGTGCGAGACCGGCCGCCGGCCGCGGGCTGCGGGTTCCCGAGAGCCTGCACGACCTCCTTGGAGGCGGTCTGGCCCGCCTTCCCGAGGAGACGAATGACGTCCTACTCAGTGCAGCAGCGCTGGCACGACCGACGATCGAGCTGGTCGTGGCGGCCCAGGGCGACCGCGCGGGCGTCCTCGAGGCGCTCGACGCGGCTGTCCGGGAGGGCGTCGTCGAGCTCGACGACTCGCGAGTGCGCTTCGCGCACTCGATGCTGGCGTCGATCTGCTACGAGCAGGCGCCGCTGCAGAAGCGCCGGGCCGTTCATCGAACGCTTGCCGCAGTGGTCACCGATCTCGAGGAGCGGGCCCGCCATCTGGCGCTGTCGGCCGACAGCCCGGACGCCGTCGTCGCCTCGTACCTGGAGGTCGCCGCCGCGGCCGCGGCCGCCCGGGGGGCGACCGCTGCAGCGGCCGAGCTCTGCGAGCTCGCCGCCGAGCTGACGCCGGCGGATCCGCCCCTCGCACGGCGCCGCCGCCTGCGGGCGGCGACCTTTCATCGCTTCGCCGGTGACGGGGAGCGCGCGGTCGCGATTCTCGAGCAGCTTCTCTTGGAGATCCCGTCGGGCGTCGATCGGGCCGACGTCCTGTTCGAGCTTGCCTCAACTTTCGGACCTGGCATCCCGGCGCTGGTTGACCTCTATGACGAGGCGCTGGTCGAGGCGGAGGGCGACGACGCGCGATCGGCGCGGATCTTGGGTCTCCGGAGCGTTGTTCGGCTGAACGAGGCCAACATCTCAGCAGCGCTCGCCGATGCACGGGCGGCGCTGGAGAAGGCCGAGCGGACCGGCGATCCCACCCTGCTCGCCGTTGCGATCGGGCATGCAGGGCACGCAGAGACGTGGGCGGCCGAGATCACGCCCGGTCTGCTCGAGCGGGGAGCGGAGATCGAGGAGCGCCTCGGGCTCGAGCTCGACTTTCGCGAAAGCCCGCGCCTCTTGCTCGCCCGGCTGCTGCTGCGACTGGGTGAGATCGAGCGGCCCCGTACCATCCTCCAGGAATGGGAGGCGAAGGCGGCGACGCGGGGCGACGAAGTCACCCGCGTGGTGGTCATCTGGTACCTGGCCTCGCTCGAGTGGCTTGCCGGCAACTGGCAGCGGGCGCTCGACCACGCAGTCGCCGCGCACGAGCTCGCCGAGCTGACGCAGTTTTCGAGTGCCCTCGTGTGGGTCGGACGCGTGAAGGCGCTGGTCGAGACCGATCTCGGCCTCGTCGAGCAGGCTCGCGCCTCGGCCGACGAAGGTCTCGCGGTCTCGCGGGCCACTGCGAATGAAGCCTTCATCGTCCTTACCCTCGGTGTGCTCGGCCGGCTCGAGCTCGCGCTCGGCAATCTCGATAAGGCCGCCGGCTACCTGCGGGAGGTGCCCGGACGGCTGCTCGCCGGCGGCCTCAACGACCCGGCGCAACCCGTCTGGGCGGACGCGATCGAGACGCTGATCGGGTTCGGAGAGCTCGAGCAGGCGCGCGTCTACCTGGAGCAATACGAGGCGAACGCCCGGCGACTGGGAAGTCCGGCGGCGATCGCCTGCACCACTCGCTGCCGCGGCCTGCTCTGCGCTGCCGAGCATGATGTGCCGGCCGCGCTCGCAGCGCTCGAGCGCGCTCTCAGCGAACAGCCTGAGCCCGGCTGGCCACTCGAGCGCGGACGCACGTTGCTCTGCCTCGGCATGGTTCGGAGGCAGGCCCAGCAGAAGAAGGCCGCCCGCGAGGCGCTCGAAGGAGCGCTTGTGATCTTCGAGGAGCTGGGCGCCCGCCTCTGGGCGGAGAAGGCCCGTGCCGAGCTGAAGCGGATCAGTGGTCGCACGCCAGCATCCGACGAGCTGACCGAGACCGAGCGACGCGTGGCCGAGCTCGCGGCTTCCGGGCGCTCGAACAAGGAGATCGCAGCCGAGCTCTATATGGGCGTGAGCACGGTCGAGGCGCACCTGTCCCGCGTCTACCGCAAGCTCGGGATCCGGTCGCGCACCGAGCTGGCAGGCCGGATTGCCATACCGAGGGACGAAGCCGCCCAACTCTAGGGCTTTTCGGGTTTCGGGCCTACGACCCTAAGCCGTAGGTTCGACGCATGGTCTACGTCGTCGAGCGATACCTCCCAGGGCTCTCCCGGTCCGAGCTCCTCCTCAGGCTCTCCGAGCTCGAACAAGAGCCGGAGGGACTGTGGACCCAGGGCTCGAGGGTGCGCTACCTCGGCTCGACCATCGTGCTGAAGGACGAGGCCTGCTACTGCCAGTTCGCAGGGCCTACCGAGGCGGCTGTCGCCGAGGCGAACCGCCGGGCAGGCCTGTCCTTCGACCGCATCGTCCCCGCAGTGACCGTCCAACCCGAAAGGAGAGATTCGATGAACGTTTCTACCTCTACTCCCGCAACCGTCGAGATCAAGCGGAGCCGCCTGCTCGGTCTGATCGCACTGGTGGCCGCGTTGGCGGCGGCTGCCACCTGGATCGTGCTGGCACTCGCATTCGACAGCGGCAGCTCAACGGCGTCGAGTGTCCGCCCAAACGTGTCCAGTCCGGTCTCGTTGCCGATGCAAGACGCGCGCAAGGACCCGTCGATCATGTCGCTGACGCCGGCGCAGCTTGCTGCAAATGCGCTCGGGACCGGGTACCAGCTCCCGATCCAGCACAAAGGCCGGACGGTGACGTCCGTGCTGGCTTCGATGAGCCCGGAGACGAGGCGCTACACCGAGGCCGTCATGGGGCTCACGTTCGCGCAACTGGCGGCCGGAGCCGCCGGCCATCCGTAGCCGGCGCCCGCAGGAGGGGAGAGGATCCCGCTCTCCCCTCCTGGCTCAGATGGACGCCCGGTTGCAAGGAGATGAGACGAATCCTCACAATTGGAGACAGTCCCAAGGAGGGGAGGCGATGAGAATCGCCGGACAGATCGAATCGAGGGCCTTCGAGAGCCCGTTCGAGGTGGAGGTTCTCCCGGGCTGCGAGGGCTGGGAGGAGATGTACGCCTACCACGTCCTCTTTAGCGAGGATCGGCGCGTCTTCGACGAGCGCCGCTTCTGGTTCCAGGACGGGCTGCACGCCGCGGAGCCTCTCTTTCCCTTCGACGCGGGGCTTTTCGACCTCGGGGTCGTCGCTCTCAACCAGGCGAGCTCTCGTCTGTTCGTCGTGCCTCCCTCGCTCGGCGTCGAGTATCGAGTGCTCAACGGCTACGTCTACGACAGCCCGAACGCCGTGACCGACACGGCGACACTCGCCCGTCGGGCGGAGCTCTTCGCGAGACGCGGCGGTTACTACTACGAGCACTGGGACGAGCTGTACGAGCGCTGGGTGGAGAGGGTGGAGGCCGCCACACAGGAGCTCATTGGGCTCGACGTGCCCGAGCTGTTGGAGTTCGAGGACGAGTCGATCGTCACCGAGGGACTCGGCCTCGGGTCGAGCTACGCGCTCCTCCAGGCGTACGACCGTCTGCTCGAAGGGATCGACCGCATCTTCCAGTACCACTTCGAGTTCCTCAACCTCGGCTACGGGGCCTACCTCGTCTTCTACGAGCACTGTCGTGAGGCCTTCCCGGAGATTCCGGACCAGACGATCGCGACGATGGTGTCGGGCATCGACGTGCTCGTCCTGCGCCCGGACGACGAGCTCCGACGCCTCGCCCGGATCGCCCTCGAGCTCGGGGTGGCCGAGGCCGTGAAGGGAGCGAGCGATGAGGACGATCTACGCATAGCTCTCGCGGGGAGCAAAACAGGCGTGAGGTGGCTCGCCGACTTCGAGCAGACGAAAGACCCATGGTTCTACTTCTCCTGCGGGGTGGGTGTCTTCCAGCACCACCATCGCTCTTGGATCGACGACACGACCCTCCCAATCCACACGATTGGCTCCTATATCGCGCGTCTCGAGGCCGGCGAGGACATCTCGCGTCCCCGCGAGGCCACGCTCGCCGAGCGCGAGCGGGTCACAGATGAGCATCGCTCGCTGCTCCCAGAGGAGAGGCGTCACGCCTTCGACGAGACTCTCGCACTCGCCCGCCGGGTCTTTCCGTATGTCGAGAACCACAACTTCTACATCGATCACCGCTACTTGACGATCTTCTGGAACAAGGTGCGCGAGTTCGGGGCGTTGCTCGCCCTGCACGGGTTCCTGGTCGAAGGGGAGGACGTCTTCTACCTGCGTCACGACGAGGTGCGCGCGGCGCTCGAGGAGCTCCGGCTCGACTGGAGCTCGGGCGGCGCCGGGGTCGCGCGTGGCCCCCGCTACTGGCCGCCGATTGTCGAGCGGCGCAAGTCGATTTACGAGGCGATGTGCGGGTGGGCTCCACCCCTGGCCCTCGGCCGGGTGCCCGACGAGATCACCGACCCGATCACGGTCATGCTCTGGGGCATCACGAACGAGCGGCTCCAGGAGTGGCTCTCTGCCGACGGCGGCGGGGCGTTAACGGGTTTCCCAGCGTCGCCGGGAGTGGTCGAAGGATCCGCGCGGGTGCTTCTGCGCGTCGACCAGCTCGGTGAGCTCGAGGACGGTGAGATCCTGGTCGCCCCAGTGACGTCGACGAGCTGGACGCCCGTCTTCCACAGGATCGCCGCAGCGGTTCTCGACACCGGCGGGATCATGTGTCACGCGGCGATCGTCGCCCGTGAGTACGGGCTGCCGGCCGTCGTCGGCACCGGCACGGGGACGAAGCGGATCAAGACGGGCGACCGCCTTCGCGTCGATGCCTCGGCCGGCGTCGTCACGATTCTCGAAGCTAAGGAGACCAACCGCGCTTGCGAGATAGGCTCCCCCGCAACGTGAGCGGCACTCAAGTACGGCCCGACCGGGCCACTGCGAGCAGACCCACCCCCGTGACGGTACGAGATGCCACGTTCGAGGTCTTGCGCCGGCGCGGGATGACGAAGATCTTCTCCAACCCCGGCTCGACGGAGGTGCCGTTCCTCGTCGACCTGCCGGCGGATCTCGAGTTCGTTCTTGCGCTGCACGAGGGCTCGGTGGTCGGGATCGCGACCGGGTGGGCGCTCGGCCGAGGAGAGCCGGCCTTCGTCCTGCTGCACACGACGCCGGGGCTCGGGAACGCCGTCTCGGCCCTGGCGACCGCTCGCGTCAACCGCGCGCCGCTCGTCGTGGCAGTCGGCCAGCAGGATCGCCGCCATTTGGCCCTCGAGCCCTTTCTGACCGGCAAGCTCGCCGGGCTCGCCGGCGACTATCCGGTCTGGGCCGACCAGCCCGTGCGTCCGCAGGACGTGCCGGGGGCTCTCGAACGGGCGTGGCACGAGGCGCAGACGGGCCGCGGGCCCGCGCTCGTGATCGTGCCTATGGACGACTGGCTGGCAGCGGCGCCCGAGCGGCACGAGCACGCGGCACCGGAGCGTCTGATCCGTGCGGCGGCCGCAGACGATGCCGCGGTCGAGGAGCTTGCGCACCTGCTCGAGCAGTCGGAGTCTCCGGCCCTCGTCGTCGGTGCCGGGGCGGACGACCTCGAGACGTGGGCTGCTCTCGTCCAGCTCGCCGAGCGCCTGGTCGCTCCGGTCTGGCAGGAGTCGTTCGGGGCCCGGGCCGGCTTTCCGCAGGATCACCCGCTGTACGCGGGGGATCTCCCGGCCGATCGGACCAGGCTTCGCGAGACGCTCTCCGGCCACGACGTCGTCCTCGCCGTGGGAGCTCCGGTCTTCCGCCAGTACGCCTACGTCGAGGGCCCATTCGTCGCGGAAGGGACGACGGTCGCGCTCGTCACCGAAGACCCGGCCGAGGCGCACCGCAGCCCTGCGCAGCTCGCGATGCTGGCGCCCCCGGCGTCTGTGTGCGCCGCGCTCGCCGAGCGCGTACCGCAGCGAGACGCGGAGCTGCCGTCGCTCGAGCCGCCGCCGGCTCCCGCGCCGGAGGGCCCGCTTCGCGCCGGGCACGTGCTCGCCGAGCTCGCCGCACGGCTCCCTCGAGAGGCGGTCGTCCTCGAGGAGGCGCCCTCGAACCGCCCGGAGCTGCTCGCGCGCCTGCGTGCCAGGGACAACCTCGGCCTCGTCAGCCCTGCGATGGGTGGGCTGGGCTTCGCGATGCCGGCCGCGATCGGTCTGCGCCTCGCGCTTCCCTCGCGGCCCGTGGTCGCGGTCGTGGGAGACGGTTCATCGCTCTACGCGATCCAGTCTCTCTGGAGCGCCGCGGCGTACGGCGCCGGCGCATTGTTCGTGATCCTGAGGAACGGCGGCTATGCCGTCATGGACCGCCTGGCCGAGCGCGAAGGCGGCGCGCCGCCCTGGCCGCGGGTCGACGTCGACGTCGCGAGCCTGGCCGAGGCGTTTGGGTGCAAAGCGCGGCGGATCGCAGATCTCGAAGGGTTGCGGCAGGCACTGGACGACGTCATCCCAGGGCTCGTAGACCGAGCCGAGCCGCTCCTGCTCGAGGTCACGGTCGAGCCGGACCCGGTCTTTGAGCCCTAGCTAGCCCCAGACCTCGGCTGCCACCTCGACGATCAGGCGGAGCTTCGCCCACTGCTCCTCCTGAGAGAGCGTGTTGCCCTCGACCGTAGAGGAGAAGCCGCACTGCGGCGAGAGGCAGAGCTGCTCGATCGGCGCGTACCTGGAGGCCTCCTCGATCCGGCGCAGCAGGTCGTCGCGCGACTCGAGCTCGCCGCGCTTGGTCGTCACGAGTCCCAGCACGACCTGCTTCTCGCCCTTCGGCAGGAAGCGCAACGGCTCGAAGCCGCCGGAGCGCTCGTCGTCCCACTCCATGAAAAACCCGTCGACCTCGAGCTCGTTCAGTAGCGCCTCGGCCACGAAGTCCCAGCTCCCCTCCGCCGCCCACGAGGAGCGGAAGTTGCCGCGGCAGGCGTGTGTGGTGACGCTCATTCCCTCGGGCCGCTCCGCGAGCGCCTCGTTGATGTGGCGGATGTACTCGACATGCTGGCTCTCGGGGTCGCCGCCGATCGAGGCGACGTACTCGCGCTGGTGAGGGTCGTTCACGTAGGCAAGGCTCGTGTCGTCGAACTGAAGGTACGCGCAGCCGAGCTCGCCCAGGCGGCGCACCTCTTCGCGGTAGGCGGCGACGAGGTCGGCCCAGAAGTGGTCCAGCTCGGGGTAGACGGCCGGATCGAGGGCCGCCTTGCCGCCGCGGTAGTGGACCATGCTCGGCGACGGGATCGTCAGCCTCGGGACCGCGGTCTGCACCGTCTCGCGCAGGAACTCGAAGTCCTCGCCGAAGATCGTCTTCGGGAGGCCGAGCTTGCCGTCGATGTGGAGCGCGGCCGGTGTGAACTCGATCTCGCCTTCCTCGTTCATGAACTTGATCGCGATGTGGCCGGCTTCGTGGGTGATGCCGTCCAGCTGGTAGATGAAGTCCATGTGCCACGAGGCGCGGCGGAACTCGCCGTCCGTCGCCGACTGCAGACCGAGCTCCTCCTGCATCCGGACCGCCTCCCGGATCGCCTCGTCCTCGATCGCCCGGAGCTCGGCGGCGTCGATGTGGCCGGCGGCGCAGTCCTCGCGCGCCTCGAGCAGCCGTCGAGGGCGAAGCAGGCTGCCGACGTGGTCCGCCCGGAACGGCGGCCTCGTCCTTCGCCTGCTCAGCGTCTCGGTCGTTTCCTCCTGCAGCGTCGGCCTCCTGCCAGGTTGCTAGGGCCGAGACGCTAACGGAGCGACGGCGCCGCCGTCGTGCGAGGATGAGCCGAACGCGAGGAAAGGAGCCGACATGGCCGCAGTCGAGAGCGAGGTCCTGGAGGGCCGCCAGTACATCGCCGGCGAGTGGGGGCCGGCCGCCGGCGGGGGGACCTTCGACGATCTCGACCCGTTCACGGGCGACGTCGTCGCGCGCATCCCCGCTGGCACGCGGGAGGATGCGCGGAAGGCGGTCGAGGCCGCAGCTGCGGCCTTTCCGAGCTGGTCGGCAACACCGCCGGCGCCGCGGCAGCAGGTCTTCCTCAAGGCGGCCGACATCCTCGAGAGCAGAGGGGACGATGTCGTCTCCCTGCTCGCACGCGAGACCGGCGCCACGTTCGGCTTCGGCATGTTCCAGTTGGCCTTCGTGGCGGGGCTGTTCCGGCAGGCCGCCGGGACCGCCTATGGGGCGATGGGCGAGATCATCCCCTCGGACACCGGCGCCTTCGCGATGGGCATCCGCCGGCCCGCGGGCGTCGTCGGCGCGATCGCCCCCTGGAACGCCGCGCTGATCCTCTCCGCGCGGTCGATCGCCGCGCCCCTCGTGTTCGGCAACACCGTCGTCCTGAAGCCTTCGGACCTGTCCCCGTACATCGGCGGTCTGCTCTGGGGCGAGATCTTCGCCGAGGCAGGACTGCCACCGGGTGTCCTGAACGTCGTCACTCACGCTCCCGGCGAGGCAGGGCCGATCGGCGACGAGCTCGTCGAGAACCCGCACGTGCGGCGCCTCAACTTCACCGGCTCGACCGAGACCGGGCGCAAGCTCGCCGAGGCCGCGGGGCGGAACCTGAAGCGGGTCGTGCTCGAGCTGGGCGGCTACAACCCGCTGATCGTGCTCGCGGACGCCGACCTCGAATTCGCGGTCAACGCCTCTGCCTTCGGCGCCTTCCTCCACCAGGGCCAGATCTGTATGTCTGCGCGGAGGATCATCGTGGAGCGGCCGATCGCCGACGAGTTCGTCGAGCGGCTGGCGCAGAAGACCTCGGGCCTGAAGACCGGCGATCCGAAGGAGCACGACACGATCATCGGGCCGCTCATCACCGGAGACGCGCTGGAGAGGGTCAAGGGGCGCGTCGAGGACGCAGTCTCGAAGGGCGCCAAAGTCGTTGCCGGCGGCGAGGCCGCGGGGCCCTGCTTCCAGGCGACCCTGCTGACCGACGTGCCGGAGGACGCCGAGTTCTCGCGGTTCGAGACGTTCGGGCCCGTCGCAGCGATCGAGGTCGTCGACTCGAGCGACGAGGCGGTCGAACGCGCGAACGCGACGACGTACGGCCTCGCCTCCGGGGTGATCACGAACGACGCCGACAAAGGTCTCGAGCTCGCCCAACGCATCCAGGCCGGGATCGTCCACGTCAACGACCAGCCGGTCGGCGACGAGCCGCAGATGCCGTTCGGCGGTGTCAAGGACAGCGGCTGGGGACGCTTCGGGAGTACGGCGGCGATCCATGAGTTCACGGAGCTGCACTGGGTGACGGTCGGACGCCCGCACCCGTACCCGTTCTGAGGCGCAGGCGACGCGATGGCAGAGATCGTCCCGCTCCCGGACGCAATCGCGGAGCTGGTACGGGACGGCGATACCGTCGCCGCCGAAGGCTTCACCCACCTGATCCCGCATGCGGCGGGACACGAGCTCATCCGCCAGGGCCGGCGCGAGCTGACGCTGATCCGGATGACGCCCGATGTGATCTACGACCAGCTGATCGGCATGGGCTGCGCCCGGACGCTCGTCTTCTCCTGGTGCGGAAATCCCGGCGTGGGCTCGCTGCACCGTGTCCGGGATGCGGTCGAGCACGGGTGGCCCGGGCCGCTCGAGCTCCAGGAGCACTCCCACGCGGGGATGGCGACGGCGTACGCAGCCGGGGCGGCGAACCTGCCCTTCGGCGTCCTGCGCGGCTATCAGGGCGCCGACCTCTCGTCACGCACGCGTGTCGCCACGATCACGTGCCCTTTCACCGGCGAGGAGCTTGCCGCGGTTCCCGCGCACCGGCCTGACGTCGGCATCGTCCATGCGCAGCGGGCCGACGGGCGGGGGAACGTCCAGCTCTGGGGCATCCTGGGCGTCCAGAAGGAGACGGTCCTCGGCTCCGCCCGCTCGATCGTGACCGTCGAGGAGATCGTCGACGAGCTGGAGCCGCGACCGGGAGCGATTGTCCTTCCAGGCTGGGTCGTCGGGGCGGTCGCGCTCGCGCCGCACGGCGCGCATCCGTCCTACGCGCACGGCTACTACGACCGCGACAACGACTTCTACGTCGCCTGGGACGAGATCAGCCGCGACCGCGACCGGTTCACGGCCTGGATGGAGCGGCACGTGCTGGGTACCAAGGACCTCGCGGAGTACCGCAGCAGCCTCGCAGCCGAGGGAGTGGCGGCCTGAACAGCCCCACCCTCACCTACACGGCCGACGAGATGATGGCCGTCGAGGCCGCGCGGCGCCTCGGCGACGGCGACGTCTGCTTCGTGGGCATCGGTCTCCCGAGCCTCGCCGCGAACCTCGCCCGGGCGACCCAGGCACCCGGCTGCGTTCTCATCTACGAGAGCGGGACGATCGGTGCGAAGCCCGTCGAGCTGCCGCTTTCGATCGGGGACGGCGAGCTCGCCGAGACCGCGGACGCGGTCGTGTCGGTGCCGGAGATGTTCGCCTACTGGTTGCAGGGCGGCCACATCGACGTCGGGTTTCTCAGCGCGGCCCAGATCGATCGCTGGGGCAACCTCAACAGCACGGTCATCGGCGATTACTCAGCGCCGAAGGTGCGTCTCCCGGGGGGCGGCGGCGCTCCCGAGATCGCCACGTCGGCGCAGAAGGTGTTCGTGATGCTCCGGCACACTCGGCGCGCCTTCGTCGAGCGGCTCGATTTCCTCACGAGCGTCGGCGACAGGGTCGCGGTCGTCGTGACCGATCTCGGGATCCTCGAGCCCGACCCGGAGACGCGGGAGCTGACGCTGACGCTCCTGCACTCAGGGGTGGAGGTCCAGCAGGTGCGCGAGGCGACCGGCTGGGAGCTCCGGGTCGCGAACGATCTCGGCGAGACCGAGCCGCCCGCCGAGGAGGAGCTCGCTCGGCTTCGCGCGCTGAGGACGAAAGGACGGGGCTAGATGGCGGATAGTGACGACACGCCGGTCGTGCTCCCCGACGACCCGAGCTTCGGGCCGGAGGTGCAGGTCGACTACCCGGGCTACCGCTCGACGCGGTGGCGCGCCCCGAAGCGGCCGCTCGTCTCGCTGCCGGAGGAGCTCCACGACCTTCACGGGCCCGTTTTCGGGCCGGACACGATCGACGGGCTCGATCACGATCTCACGCGCCAGCATGAGGGCGAGCCGCTCGGGGAGCGGATCATCGTCACCGGCCGCCTTCAGGACGAGGACGGTCGGCCGCTGTCGGGCGCCCTCATCGAGGTCTGGCAGGCGAACGCGGCAGGCCGGTATCGCCACCAGGTCGACCAGCATCCAGCGCCGCTCGACCCGAACTTCTCGGGCGGCGGTCGGTGCCTCACCGACGACGAGGGCCGCTACCGGTTCGTGACGGTCAAGCCCGGCGCCTATCCCTGGGGGAACCATGAGAACGCGTGGCGTCCAGCGCACATCCATTTCTCGATCTTCGGGCGCCAGTTCGTGCAACGGCTGGTCACGCAGATGTACTTCCCGGGCGACCCGCTGTTCGCGTACGACCCAATCTTCACCTCGGTGCGCGACCCGAAGTCGCGTGCGCTGCTGATCGCGCGCCTCGATCTGGACACGACGCAGCCCGAATGGGCGCTGGGGTACCAGTGGGACATCGTCCTCGGCGGGGGCGGCGTCGGTGCGACTCCGCTGGAGAACGGTCGATGACCCTTCCCAGGACGGCCTCCCAGACGGTCGGTCCCTTCTACACGATCGGCCTCTGTCGCCAGCCGGAGAACGAGCTCGCCGACCGGAACGACTCCGGTGCCGTACAACTGGGCGGGCAGCTGTTCGACGGCGCCGGCACGCCGATCGGCGACGGCCTGCTCGAGCTCTGGGACGCCGCCGGCCGGCGCTGGGGGCGCAGCGGCACGGACTCGGAAGGTCGCTTCTCCTTCGTCGTGACGAAGCCGGACGCATTGCCGGGGCAGGCGCCCCGCTTCGACGTCTACGTGTTCGCACGCGGGCTGCTGAGGCACCAGCTGACCCGGATCTACTTCCCGGACGAGGCCGAGGCGAACGCGCGTGACCCGGTGCTCTCGTCGCTCGACGTGGACGATCGCGCGACGTTGCTGGCCGAGCAGGAAAACGGCGCGCTCCGGTTCGACGTCCGGATGCAGGGCGAGCGAGCGACCGTCTTCTTCGAGCATTGACGATCTTCGCCACGATCGCAGTTCCGGCGGCGCTGCGCGATGCGACGTCCGCGCGCGCCTGGCTCGAAGCGATGCTCGCCGCTGAGCTGGCGCTTGCGAAGGCCGAGGCGCTGGCGGGGGTGATCCCGGCAGAGGCCGCCGACGCGATCGCGGAGAGTTGCCGCGCTGAGCTCTTCGATCTCGAGGAGCTCCTCGAGCGCGGGCATGCCGCCGGCAATCCCGTCGAGCCTCTCGTGCGCGCCCTACGTGAAGAGGTGGGTGGCGACACCGCCCGGTATGTCCACTGGGGCGCGACGAGCCAAGACGTCCTGGACACCGCGTCGATGCTCGTCGCGCGACAGGCTCTCGGGCTCGTCCTGGCCGATGTCGATCGGGTAGCGGCAGCGTGTGCGCGTCACGCGCGCGAGCAGCGGGAGACCACGATGGCGGCTCGAACGCTGCTGCAACAGGCCGTCCCGACGACGTTTGGGCTGAAGTCCGCGGGCTGGCTCGCCGCGGTCGTTGAGGCACGACACGGGCTCCGGCGCGTCCTGGCCGAGCGGCTGGCGGCCGAGCTCGGCGGCGCGGGCGGTACCCTCGCGGCGCTCGGCGAGCGAGGCCCCGAGGTGATGAGCCTGTTCGCGAAACAGCTCGAGCTCCCCGAGCCGCCGCTTCCGTGGCACTCAAACCGCGTTCGAGTCGCCGAGCTCGGCTCCGCGCTCGCAACCGTCGCCGGAGTGCTCGCGAAGATCGGGCTCGACGTCGCCCTGCTCGCGCAGAGCGAGGTCGCCGAGGTCTCGCCGCCGGCGGGAGGCGGCTCGTCCACGATGCCGCAGAAGCGCAATCCGGTCGGCTCGGCGCTCGCCGTCGCCTGCGCGCGGCTTGTGACCGCTGATGCCGCGGTGCTCGCTGGTGGGCTCGTGCAGGAGCAGGAGCGCGCGCTGGGAGGATGGCACGCGGAGTGGGACTCGCTCTCGAGAGCGCTTGCGCTCAGTGGCGGCGCGGCGGCGGCGGTGGCGGAGCTGCTGGAGGGCCTGACGGTCGACCCGGAACGAATGCGCGCGAATCTCGACGAGGCGTCTCTGGCCGAGCGTGCCGTCTTCGAGTTCGGGCTCGAGCGGCACGCCCTCGAGGACCGCCCGCTCCGGGAGGCGCTGGCGGACACGCTTTCACCGGATCAAATCGAGGCCGCGCTCGACCCGGCAGGCTATCTCGGCTCTGCCCAGCTGTTCGTCGACCGGGCGCTCGCCCTCTACGACGAGGCGCAGGCGTGAGCCTCCACCATCGCTTCGACGGTGGCGGCCGCGCTCCGACGCTCGTGCTCTCAAACTCGCTTGCGACCACGCTCGAGCTGTGGGACGACAACGTCGCCGCGCTCGTGCAGCGGTACCGAATCCTGCGCTACGACCATCGCGGCCACGGCCGTTCGCCGGTACCCGCCGGGCCGTACACCGTCGAGGAGCTGGCAGAGGACGTGCTCCAGCTCATCGACGAGCTCGGTCTCGAGCGGGTCTCGTTCTGCGGGCTCTCGCTCGGCGGCGCGGTCGGGATGGCGCTCGCGCTCCGGGTACCCGAACGCCTCGAGCGGCTGGTCCTCTGCTGCACGTCAGCCCAGTTCGCGCCGCCCGAGAAATGGCTCGAGCGCGCGCGAACCGCGCGTTCCGACGGGCTCGAGCCGCTCGTCAACGCCACGCTCGGGCGCTGGTTCACGCCCACGTTCCGTACGGCCCGGCCCGAGGCCGTGGCGCGTCTCCGCGACCAGTTCCTCGCAACTCCGCGGGAGGGCTACGCCGCCTGCTGCGACGCCCTCGCGGACTGGGACGCCCGGGAGCGCCTCCGCTCGATCGCCGTCCCGACGCTGGCGATCGCGGCGGCCGAGGATCCGTCGACACCGCCTGAGCAGCTCGAGCTGATCGCTGCGGCGATCCCGGGCGCGGAGCTCGTGGTGGTGCCGGACGCGGCGCATCTCGTCAACGTCGAGCGCCCCGAGGCGTTCGCGGGTGCGATCCTGGATCAGGCACGACTGAAGGAGGCAGGATGAGCGACCCGCTTCACGACCGGGGCATGGCGACACGTCGCAAGGTGCTCGGCGACGAGCACGTCGACGCGGCCGTCGCGCAGACGACCGAGTTCACCGCCGAGTTCCAGGATCTGATCACGCGCTACGCCTGGGGCGAGATCTGGTCGCGGCCCGGGCTCGACCGGCGCACCCGCAGCTGCATCACCCTGACGGCGCTGATCGCCCTCAACCGCGAGTCCGAGCTCGCCATGCACGTGCGCGCAGCGCTGCGGAACGGCCTCACCCGGGACGAGATCAAGGAGGTGCTGTTGCAAAGCGCGATCTACTGCGGTGTGGCCGCGGCGAACGGCGCCTTCGCGATCGCGCAACAGGTCTTCGACGAAGACAGCGCGTGAGCCCGACGCGCACGCAGGTGGGGATCGTCGGTGCCGGCCCGGCGGGCTTGACGCTCGCGCGGCTGCTGGAGCGGGCGGGCATCGAGTCGGTCGTGCTCGAAAACCGCAGCCGCGACTACGTCGAGCACCGGATGCGGGCCGGCGTGCTCGAGCAGCGCACCGTCGAGCTCCTGACCGAGGCCGGCGTCGGGGACCGGTTGCACGGCGAAGGCATCGTCCACCACGGGATCGAGCTCCAGTTCGACGGCGAGCGGCATCGCATCCCGCTCAGCGAGCTCGCGGACGGGCGCACGATCGTGATCTACGGCCAAACGGAGGTCGTCAAGGATCTGATCGCGGCGCGACTGGAGAGCGGGCTACCGCTCCTCTTCGAGGTCGACGACGTCAGCGTGCACGAGCTGGACACGGAGCGCCCGCGGATCCGCTTTGCCCATGACGGCGAGAGCCACGAGCTCGAGTGCGACGTGATCGCCGGCTGCGACGGCTACCACGGCATCTGCCGGCCGAGCATCCCGACGGGGGTCCTGCGCGCATTCTCGCGCGACTATCCCTTCGGCTGGCTCGGCATCCTCGCGGAGGTGGCGCCGTCGAACGACGAGCTCGTCTACGCACACAACGAGAGCGGCTTCGCCCTCCTCAGCCTGCGCTCGGCGAGCCTCAGCCGCCTCTACCTTCAATGTGAGCCGGACGAGAACCTCGACGAGTGGCCCGATGAGCGGATCTGGGGTGAGCTGCAGCGTCGTCTTGGCGTCGAAGGCTGGACGCTCGCCGAGGGCCCGATCCTCGAGAAAGGCGTCACGGGAATGCGCAGCTTCGTCGTCGAGCCCTTCCAGTACGGGCGCCTCTTCCTCGCCGGCGACGCGGCGCACATCGTCCCCCCGACGGGCGCCAAGGGGATGAACCTCGCGATCGCCGACATCCGCGTTCTGGCGGAGGCGCTGGTCAGCTGGTACGAGACCGGAAGCGCAGCCCCTCTGGAGGGCTACTCCGCCACGTGCCTGCGCCGCGTCTGGCGGGCCGAGCACTTCTCCTGGTGGATGACCTCGATGCTCCACCGCCTGCCGGGCGGGGATCCCTTCGACCTGAGGCTCCAGCTCTCGCAGCTCCGCTACGTGGTGACCTCGCGCGTGGCCGCCGCGAGCCTCGCGGAGAACTACGTCGGCCTCGAGCTCGAGTGAGTTCCACCTTCACGAACGAGCTGGTTGATGCCGAGCGATCCAGGGTACCTTCGGGTCGTGATCCGGATCGAGGTCACCCTTGCGATCGAGCGGCGCCCAGAGGACGTCTTCGAGCTCCTGAGCGACATCGAGCGGCTGCCCGAGTGGCAGTCGAGCGCGCTCGAGGCTCAGACCGACGGGCCGCTGGAGCAGGGCTCCCGCGTCAGGGAGAGGCGCCGTCTCCTCGGCCGTGAGGCCGACAGCGAGCTCGAGGTCGTCGCCTACGAGCGGCCGACGCGCTTGATGCTGCGCTCGCTCGGTGGCCCGGTCGAGTTCACCGTCGACCACAAGCTGGTGGCTGAGGATGGCGGCACGCAGCTCAGGTTCGTCGCGGAGGCCGAGCCCGGAGGTTTGCTCAAGCTCGCCGGGCCCATGCTCGCGCGCACGGCCGAGCATGAGTTCCGCCAGGACTTCGACCGGCTGAAGGAGCTGCTCGAGGCTAGACGGGCTTGACCTTCGCGACCCGGAACAGCGCGGTGGCCTTCGTGTGGCAACTGGCCTGACACGCCAGGACGACCCATGAGCCGGCGCCCGTCGAGCGGGAGATCGTCTTGGAGAACGTGAATCGTCCGTTTGCCTTCGCCTTGACCGAGCCGAGCCGGGCGGTGTTGAGCGAGCGGGGCCGGCCGATGCGAAGCGTCGCCTTGACTCCGGGCCGAAAGCCCGTGCCGATGATCGTGATCGTGCCCCCACGGAGAACCAGCGGCGGCTGCGCCTTGAGCTTGGCGACGCTGGCCGTGCCGCCTGCGAGACCCGCGAGAGACAGCGCGGCTGCTGCCGCGAGCAGCAGAATCTGGATCCTGCGCATGCCGGTGTGGTAATGCCCTGGCACCGCTGCTTGCAAACGCGCCGTCTAAGCCCGCTCGGCCGCCGGTTCGGGGCCGGCTGCCGCCCTGTCGAACGCCCACTCGAGGGGTCGCGCAGGATTCGGGAGCTGCGGCACCGGGGGTCAGGGTTTTGGGGATTTGGGGACAGATGGTCCGGGGCCGCGAGTCTCCGTCCGGAATCACGCTAGAGCAGGACGCTGATCGCGTTGAGGACGAGGAGTGCCGCGAGTACGAGGAGGCCGTAGACGATCACGTCGGGCTGGTGGCGGGCGGCCCACTCCTGGGCGTTCTTCATCATCACGACTACCCGTTCTCCGAGGAATACGAAGAGAATAATCGGACCCCAGACGAGCGCGGTCGCAACCGCGGCATAGAGGACGACGAGTGCCGCCTGCGCCGTGTTGCTGAAGCCGGCAGTAGTGATCGTCGTGGCCGCGAGCGCCGTCAGGACGAGGCGTTTCGGTCCACCTATCCCCAAGATCAGCCCGGCGAGCAGCGTCGTCAGGAAGCGCAGGCGGCCGAGCCGCTCGAGCAGTGCCTGCGTCCGCTCGCTCGAGCCCTCTCGTAGGGTCGGGGGTCGCCGGCGGATCTGGACGGCGAGCGCGACGAGCCCGAGCGCGAGCACGATCGCCAGCGTGGCCTGGACTCCCGAATGCGTCTTCCTGCTCGAGCCGGTGGCGGCGACGCCGATGAGCACGAAGAGCGAGCATGTTAGGAGCTGCGCGAGCACGAACCCTGTCGCGAAGCCGAGCGCCTTCAGTCGCCCCGCAGACATCACTACGATCGTCGCCGCGAGCCCGAGCGCACTCAGACCGGCGAGCAGCGAGTAGAGAAGCAGTTGGAGGATCGCCTGGAGCATCGATGAGTCGACCGAGTTGTGGAAACCTACGCGGGCGACGGGGGGCCGGTACGCGAGACCGGCGAGCGCAGCCGTCACGAGCGAGCTCTCTTGCGCAGAAGCTCACACACACGATCGGTGCGGCCCGGACGGCATCCGCGCAGCCGGGTCGGAGGATCAATATGGGCGGTCTGGGCGGCCTACTCGAGCGTTCGCTCGTAGCTGACGCGGCGGCGCAGATTGCCCGAAGTCCGGGCGTCGGTTTCGCTTGATCAAGCGGGAATGTCTCCGTCGCCGCAAAGTGCGGAGACGCTGGTTCGTTCCGGTTCCCGCGAGGTCGAGGATTCGGGGCGAACGACAACATCGACGAGGAGGCCTGCAACGCCGGCGACGACACGACCTGCCCGTTCACCGCGGGCGTCGGCGGCTCGGGCATCTACTTCTCGTTCGACGGCGGCTCGAGCTGGACGCAGCCGACCTACACGGGCTGGTCGGCCCGCGGCTGCCTCGGCGTCGTCGGGAACGCCGATCCTCCGTGCTCACCGGTCCCAGGCGGGCCAATCGGCACGTTGCCGAACTACTTCGAGAACGGGCTCGTCTCCGACGGAGACCCGGAGGTCGCCTTCGGGCCACAGCCGGGTGCGGACGGCAGCTTCTCGTGGTCGAACGGCACACGTCTCTACTACGCCAACCTGACCTCGAACTTCGCGGCTGCGCGAAGCGAGCAAACGATCAAGGGCTTCGAGGCGATTGCGGTCTCGCGCACCGACGACATCGAGGGCGCGGCGGCCGGTGACAACAGCGCCTGGATGAGCCCGGTGATCGCCTCCAAGCAGAACGCCGCCCTTTTCTCCGATCACCCGACGATCGCGGTCGACGACGCTTCCGAGACGAGCCCGTTCTTCGGCAGCGTCTACGTCTGCGACGCGGCTTTCCGGAGCCAGGAGGTCGGCGGCTTCCCCGAGCCGATCGTGCTCAACAGCTCGCACGACGGCGGGAACACTTGGCGGTCGGTGCAGCTCTCGCCTTCCGTCAACAACACGCAGATCACCGGTCGCCAGGACTGCCAGGTGGACACCGACAGCAGGGGCAACGTCTACGTCGTCTGGGATGGCGTCGACAACAAGACGAAGCAGCTCTCGCTGTTTATCGCCAAGTCCAGCAACGGCGGGAGGTCGTTCGCAGGGCCGCAGCGGCTGATCACGCACGTCACGCCGACCGGCATCGTCGACCCGAACACGGGCGACCTCACATTCGACGGCTTCGCAGGGGCGCGCGACGGAACGGCGCCGGCGTTCTCGATCGCCAACGGAGCGCCCACCGGCGTCGGCGCCACCGACGAGCTGGTGGTCGCCTGGGAGGAGGGGCCTACCCCATCCGACACGAGCCCCGGACCGAACGAGAAGGCGGACGTCGTCTGGTCGACGGACGGCGGCTCGACGTGGAGCGGGCCGGTCTCGGCCTCGCCTGGCGCCGACCGGCCGGACTTCGTGGCGATCGGCATCTCGCCGAACGGCCAGCACGTGGACGTCGTCTACGACAACTTCCTGCAGCCGTGGCAGAGCACGACCTCGACGCCGCGCCTGTTCCAGGGAGTCGTTCGAACCGCGGCCGTCGGCGCTGACGGCTCGATCGGGTCGTTCAGCGACCTTGATCGAGAAGCCACCGGCGATGCCCGCGCGTCCAGCGCCAACGCCCAGGACTCCGAGTTCCTCGGCGACTACAACCAGATCGTGAGCACCAACACGTTCGCGGCTGCGGTCTGGAACGACGCCCGGAGAGCGGCGGATTGCCCGGCGGAGGACGCCTACCGCCAGGCGCTCACGACGAGCACCCCGCTACCGCGCCCCGCGCCGGAGCAGGACTGCCCGGCGACGTTCGGTAACACCGACATCTTCGGGGGCGTCTTCGCACGCTGACGAGGCATTGCGTATGACACGAGGGGCGCCCCGCGCGGGCGCCCCTCGTTCCCCTCATGGCTTCAGCTCAACGGCGTTCTCGTGCGGCGCGGGTGTTTGGGGATCTACGCGGCGTCTACGGCATTTGCCGTCCGACGTCTTCGGTCGCCACCTCGGCGGTGTGGATCGCCTGGAGTCATGCTGCCTCCGCGACTGGTCAGGAAATCGGCGATTGCTAACCGCTTGGCTGAGAGCGCCGCCGAATGCCTTTGCTCCCTGACGGAGAACTTCGCTGTCGTCAGGGCCGAACTCCAAGCTCACCGGCAAGATTCCGTTTAGTCGGCTCCCGACTTCGTGTTGACGCAGCTACGCGGGGACGGCCTTCTTCCTCCGGAGCTGTCCCCGATCCTTCTCTTGCCGGGCGAGCGTTACGGTTCGTGCGCAGTGCATGTCACGGCTAGTGCAGTTTCGAGAGCCGCTATCTCCTCTCCCCGAGCAGGGCTATCCTTCGCGGGCGGCCCCCGTCGACTAGCGGCCTAGGTCACGGCCCTTTCAAGGCCGTAGCACGGGTTCGAATCCCGTCGGGGGCATGGGCGGTTAGCTCAGCTGGGAGAGCGCCTGGTTTACACCCAGGAGGTCGGCGGTTCGACCCCGTCACCGCCCATTAGTAGACAAGCCGTTCCGGTCCCGAGCGGGCGAGAACAGCTCTTGGCAAGGCTCTAGGCCGGACTGCTGCGGCCGCGCTCGGACGACGCGAAGAGCGTGATTCCGATGGCGGCGAGCGTGACGGCGACGAGGAACTGGACCAGCCAGCCTGCGTCGAAGAGGTCCGCGAGGATGCCGCCGAGGAGGCTCGCCCCAATCCCGACGAGCGTCGTCGCGAGCAGGCTGATCTCGTGTCTGCCTGGGAGCACGAGCCGCCCGAGCGCGCCGATGATCAGGCCGGTGAGCGCAAGCCAAAGGAGCTCGAACGCGAGTCCGATGAGCGCCCCCGCCAGCAGCAGGGCGAGGACGACGATCAGCAGGATGACGACGACGACAGGCATGCCGCGGACGCTAACGAACGGAGAAGGTCGTGTGCTTGTGGCGCTGCCCGGACAACGCCGAGATGCCAAGGTTCGAGCTAACGCTGGCGCCGCCTGACACGCTGAACCTCATCCGTAACGCAGGCCCAAGATGAGGAAGGACGTTCGCGAGTTCATCCGCCGGCTCGAAGCCGTGGGCCTGACCGTCGAGCCGACGCCGGGGCACTACCGCGTCCTGCGCGATGGCAATCCTCTCCGGAAACTGAATGGGATGCCGTTCATGTTGCCGTTCTCTCCCGACACGATCCGGTGGCGCAGAGCGGCGATCGTCGAGCTACGCAAACTCGGCATCGACCTTTAGTCTCCGGGAGACTCACTCGACAGAGCTCATTGTTGGCGAGGATGGGGGTCCCTCCAGGTGGTTCGCCTCGCTCACCACCCGCCGTCAGGCCATCGTGTGGGAGCAAGCGTCGCTTCCTCGGGCTCGGCTGTTGGACTAACCACGCCCGATCCTCGGGCCTCCTGCGCGGCGTTCCGTAGGTTCTCCATCACCTCGCTCAGGTTCAC
>WNGA01006776.1_pt1 | contig 27214 bp, 22 predicted proteins | sample 5400061 | NCBI WGS metagenome assembly WNGA01 (sample SAMN13153366, study PRJNA577476) | soil metagenome | isolation source: 100 cm soil or saprolite under grassland replicate 2 | place: USA:California | collected 2016-06-15
CGCGCGCGCAGGTGATGCAGTTCACCGAGATCTTCCGTGGCAAGACCGTGGACGTGTCGAAGCGCAGCGTGACCGTGGAGATCACGGGCACCGACGACAAGATCGAGGCCTTCGAGGGCATGGTCCGCCCGTTCGGCCTGATCGAGCTGATCCGCACGGGCGAGATCGCAGTGGCGCGCGGCCGCAGCGTCACCTAGGCATAGGCTCGGCCTCCCGTGTCGGGCCGGCCGGCGCGAGCTCGCGGAGCTCGTCGAGTGCGTCGCCGATGTCGCCGGCGAGCAGCTCGGCGTCCGGAGCCGCGTCGCGATCCGCGTAGATCCCGAAGAACGCGCCACCGGCAACTGTCGTGAAGCCGATCGAGAGTGCATGCCGGTCGGCCAGCGGCACTATCGGGTAGGCCTCGCACAGCCGGCAGCCGAGCATCCACACCGGCACCTGTGGCCCGGGGATGTTCGAGACCACGACATTGAACGTCCGCGGGCTGGCGACCAACCGCGACATCGCGCGCTGGAGCACGGATGGCGCCGAGGCGGCAAGGTCGAGCACGGTCGTGGCCCCGGCGGGCTCTCCGCTCGCCTTGGCGTGCTTCGTCGCGAGGCTGATGCGTCGCAGGCGCTGCTCGGCGCCCGGCTCGTCGCAGGGCAGCTCGAGGAAGATGAACGAGATCCGGTTGCCGAGCTCGCCCTGGGCGTCTCCGCCCCGCACGTTCACCGGGACCATTGCCTTGAGCCGCGCCGGACGTTCGCGATGACGCTCGAGGTGACGGCGGACGCCGGCGCAGGACGCTGCGAGCACCACGTCGTTGATCGTGCAGTCGAAGGACCGCTTGATCGCGCGCAGCTCGTCCATGGGGCGCCCGAGCGTCGCGAGCGTCCGGTAGGGGGAGATCGGAGCGTTGAGCGCATCCAGCGGACTGGCCGGCGCGAGTGAGTTGAGTAGCGCCCCGCCCGCGCGCTGGGCGCCGGAGGCGAGCTTCCCAGGCGACCTGACGAGTCGGGCCGCCGAACCGGCCAGCGCGAGCTGGCCGCGCGCCCGGTCGACCAATCCGTCCACGAGCAGCCTCACCTGGCCGGGGGACTCGGCGGGCGCCCACTCGTCCGGCGGGTCGGGTGGCCAGTCGGGCTCCGGATCGAGCAGCACGGTGGCGAGCTCGACCGCCGCGATCCCGTCGACCATGCAGTGATGCGCCTTGCCCACCACCCCGATGCGGCCATCGTCGAGCCGGTCGGCGATCCATAGCTCCCACAGCGGGAGCTCGCGGCCGAGCGGCGTCGAGAGCACCGAGCCCGCCAGCTCGGCGAGACTGGTCCCACCGGCCGGACGCACGTGCCGGGTTATGTCGAAGCGGTCGTCGTCGACCCAGACCGGACGCGCCACCCCCAGGGGCACGCCGACGAGACGCTGCCGGTAGCGGGGCGCGCGATGGAGGCGACGCCCGATGTGGTCACGGAGCTGCTCGAAGCTCGGTGCGGGCCGCTCGTCGGGTGGGTCGAATGCGGCCGCCCAGCCCACGTGCATGTGGGCTGACGCGGTCTCCACGTCGAGGAAAGACACGTCGAGCGCCGAGAGACGGTTCGGCGCCATTTCTCTGCTCCTCTCCAGGCTGGGAGGTGGGCGATCCTTGCCTGAAAACTGGCCGGGTCCGAAAGCTCCCAAACCATCGCGCCCGAGTCAACACGAACGGGCGTTGCGCGTTTCGTGGGATCACCTTCCTCGATTCGTCATTCCAGGCGATCGTTGAAGCGCGGGATGAATGGCTGATGAAGAGCGGTCAGAGCAAGGGCACATGCCGCGGCGGAGGTGATGAACCGCACAGCCGGCGGCGCACGATTTCGCCATCCTGTGACCCGGTGAGCCTTCGCGTTACACCGGGCGGCGAGCGCGCCGCGGGCGGCGGACCCTTCGCGCTCGAGGCCGCGGACACGGAGCGCCTGCGAGGACGCGTGGAGCGCGCGCTCGGGCACGTGCGGCGGGCGGCCGGGCCCGGGCCGGGAGCGGCCCCGACCGCCGCTGCCGCCGTCACGGTCCCGATCGACGCCGGGCTCGACCTCAGCGCCGCCGCGCTCGCCGCCCGGCGTGCGGGGGATCGCTTCGCCTGCCTCGAGCAGCCCGACCGGGACGGCTTCGTCCTCGCCGGCCTCGGCCAGGCGGTGGCGCTCGAGGCGCGCGGGCCCAATCGCTTCGCGGACGTCTCTTCGCGCGCGCGCGAGCTCGGTCGGACCGCGCTCGCCGACGATCCCGCCGAGGACCCGCTGCGGCCGCCGGCGGCGGGGCCCGTGTTCGTCGGCGGCTTCGCGTTCGATGACGAGGGCGGATCCTCGCCCGAGTGGTCCGGCCTGGCGCCCGCCTGCTTGGTGCTGCCGGAGCTGACGCTCGCGCGGCAGGGGAGCGAGGCGAGGATGACGCTCGCCGCCGCCGTACACCCCGACGACGACCCCGACGCCGTGGTGGAGCGCCTGCTGGCCCGCGCGGGCGAGCTGGCCGAGTCCTCGATGCCGCTCCTCGACCCCGACCCCGTCGAGCGGACGCGCGTCGCGAGCGCGGCCCCGCCGTCGCACTACGAGCACGCGGTCGAGCGCGCGGTCGAGCGCATTCGCGCCGGCGAGCTCGAGAAGGTGGTGCTCGCGCGCGAGGTGCGCGCGCACGCGCCGGCCGACCACGACCCGGCCGCGGTCCTCGGCGCGCTGCGGGAGCTGTTTCCGGCGTGCTACTGCTGGTGCGTCGGCACGCCGGAGGCGGCCTTCGTCGGCGCCAGCCCGGAGCTGCTCGTGCGCCGGGAGGGGCAGCGCGCCCAGACCGTGGCCCTCGCCGGCACCACGCGCCGCAGCGCGGACCCGGCCGTCGACGACCACCTCGGCGAGCAGCTTCTCCGCAGCGCGAAGGACCGCGAGGAGCAGGAGATCGTGACTCGCCGGATCGAGCGCACGCTGGCGCCGGTGAGCCTCTGGGTGGCCGCCGCCGGCGAGCCGGTGCTCGTGAAGGTCACGGGCGTCCAGCACCTGGCCACGCCGATCCGGGCACAGCTCGCGGACCCGCTGCCGGCGGTGGAGCTGGCCGGCCTGCTCCTGCCCACACCGGCGGTCGGCGGGGAGCCGCGCGAGGCCGCGCTTCCGCTGATTCCGGCGCTCGAGGGGCTCGACCGCGGCTGGTACGCCGGGGCGGTCGGCTGGACCGACCTGGCCGAGGACGGCGAGTTCTGCGTGGCGCTCCGCTGCGCCCTGCTGCGCGGCCGCGTGGCGCACCTGTACGCCGGCTGCGGCATCGTCAGGGAGTCCGTCCCCGCGGACGAGCTGGCCGAGACCGAGGTCAAGCTCCAGGCGCTCCTCCCGCTGCTCTCCTAAATCGGGCGCAGTACCCACGTGTGAGCGCCCCTTGACAAGGGGTAAGTGCCGGTAATGAGCGCAGTTGGGGCCGGGCTGCGCAGGGAGGACAGTCCGGGTCTTGGAAGGCGGGTGCTCGCACTCGCCTTGGTCCTCCTCGCGATCGTCGCGGTCGCTGTGCTGCTGTTCCGCGGTGACGGCGGCTACACCGTAACGGCCGAGTTCATCAACGCCGGCCAGCTCGTCAAGGGGAACCAGGTCAAGGCGGGCGGCGTCGCGATCGGGAGCGTCAAGGACATCGGCGTTACCCAGGACGGGCACGCCGAGGTCAAGCTCGGGATCGACAACGGCGACTACAAGCCGCTGCGGCGCGGTACGCAGGTGATGATCAAGCAGGCGTCGCTGTCCGGCATCGCCAACCGGTACGTCGACCTGAAACTCGGCCCCGCGAACGGCGATGAGATCGAGGACGGCGGCGTGATCGGCCCGGACCAGACCGCCACCGCGGTCGAGCTCGACCAGATCTTCGACCTGTTCGACAAGCGCACGCGCACCGGCCTGCAGGACTTCTTCAAGGGCTCCGCCGAGATGCTGCACGGGCGCGGCAAGGAGCTCCGCAGGGGCATCCACTACCTCAACCCCGCGCTCAGCACCGGCGCGCGCCTGTTCAAGGAGCTCACACGCGACGACGCGCTGCTCGAGCGCTTCCTCGTCGACTCGGGGACGCTCGTGAACGCGCTGGCCGAGCGGCGCAACGACCTCACCGGCGTGGTCCGCAACCTGAACGGCACCTTCGGCGCGCTCGGCCGCCAGCAGGACGCGCTGGCGGAGTCGGTGGAGCGCCTCCCGCCGTTCATGCGCCGGGCGAACACGACCTTCGTGAACCTGCGCAGCGCGCTCGACGACGTGGACCCGTTCGTGGATGCGGCGAAGCCGGCCGTGCGCCGCCTCGGCCCGTTCCTCGAGCAGGCACGGCTGTTCGCGCATGACGGGGCGCCGACCATCCGCGACCTCTCGCGGACGATCCGCCGCTCCGGCCCGCGCAACGACCTGATCGAGCTGATCAACAGCTTCCCGCCGCTCGAGCACGTGGCGATGGACGAGCGGCGCGTGAACGGCGCCACCCGCCGCGGCGCGTTCCCGGAGACGGCCGACGCGCTCAACGCCGCGGCGCCCACGATCGCCTTCGGGCGCCCGTACACCCCCGACTTCGTCGGCTGGATGGACGACTTCTCGACGACCGGCGGCTACGACGCCCTCGGCGGCTACTCGCGCGCGTGGATCAACTTCTCGGAGCTCCTGTACGGGCCGGGCCCGAAGCAGCACCAGTACCGCCGCTGCCCGGGCGCGAACGAGGAGCCTGCCTCCGACGGCAGCAACGTGTTCTCGGCCGACCAGGCCGGCGCGCTCGACTGCGACCCGAGCCAGAGGTCGGTGGGCCAGTGACACGGCGCGCCCTGTCCGTGCTGGCCGTGCTGCTCGTGGCGGGGGCGGCCGCGCTCGCGCTCGGCGCGAAGGAGGACGGCGGCGGCAGCAAGACCTACGAGCTGCTCTTCGACAACGCCTTCGGGCTCACCGAGGGCGGCGACTTCAAGGTCGCGGGCGTCAGGGCCGGCAAGACCAGCAAGTTCAAGGTCACGAAGGAGAACGGCCGCCCGGTCGCGGCGGTGACCGTCGAGGTGACGGAGCCGGGCCTCGCGGACCTCCGCAGGGACGCCCATTGCGAGATCCGCCCGCAGTCGCTGATCGGCGAGTACTTCGTGGACTGCCAGCCCGGCAGCTCGAACGAGCGGCTGCCGGACGCGGACCACGGACGGCTGCCCGTGGAGCAGACGAGCTCCACGATCGCGATCGACCTCGTCAGCGACATCATGCGGCGGCCGTACCGCGAGCGCCTCCGGCTGATCGTCGGCGAGCTGGGCGCGGGCCTCGCGGGGCGCCCGGGTGATCTCTCCGCGGTCCTGCGCCGCGCGCACCCCGCGCTCCGCGAGACCAGCGAGACGCTGCGGATCCTCGGCCGCCAGACGGGCACGATCGAGAAGTTCATCGGCGACGCGCACACAGTCATCGGCGCGCTCGAGGACCGCAAGAAGGACGTGAGCCGCTTCGTGCACGAGGCCGGGCGGACGGCGGAGATCTCGGCGTCGCGCCGGGACGACCTCCAGCAGACCTTCCATCGCCTGCCGGCGTTCCTCGCCGAGCTCGACCCGTACATGGGGCGCCTGGGCGATCTGACGAAGGCGCAGACGCCGGTGCTGCAGAACCTGCAGTCGGCCTCCGACGAGCTCGACACCTTCCTCCTGCGGCTGCGGCCCTTCGCGGCCGAGGGACTGCCGGCGTTCAAGGCGCTGGGCGAGATGTCAGTGGTCGGCCGACGGGCGGTCCGCAAGACCCACGAGGACGTCAGGGAGCTCCGCCGCCTCGCGAAGGACGCGCCGGGCTTCGCCAAGCCGCTCCGCCAGTTCCTCCAGACGACCGACGACCGCAAGCGCGCCGTGGAGGCCGACCGGCGCGCGGCGGCGACCGGTCCGCCCGCGGGCGACAAGACCCACACCACCTCGAGCCGCGCCGGCTTCACCGGCATGGAGGCGATCTGGAACTACTTCTTCTGGCAGACCCTCTCGACGAACGCGCTCGACGACGTCGGCCACGTGCTGCGGCTCGGCATCCTCGTGAATGACTGCACCACGTATCAGGTGAAGCCGAGCAAGGCGCTGCTCGACCGCTGCAACCAGTTCCTCGGCCCGACGCAGCCGGGCGTCACGACCGCGGATCCCACCAGGAGCGGGGCCACGGCCGCGTCGACTCCCGCGTCCACGCCCGCCCCACTTCCGTCGCAGGCGCCCGCCAAGAGCAGCACCGAATCCGCCCTCGATTTCCTGCTCGGCCAATGAGGGGCGGAACCCGACAGCTCGGCGCGAGCCCGGTCCTGATCGGAGCGGTGACCCTGCTGGTCGCGATCGTCGCGGTCTTCATCTCGTACAGCGCGAACAACGGGCTGCCGTTCGTGCCCACCTATCAGCTGAAGGCCGAGCTCCCGAACGGCTCCAAGCTCGTCAAGGGCAACGAGGTGCGCGCGGGCGGCTTTCGCGTCGGGATCGTCAAGGACATCACGAGCGCGCGCCGCAACGTCGACGGCAAGGAGAAGGCGATCGCCGTGCTCGACCTCAGCCTCGACAAGAAGATCGAGCCGCTGTCCGTGGACTCGACGCTGTCGGTCCGGCCGCGCTCGGCGCTCGGCCTCAAGTACGTGGAGCTGATCCCCGGCCACTCGAAGCGGACCTACCAGAACGGGGACACGATCCCGCTCTCGCGGGCGAGCGAGAACGCGCCCGAGCTGGAGGACGTGCTCTCCACGTTCGCGCCCGAGACGCGCGACGACGCCAGGAAGTCGCTGGAGGGCTTCGGGAACTCGATCGCCGGCCGCGGCCCCGCGATCAACACGACCATCCGCGAGCTCGAGCCGTTCACGCGCTACCTGCTGCCGGTGATGCGCAACCTCTCCAGCCCCAAGACGGAGCTGCGCAACTTCTTCCCGAGCCTCGGCGCGGCGGCCGCCCAGGCGGCGCCCGTGGCCGAGGTGCAGGCTCGCTGGTTCGGGGAGATGGCCACGACCTTCGCGGCCATCTCGCGCGACCCGAACGCCCTGCGCGAGACGATCGAGGAGAGCCCGCCCACGCTCGAGGCGGCCACGGAGTCGTTCCGGGTCCAGACGCCGTTCCTGGCCCGCTTCGAGACGCCCGAGCTGGCCGACCGGGTCGAGGAACTGTTCAGGGCCGCCGAGGACCTGGGCGACAACCCGAACACGCTGCTCGCGCTGCGCGACCTGCGCACGGCGGTGCACGTGACCAAGCCGGCGATCAAGTTCGTCGCGCCCTACCAGACGGTCTGCAACTACCTCGTCTACTTCTTCAACCCGCTCGGGACGCACCAGTCGGCGGTTGTGCCCGGCGGGACCGACGAGCGGATCCTCGCGAAGCTGGTCGACACCCAGCAGGAGAACACGCTCGGGTCGACGGAGTCCACCCGCCCGGTTGACGTGCCCAGGGGCCAGGACCCGCAGGCGGAGCCCGCCAAGCAGGTTCTTCACACCCAGTACGGCGGCCCGGCGGTGGACGCCAGCGGGCGCGCAGACTGTCAGAGCGGTCAGACCGGCTATCCGTACCGGCTCTCGGCTCACCCCCGCTACCCGGGTGGGCACCTCGTCGTCGACGGCAACACGCCCGGGCTCACCGGCGGCACGTTCAGGGCGCGCCAGCTCGGCATCGACAACCTGAAGGACGTCCCATGAGCACGTTCAAGGCCGGCGTGCTCGCCATCACGACGCTCCTCCTGTTCGCGTACTTCGGCTTCACGAAGTCGAACCCGTTCGCCAACCCGTACGAGCTGAAGGCGATGTTCCGAGACGTCCAGAGCCTGAAGCCGCGCTCGCCGGTGCGGATGTCCGGCGTGGAAGTCGGCAGGGTCACCAAGGTCGAGCCGAAGGACGGCGGCGGCGCGGCCGTCGTGACGATGGAGCTGCGCGACGACGCACTGCCCATTCACGACGACGCCCGCGCCCAGATCCGCTCGCGGATCTTCCTCGAGGGCAACTTCTTCGTGGACCTCCAGCCCGGGTCGCCCTCCACAGGCGAGCTCGACGACGGCTCGACGCTCCCGATCACGCAGACGGCCTCCAACGTCACGCTGCCCGAGATCCTGGACGTGCTCGATTCGGACGTCCGCACCGACCTCCAGACCTTCCTGTACGAGTACGGCACGGTCGCTCTGCGCGGCGGGGGCGCGAAGGCGTTCAACCGCGCGATCCCGTCGTTCGCGCCGGCCTACCGCTACGGCGCGCTGACCAACGACGCCCTCCTGGGGGTCGACCCGGACCACGACATCCAGCGGCTGCTGCGCGGCCAGCAGCGCACGTTCGCTGCCCTGGGCGACCACCCCCAGGCCCTGAAGGAGCTGGTGACCGACCTCAACACGACCGCGGGCGCGATCGCCAGCGAGGACACCGCGCTCGAGGCCGCCGTGCCGGCGCTGCGCGACACCCTGCGCGAGGGCTACCCGGCGCTCGGCGAGCTGAACGCCGCGCTGCCGACGCTGCGCACGTTCGCCCGTGAGGCGATTCCGGGCGTGCGATCGTCCGTGCCCGCGCTCGACGCGGCCATCCCGTGGTTCACCCAGGCGCGCGGGCTCGTGCAGCAGAGCGAGCTGAAGGGACTCGCGGCCGACCTGCGGCACGCGGTGCCGAGCCTGGTGAAGCTGAACTCGCGGCTGATCCCGTTGCTCAAGCAGCTGCGCGGGCTCTCGTCCTGCACGAACCACGTGCTGGTGCCGTTCATGGAGTCCGACATCCCGAGCATCGAGGACGGCAACTCCGGTCACTCGGTCCGCGAGCAGATCAACCGCAGCTTCGTCGGGCTGGCCGGAGAGAGCCGCGTGAACGACGCCAACACGCCGGTCTTCCACATCCAGGGCGTGAACCCGTTCAAGCTGGCCACGGGGAGGCTCGAGCCGGCGCCGCCGCCCGACGCCAACACGCCGCCGCCGCACCGCCCGGACGTCGCGTGCGAGACGCAGGATCCGCCGGACCTGCACGCGCCGGGCGGCGACGCCACCGTGTACGGAGGCGGGCCGTGAGGCTCGCGATCCGCAAGCACCTGGTGGACTTCCTGGCGATCGCCGGCCTCGCCGTCCTGGCCCTCGCCGTCGCGGTCTACATCCTGAGCCAGCAGGACCTCCGCTTCCCGCTCGTCGAGGCATCGCCGAAGCACATCGAGATCGAGCTTGCTAACGCGCAGGCCGTCCAGCCGGGCCAGGGGCAGACGGTGCGCGTGGCAGGCGTGGAGGTCGGGCGCATCGCGGACGTGAAGGTCGAGGACGGCGTGGCTGTCGTCGGACTGGACATCGAGCCCGAGTACAAGACGCTGATCAGGGAGGACGCGACCGCGCTCCTGCGGCCGAAGACCGCGCTGAAGGACATGTTCGTCGAGGTGGACCCCGGGAACGGCAAGGTCGTGCCGGACGGCGGGCGGATCGCGGTCGCTAACTCGCTCCCGGACATCAACCCGGACGAGATCTACTCCGCGCTCGACGCCGACACGCGCCCGTACCTGAAGCTCCTCGTGGCCGGCGCCGGCAGGGGGCTCAAGAACCGCGGCGACGACCTCCGCGAGGTGTTCCGCCGCTTCGAGCCGATCCACCGCGACCTCGCCCGCGTCACGCGCGCGACGGCCCATCGCCGCCACGAGCTGAAGCACCTGATCCACGACTACGGCCTCCTGATGACCGAGGTCGGCAGCCATCCGCAGGACCTCCGCAGGCTCGTGACCGCCTCCCGCAGCGTGTTCGACGCGCTCGCGAACGAGGACACCCAGATCCGCGCTGGCGAACGTGCGCGCGTTCGCGCCGGTGCTGCGCTCGTCGCTCGAGTCGCTGCGGCCCGCGATTCGCGAGCTGCCCGAGACCAACGCCGCAGTGACCCCGTTCCTGCGCGAGACGGAGCCGGTCATCCGCACCCAGATCCGCCCGTTCGTGCGGGCCGCGCGTCCGTGGACCAACGACCTGCGCCTGGCCGCCCGCGGCACCGCCAAGGCGACTCCGGACCTGTCGCGCTCGTTCGGCGAGCTGAACCGCTTCTTCAACATGGGGGCGTTCAACCCGAACGGCGCCGAGGGGCTCGACGGCAAGTCGATCTCGCAGCAGCGCGCGCGCCAGGAGGGCTACCTGTACTGGCTCGCCTGGGCGGCCCAGAACGGCAACTCGCTGTTCTCGACCGCGGACGGGCAGGGCCCCTGGCGCCGGGTCACGATCTGCGGCGTCCCGGCCGCCGTCCTCACAGGCATCGTGAACGGCGTCCTCGGCGACATCGAAGCGAGCAACCCGGCGCTCGCCGACATCCTCACCAACCCCGGCTCCACCGGCAGCAGCCCGGTCGACCAGCTGCTCGCCACCCAGTTCGGCTCCTGCAACTTCAACGCCCTGCCGTCCACGCCGCCTCCCGGCAGCGGGGGCGGCCTCCCGATCCTCGGCGACCTGCCGCTGCCGACGCCATGAACAAGAACCCGCCCAGCATCGGAGGCATCGCCGCAATGGTCGGCTTCACGCTGTCCGTGGCGGCGCTCCTGATGTTCCTGTGGACGGCGTTCGGCGGCACGCTGCCGCTGCGGGCGCAGGGCTACCGCTTCAAGGCCGACTTCCCGGAGGCGTCGCTGCTCGTGAAGGAGGCCGACGTCCGGATGGCGGGCGTGAACATCGGCAAGGTGAAGTCGAAGGAGCTCGGCCCGGGCGGGCGCACGACGCGGGTGGAGATGGAGCTGGACCACCGCTTCGCGCCGATCGGCCGCGACGCGCGCGCCATCCTGCGCCAGAAGAGCCTCCTCGGCGAGACCTACGTCGAGATCACACCGGGCAGCCCGGGCGCCGAGAAGCTCCCCGACGGCGGCACGCTCGCGCGCACCAACGTCGACGACACCGTCGAGCTGGACGAGGTGTTTCGCGTCTTCGACCCGGAGACGCGCAAGGCGCTCCAGCAGTGGCTGCACGAGGGCGGCATCGTCACGAGCGGGAGCTTCGCGCGCGACTTCAACGACTCGCTCGGTAACGCCGCGCCGTTCTTCACGGGCGGCGCGCAGCTGCTGCGGCCGCTGGCGGAGCAGGAGGTCGCGCTGCGGCGGGTGTTCCGCGACACGGGCCGGGTCTTCCACGCGGTGTCGAGGGAGGACGGCCAGCTCCGCGGCCTGATCACCGGCGGCGAGGCGACCTTCGGCGCGCTGGCCTCACGCGACGACGCGCTCGCCGAGACGTTCCAGATCTTCCCGACCTTCCTGCGCGAGACGCGCTCGACGGTCCAGCGTCTCGAGGCCTTCGCCCGCAACACCGATCCGCTCGTGCCGGAGCTGAACCCGATCCTGTCCTACCTGAGCTTCGCGCGCGGGCAGCTCGCCCAGTTCATCACGGTCGGCGCAGCGGCGCTCGCGGGCAACGGCGCGGGCGGCTACACGGCGGGCGGCGGCGAGGAGCATTACCTGCCGCAGATCGCGATCATCGACGGCCGCTCGTTCGGGCGGCGTGCGTCGCGTCCGCCGTGGGAGCGCGCGAACTCCTACGTGGCGCCGAACGCCTACGAGCGCGCCACGCCGCTTGGCGTCATCGAGAGCTTCGACTGCAAGCCGAACGGCGGCGAGCAGCGCAACCCGTCGGGCGAGGGCGAGAACGCCGAGCCGCCCTGCTTCGAGGCTCCGCCGCTCCTGTGGGGGCACCAGAAGTACCCGCGCCTGACGCGCGGCAAGGCGCCGTTCGTGCCCGCTCCGACGGGGCGCGAGGGCACCTCGCCGGCTACTCCATAAGGGGTTTCCCGCGCCCTTCACGGGGTACCAATAACGCATGCTAGAGCGGTTCAAAAGAAACGGCGGGGCCGGCGACGGCGACGACGACCGTGGAACGGTCGCGACTGCCGACCGTCCCGTGACTACACGCGATAGGGACACGGACGAGGGTCGCTTCGTACGTGACCGCAATGCCACGGGCCTGACCGGACGCGAGCGCGTGCGCGACGTCCGTGCGCGCCAGCGCGAGGAGTTCGGCGGCCTGAACCGGGGCGCGGCGTTCTTCGGCTTCCTCGTCGCGGTCGGCATCGCGGCGATCCTGCTCGGGCTCTTGAGCGCGGCCGGCGCGGCATTCGGCCTCACGGACATGAGCCAGGCCGAGGCGAACCGGAACGCTGACACGATCGGCCTTGTCGGAGGCATCCTGCTCGTCGCGGGGGTCGCCATCGCGTACTTCTTCGGCGGCTACGTCAGCGGGCGCATGTCTCGCTTCGACGGCGGGCGGCAGGGCGCCGGCAGCTGGGCGATCGGCGTCGTGGTGGCGATCGTGGCCGGCATCGCCGGCTGGCTGTTCGGCCCCGACTGGAACATCTTCGACAAGCTCGGCCTGCCGCACGTACCCATCGACCAGGGCACGCTCACGGCGGGCGGCGCGGTTGCGCTTGCCGCCGTGCTGATCCTGTCGCTCCTCACCGCGATGGGCGGCGGCAAGGCCGGCGAGCGCTACCACTGGAAGATCGACCGGTTCGGCTTCAGGGACTAGGCAAGGCTCCGAGCACCGGCTTCACCGGCTCACAGGGCTTCACCGACCCGTTCCACGAGCTCACGGTGGAGGCGGACGTTCTCGCGGCGATCGGTCCGGACCTCCCTGAGGCGGGGCCAGAGGGCCGCCAGATCCACGTCCTCCGAGGGCGTCGCGATGTGAACCTCGTACGCGGCGGGATCGGCGTGCTCGGCGACGGGCAGGAAGTCGAAGATCCCGCCGCCGCCGTTGTTGATGCAGACGATCTCGAGCGGAACGCCGGCGCGACGCGCGGCGAGCAGCCCGCCGGCGTCGTGCTGAAGGGCAAGCTCCCCAATCAGAACCCAGGTCGGTAGCCGCGTCGCGATCGCCGCGCCCAGCGCCGACGAGACGACCCCGTCGATTCCGTTCGCGCCCCGGTTGGCGAGGAAGCGGAGGCGCTTCGGCGACTGCGGGAAGAACGCCTCCACGTCCCGGATCGGCATGGACGAGCTGACCCACACGACCGCCTCGTCCGGCAGCTCGGGCTCGACGCCCGCGAGAACCTTGCCCTCGAACCCCTCCGGCGCGGCCTCGAGGGCCGCAGCCACCTTGGCATCGGCCTCCCGCCAGCCCTGAAGCCAGCCGCCCTGGTTGCCCCCGGCCTCCGCGCCCGCATCCCCGGCGCGCATCTCCACAGCGCCGGCGAGCGCGGCCAGAGTCCGCTCCGCGCTCGCGTGCAGCACGAGCTCCGCGGTCCTCGTAGGTTCGTGCCAGGCGCCATGCGGATCAAGCACGACCTGTGACGACTCCGCGACAAATGCGCGAAGGGGCTTTGACGTGGGCATGTCGCCGACCCGCAGCACGACGCCCGGCCTGTGCGCCTCCGCGAACTTCTCGATCCTGAGCAGCACGTCGTAGTGAGCGATGACGTGCGAGCGGTCGTGATCGCCGCACCTCACGCCCGAGGTCGGCTCGGCGAGCAGCGGCGAACCCGTCTCGAACGCCAACCGAGACGCTGCGTCCGCGACAGCTTCGTGACACGGCCCGCACACGATCGCCCCGCGCGGCTCGGCGGCGAGGCGGGCGGCGACGGCATGGACGTCGTCGGAGTGGGGGGCGCTGGCGTGCTCACGGACCTCCGTCCAGGGCCGTCCATCGGGCCGCCCGGTCCAGTCGGTGGGGTCGAGCGGCGGGTCGGTGGCCGCCCGCTCCGGGATCGGGGCCAGCGGCTCGCGCAGCGGGAAGTTCAGGTGCACCGGCCCGGGGCGGCGCCCGGACGCGGTCCAGTAGGCGCGGCAGGCCAGCGCGCGGTGATGGATCGCCGTCTCACGACCGGGCTCGTGCGTGCCGACCTCAACGAACCAGTTGGCGGCGGTGCCGTACAGCTTGATCTGGTCGATCGCCTGGCCGGCGCCGACCTCGCGGAGCTCGGGCGGGCGGTCGGCGGTCAGCACGATCAGTGGGACGCGCGCCTCGTGCGCCTCGACGACGGCGGGGTGGAGGTTGGCCGCGGCCGTGCCCGACGTGCAGGTCACGGCCACCGGGCGGCCGCTCGCCTTGGCCATGCCGAGCGCCACGAAACCGGCCGAGCGCTCGTCGAGCACCGACACCGCCTCGATCCCCTCCTGAGCCGCGAGCGTGAGTGCGAGCGGCGCGTTTCGCGAGCCCGGTGAGGTCACCGCGTGGCGGATGCCGCAGCGGTACAGCTCTTCGACGAAGGCCTGGAGCGGCGCGTAGGTGCGGTTGATCGGGATCATTCGGGAGCGATGGTGCTCTTCATCCCGGGCTTCATGCAGCGTGGCGACGCCTGGCGGCCGGTCGCGGAGCTCCTGCCGGAACGCTATCCCAGCAGGCTCCTCGACCACGCCGAGCACAGCTTCGAGGCGCGTCTCCGCGAAATCGCCGAGGCGGACGCCGACGTCCTCGTGGGCTATTCGCTCGGCGGCCGGCTCGCTCTGCGGGCGGCGTTGCGGTCCCCCGAGTCCTTCGCCGCCGTCGTCCTCGTCGGGTCGACGGCGGGCATCGAGGAAGGGCCCCTTCGCGTAACGCGGGCCGAGGCGGACGAGAAGCTCGCCTCGTGGATTGAGGCGATGCCGATCGAGGACATCGTCTCGCTGTGGGAGCGCCAGCCGCTGTTCGCCGACCAGTCGGACTCGCTCGTGGAGGAGCAGCGACCCGGCCGCCTCGCACACGACCCGCGCTCGCTGGCGCTGCTGCTGCGAACGGGGGGGCAGGGCGTACTCGAGCCGGTCTGGCACGAGCTGCGGGCCCTCGACGTGCCGCTGCTGGCCATCGCGGGCGCCCGCGACGACGGCTACACCGCCGCCGCGAAGCGGATCGCCTCAGTGGCCCCGAACGCGCGCGCGGCGATCGTCGAGGACGCCGGCCACGCCGCGCACCTGCAGCGCCCGGACGAGGTGGCACGGCTGATTACCGAGTTCCTGGATGGAGTCTTCCGACGGTGACCCCGGCGAGCTCGTCCTCCTCGACGTCCACTCCCAGCCCGGGTCCGCCGGGCACGGCGAGGGTGCCGCCGCGCGGCGCAGGCAGCGCCCGCGCCAGCGGCGAGTCGAACAGCCCGAGCGTCGCGAGGCCGCAGGCGAGCGTCAGCTCCTCCGCCGCCGCGAGCTGAAGCGCGGCGGCGATACCCCAGGGGCCGTCGAGCGTGCTCGACAGGAAGGCGTCGAGGCCGTGCGCGCGCGCCTCGCGAAGCAGCTCGCGCGCCGGGCGAAAGCCGCCGGCGCCCGCGACCTTCACGTTCACGACATCGCACGCCTGCAGCTCCACGGCCCGGCGCAGCTCGCGCATCGAGCCCACCGACTCGTCTGCCGCAACCGGGGTGGAGACGCGCTGCCGCACCTCCGCGAGCTCGCGCAGGGTCCCGCAGGGCTGCTCCACGAACTCGAGGTCGTGCTCCTCGATGCTCCGGATTGCGCGAACGGCGTCGTCGACCGACCAGGCGCCGTTCGCGTCGACGCGCAGGGCCGGCCACGGCCCGATCGCCGCGCGCACCGCGGCGACCCGCTCCGCATCGTCCGGCAGCCCGACCTTCAGCTTGAAGCACGCATAGCCGTCGCGCAGCCCCGCCCGCGCGCGCTCCGCGACCTCCTCCGGAGGCCCGGCCGCGAGCGTCATGTTCACCGCCAGCGAGTCCTTGCGCGGCTCCGCCAGCGGCCGCTCCTCCTGCCGCGCGTGCAGGTCGAGCCGGGCGATCTCCTCGGCGGCGCGCGCCTGCGGCGGCCGCCGGCCGCCCCCGCCGGTGAGCGCCGCGGCAGCACGCTCCAGCGGGACGCCGTCGTAGGGCTCGAACGGCGCGGCCTCTCCGTAGCCGACGGTCCCATCGCGCGCCCGCAGCCGCAGCAGCAGGAGCTCGCGCGCCGAGACCACCCCCGACGACGTCACGAACGGCTCCCTCAGCGGGATCGACAGCCGCAGGACGGAGCGCTCCACGCGGGCGCTCACGACAGCAGGACGCCCCCGGCGAGGAGCACCGAGAAGACCGCGAGCAGCCGGCCGGTCGCGGCCAGGGCTCCGTTCAGAGCAGGTCCGTCGGTGCGAGTCGTGACGGTCCGGATCAGGGGCGGCGCCAGCGGAAGAGCGGCCAGCGACAGCAGCAGCCACGCCGAGAGCGCCGGCACCAGCACGACCGGCACCAGGAAGGCGACGACCAGCATCGCCACGAACAGCCTGCGGACGCGTTCGCGCCCCAGCTTCACCGCCAGGGTGCGCTTCCCCGCCCGCCGGTCGGTGTCCACGTCGCGCACGTTGTTCACGACCAGGATCGCCGCGGCCAGCAGCCCCACCGGCACCCCGAGCGCGACCGCCTCCCAGCGGAGCTCCTCGGTCTGAACGAAGTACGAGCCGGCCACGGCCACCAGCCCGAAGAAGGCGAACACGAACAGCTCGCCGAGCCCCTCGTAGCCGTACGGGCGCGGGCCGCCGGTGTAGAGCACGCCCGCGAGGATCGACGCCGCGCCCACGACGAGCAGCTGCCAGCCCGCGACCGCAGCGAGGTACAACCCGGCCGCGATGGCCACGCCGAACGCGACGTAGGTGCCCACGAGCACGCGCCGCGGTGGCATCAGGCCGCCGGCGGTGACGCGCACCGGCCCGAGCCGGTCCTCGGTGTCGGCGCCGCGGCGCGCGTCGGAGTAGTCGTTCGACAGATTGGTGCCGATCTGGATGAAGACGCTGCCCACGAGCGCCGCCACGAACGGCAGCGCCCGGAAGGTGTCCTCGGAGCCGGCCAGCGCGGTGCCGACCAGCACCGGCGCGATCGCGGCGGGAAGGGTCCGCGGCCGCGCCGCGAGCAGCCAGAGTCGCAGGTGCCTCAAGGCCGCTTGGGGAACTTCCCGAAGTCCGGCCGGCGCTTCTCGCGGTAGGCGTCGCGGCCCTCCTGCGCCTCCTCGCTCCCGTAGAAGAGCAGGTTCGCGTCGTGAGCCAGCTGCTGGATGCCCGCCATCCCGTCCTCGGCCGCATTGAAGCTGGCCTTCAGGAGCCGCAGCGAGAACGGCGAGAGCTCGAGCATCTCGCGGCACCACGCGACAGTCTCCTCCTCGAGCTCCTCGAGCGGCACAACGCGGTTCACGAGGCCCATCTCGAGCGCCTCCTCCGCCGAGTACTGCCGGCACAGGAACCAGATCTCCTTCGCCTTCTTCGGCCCGACGAGGCTCGCCAGCAGCCCGGCCCCGTAGCCCCCGTCGAAGCTCCCCACCTTCGGCCCGGTCTGGCCGAAGCGCGCGTTGTCGGCCGCGATCGTGAGGTCGCAGACCACGTGGAGCACGTGGCCGCCCCCGATCGCATAGCCGGCCACCATCGCGACCACCGGCTTCGGGAGCCGGCGCATCTGCAGGTGCAGGTCCGTCACGTGGAAGCGCCCGACGCTCGCGCCCCCCGCCATGTAACCGGTGTCCCCGCGGACGTTCTGGTCGCCGCCAGAGCAGAAGGCGAGCGGGCCCTCGCCGGTCAGCACGATCACCCCGACCGACGTGTCCTCGCGCGCGCGCTCGAGCGCGGCCGAGATCTCGATGAGCGTCTCGGGCCGGAACGCGTTCCGCACCTCGGGCCGGTCGATCGTGATCTTCGCGATGCCGTCCGCGGTCTCGTAGCGGATGTCCTCGTAGTCGCCGGCGGACCGCCAGTCGGCCGCCGGGCGGATGGTGGGCGTCGTCGCCATGCGGGAGCCAAGGTTATTGCCCGGTTAGAGTCCCGGCCTCATGATCTACGACAAGGACGCGGATCTCGGAAAGCTTGACGGCACGACCGTCGCCGTCCTCGGCTACGGCTCGCAGGGGCACGCCCACGCGCTGAACCTGAAGGACTCCGGCGTCGACGTGGTCGTGGGCCTTCGCGAGGACTCCTCGTCCGTCGAGAAGGCGAAGGGCGACGGCCTGCGCGTCACCTCCATCGCCGACGCCGCCAGCGAGGGCGACGTCGTGATGGTCCTGCTGCCGGACGAGAAGCAGGCCGAGGTCTTCGAGAGCGAGATCAGGGACGGGATCGCCCCCGGGAACCTGCTGATGTTCGCGCACGGGTTCTCGATCCACTTCGACCAGATCGACCCGGGCCCCGAGGTGGACGTGGGCATGGCTGCGCCGAAGGGGCCCGGCCATCTCGTGCGGCGCCAGTACGTCGAGGGCAACGGGGTGCCCGGCCTTGTGGCGGTGCACCAGGACGCCACCGGCGGCGCGCGCGACCTCGTGCTGGCATACGCCCGCGGCATCGGCTGCACGAGGGCGGGGGTGATCGAGACGACCTTCAAGGACGAGACGGAGACCGACCTGTTCGGCGAGCAGGCCGTGCTCTGCGGCGGCGTCACGGAGCTGGTGCGGGCCGGCTACGAGACGCTCGTGGACGCCGGCTACGACCCGCGCCTCGCGTACTTCGAGTGCCTCCACGAGCTGAAGCTGATCGTGGACCTCATGTACGAGAAGGGCATCAGCGGCATGCGCTACTCGATCTCGAACACGGCCGAGTACGGCGACCTGACCAGGGGAAAGCGGATCATCGGCGAGCCCACGCGCGAGGCGATGAAGCAGATCCTGGGGGAGATCCAGTCAGGCGACTTCGCACGCGAGTGGATAGCCGAGAACCAGGCCGGGCAGGAGAACTTCAAGCGGATGCGCGAGGAGCAGAAGGACCACCGGATCGAGCGCGAGGGCAAGGAGCTCCGCTCGATGATGGACTGGATCGACACGGAGTTCTGATGTGGAAGACGAAGAGGGCACACGCTTCCTTCCGCCAGAGCCGCCCGGGCCCGAGCCTGAGCTGAGCGGGCGGCCGGCGAAGGAGCCGCTGCCGGACCCGCCACCGCAGCCCCCGCCGCAGCAGACCTGGGGCTACCCGCCGCCTCCGCCCGGGTCGCCTCCGCCCGGGCCCCCGCCGCAGGGCTACGCCTACCCGCCGCCTCCGCCCGGCTACGGGTACCCGGCGCCGTGGCCCTACCAGCCGCCCGTACCGGACAACGGCCAGGCGGTCGCCGGCTTCGTGTTCTCGATCGTCGGCGTCGGCCTGCTCGTCATCTCCTTCGGCCTCTCGACGATCGTCTCGCTCGGCTGCGCGATCACGGGGGTCGTGCTCTCGCGCAACGGGAAGCGCAAGGTCGACTCGGGCCAGACCCCGAAGCACCGCGGCCTCGCCCAGGCGGGCTTCATCATCGGCTGGGTGGGCGTCGGCCTGTCGATCCTCGCCACGATCGGATGGATCCTCGCCATCGTGTTGAGCGTCAACGACGAGAGCTTCAACCTCGATCCGGACCAGACCCGCGAGGTGGTCGCGCTGATGGTCTGGGGCTGACGCTATTCTCGCCCGTCCGTGGCGAATCCCTGCGTCAAGCAGTACCTGATGACCGCCGGCCCGACGCCGCTCCCGCCCGCGGTGTCCCAGGCGATGGCGGAGCCGATGACCTACCACCGCGCCCCCGCGTTCATCGAGGTCTATGCCCGCGTCCTGAAGCGCCTGAAGGACGTCTTCCAGACGGCGAACGAGGTGCAGCTCTTCGCGAGCTCCGGCACCGGCGCGCTCGAGTCGGCGGTCGCGAACCTCGTGCGTCCGGGCGAGCCCGCCCTGGTTGCCTCGTGCGGAAAGTTCGGCGAGCGCTGGTTCGAGCTGTGCGAGGCCTACGGCGCCGAGACGATCCACTGGGAGACCGAATGGGGCCGCAAGGTCGACCCCGCCGGGCTCGACGAGCGGCTGTCGGCCAACCCGGGCGTCGAGCTCGTCTTCACGACCTTCTCCGAGACCTCGACGGGCGTCGTGAACGACATCCGCGAGCTCACCGAGGTGGCCCACCGCCACGGGGCCCTGATCGCCGTCGACGCCGTGTCCGGGCTCGGCGCCGTGCCGCTGCCGCAGGACGAGTGGGGGGTCGACGTGGTCGCCGCCGGCTCGCAGAAGGCGCTGATGGCGCCGCCCGGCCTCGCCTTCACCAGCGCGAGCGAGGCCGCGCTCGAGCGCGCCGCCCAGAGCCCCGGCCGCCGCTACTACTTCGACTGGGCCCGCACGTTGTCCGGCCAGCGGGGGGATCCGCCGGACAGTCCCTTCACCCCCGCGGTCGGGCTGGTCAGGGCGCTCGACGTCGCGCTCGGAATGATCGAGGCGGAGGGCCTCGAGCGGGTGTACGAACGCCACGCACTGCTCGGGCGCGCCACGCGCGAGGCCGCGAAGGCGCTGGAGCTGGAGCTGCTGGGCGGCGTCGCTGACGAGAACGCGAACGTGGTGACCGCGATAGTCCTTCCCGAGTCGATCGACGGCGCCAAGGTTCCCAAGCTGATGCGCGACCGCTACGGGATTACGATCGCCGGTGGCCAGGGCAAGCTGAAGGGCAAGATCGCTCGCATCGCCCACTGCGGCTACTTCGGCGCCTTCGACATCATCGTCACGATCTCCGCGCTCGAGATGACCGTCCGCGAGCTCGGGCACGAGGCCGAGCCGGGCGCCGGCGTCGCGGCGGCCCAGCGCGTCTTCTCCGACGCTGGCGTGGCGCTTCACGCGTGAAGGTCCTCGTCAGGGAGAAGATCGGCGACTCGGGGGTCCAGCTCCTACGCGACGCCGAGCTCGAGGTCGAGCTCGGCATCGACTGGGACGAGGACGAGCTCGAGCGCCGGATCGGCGAGTTCGACGGCATCCTGATCAGGTCCGCCACCCAGCTCGACGCGGCGCTGCTCGGGCGCGCCGAGCGGCTGAAGGCGGTCGGACGCGCCGGCGTGGGGGTGGACAACGTGGACGTCGACGCCGCCACCAAGCGCGGCGTGATCGTCGCGAACGCACCGCAGTCGAACGTGATCACGGCCGCGGAGCACACGCTGGCGCTGCTGCTCGCGCTCGCACGCAAGGTGCCGCAGGCGCACGGGTCGCTCACGGGCGGCGCCTGGGAGCGCTCGCAGTTCAGCGGCGTCGAGCTGTACGACAAGACGCTCGGGGTGCTCGGCTTCGGGCGGATCGGGCAGCTCGTGGCGCAGCGCGCGCTCGGCTTCGGGATGCGCATCGTGGCCTTCGACGCCTACGTCTCGGAGGAGCGCTTCCGCGAGCTCGGGGTCGAGCGGGCGGAGTCGCCGGGCGACCTGTACGCGCGCGCCGACTTCGTCACGATCCACCTGCCGGTGACGGCCGAGACCGAGAACTGGCTCGACGCGGATGCCTTCGCCGCCATGCGCGACGGCGTGCGCGTGATCAACGTGGCGCGCGGCAAGCTGATGGACGAGGCCGCGCTGCGCGATGCGCTCGACTCGGGCAAGGTCGCGGGCGCGGCGCTCGACGTCTTCCGCGAGGAGCCGGTGACCGAGCACCCGCTGTTCGGCTACTCGAACGTGGTGGTCACGCCGCACCTGGGCGCGTCCACCGCGGAGGCCACCGACCGCGCGGGCTACCAGGCCGCCGAGCAGGTGGTGGCGGCGCTCACCGGCGGGGTGGTGACGAGCGCGGTGAACGTCCCCGCGATCGCGCCGGAGGACCTGGAGGCGCTCGGGCCGTTCCTGCCGCTCGCGCGCGACCTCGGCCGCATCGCGAGCGCCATCGCCGCACGCACCTCGGTCGACGCCGTCGAGGTCGAGTACCTCGGCCGGATCGCGGAGCGCGACACGCGCCTGCTCACCGTCCAGGTGCTGCGCGGCGTGCTCGAGGGCCACACCGAGGAGGAGGTCAACGAGGTGAACGCCCCAGCGATCGCCGAGGAGCGCGGGATCGCGGTCACGCAGACGAGCAGCTCGCACGCGCGCGACTTCACCGACCTCCTGCGGGTGGCGGTCGTGAGCGGAGGCGAGCGCACGCGTGTGACGGGAACCACCCTCGGCCAGCTCCACCGCCCGCACCTGCTCGAGGCGTGGGGCTCGCGCTTCAACCTCCAGCTCGAGGGGCACCTCGCGATCTTCAGCTACGAGGACAGGCCCGGCATGCTGGGCCGCGTGGGGACGGAGCTCGGGAACCGAGGCATCAACATCATCTCCGCCGCGGTCGGGCGGCAGCCGGAGGACGAGGTCGCCGGCGGCGCGGTGATGATCGTCACCGCCGACAGCCCGGTGCCCCGCGAGGTCGTGGATGGCATCGTGGCCGGCGACGGCTTCCACGCGGGCCGCACCGTCAGCCTCTAGGGGTCAGACCCCTTGAGTCGCTGACACTCAAGGGGTCTGACCCCTTGCCAGCGCTTGGCTTAGATCGTCCACCAGGTCCTCCGCGTCCTCCACGCCGCAGGACAGCCGCACCAGGTCGGCGGGCACCGCGGCGGCGGAGTCCTCCACCGACTGGTGGGTCATCGCCTGCGGCACCTCGATCAGGGACTCGACGCCGCCGAGCGACTCGGCGAGCGAGAAGACCTCGGTCGCCGCCGCTATGCGCGCGGCGTCGGGGTGCCGGAACGAGACCATCCCGCCGAAGCCCGGCCAGCGCACGTCACGGGCGCCCGGCGCCGTGTTCAGGAATTCGCTGACAGCGCGGCCGTTCTCGGTATGCGCGGCCACCCGCAGGTGGAGCGTGCGCAGCCCGCGGTGGACCAGGAAGCAGTCGAACGGCCCGGGCACGGCGCCGATCGAGTTCTGGACGAAGCGCACGCGCTCGTGGAGCTCCTCGTCCCGGACCACGACGGCCCCTCCGACCACGTCCGAGTGGCCGCCCAGGTACTTCGTGGCCGAGTGCACCACGGCGTCCGCGCCGAGCTCGAGCGGCCGCTGCACGATCGGGGTGGCGAAGGTGTTGTCGACCGCGACGAGCGCGCCCTGCCTGCGTTCCACCACCGCCGCGATGTCCACGATGTTCAGCAGCGGATTGGTGGGCGTTTCGACCCAGATCAGCCGGGTCTCGCTCCTGATCGCGCGCTCGAGCGCTTCGAGGTCCGTCTGGTCGACCATGTCGTAGGCGATCCCGAAGCGAGTCAGCACCTTGTCCACGAGCCGGTAGGTGCCGCCGTAGAGGTCGCGCGGCAGGACCACGTGGTCGCCGGCGCTGCAGTGGGCGGTGATCAGCGCGTGGGTCGCGGCCATCCCGCTCGAGAACGCGGACCCGAGGCCGCCCTCGAGCTCGCCGAGCGCGCGCTCAAGCGCGGCGCGCGTGGGGTTCGCCGAGCGCGCGTAGTCGTAGTCCTCCACGAACTCGCCGGGGCTCGGCTGCACGTACGTCGAGGTCTGGTGGATCGGCGGGATCACGGACCCGAAGCTCGGGTCGGGCTCGAGCCCCGCGTGCACCACGCGAGTGGCGAGGCGGGCCTTGCGCGAGGGCGCGGGCTGGTCCGCGCCGGAGCGATGCTCTCCGGTCACCGCGCCAGCGACTCGAGCAGGTCCGCGCGGGTCAGGATCCCAGCCGCGCGCCCGTCCATGTTCACGAGCAGCGCCTCTCGGCGGTCGGCGAGCAGCTCCACGGCCTCGCGCACGGCGTCGCCGGCGGCCACGGCCGGGAAGGGCGCCTCCATCACCTCGACGATCTCCGCGGAGAGCAGCGCCGGGTCATCCATCGCGTGCCGCAGCAGGCCGCGCTCGCTCACGGAGCCGACGATGGTGTGCGGGTCGTGCGCGGAGACGACCGGCAGCTGCGAGACGCGGTGCTCGTGCAGCAGCGCCACGGCGTCTCGCACCTTGGCATGGGTCTCCACGGTCAGGAGCGGCGGGATCTCGCCCTCGGCGTGCTTGCGGCGCAGGACGTCGCCCACGGTCAGCTCGGCGTCGCGCTCGAGGAAGCCGTACTGGCGCATCCACGCGTCGTTGAAGACCTTGGAGAGATAGGAGCGCCCGCCGTCCGGCAGGATCACGGCGACCATGGCCGACGGGTCGTCGAGCTCGCGCGCCACCTGGTATGCGGCGTAGAGCGCCATCCCCCCGGAGCCACCCGCGAGGATGCCCTCGGTTTCCGCGAGCCGGCGGGTCCACAGGAACGAGTCGCGGTCGGACACCGTGATGTAGCGGTCCACGACCGAGGGGTCGTAGGTCTCGGGCCAGAAGTCCTCGCCGACGCCCTCCACGAGGTACGGCTTCACGCCCTCCTCGCCGCCCGAGTAGATCGAGCCGACCGGGTCCGCGCCGATGATCTGGATGTCCGGCCTCTGCTCGCGCAGGTAGCGGCCTACGCCCGTGACGGTCCCCCCGGTGCCGACGCCCGCCACGAAGTGCGTGATCTGCCCGCCTGACTGGCGCCACAGCTCCGGCCCGGTCGTGCGGTAGTGGGCCTCGGGGTTGGCCTGGTTCTTGTATTGGTTCGGCTGGAAGGCCCCGGGGATCTCCTCCGTCAGGCGGTCGGCGACCCGGTAGTACGACTCCGGCGACTCGGGCGGCACCTCCGTGGGCGCCACGACCACCTCCGCGCCGTAGGCGCGCAGCAGGTCGATCTTCTCCTTCGACATCTTGTCCGGCATCACGGCGATCACGCGGTAGCCCTTCAGCGCCGCGGCGATGGCCAGCCCCGTGCCGGTGTTGCCGCTCGTTGGCTCGACGATCGTGCCACCCGGCTTCAGCCGCCCGTCGCGCTCGGCCGCCTCGACCAGCGCTATCGCGGCGCGGTCCTTGATCGACCCGCCGGGGTTCATCGCCTCGATCTTGGCGACGAGCTGCGGGCGCAGGTCCTTGCCGAGGCGCGCGAGCCGCACGAGCGGCGTGTCGCCGACCGCGTCGAGGATGGAGTCCCTGATCTCGACGCCGGTGCTCGAGGCGGTTTCCTCCATCGCGTGTTTCACGATATAGGGTGGCCGCCGGATGAAGGCGCTCGTGATCACCGAGCACGGACCGCCGGACGTGATGCGCGTGCAGGAGCGGCCGGATCCCGAGCCGGGCCCGGGCGAGCTGCGCATCCGGGTCCGCGCCGCCGGCGTGAACTTCGCGGACCTGCTCGGCCGCGTCGGGCTATATCCGGACGCGCCCAAGCCGCCCTGCGTGATCGGCTACGAGGTTGCCGGCGACGTGGACGCGCTCGGCGACGGCGCCGAGGGATTCGAGCTCGGGCAGCGCGTGATGGCCGCCTGCAGGTTCGGCGGCTACGCGCAGCTTGCGGTGGCGAAGGCCGACACGGTCCTGCCGCTCCCGGACGGGTGGAGCTACAGCGAGGGCGCGGCGATGCCGGTGACCTACGCGACCGCGTACGCCGGACTCGTGCGCTTCGGCGGGCTCAGGGCCGGCGAGCGCGTGCTGATCCAGGCGGCCGCGGGCGGAGTCGGCATCGCCGCGACCCAGGTCGCGAAGCTGGTAGGCGCTGAGGTGTACGGCACAGCGAGCCCCGCGAAGCACGACGCGATCCGCGGCTTCGGAGTCGACCACCCAGTCGACTACCGCACCCACGACGTGGTCGACGAGGTGCGCCGGATCGCGGGCGAGAGGCACCCGATCGACCTCGCGCTCGACGCCGTCGGCGGCCGCAGCTTCCGGCAGAGCTTCGCGCTGCTCCGCGCAGGCGGCCGGCTGGTCTGCTTCGGGGCCTCGGAGGTACAGGCAGGCGAGCGGCGCAGCCGGCTGAGGGCGCTGCGCGTGGTCGCACAGATGCCGCGCTTCAACCCCCTGAAGCTGATGAGCGAGTCGAAGTCCGTGATCGGCCTGAACATGCTCAGGCTCTGGGACGAGCGCCAGTCGCTCGACGAGCTGATCGAGCCGCTGCGCGGCTGGGTCGCCGAGGGCCGGCTGCGGCCGGTGGTGGCTCAGGAGTTCCGGCTCGACGACGGCGCGGCCGCGCACCGCTACCTGCATGAGCGGAGCAACGTCGGGAAGGTCGTGCTGACGCTCTAGCGACCCTGCGGGGAGGTCGCGGAGGCCGTCCGCGGGGCGTACGCGGGCTCTCCGCACGCGAGCTCGATCGCGACGCGAGTGCCGCGGCCGGGCGCGGACTCGATCGCGATCGTGCCGCCGGCCTGAGCCACGATGCCGTAGACGGTCGCCAGGCCGAGCCCCGTGCCGCTTCCGGGCGGCTTCGTGGTGAAGAAGGGATCGAACGCGTTCGCCAGCGTCTCCTCGCTCATCCCCTGGCCGGTGTCCTCGACCACCAGGCGGACGCCGGCCTCGACCTTGGTCGCCTCGATCGTCAGCCTGCCTCCGCCGGGCATGGCGTCGCGGGCGTTGACCGCGAGGTTCACGAGCACCTGCGTGACCTGCGCCGGGTCGATCACGGTGGGCGGGAGCTCGCTCGCCAGCCAGCAGCGCAGGTCGATGTCCTCGCCGATCGCGCGCCGCAGCATCGGCTCCATGTCGCGCACGACCTCCGTCAGGTCGACGGCCACGGCGTCGACCGGCCTGCGCCGGCTGAAGGCGAGCAGCTGCCTCACGAGCTCGGCGCCGCGGGTGGCGGCCTTCGAGAGCTCCTCGAGATCACGCCGCTGCTCTTCGTCGGTGGCCGCCTCGAGAGCGAAGTCGGCGTAGTTGAGGATGACCGCGAGCAGGTTGTTGAAGTCGTGCGCGACGCCGCCCGCGAGCTTGCCGACGCTCTCGAGCCGGCGCGACTGCTGTAGCTGCGCCTCGAGCTGCTCCTCGCGCGCGCGGGCGACAAGGGCGCCCAGCACGTTCGCGACCGCCTGGACGAAGCTCACGTCGTCGTCGGCGAAGTCGCGGCTGCTCCGGTGGACCACGGCCATCACGCCCCACGCGCCGTCCTTGCGCTCGATCCTGGCGCAGAGGGCGTTCCGCATCAGCACCGTCGGCTGGCCGGCGGCGAGGGCTGCCAGGCCGAGCGGCTCGACGTCGAGCCCGCCGGCCTCGCCCGAGTCGGCGCGCAGCACCAGCTCCCGCCCGCCCGGCGCGAGCTCGAGCACAGCGACGCGCTCGGCGCCGAGGATGCTCGCCACCACGTCCGTGGCGAGGCCCATCAGCTGATCCACGTCGCCGCTGGCCACCGGGCGCCGGCCGAGGTCCGCGACCGCCGCCTGCTGGTTGGCCTTGCGGGCCAGCTCGGCGGCGACCTCGCGGAGGATCACCGCCTGCGCCTCGCGCTTCAAGGCCAGCCACCAGCGGACGACGCCGGCGCCGACGGCCAGCACCGCCAGGACCAGCGAGGGCACGGTCAGGTCCGCCGTGATCGCCCCGTAGAGGAGGAGCCCGACGGCGCAGGTGGCCGCCACGGCGGGCAGGACGAGCGAGAGCCGGTCGTCGTCACGGGCGACCGTGGGCCCCCGCGGGGCCCAGGCCGCCCACGCGATCGCGACGGGCGTCAGGACATAGGGAAGGTCGGCCGCTCCGCCCACGTCGTGAGTGCCGGCCGCGACCAGGTAGCTCCACAGGACGTCGCCGAGCGCCGAGCCGAGCACGGCCGCCGTCAGGAGGCCCCAGCGCGGTCCGGCTTCCAGCACCCGAGCGCGAGAACCAGGACGGTGACCACCACCAGGAGGACGTCGAGCGCCGGATAGGCGAGCAGCGTGGCCTGCTCGGCGAGCGGCTTGCCCGTGGTTGCGACGTGCGGCA
>WNGA01005388.1_pt1 | contig 27163 bp, 26 predicted proteins | sample 5400061 | NCBI WGS metagenome assembly WNGA01 (sample SAMN13153366, study PRJNA577476) | soil metagenome | isolation source: 100 cm soil or saprolite under grassland replicate 2 | place: USA:California | collected 2016-06-15
CGCCGATCGCGGCTATAAACCGGTTGCATATCGATAAAGAGTTTTCTCAAAAATTCCGGCCCAAGCTCGGGGTGGTAAAAGAAAAATTGCAGGGACGGTCCGATGCCCGTGCTGGTCGGCTCTTGAGAAACATATTTGCCTTTCCATTTGGGATTGACGAGATCCCAGTAGGACTTGAAGTCTTTCGGGTTAACCAGATTGGCATTGAAGTAGATGCTCGTTGAAGTCGGATTGGCGAGGTAGATAAACACATGTTGCTGCTCGGGGTCGTTGTAGCAGTGCTTGCCGCCGTACCACTTGGACTCATCAAGAATTTCGGGGAGGATCAACGCCGACTTGAGCGAACCGAGAGCCTTTCCTTTGTAAAGGATCTCGAAATTCGTTACCGCTCCACCGCTGTAGAGATCGGCCAGCACGTTCCCCGCGCGCGCTTCGGCGACAATGCGCGTACCCAACGAATTGCCGGTGCCGTTGGTGCTGAATATTTTGATCTCGGGAAACTCTTTTCGGAATTCGTTCAGCAGCGGCTCGCTGCCGTAGCGACCGACGTAAAAATTTAACCGTCCTTCTTTCTTTGCCGCCGCAATCGTATTCTCCCATGTCATTTGCCAGGAAGGCTTTGCGTCGGCGGTGTGAGCGGTTCCAGAGGGAATCAGAAATCCAAGCAACGACACCGAAACAGCCAATGCTAGATTCCGTCCGCTTCGATACATGAATGTTTTCTTTTTAAGACGCTATCTTCCAGTCCGAAGGATTATTCATCACCAAACCGGCTTTGTTCAAGCGTCCTTACGTTTGTAGGGGCGGGTTTCAAACCCGCCCCTACCCGACATTCGCTACTTCTTCCCTGCCAAGATCTCATCCAGCAGCTTCATCGCCGGATTGAGATCTTTGGTTTCTGCATCGTCGGTGTCGAAGTAGCTCATCTTGTCGCGGCGCTGCTCGTCGGCCGGAATATGATCCTTGGGAACATCCACTCTGCGCGAATTTCGCGGATCGCCCTGCAACGATATCACCTTTTGAAAAAGCGTCTGGCCTTCGCGTGACAGCAACCAGTTGATGAAGACCTTGGCCGCGTTGGGATGAGGCGCGCGATTCATCAGCGCCAGCGAGCCGAATGCCGACGACAAATTAACCCCTTCCTTGAAGTGGTAGGGACTGAACTCATCCACCGGCAAGCCCTGGTTCTTCGCCTTGTAAATAGTTCCGCCTTGAATCGGTATGGCCAAGGTAAATTTGCCGACGGACAACCAGTCGACGGCTTGACGCAAGTCCGCGGTTAGCGTGACGTCCATCTCGCCAAACAAGCGGCGTAGATATTTTGGGCCCAGATCGGAATGGTAATAAAGAAACTGCCAGGGAATCCCGGCGCCGCGCACTTTTCGAATATCGGTGGAAAGAATCTTGCCCTTTAGCTTGGGATTGAGAAAATCCCAATAGGTCTTGAACTCCCGCGGATCGAGCAATTGGGTGTTATAAGCCGCCCCCGCACCGGCAGACACGTTACCCTCGTAGACAAAAATATATTGGCCGTCCTTATCGGCGTATTTCTGTTTGCCTTCCCACCATTTCGTGGCGTCCAAAATCTCGGGCAGGATCAACGCTGACTTGATCGGGTCGAGCATCTTTCCCTGATAGAGAACCTGAAACAGCGAATTTCCACCGCCGTTGTAAACGTCGACAAGATATTTGCCGGCGCGCCGCTCCGCCGAAATGCGCTGGGTGAGGTCCGTCCCTGCGCCGGTAATGTGAGTTACTTTGATCTTGGGGTATGTCTTTTGAAACACCCCCGAATCGATAATAGCTCCGTAACCGCCGATAGAGACCGTGACCTGTCCTTCCTGCTCAGCGGCACGTACCGTTTGATCCCATTGTGCCTGCCATGACTGCTTCGCTTCGCCGGCGTAAGTGGAAGGAATACACAAATTCAAAAAGATCGTTGCCAACCAAAATATACGCATTTTCCGCATAAAATTAGACGAGCGAACTTGTCAGTTTCTCACGTCCTGTAGCAGCCAATCCGTTGGAAACTCCCGCCCTAGACCCTTTTCCCTGATCAAACGATACGTCGCCCCGCCGACCGACGCAAATTGGATGCCCTGAATGTGATTTCCGCCGACGCCCAGAATCTCTTCTGCATCGACTCGACCGGGAGCTTTGCCATCAAATAAATTCTTAAACTTTAACAGCTTTTGCCTATCGAACGTGCCCTCGCGCTGGATTTCGGGGATGCGCGCCAAATCTTCCGGTTGTCCGGCGACGTAAGCACGATGTGTCCCCGAGATCTTTTGTGCGGCCGATACCGGTGCATCTCCTTGCTGTCCAAGCGCATCGTTATTTGGCGCGAAGGTGTAGAATGTGCGGATGCGTTCTACGGATGATTTGTCCAACTCGACGCTCCCCTTCACGGTACAGACAAACGCTCCCACCTCGATGGCTCGTCCGGGAATGACCGGCACCACCGAATCGGTGCAAGCCGATACAATTTGCGCCCCCTTTACGGCTTCCTCCGCAGAAGCGACAGGAATGACTTCGATTCCCATACGTTGGCCGAGATGCTCCGCATAGGCCTCGCGGTTTTTCTTCGTCGGACTGAACACTTGAATGCGCGTAATCTTGCGAACTGCAGCGAACGCGAGGGCATGGGTCCAGGCCATACTTCCGGACCCGATCATTCCCACCGTGTCCGCATCTTCGCGCGCGAGGTACTTCGCGGCAATTCCGGCGGTGGCACCGACACGAAGATGCTGCAGGTAACCGTCATTTATGACCGCGAGCGGTTCGCCGTTCTCCGTGCTGAAAAGTAGAATCAGGCCGCAAAATAATCCGGGTCTCTGACAATACTTTTCTTGCGTCCGAACGCCGTTCTCGCCCTCGCTCCAATAGGCGATGTCAGATTTGATTCTTGTGGCAAAGACACCGTAGCGGCGACTTGTTCCTTCCATCGAACCCCACTGATAGTAACCCTGCGAAGTGGCGGACGGCGCCCAGACATCGATCCTGGGCCGGCAGGTCGCGTCTCCGCGGTAATATTCCTTGATGCCTTCTTCGATAGCGTCCAGGCAGATTTTTATGTCGAGAACCTGCGCGACGTCTTGATTACTAATTAGGAGGGCCATTGACGTATCGTCTTATTGCCGAACAGCCTGTTCGAAGCGCACGATGACGAACAAGCCCGGCAAGAGGTTTTCCTAATTCTTCGGTTGCATCGCCCAGTAAATTTTCTCCGCCGCCAACGGCAGCTCGAACAATCGCACCCCGCAAGCATCGGCGATGGCATTGGCTATCGCCGCCGCCGTCGGCACGTTGGGATTCTCGGCGATAGCTTTACCGCCGAACGGCGTCGGGCCGGTGGGGCTCTCGACTAATACAGTTTTCAACGGCGGCACGTCGGCGATGCACGGCAACTTGGACTCACCTAAAGTTAATGTCGCGATCTTGCCGTCAACCATTGGATTTTCTTCCATTAACGCAAAGCCAAAGCCAGTTACAACGCCACCTTCGATCTGCCCGGTCAGGGTGAGATGATTGAGCACCGTGCCAGTATCATGGGCTGTGGTCAAATTCAAAACCCTGACACCGCCGGTAGTCGGATCGACTTCCACCTCGGCCACTTGCGCGGCGAAGCCGGTGACCTTCGGCATGTCCTTGGGGACATAATTGGTCAGGTGAAAGACCGGGCCGCCGTTTTCTTTGACGGTCAACTCGATCATCTTTTGCGTCGTCGTCGACTTTTTGTTGGGCCCTGAGAGCTTGCCGCCCTGCTGCTGAATCTCGTCCGGCTGACAGCCTAACTCCCGCGCCGCCAAATTGATCAACTTCTCGCGCACCTCATCGGCCGATTTCTTGACCGCGTGACCGGAAGTATTCGTCTGTTTGCTGCCGCCCGTGCCGGGATCGAAAGGCAAGCTATCGGTGTCTTTGAATGCGACGCCGACTTTCTCCGGCGGCAGCCCGAGCGTTTCACAGACCATCTGCTGACTGATGGTATAGTAACCGGGACCGACATCGGGCACGCCGGTGAGGATGTTGACCTTGCCATCGGCCTCAAGCGTCAATGCCGAGCTCGCTTTCCCTTCCGGCGTGCCGCGATCATAGAGCGCCATACCCCAGCCGCGGTTTTTCTTCGCTCCGCCCTTCTTCCAGCCGGAAGTTTTGACGACCCGTTCCAGCACTTCACCCATGAGAATATCGCTCCACTTTTCACCCATGGGATTGGCATCGCCGTCGTGCAGAATATTTCTGCGGCGCAATTCGAGAGCGTCGATGCCCATCTCCTTGGCGATGATGTCGACTTGGGATTCGAACGCGAAAGCGACTTGCGGGCTCCCCGGCGTCCTCGTCTGCGTGCACGGCACCTGATTGGTGTAGGCGCAAAAGGTTTCCACGTGGATCGCCGGGCAGCGATACATGCTCGCCAGGCGCCGGCCGCCGAGCACTTCTGATCGACGCCAGTACGCAGCGAAAGGACGGCTGGATGTCTGTGTCCGCCGGCAAGAAGTTCATCGGTATAATCGAATACCAATTTCACCGGCCGCTTTGTCGCCTTGGATAAATAATAGGCGACCGGCACATCGATCAGCGATGCCTTGGCGCCGAAATCGCCGCCGACATGCACGATGTAAATCTTGATTTTTTCCTTCGGCACGCCGAAGTCTTCGGCCATCTGGTCGCGCAAACCCCAGGGCCCTTTGTTTGACGGCCACACTTCGACGCTCCCGTCGTCGTGGACGTGCACAGTGCAAGCACAAGGCTCGATATAGCCGTGATGCGAAAGTGGCGTGCGAAACGTGTGCTCGAAGATCCGCGCGGCCTTTTGGAATCCGGCTTCGATATCGCCGTTCTTCCACACCACGTGAGACTGAAGATTGTGGCCGGATATTCCTTCCGGCAACTTGGGCGCGTTCTTATACTTGTTTCGATCTTCGTGAATCAGCGGCGAGGTCGGCTTCAATGCTTCGACCGGATCGTCGACGAAGGGCAGTTCCTCATATTCGACATCGATCAAGCCGATCGCCTCGTCGGCAATCGCTTCGTTATCCGCCGCGACAGCCGCGACCGCATCGCCGCACGTGCGCACTTTGTCATAGGCCAGCACCGGCTGGTCTTTCACGCGTGTACCAACGAAAATATCCTTAACGTCGGCACCGGTGAGCACGGCATGAACACCAGGCAATGCTTTAGCTTTCGATGTGTCGATGTTGACAATGCGCGCGTGCGGCACCGAAGCGCGCAGCACCTTAGCCCACAATAGATCTTCGAACGGCAAGTCCGCCGCGTATTTAGTTTGACCGGTAACTTTCCCTTCGCCCTCGATCCGGGGCAACGCCTTTCCTATGGTGCGAAATGCCAAGGTTCACCTCCCATTTGTATTTTCGATTTTGGACTTTCGATTGCCGGAACAGCATCGGAAACACCGTGACTCGCGCAAAGACGCAAAGGCGCCAAGGTTCGGAAAAGTAGTTAACTAAATCTCTCTTTGCGAGCTTGGCGTCTTGGCGCGATAAACTTTCTTGAATTGGCTCTGTTTAACATTTCAAAAGAAATAATCCAAAATTACTTGATCACTTTATTCGCCCGCTCGAGCACGCGGCCTGGAATTGTCAGTCCGATCTGTTTCGCCGCCTTCAAATTGATGACGAATTCAAACTTCGTTGCCTGCTGCACCGGCAAATCAGCCGGTTTGGCACCTTTCAAGATCTTGTCCACGTAAACAGCTGCGCGCCGATAGAGGTCAGCGTAGTCTGCCCCGTAGGACATCAGGCCACCCTCATCGACAAACTCCTTCTGGAAGTAAATAGCCGGTAACCGGTTTTTACCGGCAAGCTCGACGATCGGCTTTTTCTGGGCGAAAATAGGGCGAGTGGCGAGGGTCATAATCGCGTTGACTTGTTTCTGCTTCGCGGTTTGAAAGGCGCTCTCTAAACCGTTGGGATCGAGTTGAGTCTCGATCTCCTCTAATTTTAGCTTCAGTGCCACAGCCGCAGCCCTGAGCTCTTTCACTTGGATGTCTAGTGCTATGCTGTCTCCCGGAGGAACCAGAAGTCCAACTCGGGCGAGCTTGGGGACGGCGTCCTTGAGTACCTCTAGCCTTTTGGTATTTAGCTCCACTGATAAACCCGACAACCCTGTGACATTGCCTCCCGGCCGCGCCAGACTGGCAACCAAACCGAAACCCACGGGGTCCCCAACGTTCATCACGATGGGGATGGTAGTCGTCGCTTTCTTCGCCGCCAACGCCGAGGGTCCTGCTGTGGCCACGATCAGATCAACCTTAAGACGAACCAGGTCCGCCGCAAGCTCAGGCAGGCGCTCAAACTTTTGCTCGGCAAACCGGTACTCGATGGTGAGATCTTTCCCCTCGATCCAGCCAAGTTTGCTCAGCTCTTGCCGGAACGCCTCCAAGAGGACAGCGCTACCAGAAGCAGTGCTTTCATCTAAGAAACCTATGCGGGGGACTTTCCCTGTCTGTTGCGCCTCGACCACAGCCCCACACATAGCGAATGCGACACCGATGGCGATCAGCCCAAGCCATTTTCGATTTTCGATTTTGGATTTTAGATTGCCGGAATTAAAACCGGGAAAACGAAGGAAAGATTTTTCCCTCATGGATTTTTCCCCACCTTGGGCTTCGATGCGCGGCAACGACTGTCGGCGGTGCGATTGGCTAAGATTCATCTCCTACAATGACGCCTTGAAGCTGAAACCGTTTTCCTGGTGAAAAATTTCCGAACGCAATCTGCGTATGGTTCGCTCGCCCCTGCGGGAGAGGGCCAGGGTGAGGGATTTTAAATGCGCACCCTCACCTCAATCCTCTCCCGTCAAGGGAGAGGATGTAGAAATCCCAGCCAACAACGCTACCCACTGCCACAAATATAGATTGCTTCTTTCACGCCAGCCCGTACAGCCGGACGCAATTATCCCAGAGAATTTTCTTGCGACTCTCTTGCGATACGCCATCCATCTCTAGAAACTCTTCGACGGCATGGGGAAAGTCGGAGTCGCCATGCGGATAATCGGTCGAGAACACGATATTGTCGTTGCCGATGAGGTCGATGATCATCGGCAGCTCCTTTTCATGCTCCGTGGAGATCCAGCACTGGCGCTTGAAATATTCGCTCGGCTTTAGCTTGCCGGCCGTTGGGAATCGGCCTTTTTCCATCGCGTTGTCCATGCGGTGCAGCAGGAATGAAACCCAGCCGCAGTAGCATTCAAGAAAAGCCAATTTCAGCTTCGGATGCCGCTCGCACACTCCGCCGCCGATAGTGTCGGTCATGGCGACCATGTTTTCCAAGGAATGTGAGACGACGTGGCGGAGCAGCAGATTATCACCGAAGCGATCGCCGATCTGTGCCACTTCGCCGGCCGCCGCAGCGGAGTGAAAACCCAGGGGGACACCTAGCTCTTCTAGAGCAGACCAGAGCGCGTCGAAATAGCGCGCGTGCCAAGGCATGTTGCGCAGCGGTTCGGGTCGAGCGAAGACCCCGACGAAGCCTAACTTGCCTACGGCCCGTTGCGCTTCCTTGACCGCCTCGACGGGATCGTGGAGCGGTAACATCGCGACGCCTTTGAGACGTTTTCGATCGGTCTGGCAAAAATCGTAAAGCCAATTGTTGTAGGCGCGCGCGATCGCCGCAGCGAGCTTGGGATCCATCTCCTCGCGCATCATGATACCCAAGCCGATCGAGGGATAGAGCGCCGCGACATCCAATCCTTCCCGATCCATCGCTTGAAGCTGCGTGGACGCATCGAAGCCACGCGAGCGATAGTCAGCAATTTCACCGTCGATGCGGGTCGCATCGAAGATGCCGCCGCGATAGGTCGGCTTGTAGCCCTGAAGAACCTTCCCGTCGATCAGTACCATCGCCGAGCTGCGAGCGGTGGAGCTTAAAATTTTTGGCGCGCGGTCGCGCCATTCCGGTTCCATATACTTATCCCAGAGATCCGCCGGCTCGCGCAGATGCATGTCCGAATCCATAATCTTGAAGTTGGATTTCATGAGGAAATTTCCTGATTTTTTGGTGTTGGCTGACGAGTATCACGATCCCCTATCGTGATGTCAACTACGCGGTAGACTAAGAGGCTATCAACGACGCTTGATTATCGTAGGGGCAGGTTTCAAACCTGCCCCTACCATTGTGGGCGAACCAGGCGGGAATTAAATAAGTCTCGGCTGTAAGCTGAGAGATTTCAATCATCGTCGGCTCGAAGCCGACAAGAAAATTTCCTCTCCACCACGTATTCGTGGGGGAGAGGACTAGGGCGAGGGGGCATCCCGGCCAAACCCTCACCCCTGCCCTCTCCCGCAAGCGGGCGAGGGTGATCTTGCTTGTCTCCTTTGGAGACATCACAAAACATGCTTCGCCTGAAGGCGAGGGATTTCAGCGATCGCCAAGTGGGACATTAAATGCTCATTCGAAAGACGACGAGCCGGTCGTGGTCGATATGTGCGTCGCTACATCAGCTCGCGCACCAACGATTTCGCGGTCTCGGGCGATATCCCGAGCGGGCGGCGCGCGAGCGGCCCGCCTTCGTCAAGAATTGGTTCTAGTTGATCCAGCGAGGGAAGATCTTCTCGCTTCCAGAAAAGCCCGATGGGAATCTCATCCCCCCACTCGTAACTCTTCTGTATAGCCGCCGCGAAGTTGGTCGGATCATGCCGCATGTCTTCTAACTTTTTGGTCCGGTGTTTGAAAAACTCGTGGGTGTTGTCGAGATTGAATGTCACGCACGGACTGAAGGCATCGATGAGCGCAAACCCCTTGTGTTGAATGCCGCCTTTGATGAGATCGACGAGATGTTTTACCTGTCCGGTATATCCCCGCGCCACATAAGTCGCCCCCGCAGCAATGGCGAGCGAAACGGGAAAGATAGGATTCTCCACGCTGCCGATAGGCGTGCTCTTGGTTTTCATCCCTTTAGTGCTGGTCGGGTAGCCGTCGCCGTCGCCCCCGGTAACGATGATCTTGAGATCGTGATTGGCAAGCTGGGCGCCGGTCGCCACTGCCAAAGCGCGTCCATGCAGCGTGTGCATACCGTAGGTACTAACGTAGCCAGGCAGGTTGGAAGAACAGCCGATGCCGCTGATGGTCATCACCTGATGAGGGTGCAGATTCAACTCCACTAGCGCCTGTTTCAATGCTGTAAGCACACCGAAGTCGCCGCAGCCCGGACACCAGTCAGGATCTGCCTTGCCTTTAAAATCCTTGACGGTTACCCGCGGGCCTTCAGGCGGCTGTTGGCCCGTCTTCGAGATTCTCGCCTCTATATCGACTGGATCTACACTCATAGCTCACTCCTTAAACCATGATTTCATGGACCGGGACATATTTTTCAGTCGTGCCAGCTAAAATCGCTTTCACGCCGTCCACAATATGATGCGGCATGAACGGCTCGCCATCATATTTCCGAATATGGCCGTGGGCGACGATGCCGGTTTCGGACCGCAAATAACGCGCGAACTGGCCGCTGTAGTTATTTTCGACAATGATGATTTTTCTGCTCTTTGAGACTATCGCCGTGATTACCTCGCAATGGAGAGGAACCATCCACTTAATCTGGAGGTTATTCGCGGCAACGCCTTCTTCGTTTGCTAACTTCTGGATGGCTTCGCGAATGACCCCTTCCGTTGAGCCCCAACCCACCAAGGTCACCTGCGCGTCTTGCGCTCCGAACAGCCTAGGCGCCTCCAGGAGCGGCAGAATCGCCTCCATCTTGCGCATGCGCTTTTCATGCATGGCTTGGCGCTTGTGTGGGTTGGTGAATTCATCGCTGATCAGTACGCCATCCTCGTCATGTTCATCGGTCGCCACCACATGCGTGTATCCCGCCGTCCCTGGCAGCGCCCTAGGAGAGATACCGGTATCCGTGAGCTGATAACGATTATAGCCGCCATTGACGGGCGGGACGCTACCGTTGAGGCCGATGACTTCACCTCTGTCGATGGGAACGTTGAAGTCTAATTCCGCCGGGTCCACACTGGAACGACCCTCGGAAAGCAAGAGATCTGAAATGACGATGCCCGGACACTGAAATTTATCCACCAGGTTAAAAAGCTCGGGCACAGTCTTGAAACAGTCCGGGATATTCGTCGGCGTAACAATGATACGCGGGTAGTCTCCCTGCCCTGCTCCCATCACTTGCCAGAGATCACCTTGCTCGGTTTTGGTCGGCACGCCTGTCGCGGGACCTGCGCGCTGAACGTTGATGCAGACGACGGGTATCTCCATCATAGCCGCCGATCCCAGTGCCTCACTCATCAGCGCAAAGCCACCCCCCGAAGTAGCGCACATCGCCCGGCATCCTGCATGGGCAGCGCCGATGGCTACGTTGATAACTCCGATCTCGTCTTCAATCTGACGCACCATGATGCCCAGCTGGCGCCCATGTCGGGCCATCCAGTGAAGCACACCGGATGCAGGGCTCATGGGATAGGCACAGTAAAAACGCACGCCCGCCGCCGCTCCTCCCATCGCCAGGGCCTGGTTGCCTTCGAAGAACGCCAGTTTTTTTCCCGTGTCGGGAAGCGAGAATGCGAACGGCTTGAAATGCGTGCCAGCGTAGTCGTAACCGGCGCGGGCCACTCCGACGTTTTCGGCAATGACGGTCTCCCCTTTTCTTTTGAACTGTAGAGTGAGGATGTCTTCGAGGATCTTGAACTCGACGCCGATCAGGCGCAGCACCGCCGCCAAAGCAATGGTGTTTTGAACCAGATCTCCTCTGATGTTCGGCGCCAACTCCTTCACCGAAAAGGGACAAAGCTGGACGCCGGCTTCAACTTCGCCCGGTTTGATCTTATCGCCGTTGTAAAGGACAACAGAACCAGTTTTCATTAAGCGGAGATGGCGATTCATCGTGTCCTGATTGAGGGGAATCAAAATGTCGAGCTTGTCACCGAAAGTGAGAACCGGTTCATCGCTGGTGCGAAGCGTGAGGAAAATGTGGCCGCCGCGAATGATCGACTGGTACGCATTATATGCGTTCAAGTGCAGCCCTCGGCGCACGAAGATCCGCGCCAGGATATCCCCTGGCGTCGCGATTCCTTGACCCGCTGCGCCGCCGATTGCAACCGAGAGATCGACTTTTGCCATTACCAACTCCCTTTGGCTCTAATTCATTTCGCTAAACCAAAATTACCCGCCGGGACCTTTTCGAGGATCTGATTCATTTCGGCCGCGGAAAAGGCCCGCAAAGTTTGCGTGCGAATGTTTCCGAGCGAGCCCATGCTCGCGGCGAAGGCCATGATCGCATCGTCGTCCTGGGCCTCCGCGGTAAGGACCGCGTCAAACGCGCCCATGGTCCAGTAAATGTCTTTGATTTTGACGCCGAGATTCGCAGCCGCGTTGATCAGCGCCTTGGCTCTTTCCGTGGTCTGGCGGATCTGACGGACGCCTTGATCGGTAAAGTTTATGAGCGCGATGTAAGTTGCCATAAGCCTTCTTTTCGCCCCGCAAAATAAAAAAGCCAGTGCCTCTTGCGTTCAGAAACAAGAGCGACTGGCTGGCTGGGATCCTTGCCCTCTTGCGAACCACAGTGTGTTCTTCGCTTTGAAGCCTAGACCGCGATGTCTTTTCCGAGATGAGGGAGTACCGTTGTCTTATCTGAGCAGAAGCTACCAACCTCCGTAATAGCTGTCAAGTTGATTCTAACCAGTGCCGCGGATTGGCGAGCAAAAGGTTGTTTCCGCCCATTTTTTGGACTACGCATAAGATCGAAATTATGAGTGTGCCGACAAAACAGCAAGCGGATTTGAGGAGTCATTATGTTTGATTTTCTTTTTCCCAATCATCCTTTCGGCGGACATACATTGCGCTTAATCGCCCAGGCGCAGCAAGGAGGCGCCGATGTGTTCGATATCGCGCGCGCGATGAAAGGCGTCGAAGCCGGTGACAAAGACGCATGGGAGCGCGCCTGGTTGGCCCTGGCGGAAAAGACTGAAGCGCGCGCAAAAGCGGCGCTCGCCGGCGGCCGCCAGCGGACCGCACGAGAATATTTCTTTCACGCCAATAGCTATTATCGAATGTCCGATGTGCTACTGACGATCGCCGAAGAGCCCAAGCGCGCCGAACGTTTTCGCAAAGCCCAAGAAACGTTTCGCGACGCGGCGAAGCTCAACAATCCAAAAATCGAAGTGGTCACGATTCGCTGCGGCAACGAGGAATACGACGGTTACTTCTGCCATCCGGTAACTCCTAAACCGGGCACATGGCCAGCCGTGCTGTTTCTTGGCGGAGCCGACGCCTACGCTGAGGAAATTTATTTCGGCGGCAAACAGATGTTAGAGCGTGGCTGGGCGATGTTACTGGTGGACACACCCGGCAGAGGCTCATCGATCTATCTTAAAGGAATTAAAACAAGACCGGACTACGAAGTCCCAGGAAAAGCATGTATCGATTATCTCGTTTCACGGCCCGAGGTCGATCCGGATCGGGTCGCGTTGCTCGGCATCAGCATGGCCGGCTACTACGCGCCGCGCATGGCGGCATTCGACAAGCGTCTCAAAGCGTTGGTCGCTTGGAGCGGTTGTTATACTGTGCTCGACGACCTTTATGATTTTTGCGAGCACTTGCAGCCGACTTGCCAACGTCTTTTGGGCGGCGTGAGCCATGACGAGGCGAGAAAGCTGCTCAAAGACTTCACCATGGCCGGGATCGCCAACAACATCACTTGCCCGACGCTAATCACTCACGGTTCCGATGATCGCTTGATGCGCGTGGATGGAGCAAAAAAGCTATTCGCCGAAATCGCCGCGAAGGACAAAACGCTAAAAATTTATGACGATCCAAACGACGGCGGCCGAATCCACTGCAGCCACGACTATTGGGCACACAACGTGCCGTACATGCTCGATTGGTTGGAGGAGAGGCTGTGAGAAATTGGAAGACTGGAATAATGGAATGTTGGAATGATGGGAAATTACGTTACTCGCACGACCACAACGTACACTATTCGCGTGATTCCTATCCGGTCTCTTCCCCCTTCGATGGGGGAAGATTAAGATGGGGGTGCCGGTCAAAAATCAACATCACCCCTTCCTTTATCCTTCCCCGTCAAGGGGAAGGAAATTGAGTCGACAACTGAGAAGGAGTTTTGTGCAATGCCAACTGACGGCCCAATAACCCATTGGGACAAAGAAGTCGACGTCGTCGTGGTCGGGTACGGCGCGGCCGGTGGCATATCCGCGATTACCGCGCATGATGCCGGCGCAAAAGTGTTACTGATCGAGAAAATGCCGCACCCCGGGGGAATTTCGATTCTCTCCGGCGGCGGCGTCGCATTCGCTCACAATGCCGAAGGCGCCTTTCAGTATTTGCAACGAACCTGCAACGGCACTACCCCTGACAACATTTTGCGCAAAATGGCCGAAGAGATGGTCGGCATGATCGACTGGTTAGTCGACCTCGCCAAGGTCAGCGGTACAGAGCCGGCCAAGACCGAAACCCGCGGCCACGGCACCTATCCGTTTCCCGGCACCAATGACATCGACTCGATAAAACTGAAAGATTTTCAGGCCTACTCGGAGTTTCCCTGGGCCAAAGGACTACGCGGCGGGGCGCGGCTATTTAAAGTCGTTTACGACAACGTCAACGCGCGAGAGATCGAAGTCATGCTGTCGACACCGGCGAAGGAATTGATTACGAGCGCCGAGGGCGAAGTCATTGGGCTAATCGCCGAGCATCACGGCAAAGCCATCTGCATTAAGGCCCGGCGCGGGGTAATCCTCGCCTGTGGTGGATACGAAAACGACGATGCCATGAAGCTGCAATATTTCGAAGCGCAGCCGGTCTATCCCGTTTATCTCGGCAACACTGGCGACGGTGCAAAGATGGCGCAGAAAGTTGGCGCCGGCCTCTGGCATATGTGGCACTTTCACGGCGGCTACGGATTCAAATTTCCCGAGCTGCCCTTTGCCATCCGCCATGTTTGGGCCGGGCCGCGCAACGAGAATAGAAGAATGATCTGGATTGCCGTCGACAAATTCGGCAAGCGCTTCATGGACGAATATCCGCCGGCGCCGCAAGACACCGGCACGCGGGCATTGGAATTTTACGATGCCGATATCCAGGATTACCCGCGCATTCCTTGCTATCTGATCTTCGACGAGGAAGGTCGAAAGCTCGGGCCGATCGGAATTCCGATCGTCAACGACGAGCGATTTGACGCCAGTTGGAGCGAGGACAACTTCGCAGAAGTCAACAAAGGCTCGATCACGAAGGGAAACAGCCTGGAAGACATCGCCGCCCAGATCGATGTCAATCCGAAGGTGCTAAAGGCCACGGTCGATCGCTGGAATGAGCTCTGCCAAAAGAGCCAGGACGACGATTACAAACGCCCGCCGAAAACGATGATGCCGATTGCCAATCCGCCCTTCTACGTCATGGAAGCTTGGCCGATCGTCAATAACACCCAAGGCGGTCCGGAGCACGACGTCGAGCAACGCGTGCTCGACCCGATGAAGAAGCCGATCCCCCGACTTTACGTCGCCGGCGAGATCAGCTCGATCTACGGTCATTTATATTTGGAGGCCGGCAACATTACGGAATGCTTCGTCGCCGGCAAGATCGCCGGGCAGAACGCCGCTCGCGAAGCGGCGTGGAGCTGAGTGACGATGAACTCCCCGCGGCAAGCTGCAGGTGTCAGAACTCAGCGATAACAATTGTCCCTAGAGCGTCACCCCCGAATGTTTTTATCGGGGGTCCAGGTTTGGTCTCACCTGGATTCCCGCTTAAAGCATGTGGGAATGACGGACTTCGGAAAGAAGAACACTTAATGCAGCAAGCTGCGCGAAATTAGACACGCAGCGACTAGAATTTTTTGTACGGCAGGAATTTGCCGTTGAGCGTCACGACCACGCGATCTCCCTTAGGATCTTCTTTACGCTTAATTTCCATGTCGAAGTCGATAGCGCTCATAATGCCGTCGCCGAATTCCTCATGGATCAGCGCTTTGATCGTTGGCCCGTAGACCTGAATCAGTTCATAGAATCGGTAAATCGTTGGGTCCACCGGTACGCCTTCAAAAGTTCCGCGCATGGGAAATTCCTGGAGTGCTGCGGAAACAGCCTGAGCATCGCCCTCCGCCAAGCCGAGAATCTTCACCGCCGATTCGGCTTCTTCCAATGACATGGGATGTTGCCCGAGGAGCGCCGCGGTTGCCCAGATCTTGTGACGCCCGATGCCCTTAGCAAGCTGCTCCCACGTCAGCTTCTGATTACGCTTTGCCTCGAGAATCTTCGCCGTTGCTTGTTCGCGGGTTAACATGTTTTGCCTCCTATTATTATTTGGCCCGAACTGGATCGAAATAATTCGAAACCGCCTTAAACTTCTGCGACGACCGGTTTGGTGACTAAGACTCCCGCGCCGGGCACAGCGCCGCCGGCCGATACCTCACGGGAATTATTCTTGAGAAATTGCATGATGTATTTCTTGATGCGGGTATATTCCGGCAAATCCATAACCTGTTCTCTGATGCGCGGCCGGGGAAAGCGCACGTCGACGATTTCCGCGAGCTCCGCTTCGGGGCCGCTGGTCATGAGCGCGATCCTATCCGAGAGCAGAATCGCCTCCTCGACATCGTGAGTCACCATGAAGACCGTGTTCTGCGTCGCTGTCCACATGTGCATCAACTCGTCCTGAATGTTTACCCGGGTCAAGGCGTCGATTTGCGCGAAGGGTTCGTCGAGCAGAAGCACCTTTGGTTTCACAGCAAACGCTCTGGCGAGTCCGACCCGTTGACGCATCCCGCCGGAAAGCGCCGCCGGTTTCTTGTGTTCGGATCCCGCGAGGCCGACCATGTGGATATAGCGCTGCACATAGTCGTGAAGTTTTTTCCGGTCCCATTGAGCGAATGCCGCTTTGACCGCCAGGTGAATATTTTCGTAGACACTCATCCACGGCAGCAGAGAAAAATTCTGAAATACCACCATCCGGTCGAGACCCGGCGTATCGGTTTCCTTGCCGTCGAGGATGATCGCGCCCTTGCTCGGCTGTTCCAGTCCCGCGATGATGTTCAGCAACGTGCTTTTGCCGCAGCCCGAGTGACCCACCATGGCGACGAATTGGCCTTTGTCGATATGCAGACGCACGTTCTTGAAAACACAGAGGCTTCCGCCTTCGGCTTCCATGAAAGTTTTGCTGACCTGCTCGACTTCCAAAAACGCCACTGGTTACTCCTTGTAGCTCAGAGTCTTAGCCAAGGTGCCGAAGCCTAAATCCAGTAAAACGCCGACGAAGCCGGTCATGAGGATGGCAAAGATCACACTGCTCAGTTGCAGATTGTTCCATTCATTCCAGACGAAGTAACCGATGCCGGTGCCGCCGATCAACATTTCCGCGGCGATGATGGCGACCCAGGCGCTCCCAATGGAGATTCTCAGGCCGGCGACGATGGCCGGCGCGGCCGCAGGTAACACCACGGCGAACAGTCGCTTGAACCACGACAGCTGCAGCAGCGCGGACACGTTCAAATAATCGCGCTTGATGCCGGCCACGCCGAAGGCGGTATTTGCCAGTATCGGCCAAAGCGAAGACATGAAAATCACCATAATCGCTGATATGCCGGAATCTTTGATGGTGTAAAGAAACAGCGGCATCCAGGCGAGAGGAGAAATCGGCTTAAGCACCTGGATATAAGGATTCAGCGCGCCGTAGAGCGACGGTGAGAGCCCGAGCAGAACACCCAGGGAAATCGCGACCACCGCCGCCGCGCTATAGCCCACGGCCAACCGCCCCAGACTATAGGCTAACTGTACACCGATGCCCTTGTCGTTGGGGCCGCGATCGTAGAACGGATCGGAAATCATTTCCCAGGCGCGCGCTCCGACGGCTGTTGGACTCGGCAGTCCTTTTGACGGGCCGGCTGCGGTTGTTTTTGTCGAGAGCTGCCAGACGGAAAGGAACAAGACCAAGAGCGCAAACGAAATCACTTGCGTTCTTCGCCGTTGAACAGTGACACTCGATTGCTTCACATTGCGGTCCGGCCGCAGATTTACGCTCTGCGAATAGCGAAGGATTTGATGTAGTCCGCCGGTGCGTCGGGGTTGAAGACTTTGTTCTTGCCGAGCATGAACTGATGACTCATGGAATTTTGCGCCGGCGCTTTGTAGCCGAGCGATTTCATAACGTCGCGGCACCCGGCGGCCAGATAGACTTCCTGGGCGATCTTTTTGTAGTCCACGTCTTGTTTTAGGTAGCCCCACCGTTTCATCTGGGTCATGATCCAAATGGCCATTGAATGGTAGGGAAACGGATCGAAGTCGATTCGATCCGGAACCGTTTTGGTGTTGCCCAAGCCGTCGGGGTAGGTTCCCGTAAGCACTTGCTCGACCACCTCTACCGGTTGATTCAAGAAATTGCGCGGCGAAATCGCCTTGGCTATTTCCTTTCGGTTCGACGCTTGATGCGCGTACTGCGTGGCGTCCACGATCGCCTTGAAGAGCGCCTGGAACGTGTTGGGATTTTTTTGCGCGAACTCTTTGGGCGCCGCAAAGGCGCAGCAAGGATGACCGGGCCAGATATCTTTACTCAGCATGAAGATGAAACCGGCTTCTTCGTAAACCGCCCGCTGATTGAACGGGTCCGGCGCGAGATAGCCGTCGACGTTGCCGGCCTTGAGATTGGCCACCATCTCCGGCGGCGGCACGACGCGGATCTGCACGTCCTTGTCGGGATCGACGCCGCCTTCGGCGAGATAATAGCGCAGCAGGAAATTATGCATCGAGTAATCAAACGGCACGCAGAATTTGAAGCCCTTCATGTCCTTGGCTTCTTTGACACCCTTATGCTTGACGTGCAGTGTGATCGCTTGGCCGTTGATGTTTTCTACCGCCGGCATGACGAACGGAACAGCCTGAGACCCCACGCCCATGCTGATGGCCAGCGGCATCGGCGTGAGCATGTGAGTGGCATCGGTCTCGGCGTTGATCGACATATCCCGGATCATCGCCCAGCCGGACGCTTTGTATACCTGGACGTCCAAGCCGTGCTTCTTATAAAAACCCATGGGCTCGGCCATGATGATCGGCGTCGCGCAAGTGATCGGAATGAATCCGACTTTTAGTTCCTTTTTTTCGATTGGGCCTGGTTTTTCCTGTGCCAGCGCCTTGGCCGCGTCGAGTGGGAAAACTGAATTGAGTGCGGCTAGCGCGCCGGCGCCGCCGAGCAGGCGCATAAATTCTCTGCGCTGGATCCCGGAACTGAAGACCGCCCCACTGACGGATTCCTCAACAGCTTGTTCAATCATCATCTCAGCACTCGGTGATGCGGCCGTTTTCTTCTCGTTCATAATCCCCTCCCTCCAAAAAGATTCCCGCCGCAACTGCCGTGCCATCGAACTAGCATTACAAAAACAAACGTTTCTCGCCTTTGCGGCAGCTTTTTGATGATGGAACTACGCTGAGCAGCCTAATACTTGAGCAGCATGCCTATTGATTAGGCGAATGCTCTTTGTGTCTTTTGCAGCGCACGGAGCAATGACGTAGCGGACGACTACCTAAAGCAATTCGCACGCAATGGTCGCCGTCGACAAATTCGCCAAGCGGTTCATGGACGAGTATCCGCCCGCACCCCAGGACACACGGGCACTCGCGTGCTTGAATTTTACGGCGCCGACACGCGGGACTATCCGCGCATCCCCTGCCATCTGGTTTTCGACGAAGAAGGTCGCAAGCTCGGGCCGATCGGTATCCCGATCGTCAACGATGAGCGATTTGACGCCAGTTGGAGCGAGGACAATCTCGCCGAAGTCAACAAAGGCTGGATCAAGAAAGGAAACAGCCTGGAAGATATCGCTGCGCAGATCGACGTGAATCCAAAAGTGCTAAAAGCGACAGTGGAGCGTTGGAACCAGCTCTGCCAAAACAATCAGGACAATGACCACAAACGCCCGCCGAAAACCATGATGCCGATCGCAAAGCTGCCCTTCTATGTCATGGAAGCCTGGCCGATCGTGAACAACAACCAACTCGGGCCGGAGCACGACGTCAAGCAGCGCGTGCTCGACCCGATAAAAAAACCGATTCCGCGGCTCTATGTCGCCGGAGAAATCAGCTTGATCTACGGTCATCTATATTTGGAAGCGGGAAACATAACCGAATGCTTCGTCGCGAGAAAAATCGCCGGGCAAAACGCCGCGACGGAACAGCCATGGATTTAGCTTTGCTAATGCAAACGATTGCGCGCCAGTCGTCATGATCTCGTTCGCGGGAATCCAGGTTCGTTTGAGGTTGCAAACTCTTGGACTCCTTACTTTCATAACGCCGTGGCTTCAGCCGCTGCCGAAAGCGGGAGCGCAGCGGACGCTGTCAGCCGTCACCTGCATGCCATGGTTAGAGGGCCCGTCTACCTGTACCCGGCATCGAGTTCCAGGGCCAGAGCAAAGGCGAGTTCACGGGCAACGCTATTGGCCTGCCCTCGTCTCACATCCTTCTCTGGATCGCTCAGCAGCAAATGCTCTCGCCATCGCGGGTTGTCGAAGACATACAGAATTGCGGCACGCGCCATCCCAAAGTACTCGGCAACCGCAAAGGTTGTGGCCGTTTCCATATCCACCGCCGCAAATCCTTGCTGATGCCACTGTGCAATCTCCGCTTCGCCTTCCGCCAGCAGCTGCTGTGGTGTAAATTGCTCCTCTATGGAGCGGTACCCCACCATGCCGCGTGAACGTCTCTGAAGAGAGGATCTCGCTAGAAGCGGCCACGCGCTGACCATCTGGTTTGTAGTATTGCCCTGCGCCTTCCCCACAAAACGCCTCGGAGGGCACGAACAGGTCGCCCGCCACCAGGCCATCCGCGAGTGCCCCGCAGTTCCCCGTCTGAATGACCGCGCGTGTGCCAAGGACGCCAAAAATGTGGACAATCTCTGATGCCATCGGCGCGCCATACACGCACGCAAAACCCACTAGCCTCCCCTTCAATTCCCCGATGAAGACGGACTCGATGAGCCCGTTTGGGGCACCCACCTCGCGAACATTGGCAAACAAGCCTCGTGCGATCTCATATTGGGTCTGAAGATTGCGGGTCCCGCGCAGGATCAACACCGTCGGGATGTGCGCTGCAGAGATATTCAACATCCGCAGCCATCGGCTTTCCCAAGTTCTTTGAGCACAAAGACAGTCCTCTTTGGCCTTCTAACGTTGCGTTCAGCCGCGCCCGCTTCCGGGCGTCAGCTGCAACGCCTTGTTAGGCAACGTCTTTGCGCCAATGAGTAAAGCACCCAACCTATCCAGGGACCTGATAATCGGGGATACATGTTCTGCCGTGACTCCTTCCTTCCGGTCGAGCCATATTCCCCGTAGTCCCGCGGTTCGCGCGGCCTGAGCGTCAAGGTCGTAGCGATCTCCGACATACACCGAGTTCGCGGGCAATTCGCCAGCCTCAGCGCACGCACGAAGGAAAATCGTCGGATCTGGCTTGGCACAGCCGCATTCCTCGGAAATCACGACGCACTCAAATCTATCCACGATCCCAGTCTGCGCTAATTTTCTACGCTGCTGAACCCCTTGTCCGTTCGAGATCACCCCGAGACGGTGTTGTGCCAGGCTGTCGAGACATGGCAGCACGTCAGAGAATAGCGACCAACTAGCCTCATAGCTTGCAAGGTAGCCGGCAAAGATAAGGTCTGCGGTTTCATCGGACAGTGAGGAGTCGACCATTTCTCTCATTCGATCCCGGCGTTGCCCCTGATATGAAACCTCTCCCGTGAGATATCGGGCGAAATGTCGTTCCAACGCGGCGGCCCACTTTACGAGAAACTCTTCGAGGGGTACCGATGCACCGACGCTTTTGTACAGGAACGTTGCTGCGGAACGCTCGGCCGCCCCGTGATCCAAGAGCGTATCGTCTATGTCAAAGAGAACCAACATTAAGCTGCCCAACGTTCAAGGCTGACCAGCCGAGGCCGGCGAGAGAAGCGAGCGGGTCCAACGATCTGTGTCAAGCCGACTGTTAGGCGTTTTTTTTATGTTAGTCACGCCACTTTTCATTCAGAGTCTCGGATACGAACATAGAGCGTGGAGCAATAGTGCTTGAAACCAAGATCCCGCGCGAGCGCGAGAGAGTTCTTGTTCCAAGCCACGGCGCGCCACTGAAGAATCAGCCCTTGATCCAATGCTGCCGTAGCAAGAGCCCCGACCGCAGCTTTCGCGAATCCGCGGCGACGGTAGTTCGGATGTGTGGCTACAGTGATATGAGCAATTGATGTTTCCCAGATTTCGTAGCTCGCCACTGCACAGAGTATCTGGTCAGAAAATGCGCCAAATGCGGGAAAAGCTTCTGATGAAACGCCACTATCCTCTACCTCTTTCGAGTCGAGTGCTGCTGCGAGTGCGCTGTACGCAGCAGAATCCGATGCTGAAAGCGGTCGGGTAAAGTGCCGTCGCTCTGATCGAAAGATCGTTTCATCAGCGTAGTTAACCTCCGCTGGACCGAGAATCCTCTCTGCATCTTGCGCGAAAACGCGCTGGAGCCATTCCACCGCGAGACATCGGTGATGGCATCTTGGATGAACTTGGCCTTTTTGGCGGACACGCAACTATGAGCCGCTCACCATCTCTGAAAAGTTGCACGCCAGAATAAAGGTTCTGAACGGTACAGCGAACTGTACGCGCATTTCCCAGACCTGCATCCGTGCCGAGTTCGTGAGCCCAGAATCGATCTACAGCTTCTCGGTTTTCTGACTTCATACAGGACGAACACGCCTAACGTTTTGCCGCTGAGCGATCTTCTCAGACTCGCTCAAGCGGCGGGTTATCTCATCGAAACATTCACACAAGGACGTTCAAAGCGGCCGCTGCTCTCCGAAGCGGCTTGTCGAAGGTCCAGATTGCGCACCCTGTGAGCAGCGTCGAAGCGAGAAGGTGGGCATCCACCCAACCGATACCACGCCCATATAAACGCCGTGCGTCCAAAAAACTCATGACTTCCTCGTGGTCGAGCAATTCTGCTTCGGGCAAGGCCTTCAACATGGCGAGAATCTCCCCTCGCTTCTGCAGCATCCCGCATGCCAGCTCGCCTATAACAAATGGATGGGAAAGGACCTGCTGGTCAAACAGCAGGTCTCTTAGACGATCGTTTCCCGCTCGTAGATGCTCGATCCAGACCGAGGTGTCGACTAGAATCATGCGCTCTTGCGAGGTCGCCGCCTCCGAATCGCGCGAAGTCGTCTCTCAGTCCCCCCGAGATTGGCCAAGCGGCGGGCACTCTCTTTAGCGATCAGTGCCTCAAGCCCCAAGCGCACCAATGAGGTTTTCTCTTTGACTCCCGTCAGTTTGGCGGCGTTGCTCAGAAGAGAATCGTCAATGTGAAGTGTTGTTCTCATATGCATCAGGATGCCCTAGTGATGCATACAGGTCAAGTGCAGGAGAGATAACGGCCGCAGGCAGCGGCCGGCGAAGCCGGTCCGCTGCAGTGCCTAGTTCGGCAGATCGCCATCTCGACGCTACATTCAGAACGACTCTCACCCATCGCCGTAGACACGGCAGTACTCGGCTACCGCGAGCCGGTCCACCTCTAGATCGAGGCTCACTGACCTCGTCATTGGCAACCACCGCAAAGCGGCGGCCTCGTGACTTCCGATGCTACCTTCCCATCGTGTGACCGCAAAATAGTGGAGTTTCCGAAACTCCTTTGAGCGGTGGAGAAGCGTGCAGATGTACTGCGTGTGAATGAGGACAATCCCCAGCTCCTCCTGGAGTTCACGGCGAAGCGCGTCCTCTGCCGTCTCGCCGCGTTCGACGTGGCCGCCCGGCAGCGCGATCGCGCCAGGCATCACCTTCTTGGTGAGCTTCCGCTCCTCGGCAAGCAGCATCCCGTCCTTGACGACAAGGGCCGCAACGCATTCGACGGGTTCCGGCTGCTCGTTCACTCTGACCTCCCGACTTACCCGTCTTCTGCCGAACTATTAAGTGAGCCGCCACAGATATCGACAATTACTGGTCGGCTTATCCCGGCTATGGCCCGGACAATAAATGTTCAAGTCGGCTGATATATCGATCAGCTAACCTGGTTTGTCAAGGTTAAGTTTTTCGTCAAAAGCCGACCCACCACGGCGGCTTATTCCCCTAACGATCGGTAGCTTATCTCGGCCAGTCATCAAGCTTCTATAGTCGTTCAATCGGTCGACGGCGGATTCGGTCGGATAATTTTGCCGTGCACGTTGCGCGGCAAATCATCCCTTAAGAGAATGCGCCGTGGGCATTTGTAAGCGTCGAGATGCTTGGCGCAAAAATTCAAAAGGGCGGGCTCGGTCGTCTGTCCCACGGTGATCACCTCGGCATGCACGGCTTCGTCGACATCACCGATCATTACGCCGTAGACTAGAGCTTCGCTCACGTTCGGATGGAGGCGCAAAATGTTTTCCACTTCCGCCGGCTCCACCCGATTCGCTCCGACCTTAATAAACGCGCTTTTACGCCCCCACCACATAGACGTTGCCCTGCTCGTTGGCGCGGCCGAGATCGCCCGAACGAAGATAACCGCCCTTATCATCGCTTGGAGACTTGATCGAAAAACCCACTGTCGTCGAGTTTCTTGAGAATCGTATGATTGATCACCATTTCCGGTTTGACTTTCGCGACGAGCGGGTCGGATTCCGCGATGAATTCGATCATTGACGCTATGCCGGCGATATCGACGTAGGGCTTGGGCGCCATCACCTTCAGGGTCGATAGATAATGCTCTTCGGCTTTTTCCACGCGATCCAGACGCAAGTACTTGGCAATGACCTGCTTCACGCGTTCTTTGTTCCTCGGGTCCAAGCTGAAACTATTGCCGGAGACGACGCCTTTCATCACTTTCTCGATGAACTCGGCATCGGTCTTCAGCGCGCGCTCTCGCACACTCACGGTTTGTTGCGGATAGGGAATCGGCAGCTCGGTAAAGTCGGCGATGATATTAGTGCCCCGCTCTTTCAGCGACGGCCCGAGACCGGGGTTGACGATGATCGCGTCGCTGCCACCCGATTGGAGCGAGGCGACGCGCGCTCCCTGATTGCCCAACTGCAATATCGTGATCCGATCCCGACGCGCGTCCAGTCCCCAGTGCTTCAGTCCGAGCAAGACCGCATGATAGGAAGCCGTGCCCGCCTGTGCCGCGCCGATCCGTTTGCCTTTGAGATCCTCCGGCTTCCTGACGGATGGTGCGCCAATGAGAACGTAGTTCATCTTATTCACTGTGCCCGCGATCATCGTCAAGTCCGAGCCCCGCGCACGTGCACTGATCACAGGCTGACCCGACATACCCATGGTCGGAAGATCGCCGGAGATGAGCGCTTGCGCGCCGCGCGTGCCGCCTTCGATGAGAATGAGATCCGGGTCCGTGCCGAAACGTTTGAACAATCCTTCTTCCTTGGCAACCCAGATGGGCGTCTGATTGGCGCTGAAGGAGGAATATCCCATGAGAAACTTCTGTTGGCCGTGCACCGATCGCCCTGCTAGCAGCAGAGCTAGAGTCAACAGAAACCCAAGTCGTTTCATTTGTGTGGCGGGCAATGAGGTTACTTAAATCGGGTTACGGGTGCACGTCCTGGGTGAACCAGTCGAGCGGCACTTCGCGACCGGCGCCCTTTGCTTTGGCGGCGTCGTATACTTTTTTGCCCACCGCGGCGAACTGCGCTCCCATGCCGATGTTGTTGACGAAGCCGGTAATCTGACTGTCGGATTGTCGTCCTTTGACTTTGCCCGCTAAAAGATCCGGCAACGTCGGCAACGACTTCCAGTCGATGCCGCGGTCCGTCGGATGATCGCGCAACTTGAAGTCTTCCCGTTCGAAGTGAGCGAGCGCCGACGAGGTAACATTATTTTCCGTCGCGTGGGTGTGCAGCACCAGCGGCTTGCACGTCAGCAGCGCCTCGTCGTCGAATTCGTCGCGCTGCATGGCGCTTATATGTATCCCTTCCGCGAGAGCCCATTTGCCAAGAAACGGCGTGCGCGAGTTCGTCGATGTGATGATGATGTCTACCGCTTTGACGGCTTCCTCGTAGGATTCAACTGGAACAATCTCGACGCCAACCCCGCTCGCTGTTTCCTTGGCGAATTTCTCGCGATTTGCTTTCGTCGGACTGAAAACTTTGATCTTCTTGATCCGCCTTGCTTCGCATACGGCCATCACCTGAGTCCCCGCCTGCCAACCGGAACCGATCAAGCCGACATTCTCCGCATTCTCCCGCGCCAAGTATTTGGTCGATACGCCGTTGGCGCCGCCAACTCGAAATCGCTGTAATACTCCGTCGTTCATAATCGCGAGCAACTCTCCATTCGCCGAGCTAAACAGCATGACAATGCCCATCCAGCGATTGCCCGGCAGCATCGGCAGCTTCTCGCGTCGCATGCCACCGCCGCTGTCGCGCCAGGCGACGATATCCGACGAGAAGCGCAGCGCCGCCGTGCCGAAGTACGGGCTGGCGCCGCTCATGCTCTTGAGATAATGCGCCATCGGTCCCTCGGCGCTCTGGGCTGCCGCCGTCGGGCTGTGCACATCCGACCGGGGCGTCGTCACGGCTGCACCTTCGCCCATTTCACGATAGAGAATCTCCAACGCCTCCATGGTGTCTTTCATGGTGAGCAATTGATCGACATCGTCGTTACTGAGAAACAATGGCATCGTGACCTCGTATCATCCCCTCGCCCGCTTGCGGGAGAGGGTTAGGGTGAGGGTGTCAATCCCTTATATCCTGCAGCAACCACTCCGTTGGAATTTTTCTTCCCAATCCTTTCGCCTTCGCTAGCTCATAAACCTTACCTGCCACGGCGAAGAACTGTGCTCCCTGGATATTGCCGCGCTCGGAGTAGGTGATCTGCTTCTCTGAAATGCGCCCCTTTTTCGTGCCGGACAATAGTTCTTCCAGAAAAACCGCGCGATCCTCAGCGATCACCCCGTGACCTCGCTTCCCCGCCCGCTTCATCTGAAAATCGGCGTTCTCATTAGGTCTGGCGGCATAGGTGAGGTATTCGTCCGCAAGACCGAACTCGGGAAGTCCCCAAGGATGGGGCGCGTTGCCGAGCCGCAAAGATACATCGATGCGTTTCAACGTGTCGTCGTCCGGCTTACCCCCCACACAAGTGACATGTGTGCCCTCTTCCAACCACTTGCCGTATATAATCGGCACCGAAGAGTCGGTACAACCCGCGACGATGTGCGCTCCTTTGTAGGCGTCCCGAGGATTACTCACCGGCACGACTTCGAGCCCGTACTTCTGGCTGATCTCCTCGGCATACGCCTCACGATTCTCTTTTGTCGGACTGTAGACTTGAATCTTTTTGATCTTGCGCGCTAACAAAAACGATTCCACATGCGAACGCGCCATGCCGCCGGAGCCGATCATGCCGACAACCTCGGCATCCTCACGGGCGATATACTTCATGCCGATGCCGGAATCCGCACCGACTCTCATATGTTGTAAATACCCGTCGTTGATCAGCGCCAACGGTTCACCGTTTTGAATGCTGTTAAGTAGAATTAATCCGCAGAATCTCCCTGGTTGCACGCAATATTTTTCTTGGGTGATCGCCCCGAGGTATTCCTGTTCGTAAATCACATCCGACTTCATGCGAATGGCGAAGTAGCCGGACATGGAGCCGCCTTCCATGGTTCCCCACTGATAGATTTTGTTGGGATCCTGAGTCGGAATCTGGATGTCTATGCGCGGACGGCACACCGCCTCCCGGCGGGTAAGCTCCCGGTACGCCTGATCCAGCGCGTTCATCGTAATTTCCATCGTGAGAACTTGTTTCACGTCATCATTGTTAAGAATCAGTGTCATCGTTCATTTTCCTTCCGAATGGTTACATGTGATTGAGTCGCGGCTTGCAACATGCTTCGCTGAAACATTGGTGTACTGGAGTAGTGGCAATGAACGACGCCCGCAGCGAACCGCGGGATATCGACAAACCTTGGTGATATTCTCCTAAAGTCGTTACCCCCGAATGTTTCTATCGGGGGGCCATTACTCCACCACTCCAGTTATACTGAGTTACTTTCCCCACAGCTTCGCGAAGAAACCCTCGTCGATCAGCTCCTGAACCATACTATTATCGAAGAACTGCTCCGGCTTAGCCTGCTTGGCTTTCGGATTGTTCTTGGCGGCTTGATCCAACGTCACTTGGAATGCCTGTGCCTTCACCAGTGGGATCTTTTCCATGAAATCAAAGGCGTACTGAATGCTTCCGTCAA